>RCMY010004240.1_pt1 | contig 12445 bp, 13 predicted proteins | sample 2041341 | NCBI WGS metagenome assembly RCMY01 (sample SAMN09708234, study PRJNA481090) | Marine sediment metagenome, whole genome shotgun sequencing project. | reverse complement strand
ATTCGTTCCACCCCGGTGGCTCCTTGGGCGCTGCACTAAAACGCGTCGACGAGATCATGCTATCGGAAGCGGAATTGCCTTTGGTTGGCGCTGACACGCCGGTTATGTCGGCGCTCAATGTGTTGTCGTCAAAAGGGCAAGGGATCGTCGGGATTACTCAGAACGATAAGCTTGTTGGTGTCGTGACCGACGGAGACATTCGCCGATATCTCGAAAAGAACGCGCAATCTACGATGCAATCTGCGCTTCACGAAACGCCTGTTCACGAGATGATGACAAAGGGCTCTCTGACGATTTCGCCCGATATGCTCGTGGGCGAAACCCTTAGGATATTGCAAACCAAACGGATATCGGCAGCCTTTGTGGTGTCGGGTGAGGCGCCGGTTGGCCTCATCACAATGCTGCGGCTCCTGAACCGAGGCGCGGCCTGACGCGATGTCACCGCTCACGCGCCTCTACCTCGCATTTTCACAAGTATCCGATCCTTTTTGGCGCCTTTCGCACTGGAAAAGGTTGAAAAATGGCAAGGAGGATGCGAACAGGCTTCCTGAAAAATACGGCCATTCACCCTACCCAAGACCCAACGGCACGGTCTTTTGGTTTCACGCGCTTTCAGTCGGCGAAAGTCTCGCGCTTGTCCCGCTCATCGAGCGCGCGTTGGAAATCAACGAAGACGCACATGTCGTCCTCACAACGTCAACACGCACATCAATCGCCGCAATAGAAAAGGCAGGTCTGCCCAAGCGCGCGTTTCATGTCATGCTGCCCATCGACACGTCCCAGTCTGTTCGCCGGTTTCTCGATCATTGGACGCCATCTGTCGCCGTATTTGCCGAACTCGATTTCTGGCCACGCCTCATGTTTGACACTCACAAACGTGGCATTCCACTAGTCTTGGTCAATAGTCGGCTGTCTGCTGCAAGTCTCGAAAGCCGCGGAAAACTTGGCGGTTTGATGCGTGATATCGTGGCGCTTTTTGACCGACTGTTGGTTCAGGATCCCGAAAGCTCCCAGCGGTTCAAAACGCTTGGTGTGGATCCAAAGAAGATTAGCGTAGCAGGGTCGCTCAAATCTGCGGCGCGCCCTCTTCCAGCAAAACAAAACGACGTTTCCACCCTCAAAGATCAAATAGGTGACCGCCCTACTTGGCTCGCGGCCGCAACCCGCGACATCGAAGAACCTGCGATGATCGAGGCCCATCTTCAGGTAATGGCAAAAGAAGCGCGGGCCCTCCTGATCATCGCTCCGCGCTTTCTTGAAAGTGCAGACGCTATCGAAGCATCAGCCAAAGCGGCTTTCCAACATGTCGCGCGCCGAAGCAATGGCGAACTGCCAACCCATCAGACGGCAGTCTACATCGCCGACACCATTGGCGAGATGGGGCTTTGGTATCGGTTGGCTCCGGTCAGCTTCGTTGGACACTCCCTCGGACCGCCCGGCAAACCCTTGGGCGGCAAAAACCCCTACGAGGCAATGGCTCTGAATTCGGTTGTCCTTCACGGAGAAGCAGTCAGCGATTTTCTCGAGACCTATCAAGACCTTCAGGCCCAATCGGCCTCAATCCTTGTTCGTGATCCCGGTGAACTTGCCAAAACAATCGTCCGTCTCTTCGACCCGGATGCGCGACTGCCGATGATTGCCGCCGCAAGGGACATCATCGACCAGCGCAGCGGAGTCTTGGAAGAGACTTGGACCGCGATTTCGCAGTCACTGTCAGAGCGCGATTAAGTCTCCGTATCCAGCCAAATTGTGACTGGCCCGTCATTGACCAACGATACCTTCATATCCGCCCCAAACCGACCGGTCTCCACTGGAAACCCTTTAGCCATCATAGCCGAAACAAACATTTCATAGCTTCGCGCACCCACTTCAGGCGATGCCGCGGCGGAAAATCCCGGCCGGTTTCCACGCCGTGTGTCAGCGGCAAGCGTGAACTGACTGACAACAAGAGCATGGCCATCGATATCGCCCAACGAGCGGTTCATACGCCCCTCATCATCGCGGAAAATCCGCAGATTTGAGATTTTTGTGGCAAGGCGTTCAGGGGCGTCCGACGGGTCATTCGCCATTGCACAAACAAAGACTAAGACACCTTCGCCAATTTCGCCGATCACCGCGCCTTCAACCGTCACATTTGCCGAAGCGACACGCTGAATAAGCGCTCTCATCCAAGTTCGGCGCGCGTTGGTGGGTTGGCCCCGGCACGGCTGACAGTGACGGCGGCCGTGCGCGCGCCAAGCGACAATGCGACTTCAACGGTCACAGCGTCCAGCGTCGCAATCTGAGACTTGGTCAACACATTCGCATCATGCAATGCCGCCAAAAGCCCTGCATTAAATGTGTCGCCAGCGCCCACCGTGTCGACGACTTCTACTTTTTGCGCCGCGACGTGCACGGTATCCCGCTCGGTATAACCCGCGACGCCATCCGCGCCTTGCGTCACGCAAAGAAGTTTTGTGCCCTGGCTCAAGACCTCTGCTGCGGCGCGATCCTGATCCTCATGGCCGGCCAACCACGCAAGATCCTCGTCAGAGACCTTTACGATATCGCTTGCGGCCATCATGCGACCGATCCGATCACGGTAAGCCTGTTCATTGCGGATAAAACTCTGCCGAATATTTGGATCGAGCATGACCACACGATGGTCCGCTTCTCGCATCATCAAAGCCTCATAGGCGTGAGCGCATGGTTCGAAGACCAAGGAAATCCCACCAAAGAAAAGCGTCGAGATATCGTCGTTCAGCGTTGGCAGATCTTCAGCACCAAGCATACGACCTGCGGAATTCTCATCATAAAACAGATAGCTCGCCTGACCATTCGTCAGCTTAACAAATGCAAGTGTGGTCGGCCTATCGGACCTCGCTGCAAACGAACTGTCCACGTTCGATGCGGTCAATGCTTCCGTAAGAATGTCTCCAAACAGATCGCTTGATAATCCACTATAAAAGCCTGTTTGAACCTCAAGCCGACCAAGCGCTATAGATGTGTTAAAAACCGAACCGCCTGCGTAAGGCGCATAGGCGGTCTCGCCACCCGTGGTTTCGCGCGGCAACATATCGATCAAAGCTTCTCCGGCACACAAGATCATCGTCTATCCCTGCTTTTCTTGTCTGAAAGGGGGTTTATGTCGCCGGGGCAACCGCTGCAAGTCGATGCACTAGGCTTGGTTTGTCGCGGCGAGATAGCCCACAACAGCTGCAACAATCGCAATGCAAATCGCCGCAAAGGCCAGTTTCCAAATCGACCACGGCCGTTCCCCAACAACTTGCGCGGTCTGGCCATTAACCACAAAGCGAAACGATTTCCCGCGATATTTGTAGGCCGCCAACCAAACAGGCACGAGAATATGTTTGAACGTCACGTTCTTGATTTCGGTATCCACGCTTTGCACACGCTGCCGGTCGCCCCCGATGTCAAATTTGATATCGCGAACGATCTGGCGGTCCATGATCTTGCGTCCAAGAACGAACCCGTCCTCAAGCGAGACGGTATAGGCCTCGGCGCGAAAGCCAGCGAGATACTGAGGCAAATAGGGTTCAAGCTGTGTCAAATCCCATTGCCCAAGGCTGGTTCGGAATTTCTCGGGAAGGGCGGTTGAGGCGACCACAAGCACATCATCGAAAAATCGGGCAACGCGACCGGATACGGAACTCCATCGCACTTTTGTGTGGCGCTCGGTTTCGGTTTTGCCATTGCGCCTGACGGTCCGCGTGGTCGTATACTCGACGCCGCGTTCGCCCAAGTATCTGGATTTGGTGTCCGCATCAAACGTCCAGCAGGGGGTGTAAACACCGCTCAATCGCCGCCCTTTGCGTGCGTAGTCGGTTAGACCATTGGGTGCGAACCAAAGGCTCCCAAGCCAAGTGTTCATTGCGGCACGCGCTTCGTCTTCGTTCAGCACAAAAGGAATGACCGCGCGCGGTTTGATCTGCCGCGTCGCACCCGTGTCCGTTACAACGGGCGTCGCACAATATGGACACTCTTTGGCATGGATGGCGTCATCAAATTCGATACGCGCGCCGCAGTTTGGGCACTTTGAAGTGCGCGTTTGTTCCATGTCGGCGTTGCTGGTCGACTGTCTGATCTGGCTGCCAAAGTCTTGTTCTTCAATTGCCGACGAACGGTTCCAGGGCCCGTGATCTATCTGTTCGACATTGCCGCAATGGTCGCAGATCAGCCGCTCGCTACCGGGGTCGAACCTTAAATCCGACCCGCAGGTGTCGCACGGAAATCGATGATCTTCAGCGCCCACTATAATAGTCCATGCATGGCTTTTGGCAAAACTGACCGCGACGCGTCGTCAAATTGGGCAGTGTGAGGCCAAAAGTAAAAAATGCCGTGCAGCAGACCAAGAAAAAACAAAACCGTCAGGGCATGCCCTGTGACGGTGGCATCTATAACGGTCACAGACGCTGCGGCCGCCGACGCCACCGCGATATAGAGCAAGCGATGTCGAAAGCGATGAACAGGACGCAACGCCCACATCAGTTTCGGCCCTGGTTTCCCCAAAGGTCCGCGGTCAAGAACGTAGCTTTCAATCCGTATTCCTGTCAGGCCGGAAAATCCCAGCGTCGACCAAAATAGTGCCTCTGGCCCTTTTATCAAAAGCACCACTAGCAAAATGGCGGTGACCAAGTGGGCAACTATGACGAACTGGCATCGGGTCATTTGAAATTCAGTTTTTCACGCAACGGATCAGCTTTCGGACGGGGGCGGCGGTGGAGCAATGGTAAAAAGCTGCGCCAATTCGTCCACATCATTGGCGTACTTCCAACCGTCCTGTCCGGGCGTCCAGACCCAGCTTTCACGTGTCAATGAACCGTCTGTGGCCTTCTTGCCCAACGCGGCCTTGGAAAATGGCCCACTGGTCTTTCCACCTTCCGCGACATGCCAGACATGCTCGACAGGCGGTGGAGGAGGCGTGGGGACGCTACCCCAAGGTCCGATCATCGCTTGGCCATCCCGCCCCATCATCATGCCGCCCAATTGCATCCCAAGACCGGCACCCATGCCCATTCCCATGGCAGAACCCGCTCCATTTCCCGCTTGCCCAAGCGCATCCGACGCTTTGTACCGCAGATGATCATCCAGTGAGCCAACCACGCCGCGCGATGTGCGCTCGTCCAGGGCCTTCTCGACGGAAGGCGGAAGCGATATGTTTTCGATGTAAAGCTCAGGCAATTCTAACCCGTACGAGGCGATCGTCTCTGAAATCCCATCTGCTAGCAGCTTGCCAAGATCTTCGGTATTCGCTGCCATATCCAGCACCGGAATATTTGCCGTCGCAATCACCCGACTGAAGGCCTGCACGATAATATTGCGGATCTGAAAGCTGATCTCGTCCATCGTGAACTCGCCGTCCGTTCCGACGATTTCTACAAGGAATTTGCCTGGATCATTTACCCGCACTGAATAGGTGCCAAAGGCCCGCACGCGCGTTGGGCCAAACTCAGGATCGCGAATAATGATCGGGTTTTTCGTGCCCCACTTCAGATCGGTAAAACGGCGCGTCGAGATGTAATACACCTCGGATTTGAACGGCGAGCGAAACCCGTGATCCCAATGCTGTAGCGTCGTCATGATCGGCATGTTGTTGGTCTCAAGCATATAGAGACCCGGCATGAACGTATCTGCAAGCTGGCCTTCATGCACAAACACTGCTGCCTGACTTTCACGCACCGTCAGCTTGGCACCGTATTTGATCTCGTGATCCTCACGCTCAAATCGCCAAACCATTGTGTCGCGCGTGTCGTCCGTCCAGTGGATGACATCAATGAACTCACCACTCAGAAAATCGAAAATACCCATTTGAGGTCTCCTTAGGCACGTTAGGTTGCGGGTGACATAAGCCCGGTCGCGATTTGGCGGACCAAGGGAGCGGCTTCAGCCCCATTCATGCCCGGTGTTAACTTTGGATCATACAGCATTTGAAGCAACAACTCATCGTGGTTCGTCAATCGCCCAAACTCATCATCGTCGTTGAATATCGAGGGTCGGGCCTGCGCGCTGTCGTTTGCAAGACCAAGGCCTTGCGCGATCTCTTCGTGAATGCACGATGTGCGTAGCCGGTCCGGCAATTCAGCCCGGATGACTGCGACCGCGCGTTCATAGCGACCGTTTTGCGCAGGGTCGGAGGCGAAGACGACGCAATAGGTATCACGCGTTATCTCTTCGACAAAGCGCACCTGAGCGGTCGAAAGTTCTGGCATGTAGGTCCTCAAAAGTGGTCCCGATGCTCCCAATTCTTGGTCGTTCAACACCAAAACGTGGAAATTACCGCCGTCCCGGACATTGCTTATCGGATGGCCCGTTAGTCGCCCAAGCCTGTCCGCATAGCCACGGATCGCCTGAACGTCCCCCTTGGCCTGAGCATCATCCACTGACGCCCCGACGACCGTCTCGATGCGAACCGGCTGCGCCCATCGATGCAAGGTGCTTTGTGCAGATTGTCGAACCAAACGTCCCGACACTCCGCTAAACTCTTCGCTGAAAGCCAAAGCGTCAAAGTTCCGCGCCAGCATCACGTCGGTAAACGGCACATCAGGCCCGCCTCCGTCGTCGCGCAGCAAGCCGCGAGCAAGAAGATTGACCTCCACACGTTCGAAATACGCCTCAATTTCGAAGCTTTCAGTGGTCCGTTCAGAGGGTAGGCTCAACTCTGTGACAGGCGGGGTCGTCGACAAAGCCCCCGGCCCTGCGCCGTAAAGATTTGCGCAGGCCGCCAACAAAGGCAAAAGACATGAGGCAGCAACGAGGCGGCGCATGGATCAGCTTGGCACGCTTTCCCCAGAATTCGCGCCCGTTCCGTCTTTGCGCGCTTTTGCGGACGCCAGAGTATTTTTCAACTCAAGCTCCATCTTCTGGAGTTCTTCTTCGGCCACCGCACGCTTCGCTTTGCCGTCATCAGCGATCTGAAGGCTTTCCTGAATAGTCGCGATCAGGTCTGCATTCGCCTGTTTGACGGCCTCAATATCAAAGACGCCGCGTTCCATTTCCTCCCGGATCGTCTTGTTGGCGGTGCGCAAATTCTTAGCATTTGCGGTCAACAACTCGTTGGTCAGATCATTCGCCTCGCGAACCGCTTCCGCAGCCTCAGCCGAGCGTTGGATCGTCACGGCTTGAGCCAGTTGGGTTTCCCACAGAGGAACTGTGTTAACCAAAGTCGAATTGATCTTCGTGACCAGTGACTTGTCGTTTTCCTGGACCAGTCGAATGGAAGGCAAAGATTGCATCGTCACCTGGCGCGTCAACTTCAGATCGTGCACACGCCGCTCAAGATCGTCCCGTGCCGCGCGAAGATCGCGCAATTCTTGGGCTTTCATAACGCCCTGTTCTTCCGGAGCATCGGCGACTTCGGCTTCTTTGGCGGGAATTTCCGTCGCATCCAAACGATCGATTTTCTCCGCACCAGCTGCAATGTACAGCGCCAGCTCGTCGTAAAACGCCAACGTCTTTTCGTAGAGCTGATCGAGTGACTTAATGTCTTTTAAAAGCTTGTGCTCGTGATGCAAAAGATTGTCTGTAATGCCATCGATTTGCCCCTGAACTTCTTCAAAGCGCGCCACGAAATTGGCAATCGGAGCTGCACGGCCCAAAAGCCGCTCCCACCAAGACCGTTTGCGACGCACATCCAGCTCACTTATCGAAAAGCCCCGAATGGTCGACACGATGTCGCGCAGACTGTCACCGGCGGGCCCGACATCTTTGTTGCGCACATCCGCCAACATCGACTGGCTAATTTCCTGCAACTCGGCCTGAGCGTTCGATCCAAACGACACAATCGAATTCGTGTCGCCCATGTCGATCTCGCTGATGCGACGTTCGATCTCGGCGGAGGTCGCCGGGTCTGCCGCGGCCAGCGGAACGATTTCCGTGCTTGGCTCGGGCAGTGTGACGGCGGCGACTTCAGCAACTAGCGTTTCAGACTCTTGGGCCTTCTGGCGCACAATGTCGGACATATAATATTCCCCTCGTTTCAGTATCTTAATCTAATTTCTGTTGACGCCCTCGCGAGCCAATCGGTCGCGCAGGACTTCGATTTCCACATCCAATGTCGACTTATCATCAAGCAGCATTTTGTCGGTGCGGGCAGCGAAAGTGGTTTCAAGATCATCCAGTAGCGCTTCGTAATCGGCGCGCGCCTCTTCATTTTTGTTGCGAGCGTAAAGATCAGCAAACTGGGACGTCGCATCACGGGCACCCAAAAGGTAGACGCCAAGATACTTGCGGGCCCCCGTCAAGTCGCGCGGATCACCCTCGACAACGCGAAACATTTGTCGTGCGGTCTCGGCGAATTGGTCCACACGACGCGACAAGGCCGGAACGCCGGCACCACGAATAGCGTCGCGCATAGCTGTCAAATGTCGCTCGGCCTCGTCGACTGCGCGCGCCACGCGGTCGGTTTGGAACGCACTTCCCTCGGCGACCCCTTTGTCTTTCAAAGGGTCGGCTCCAAACGATAAAAAATGCAATGTCGTTCCAAGCACCGCAAACAAAACTGGATTAAGCGGCGAAAATGTTTCTGGCGAGAGACCGGCAATGGCCAATCCCAAACCAGTCAATATGGAGCCGAAAATCTTACGTGGGATCGCCGGGCGTTTGGCAACACGCCGCGCCTCGAAGGCATCCTCAGCGATCAACCCTTCGCGTGTCAGCCAAGCCGCCAACATCATGGTACCAAAGGCCGCCAGATCAAGCGCCATCCCGACCGGTTCTTGCTGAAATGCGCTAAAGACCAAAATGCCGGGGACCAAAAACAACAGGTTTACCCGCGCGCCAGCGCGACGGCGTTGTTGGACCGGCTGAGGCTTGCTCGTCGACGTGCTTTCAGGGCTGAATTTACCACCAAAACGCCCTGCCATCACGACACTCCGGACGCGGCGACATAGGCAATCAGCGCCAAAAGCAAGAAAAAAGGCAGTCTTTGCATACTGTTTCCGCTCTTACCGGCCTGTCTGCCATCCCGACCTGTGACAAGCGACGTTCCCTTTGATAGCACAATGAAGATGCCCGCGACCACGGCCAATACCAAAACCAATAAGGTCAATATCCTTAGCACCCATCACACCTTCATAATGACGAGGCAAATATAGGCGCTCAGCCGCGAATCTGCCAGTCCCCGAGTTCTGATAACGGGCCTATGATGTGTCATCACGGCGTGGTCGTACAGTTCGCGTTCGCTTGACTTTTGCCGAAGCGGGAGTCTCCGGCGGAGCCTCTAACCCAAGCTGGTCGCGGACGATTTTCGCTTTGATTTCCTCGACTTCTCCGGGCTTCATCTCGCCAAGGCGAAACGGGCCGTAACTCACGCGGATCAAACGGCTGACCATCAAGCCGACGCTTTCCATCGCCCGCCGAATTTCGCGGTTCTTGCCCTCGCGAATGCCGACTGTGACCCAAGCGTTGCTTGCCTGAACTCGATCCAGCGTGATCTCCATCGGCTGAAAACGCTCGCCATCAATGACAATTCCGCGTCGCAAAGGGTCAAACGTCGCATCTTCCGGTGCCCCTTTGACCCGCGCGCGATATTTGCGCAGCCACCCGGTTTTCGGCAATTCAAGCTTTCGTTTGATTTCGCCGTCATTGGTCAACAACAACAACCCTTCGGACGTCAGATCCAAGCGGCCAACGGTCATCACGCGCGGCAGATCTTCGGGCAAATCGTCGAAAACCGTTGGGCGGCCTTTCTCATCGTTGGCCGTCGTAACCAATCCTGATGGCTTGTAGTACCGCCAAAGCCGGGCCGGTTCGGCCGCCGCGACAGGCTTGCCGTCGACGATGATACGGTCACTGTCCACGACGTTTTGCGCCGGGCTGGTCAGGGTCTTGCCATTCAGTGAAACGCGACCAGCTTCGATCATGCGCTCAACCTCGCGCCGCGACGCGACACCGCGGCGGGCAAGAACTTTGGCGATACGCTCGCCTGGGACAGATGATGTGCTCATGTGGTGGCCATAGCGCGGGATCGTCGCGTTGGAAAGCCAGAGTGGCAGTAACTTGCGCCTGCTCGGTTGGCGGGGCATGACAAAGCATGGATTTCAAGAGCCATATGTCCGAGGCGCTCACCGAAGCGCGCGCCGCAGCGGATCGTGGCGAAGTGCCGGTCGGCGCAGTGATTGTCGGGCCGGATGGGCTGGTATTGGCGAAGGCCGGAAACCAGACCAGAGAGTTCTCAGATCCCACAGCCCACGCCGAAATTCTGGTTATTCGTAGGGCTGCCGAATTATTGAAATCCGAGCGCCTCACCGGCTGCGATCTTTACGTTACTCTTGAGCCTTGTGCGATGTGTGCTGCCGCAATTGCTGCGGCCCGCGTTTCTCGTCTATATTACGGAGCGGCGGACCCAAAGTCGGGCGGTGTCGTGCAGGGGGCAAAGGTTTTTTCCCATCCGCAATCGCACCATATCCCCGAGGTCTACGACGGAATTGCGGCTGATGAGTCTGCGGCACTTTTGAAATCGTTTTTCGCTGGTCGGCGCTAGGTCACAAGAATCTACGAACGACCCGAGATGGATGATTTTCGGGTCAGATCTGCTACATCCCATTGGCAAACGACAACAGGGCTTTCATGGACTGGACACGCACAATCGACGCCTACTGCGAGCGCACGGACGCCAGCTACTGGTCCGAACCGCTGAATGCCGCGACAAACCTCGCGTTCATTTTGGTGGCGATCGTGATGTGGCGCAGAACAAGTGGGTTACGAGCTGGGCGATGGTTATCGGGTGTCCTGTTCACAATTGGCCTTGGCTCATACTTGTTCCACACGCACGCGACCCCTTGGGCCTCAACGCTCGACGTCGTTCCAATCATAGTGTTCACGCTTAGCTTCATCTATCTCGCCAACCGCGATTTTTGGCGCTTGCCCGCATGGGGCGCAATTGCGGGTACGCTCGCCTTTATCCCTTATTCCGCATTGGCAACTCCAATATTCGCACGCCTGCCGTTCTTTTCGGTGTCGTCGGTCTATTGGGGCCTGCCACTTCTCATCGCGGTTTACGGTGCGCTGCTGCGCAAATCGTCTCCGGGCACAGGGCGGGGATTGCTCTTGGGCGCGGGCCTTTTAACCATTTCCCTCGTCTTTCGCTCAATTGATGAAGCGGTCTGCTCCAACCTGCCAATTGGCACCCATTTCATGTGGCACGTGCTGAACGCAATCATGCTTGGATGGATGATCGAAGTCTGGCGTCGTCACAAAATCAACGAAGCATAGAGGGGAATGGCGAGCATCGACAAAAATGTCTGATAGATCATGATATCCGCATATAGCTCGGTATCTCCACCCATGGATCGCGCAACGACATAGCCGTTTGTTGCGGCTGGAACGGCTGCGACGAGGAGACCCGCAAGCGTTTCCTCGGGCGTCAACTGAAAGATCTGCGCTAGCCCAAGAAACACGAGCGGCACACTAATGGGTCGCATCAACGCGCCAATCAAAACCGGGCCGGAAATCCGCCGAAGCCTTGCCCCGGAGATGCCTGCACCAACGACCAAAAGACCAATCCCAAGTGCTGCACGACCAATGATATCAAGGGTTTCGAAAATTGGCGCTGGTAGATCAAAAGGCGCAGCATTCAGCGCCAAACCGATCGCGCATCCAATAACCAGAGGGTTACTGACAACAGCGCGTAACACGCGTCTGGGGCCAGTGGTGCCCGCACAGAGCCACGCAAGCACAAGGATGTTGCTGACATTGATAAGTGGGATCAATACGGACATGCTCACTGCGATCAAGAGCAGCACTTCCGGTCCCCCCAAAAGCTCGGCAGCAGACAGCGAGATGAACGCGTTCCAGCGGGTCGTGGTCTGAAAGAGCGTTGATAGTGACGGCCCAGAGAGCCGCTCTTTGGAGATGAAGAAACGCACGCTCAGCGCCATAAGCCCCGCTAAAACAACCAAACTGACCAATGCGGCGGCCATTGGGCCAATCCGATCAGACGTGAGATCGGCTGTGGCGATTGATCGGATCAAGATCGCAGGGATCAGGATCCGAAAACTGAGCAGTTCAATGCCAGTCCAGTGCTCAGGCTTAAGTAGTCCTACGGCTTTTGCAGTCCAGCCAGCCAGAAACGCCAAAGCGATTGGCAAAATTGCAAGTGCAAGGGTCATGGCATGGGGTCCGGGGCCAGTCTTTGTTGACGGGCGCACCCTATCGGCTAGATGCGAATTGGCAAGCCAGCCGCTTCTTGCGGGCCGTCCCTGCACAGGGTACATGGACCGCGTTCCAAGACGGAGAGACGCCGAAAATGTCGATCGATATCGAAACCGCACGCCGCGTGGCCAAGTTGGCCCGCATCAAAGTGGACGACGCAGATTTGCCCGCTCTGGCGCAGGATTTCAATCGTATCCTTGGCTTTGTGGAGCAGTTGAACGAAGTCGATGTCGAAGGGGTTGAACCGATGACTTCCGTTACGCCGATGCGTCTTAAGCGTCGCGTAGACGAAGTG
>RCMY010004239.1_pt1 | contig 12445 bp, 15 predicted proteins | sample 2041341 | NCBI WGS metagenome assembly RCMY01 (sample SAMN09708234, study PRJNA481090) | Marine sediment metagenome, whole genome shotgun sequencing project. | reverse complement strand
TTCCAACTGCTGCAATTGCTCTTCACTATCTTCCATGTCCGCCACCAAATCATACCGCGGACGCAGGATATCCATCCAACGGCCCACGAAACTGTCTTTGGCTTCCAACTCTGGCGCGTGACCTTTGCACATGTCGATGCAGCCTTTGACGCCGCCACAGTTGGAGTGCCCCAGCACAATCAGATGGCTGACCTTCAACACCCGAACCGCATATTCTACGGCAGCCGATGTACCGTGATGATCGCCGTCCGGTTCATAAGGCGGCACCAGATTGGCAACGTTTCGGTGAATGAAAAATTCACCCTGATCCGCACCAAAAATAGAGGTCACATGCACCCGGCTGTCACAGCATGAGATTACCATCGCGCGCGGATGCTGCCCGTCTGACGCCAACCGCTTGTACCACGCCTTGTTCTCAGCATAGCCTGTGGCTTTCCACCCGTGATAGCGTTGCACCAGATAGTTTGGCAGAGGCTTTGCCTGATCCATTTTGGTCACGTCCTTTGTTCCTGTCGCAAAGGATTACCCCAAATTTTGCTTAGTTTCGAGAGAAAAGGTACAGCCCCTTCAACCATTTCATCATCACTTGCCGCCAGATTGTGCCCGAGCCGTGGGGGCTGAAAAAAGGGTGAGTGAAAATGCAGGTTCTGCAAATTAAGCCGGTGGAAAACGTAAATGTCGATCAGGACCGTTTGGGCGCGCTGTACTCCCAATTGGGCGAGGCCGGTGCCGAAGATGTGGTCTGCCGAGCGTTGGAAGAACTGGCCTTGCGTCTGTCCCATTGCGAGGCGCTGTTTCGGGAAAGCTGTTGGTCGGATTTACGCAAAAATACCCGCTCGCTGATCGCCATTGCCGATCAAATCGGAATGCTGGCGCTGTCTCATGTCGCAGGTGATGTTACGCGTTGTATCGATCAAGGGAATATGGTCGCAATCGCCGCCACGTTATCGCGCCTTATTCGAGTGGGCGAGCGATCATTGACGGCGGTCTGGGACATTCAGGACATCTCGATCTGACCGGTTGCGGGGGGCTGCAAAAAGCGTAGGCTGCGCATAGGATTATCCCAACTTTCAGGTGCCTTATGTCGCTTTCCTTCGCTTCTCTTACTGCTGCCACCGTTCCGCTTCATGTCGTGTCTGAGGATCAATTGGGCGATTGGCTGAAGGATCAACTGGAGGCCGCGCAGGCATGGATAAATGCTCAGGGGTTCACAGGCGCATTGGGTCAAGCCGTGACCGTCGTTGGGCCGGAAGGCGCGTCTTTAATGGCGGTTGTTGGCTTTGGCACGGGTCAGAGCCGCAAGCGTGGCCGGTTCCATTTGGCTGCTGCAGCGGGAAAATTGCCCAAGGGTGATTATCAAATCGTTAGCGGTCTGTACGATGATGTAGCCGCGAATGAGGCGCTTGGTTGGCTACTGGCGGCTTACCGCTTTGATCGCTACCGCATTCAATCGCCGCTTTTGGCCCGATTGGTCGCGCCGCAAGCCGTGAATGCGATTCAGATCGAAGCCATCGCAAACGGCGAGGCGCTCACTCGTGACCTCATTAACACGCCCGCCTCCGACATGGGCCCACCCGATCTGGAACAGGCCGCACGCGATCTGGCGGGGCAACATGGGGCCACGATTGAGGTTATCATTGGCGATGACCTGCTGACGCAAAACTTCCCGATGATCCACACGGTTGGCCGCGCCGCGGATCGTGCGCCGCGCCTGATTGATCTGCGCTGGGGCAAGGCCGGACCCACGCTGACGCTGGTGGGCAAAGGCGTGTGTTTTGACACAGGCGGGCTGAACCTTAAACCCGGCGCCTCGATGGGATTGATGAAAAAAGACATGGGTGGGGCGGCCGCCGTGCTGGGCCTTGCGCATATGATCATGGCAACGGGTGTAGCGGTGCAACTGCGTGTGTTGATACCGGCAGTTGAGAATTCCGTCTCCGGCAACGCCTTCCGCCCGCAAGACATTCTGACATCCCGCAAGGGTCTGACAGTTGAGATTAACAATACCGATGCCGAAGGGCGTCTGGTGCTGGCTGATGCTTTGGCTTACGCGGATGAGGAAAAACCGCTTCAGATCATCTCGATGGCCACCCTTACAGGTGCGGCGCGCGTCGCCGTTGGCCCCGACCTCGCGCCATACTTCAGCGATGATCCCGCCTTTGTCGCTGCCCTTGAGGCCGCTGCGTCGGCGCAAGATGATCCGGTCTGGCGGCTGCCCTTCCATGACCCTTATGAACAGATGATCGAACCCGGCATTGCCGATCTGGATAACGCGCCCAAAGGCGGCTTTGCGGGCTGTATTACCGCCGCCCTGTTCCTGCGCCGCTTTGTGACCAACAGCCCCTATGCGCACTTTGACATCTACGGCTGGCAACCCACCGAATTACCTGCGCGCCCCAAAGGCGGCGTAGGTCAAGGCACCCGCGCCGTTTTGGCCGCTCTTGGCCCGCTATTGAAACTATGAGCGATCCGCGCATGACACCTGATCCAAACCTTATCTCACAGGATGAGGCGGCTCAGGTTATGCGCCCGGTTGTTGATCTGTGCCGGATGCCATCCGGGCCACGTGACCGGCAGTTGTTGTTCGGGGATGATGTCCGCGTGCTGCACAAGGCGCATGGCTGGTCTTATGTGCAGGCGGCGAAGGACGGCTATTGCGGGCATGTAATTTCTGAGAGTCTTGGCGCGCCCATAACGGCGACCCACTACATATGCGCTCCTGCAACACATGCTTACGAGAAAGCTGATTTCAAATCCCCTGATCGAGTCAGCCTAAGCCACGCCAGCCGCGTCACAGTGATTTCTCAATCGGACAAATTCGCTGAGACCTCATTGGGTTTCATCCCAACAATCCACCTCAAACGCCTAACCGAGCAATCAACCGATCCCGCCAACGTCGCTGCGCTCTACCTCGGCACGCCCTACCTCTGGGGTGGCAACAGCCGTTGGGGCATCGACTGCTCCGGCCTCGTCCAAGCCGCCCTACTGGCCTGTGGCATCTCCTGCCCCGGTGACAGCGATCAACAGCAAGCGTTAGGCCAAGAAGCTACAGGCGGCTACCAACGCAATGACCTGTTGTTCTGGAAAGGCCATGTGGCGCTGGTCACCGATCCCGATACCTTGATCCACGCCAATGCAAGCGCCATGGCAACTGTCTTTGAACCCATCAAAGGCGCGATTAAACGCATCAAATCACAAGGTGACGGCCCTGTTACAGCGCATCGGCGGCTATAACCCAGCATCTCTTTTTGGTCTAAAATGTCCCGACACAACGCCAGCACAGCAGTGCAACGTCTGTTGGTTATTCGACGGCGCGGATCAATTTGCGTTCCAGCACCCGCAGCACGGATTTAAGGTCATGACCGCGCTTGAGCACCTGACCGCCGGTGCTGATCACCGCATACATCCCCTGTTTGTCACGCAGCTTGGGCCGTTTTTCGACGCGGTACAGTGGAATTTCAGCCGTGCGACGAAAGATCGAAAAAACCGCCACCTCACGCAGACAGGAAATTCCGTAATCGCGCCATTCGCCCGCCGCCACCATGCGCCCGTAAAGGGATAGGATCACCGATAATTCGGTGCGGTGAAACGCGACCTGTTCGGGCGGGCGCTCAAAGGCTGTCACCTTTGGTGGAATATTCATTGTCATGCCTTCACAGTTGCGTCCTTCTGCGTTCAAATCAAGTCCCCGCTGTGATCATGATTATTGATCGCGTTACAAAAAAATGCGAGTGTCCGAAATTATGAAACATAAGAGCTGCCAACCATGACCCCTGATGCCCGTGCGAAAAAATGTGCCGAAATGATGTTTGCCCAAGATGCCGCCTCGCCGGGCCTTGGGATGGTGATCACGGATGTCGGGCCGGGGCGTGCTGTGATGACCATGACGGTGCGCGCCGACATGTTGAACGGGCATCGCATTTGCCACGGTGGGTTTATCTTTACGCTGGCGGACAGCGCCTTTGCTTTCGCCTGTAACAGCTACAACCAACTGACTGTGGCCCAGCAAAACCAGATTACCTATCTTGCCCCCGGCAAAGAAGGCGAAGTCCTGACAGCCACTGCAACCGAGACCTCGCGCACCGGCCGATCCGGCATCTATGATGTGACCGTTACAGGCGAACAGGGCCACACCGTTGCCCTGTTCCGTGGCCTATCGCGCACCGTCAAAGGACAGCATTTCCCCGAAGGAGACTCCGCCCCATGAAAGACCTGACACCCGCCAAGAATACGCTGGACCCCATCGAGATCGCCAGCCGTGATGAGATCATGGGCCTGCAATTGCAGCGGATGAAATGGTCCTTGCGCCACGCTTATGACAATGTGCCGTTTTACAAAGCCAGCTTTGATGCGGCGGGTGTGCATCCTGATGATCTGCACGATCTGTCGGACCTGTCCAAGTTTCCTTTCACCGTGAAAACCGATCTGCGCAACAATTATCCGTTCAAGATGTTCGCTGTTCCGCGCGAACAGGTTGCCCGTATTCATGCGTCCTCAGGCACCACGGGCCAGCCGACGGTTGTGGGCTATACGCAGAACGATCTGGACAACTGGGGCAGCGTTGTGGCGCGGTCCCTGCGTGCGGCGGGGATGCAGCGCGGTGATATGTTGCACAATGCCTATGGGTACGGGCTGTTTACCGGCGGCCTTGGCATTCATCTGGGCGCGGATGCTTTGGGGCTTTCAACCTATCCGATCTCGGGCGGCATGACACCGCGGCAGGTCCGCACCATCGAAGATTTCAAACCCAAGGGCATCACCGTAACGCCGTCCTATTCCCTTTCTATTCTTGATGAATTCGCCAACCAAGGGCTCGACCCGCGTGAATGCTCGCTTGAAGTTGGCATCTTTGGCGCAGAGCCTTGGACCAACGCCATGCGCCACGAGATCGAGCAGGCATTCGATATGCATGCGGTTGATATCTATGGATTGTCCGAAGTCATGGGACCGGGTGTTTCGATGGAATGTGTCGAGACCAAAGACGGGCTGCACATCTGGGAGGATCACTTCTATCCCGAGATCATCAATCCCGAAACCGGTGAATTGGTGGCCGAAGGCGAACAGGGCGAATTGGTCTTTACCTCCCTCACCAAAGAAGCGTTTCCAATCATCCGTTATCGCACCCGCGATCTGACACGCCTGTTGCCCGGCACAGCACGCAGCATGCGGCGCATGGAAAAAGTCACGGGGCGCAGCGACGATATGATCATCCTGCGGGGTGTAAACGTCTTTCCAACCCAGATCGAAGAAGCACTGATGGCGACGCCTGCCCTTTCGCCGCATTTCCAAATTGAACTTAGCCGCCCCGGTCGCATGGACCAGATGCGGGTGATTTGCGAATGTGCAGACGCCAGTGTCTCGGCGGATGCACGTCAGGCAGCGGCCAAGGCGCTTTCCGGCAAGATCAAACAGACCGTGGGCATCAGCGCCGTGGTCGATGTGACCGATGTGGGCGGCGTGCCACGATCCGAAGGCAAGGCCGTGCGGATCGTTGACAACCGCCCCAAGGGCTAGGCTCAGCCGCAGGTAATCGCGACAATCATATCGGTGTCATCCAGCTGGACGTTCAGCCGCTCGGCGACAAAGTCCAAAGTCACCGGATCGCCTATCCGGAATGTGCGTTTGGGTTCCGGCAAGGACAGGTCCATCACGGAATCCTGTCCGATCAGGCTTTGATACGCCGCCGCATTACATGTATCTGCGCCGCCAGTTGGTGCGCTTGCATTAGGGTTTTGCCCTGTGCTGCAACCCGCAACCAATACCCCTGCCAAAATCATCACTCTCATCCGCTCACTCCTTATTATTATCCGTTTATGTCCCATAACGCGCCATGAACATATTCACCGCACCTTCGACTACGCGGTCAATCTCTGCATCCGTTACCGACTTGCTCACCCCGAAAATCAATCTTGGCCAAAGATCCGCTTTGCACAATTCGCCAAATTGATCCGCTGCCAATGTATAGTCATCAATCTCAAGCTCGCCACGCGCTTCGGCCCCTTCAAAATACTTCGCCATCTCGGTCCGCATAAGTTCCGGACCCGAGGTATAAAAACTCTGTCCAATCTCGGGAAACCGATCCGATTCCGCGACACAGATACGGAATATCTGCAAACCGAAGGTCGATGTAATGAAGCGTAGGAAGTGAAGTCCTGCCTCACTCAAAACCGCGCGTGGCGGAGCTTCCAGATCAATATTGTCGAGGGCTTCTTGGGACTGCCGAACGCACTCTGCATTTGCGACAGCCATGAACAGCAACCGTTTGTCGGGGAAATAGCTGTAAAGTGTGGCCTTGGACACCGCCGCAGCGCGGGCAATCTCGTCCACGCTGGCCCCTTCAAATCCGTCAGACATGAATACTGAACGCGCGCCTTCGAGCACCTGATCATACTTGCGGCCCTTGCGGACTTTCTGGGCGGTGGCTGTCATGAAGACCTCAGATGGCGGGGGGGACAGAATATAAACCGTTTCGTTCAGTTCCAAGGCCTAATTATGTAATGAAGCTTGCGATGGTCAATTCAACTATTTAGAACTGTTCTAAATTGTGAGGTACATCATGCGATTTTCACTTAACCGCAAGCGGTTCAAAGACCTGAACGAGCAGCAAGTGCTTGCCTTGGCGATATCTTCCGAAGAGGACGATGCCCAAATTTATCGCGGTTATGCGGAAAGCCTGCGGGCGGAATTTCCCAATAGCGCTGCGGTGTTTGATGGTATGGCGACCGAGGAAGACACCCACCGCCAACTGTTGATTGATCTGCATATCAAACGCTTTGGCCCCACAATCCCGTTGATCCGGCGCGAACATGTCTCGGGTTATTATGCCCGTCGCCCTGTCTGGTTGATCGAAAATCTGGGTCTTGACCGCATCCGCGCCGAAGCCGCCGCAATGGAACATGATGCGGAACGGTTTTATCTTGCCGCCGCCGCGCGAACCACAGACGCAGACACCCGCAAACTATTGGGTGATCTGGCCGCCGCAGAAGCCGGTCATCAAAGCACCGCCGAGGACCTGTCAGCGCAACATCTGGACGCAGAAAGCACTGCGTCCGAAGACAGTCAGGAACACCGACAGTTCATTTTGACATGGGTCCAGCCGGGCTTGGCAGGATTGATGGACGGTTCCGTTTCCACACTTGCGCCGATCTTTGCCGTCGCCTTTGCCACCCATAACACATGGACAACCTTCCTTGTCGGGTTGGCGGCCTCGATTGGTGCAGGCATCTCGATGGGCTTCACCGAAGCCGCTTCGGATGATGGCGAATTGTCAGGCCGTGGTTCCCCCTGGAAACGCGGTTTTGCCGCTGGCATCATGACAACGCTGGGTGGACTTGGTCACGCGCTTCCCTATTTGATCCCCGATTTCTGGACCGCGACCATCGTTGCTTGCATCGTTGTGTTTGTTGAGCTTTGGGCCATCGCATGGATTCAAAACAAATACATGGACACACCATTCTTCCGCGCCGCCTTTCAGGTGGTTCTGGGCGGCGCACTGGTCTTTGCCGCTGGTGTGTTGATCGGATCAGGCTAAGGCTTGCACGGTACATGATTGCTGGGTACTGCTGAGCCATGCTTGCGATCTTTTTGAAAACACTCCCTTTCTTCGCCCTGATCGGGGTTGGTTTCTGGGCTGGCCGCACCCGGTTTTTCACGGCAGAGGCTACCGCCTATCTGACGAAATTCGTCTTCTATTTCGCCCTGTCCGCGATGTTATTCCGCTTTTCCGCCAACCTTTCGCTGGCCGAAGTTTGGGACACCCGCCTTGCCATGGCCTATCTGTGGGGCACCGCCTTTGTGTATGGTGTCGCTTCATTTGTCGGATTTCTGCGCGGGCTTGACGTGCCGACCAACGCGATTGAAGCGCAATGCGCCGCGATCGGGAACACCGGCTTTCTGGGCATACCGATGCTGACCCTGCTTTTGGGAGCCGAGGCCATTGGCCCGGTTCTGCTCGCTCTCGCCATTGACCTTATCGTTTTTTCAAGTCTGATCGTGATCCTGATCACCGGCTCGCGAGACGGGGAAATCAGCCTGCGAATGCTGCGCTCCATCGGGATCGGGTTGGTTAAAAACCCGATGATTGTCGCCATATCGCTGGGCTTTGTCTGGTCGGGATTAAGTATTCCCATCCCCGACCCCCTAAACGATTTTCTGGCGATCTTGGGCGGTGCCGCTACGCCGGGCGCATTGTTTGCCATCGGGGCGTCCCTCGCGCTTACGTCGCCGGACCGGATGCAAATTGCGGGCTGGCTGACCTTTTGCAAACTGGTCCTGCACCCGTTGTTTGTGGGCATCGCCGCCCTGTTCCTGTTTGGCGTGGACCCGTTTAAGGCGGGCGTGATCATTGCTGTCTCTGCCTTGCCAGTTGCCGGTAATGTCTACATGTTGGCGCAACATTACGGCGTTGCACCGGCGCGCGTCTCAACAGCCATTCTTGTCTCTACTGCCATAAGCATTCTCACCGTCAGCCTTGTGGTGGGATGGGTTACTACAGTCTGATAATCAAAGGAAACCGCCATGAAAACCATTTCCGAGAACGCCAGCTTTGGCGGCATCCAAGGGGTCTACTCCCACGCGTCCACTGCTTGCAATTGCGACATGACGTTCGGCCTTTTTCTGCCAGCCGAAGCCAAAGACGGTCCTGTGCCATTGCTGTGGTATCTCTCCGGCCTCACCTGCAACCACGAAAATGCTATGACCAAGGCCGGCGCGCAGTCCTGGGCGGCAGAGCACGGCATCGCGCTGGTCTTTCCTGATACCTCGCCACGGGGAGAGGATGTTGCCGATGATGAGGCATACGACCTTGGCAAAGGCGCAGGGTTCTACGTGAACGCCACCCAAGATCCATGGGCCCCGCATTTCCAGATGTGGAGCTATATCGCCGACGAACTCCCTGCTTTGTTGGCTGAAAACTTCGCACTCGATATGGACCGCCAAGGCATCACCGGCCACTCTATGGGGGGGCACGGCGCGCTGACATTGGCGATGAACCTGCCGGGCCGTTTCCTCTCCGTCTCCGCTTTTGCGCCTATCGCCAATCCAACCGCCAGTGACTGGGGGTGTAAACAGCTGAGTGCCTATCTGGGCAAAGAGACCGCCGCTTGGGCAAAACATGACGCAAGTTTGTTAATGGCAGAGACCGGCTTTGACGGCCCCGTTTTGATTGACCAAGGTGCCTCCGACCAATTTCTTGATCTGCTGAAACCTGAGGCGCTTTCGCAAGCCATGACGGCCAAACGGCAAGAAGGCATTTTCCGCATGCAAAAAGGCTATGACCACAGCTATTTCTTTGTCTCCACTTTCATGGAAGATCACATCGCCTTCCACGCTGACGCGCTTTATGCGGGTTAACCCATGAGCGCGCTCTACATTGATGCCGACGCCTGTCCGGTCAAAGCCGAAGCCGAGCGCGTCGCCACCCGCCACAAACTGCGCATGTTCGTGGTCTCCAACGGCGGGTTGCGTCCCTCGCAAAACCCGCTGGTGGAGACGGTGATTGTGCCAGATGGTCCTGACGTGGCTGACATGTGGATCGCAGAGCGCTGCGGGCCGGGGGATGTGGTGGTGACGGGTGATATTCCGCTGGCGGCAAAATGCGTAGAGGCCGGAGCGCGGGTGTTGAAACACAATGGCGAGGCGCTGACGGCGGCAAATATCGGCAATGTGCTTGCCACCCGCGATCTGATGACGGACCTGCGCGCGGCCGATCCTTTTCGGCAAGGTGGCGGCAAGAGCTTTACAAAAGCCGACCGGTCGCGTTTTCTGGATGCCTTGGAGCGCGAGTTGCGCGCGGCGGTTCGAGGATAGCCATTTTCTTTAAAGAAAACGGCCGGTAATTTTCGAAAATTCCGGCGCGAGTGGAGAGCGACGAATGAAACCTCAAGCGGTGGTCTTTGACATCGGCAACGTCTTGATCGAATGGCAACCCGAACGCTTCTTTGACAGCGTGATTGGCACGGACCGCCGTCGCGCCATGTTCGCTGCTGTTGATCTGCACGCCATGAATGACCGCGTGGATCAGGGCGAGGTCTTCCGCGATGTAATTGTGGAAACGGCAAAAGCTACCCCTGACTGGCACGATGAAATCATGCTCTGGCATGACCGCTGGATTGATATGGCGACGCCCGCCATTGATCATTCCGTGCGCCTGATGGCGGCACTTCAGGCCAAAGGCATCCCCGTCTTCTCGCTTACAAATTTCGGCATCCAAACCTACGTGATCGCCGCCGAACGTTATCCTTTTCTCAACCAATTCGACCATGATGTCATCTCGGGTCACCTTGGTCTGATCAAGCCGGACGCCGCGATTTATCAAGCCCTTGAGGCCGCCATCTGTATCCCGCCAGAGGCCCTCCTTTTCACCGACGACCGTCCTGAAAATATTGCAGCAGCTGGCAAACGCGGCTGGCAAACGCATCATTTCGAAGGGCCTCAGGGCTGGGCGATGAGACTTGTTGCCGAAGAGTTACTCACTCCAAAGGAAGCAATATGATCCCCTTCATCCCTTTCGCAGAAGGCGAACTGGTCCTCGACTGGATCGGCCTTACCGATGCCCTTGCCGCTGGTCACAAACGCCCCAAAGCAGAGATTGGCGATACCTTCCTTTATCGCGGCAAAGACACGCTCTTAAGCCGTGCGGCATGGATCGACGGTCTTGGCATGGCCGTGAAAACTGCCACCGTCTTTCCCGGCAACCCGGCCAATGGCAAACCGATGATCAACGGCGGTCTGAACCTTTATGCAGACGCTGATGGCACGCTCGAAGCCATTGTCGATTTCCACCTTGTCACGAAATGGAAAACCGCCGGAGATAGCCTGCTTGCCGCCCGCCGCCTTGCCCGCCCCGACAGCCGCAACATCCTTGTCGTCGGCGCTGGCAATCAAGGGCGCGCATTACATGCCGCGTATTCCGCCGCCTTTCCGCAAGCCACATTCACCGTCTGGAACCGCACCCGCGCCAATGCCGAAGCAATGGCCGCAGAACTTCCGGACCTACAAATAGCGGACGATCTGCAAGCCGCCGTCAGCGCTGCAGACATCATCACCAGCGCCACCATGTCCACCGATCCGCTGATCAAAGGCGTGTGGCTCCGTCCGGGCCAACACATCGACCTGATCGGTGCGTATCGCCCCGACATGCGCGAGGTGGATGACGAAGCGCTGCTGCGTGCCCGCGTCTTTGTCGACAGCTTTGACACCACAATCGGCCATATCGGTGAGATCAACATCCCGCTTGAGGCCGGAACAATAACCCGCGACCACCTCATCGCGGACTATTACACCCTCGACGCTTTCAAGCGGCAAAATCCCGAGGACATCACCCTGTTCAAAAACGGCGGCGGTGCGCATCTTGATCTGATGACGTCGCGCTATATCCTTGAACGCTGGAACGCGCGCGCATGATCTGGATTGTGTTCATCCTTGCGGCACTTATCGCCGCACCGTTCGTTTTTGAACACAGACGCCCCGAGATGGACGATGCCACGCGCGGATCAGCCTCAGGTCAGTTTGTGCAACTGTCCCAAGGTGTCACCCATTTTGCATGGCACGGCCCTGAAAATGGTCCCATCGTGATCTGTGTTCACGGGCTGACCACGCCCAGCTTTGTGTGGCGCGGCATGACCCGCGCGCTGGCAAAGTCGGGCTACCGCGTGTTGACCTACGATCTTTATGGCCGAGGTTTTTCCAGTCGTCCAAAAGGCGAACAGGACCGGCAGTACTTCGTGAATCAACTGGCCGAATTGCTGGCCCACGAAGGGGTCGGCGACAACCTGACGCTGGTGGGGTATTCCATGGGCGGCGCTGTCAGCACCTGTTTTGCCACGACATACCCCGAACGCATGAAGCAACTGATCTTGCTTGCACCCGCTGTGGTCGGATCTCCATCCAGCGGGCTGATTGGTTTTATCAAGAACACGCCACTTATCGGTGATTGGCTGACCCTCGCGCTCTATCCTACAATCTTACGGCGCGGCGTTCGGGCCGAACGTGATCTGCCGACGTCAGTCCCGCATGTTCATGATCTGCAACTGGCGGAGTTGGAATATAAACGCTTTGTTCCCAGTGTTTTGGCCAGCCTGCGCGGTATCTTGTCAGAGGACCTGTCACGCGATCACAAGGCGCTGGCGGCACGCGGATTGCCTGTCCTTGCGATCTGGGGCCGCGAAGATGATGTGATCTCGCCATCCTCCGTTGGAACGCTTGCCGAATGGAACCGCGATGCAACGCATGAGGTGATTGAAGGTGCAGGTCATGGCTTGACCTATACCCATACGGACGAGGTATTGCGGATCATGCGTCACTGGATGAAATCTGCGGAGGCCTAGGCTGTCACCAGCCCTTCCAAACGCCGCTCGCGGATCGGCAAATGCACCAGCGCGCTGAAGGCACCGATGCCGACGCCAATCCACCACACGGCAGTATAGCTGCCATAAATATCGTACAT
>RCMY010004238.1_pt1 | contig 12449 bp, 11 predicted proteins | sample 2041341 | NCBI WGS metagenome assembly RCMY01 (sample SAMN09708234, study PRJNA481090) | Marine sediment metagenome, whole genome shotgun sequencing project. | reverse complement strand
AGCCAGTGCGGCTTTGGCGGCAAAACAGACCGAAGCACAGATGAGAAATGCTTCATCGATGCAAAATGGTGTGCAAAACATGACATCGAATTTTGCAGCTGCTGCGAAAAAAAAGCAGGATTTAAAAGCCAAGGATCAGGAAGTTGCAGCTTTAGAAGACTCGATTATTGCAGACGTTGCCAGCAAGGCAGCGAAATTTGCAATCTTACACCATTTGGAATATATTTTTGCGAACCCATTTGTCAATGTCAATGCTATGGATGTGACAGATGAGGTCATTGAAGAACTCAAAATGAGTAAAAAATAAATTGGGATAGACAAAGAGAGTGGGGACAATTATGAATTTAAATAGGAAATCAATCTGCGCGCTGTTGATGGCTTTTGTTATTGCTATTTTAGTCAGCGGCTGTTCTGATACAAGGATGGGATATGTCGATTGGGAACGAGTCATGAAAGAAAGTCCGCAGATTCAGACCATTTTAAAAGCGGCAGATGATGCTTATCAGCAGAAAAGCCAAGAACTCTCTGCTAAATTAGAGAAAGATAAATCAACTATGTCAGATGATGACTTTAAAAAAGAAGTAAATCAGGCTAGAAATGAATTGTCAGCAACACAAGCTCCATATGCATCACAAATGAAAACACTGCAAGATAAAACGATGAGTGAAGTTGTCACCGATAAGAAACTATCAGCTATCGTTTATAAGAATCAGATTAGCAATGACCAGTTCGGTCAGGCACAGCAGTCGGAAAATGTCATTCAAGGCGGAATCGACGTAACGGATGATATAATTCAGAAGCTGCAATAAAGGAAGTGTAAATGTGCAGAAAACATTAGAAGAAATCGCTGGAATCGTAGGCGGCAAAATCGTTGGTGATAAGTCAATTACGATTACTGGTGTTACAAATATTGCTTTGGCGGGAGCTAACGACATAATTTTTGCGGTAGAACCGCATTTGGCCGAAGCTGAAGCTTGCCAGGCAGGAGCTGTGATTGTGCCGGATGATATTGGCACGTTTGCTAAAAACGCGATTCTCGTCAAAGACCCGAGAACGGCATTTTCAAAACTCATGGAACTCTTTACACCGGCACTTGAGATTAAGTTCGGCATCAGTGAACAAGCCCATGTGGGGAAAAATGTCAAAATCGGCAAGAATGTTGCAATCATGCCATTTGCTGTAGTCGATGACTATGCAGAAATAGGTGACGATGTCATCCTTTATCCGCATACCTACATTGGACAGCATGCTTCGATTGGTGCTGAAACTTTGCTGTATCCCAATGTCACGGTTCGGGAGTTTTGTAAGATAGGACAACGCGTCATTATCCATAGCTCTACGGTTATTGGTGCAGATGGTTTTGGCTTTATCACCAAAGATGGCGTTCATACCAAAGTACCACAGGTAGGAAATGTCATCGTTGAAGATGATGTGGAAATCGGCGCACATGTCGGAATTGACCGCGCGACTATGGGATCGACGATTATTGGACATGGGACTAAAATCGATAACCTGGTCCATATCGGTCATAACTGTGAAATCGGTGCCAATAACCTTATTGTGGCACAAACGGGGATTGCCGGTTCGACGATTGTAGGCCATAACGTTATTTTTGGCGGACAGACGGGCGTTGTCGGGCATATCCATATTGGCAGCAATACGGTGCTGGCAGCACGTTCCGGACCGATTGCGGATATTCCGGAAAATGCATTTTTTGCAGGATTTCCAGCTCGGCCGCATCAAGAATGGCTCAGAGCAGAGGCTGCTGCAAAAAAACTGCCAGAAATGCGCAAGCAAATGAAAGCGTTAGAAAAACGTCTCCAAAATTTAGAAGATAAACGATAAATTGAAGGAAAAGCGGCAAAGCGCATCATGTTTTTTGCCGCTTTTTTTGTAGGAGAAAACAATATGAGTCAGAAGTGGTTCATCGTAAGCTTCGTTTTTTGCTTGCTGACCTTTTTTTTGCCAACGGGGACAGCGGCACCTTCGATAAAAGGCAGTACGGGCAATATCAACACACCGTCTGCTGATGTTTTAAGGCCAGGACAATTTGATGTGGGCTATTATCATTTAGATGCAATGCAGGATAGTTCATTTGCAACCAATTTGGCAAAAAATTGGGAACTTAGTGCAGTGAACCATAAACCGCAAAAAGGGGAAGCTAACGAGCAAGTCAATTTAAAATATGCACTCAAGCAAGAAGGCGTTCTTACGCCGGGGCTGGCTATCGGTGTTGAAGACTTGGCGGACAAACAAGACCGAACTTTTTATGCAGTTGCCAGCAAAGGGCTGCCGCTTGGGATCAGACTCCATGTTGGGGTTGGTAATGGCCGTTATGATGGAGCCTTTGCTGCGATTGAAAAACGACTGATTCCATTGGCTCGTGGCGGTACCTTTCCCGATATGTCTTTAATTGCCGAAAATGACGGGCATCATATGAACTATGGTCTGCGTTTAGCACTTTCTCCGGGGCTCAAGGCTTCTGCTGGCTGGGTCGATGGAAAACCTTTCGTGGGTGTTACCTACAATTATTATTAAGAGGATGGTCAAAAAGATGTACCATATCATGAAAATTTTCAGTAAGTTGATCTGCTGTTTGCCTTTGGGCTTTTGTCGTGGCTTAGGTGACTTCATCGGTGAAGTCACTTGGCTTTTGGTTCCGGGGAAGCGGCGAGCACTGGCTGTTGACAATATCATAAAATGTCTGGACCTTCCAAAAGACGAAGCGAAGGTTATGGCAAAGAAGAGCTGGACTCGTTTTGGTTATATGATCATCGAAGTCTTGCGCTTCCCAAAAATGAAAGAGGATATAAACCGCTATGTTCATATAGAGGGCAAAGAAAACATGGAAAAAGCACTGGCTTTGGGAAAGGGTGCGATTATAGCAACAGCCCATAGTGGGAATTGGGAACTTTTGGGTGGCGCTTTAGCCTTAAATGGTTTCCCGATTGTTGGCGTTGCCCAAAAACAAAAAAACAGTGCCTTCGACCGTTTCATCAATGAATATCGCAGTTTGATCGGCATGCACATTACTTATAAATCAGGAGTAAGAGAAATGTTCAAGATGATAAGTGAAGGCTGGGCGATTGGTCTTTTGATGGATCAGGATGCAGGCCGTGATGGTGTCCTGTTACAATTTTTTGGGAGAGATACTTCTTGTGTGACGGGTCCGGCATCCATGGGACGTTTTCAAGGTGCACCGATTTTGCCGATATTTATTTCACAAAATTCCGATGGGACGCATTTATTGAAGATTCATGAAGCTGTTTTTGCTGAAAAAACGAAAAATAAGCAAGAGGACCTCACGCGTACGACAGAAAAACTTACGCGAATCATCGAAGCACATATACGCAAGTATCCGGAAGAATGGTTTTGGCTGCACGACCGCTGGAAGTCCATTGCAAAACGTGACTGACAAAAAACTTGCAGGAACCTCCAATGTTTTGTACAATAGATAAAGGTGTCAAAGTCAGGGGGACTTTTTTTATGCAATATCAAAATACAATAGCAAAAGCTGTGACATATACCGGGATAGGATTGCATTCCGGCCTAGAGGTCTGTATTACGCTGAAACCGGCACCGGTAGATACCGGCATCGTCTTCATTCGCGTCGACCTTGAAGGAAAGCCGCAAATTGCAGCGACTTCGGATAATGTCACATCGACAATACGAGCGACGACGATTGGGAATGAAGAGGTCAAAGTCTTCACCATCGAACATTTGCTTTCGGCCCTGCATGCCTTGTGCATTGATAACTGCTTTATTGAAATCAATGCGGAAGAGCCGCCGGTAGCGGATGGCAGTTCGCTCATCTTTTTTGAGCTCATTCAATCGGCAGGTGTTGAGGCACAGACGAAACTGCGTGAAGAAATCATCATCGATAAGGTCTATCGTATCGATGATGGCGAACGTTTCATTATGATCTTGCCATACGATGGTTTCCGTGTGAGCTTTACTTCCCTTAATCCACATAAACTGATTGGCATACAATATGGCGATTATGATATGGAGCAGGAAACGTATTATAAGGAAATCGCTCCAGCTCGTACGATTGCTTATGAAGCTGAAATCGATGCGCTCAAGAAAATGGGATTAGGTCTTGGTGGTACATTTGAAAATGTCATCGTTTATAATGATGAAGGCTGGTTCAATAAACTTCGGTTTGAAGATGAGTTGGTTCGGCATAAAATACTTGACGTTGTTGGCGATTTGCGCTTGGCGGGAATCGTTCGCGGCCATGTAATTGCTGTGAAGTCAGGTCATGAACTCAATGCGCAGCTCGCAAAGAAAATCACAGCTGCATTTAGAAAATGAATTATTTTAACGAAAGCGGGGCAATAATATGATTTTAGATATAAACGAAATTCAAAGGATTTTACCACATCGTCCGCCTTTTTTATTAGTGGACCGAATCATAGAGCTCGAACCGCTCAAAAGTGCGACCGGCATAAAAAATGTGACCATGATGGAACCTCATTTTCGTGGGCATTTTCCGGGAAATCCGATTATGCCAGGTGTATTGATTTTGGAAGCTATGGCACAGGTCGGTGGTTTGGCAATGCTGTATCCAGAAGAAAATCGTGGGAAATTAACATTGTTTGGTGCAATGGAAAATGTTAAGTTCAAGCGCCAGGTTGTTCCAGGCGATCAGCTCATCATGAAAGCTGAGTTGATAAAAATGCGCGGCCTTTTTGGTAAATTGCAGGCGCATGCTTATGTCGATGATCAATTGGCAGCACAGGCAGAATTCACTTTTGCCCTAAAAGACCCAGAAAAGCTGTGAAATCAAGTAGCTTTTTTGCTGTAGAGACATGATAAAGGGTGATTTTACATAAAAATGGCGGAAAATGGCGGAATTCCGACCGTTACTTTTATGCGGAAGCACGGATTATATTAATATAGATACAGCTAGCAGCTGATAAATTAAAGGGAAATGCCGTGCAGGCGTAAGGAGTTGGAAATATAATGAAAGCAGACAACCGGGTTGTTGCATATATACACGAAACCGCTGTAGTCCATCCGGGGGCCCGGATTGGCAAGAACGTTGAAATCGGACCTTATGCCGTAATCGGTGAGAATGTTGAAATTGGTGAAGGTACGAAGATAGGTCCACATGTTGTAGTGGATGGCTGGACAAGTATTGGTAAAGAATGTGTGATCTATCATGGAGCTACGATTGGGGAAGAACCTCAAGATTTGAAGTTTGACGGAGAAAAATCGTATGTATTCATTGGCGATCGCACTAAGATAAGAGAATGTGCCACGGTGCACAGAGCTACGGGCGAAGAAGAAGAAACTAGAATTGGCAATGACTGCCTTTTGATGGCGTATACGCATGTAGCGCATAATTGCATTGTTGGCAACAATGTCATCATGTCGAATGCGGCTACTTTAGCAGGTCATGTTGTCGTCGAAGATAGAGCTGTTATCGGTGGTTTGACGGGCGTTCATCAGTTCGTTAAGATTGGCCGTAATGCAATGGTCGGCGGAGCTTCGAAGATTGTGCAGGATATTGTTCCTTATACGATCGTGGATGGTCATCCGGCAAAAGTTGCAGGCCTCAACAGTGTTGGGATTTCCCGTGCAGGAATTGCGATTTCTTCGCGCCGCAACATCAAACAAGCTTACAAATTATTATATCGTTCAGGTCTTCCTTTGGCACAGGCTATTTCGATGATTGAGCAGGAAGTAGATTCTTGTGAAGAAGTCGAACATTTGCTGCGTTTTTTACGTAATGCAGAACGTGGGATTTGTCGTGGCCGCAGAGAAAGCGAATAAATGCACTCATCGTTTTATAAAAAATGAATGATAGATGACAGCCAGGCTGAGCGCCTCGGCTTGTCTTTATATTTATGATCTCGGAGGATGTTATGGAAAAAATAGGGTTACTCGCTGGGCTGGGGAAATTGCCGGTAGAATTCTCTAGAGCGGCTAAGAACATGGGCTTTGAAGTATTTGCCATAGCTTTAGTGGATGGTGTAGATGCTGATTTGCAGGCAAATACAACGGATTTGCAAAAAATCAACATCGCTCGTCTCGATACGATTCTTGAGCATTTGAAAAGCAATAATGTTGCCAAAGTCACCATGATTGGAAAAATCACAAAGGAAATCTTGTTCAGCGGAGAACATGAGATGCCGGATGCACATATGCTGAGGGTTTTGGCATCTTTGCCAGATCGCAGTGATGACACGATGATGATGGCTTTTGTAAAAGAGCTGGCATTGGCGGGCATTCAAGTATTTGATCAGACTGCATTGCTTAAAACATTGATGCCTTCGGCAGGAGTGCTTACGAAAAGAGCTCCGACGGATGAAGAGATAAAGGATATGGAATTCGGTTTCAAGATCGCAAAAGAAATTGGCGGGCTCGATATAGGGCAGACCGTCGTTGTCAAACACTTAGCGGTTATGGCAGTGGAAGCAATCGAGGGCACGGATGCCTGCGTTCGCCGAGGAGGCCAGTTGGCTCGCGGCAACGCTGTTGTGGCTAAGGTTGCCAAGCCGAAGCAGGACAATCGTTTTGACATGCCGGCTGTCGGCGTGCAGACGATTGAATCCATGATTGAAGCAGGCGCGAAAGCACTCGTCATGGAAGCTGGCAAAACATTGCTCGTCGAAAAAGAAAAAGTGATAGCGTTGGCAGATGCCAATGACATTGCAATCATGGCTATGTAATCACGATTTATAGGACGCGGCGGATACTTTGCAAAAAGCGTATCCACGCGTCTTTTTCTGCTTGGATGGAGAAGAAAACAGGAGGGAATCAGATGCACAAAATCATGTTTTCGGCCGGGGAAGTATCCGGCGATATGCATGGCGCGAGCATTGCTGCGGCAATAAAAAAATGCGAGCCAGACGCGAGGCTCTTTGGTTTTGGCGGCCCGCAGATGGAGTCTGCCGGTGTAGAAATATGCTGCAATATGCAGGATTATAATGTCATGGGTTTTTGGGAAGTCATCAAGAATCTGCGCCGCATGTTCAAGCTCCGTGATCATTTGATCGATGTCATGGTCAAAGAAAAACCGAATATTTTGGTGCTCATCGATTATCCTGATTTCAACTGGCGTTTGGCAGCTAAGGCAAAAAAACTGGGCATACCGATTTTCTCCTATATTCCACCATCTGCTTGGGCTTGGCGTAAGGGAAGAGCCAAGCCAGTGGCTCGTATGGCGGATCAGATTGCGGCTATTTTCCCTTTTGAGACCAAAGTTTATGAAGATGCTGGGGCAAAGATTGAATTCGTTGGAAATCCGCTTGTTGACACGGTAAAACCGTCGATGGAGAAAGCGGATGCAGCACAATATTTTTCTTTGGATTTGACGCATAACAATGTGTTGTTATTGCCAGGCAGCCGCAAACAAGAAATCCAGATAATCTTACCAGAGATTTTAAAAGCTGCTGAGGCATTAGCACGGCAGTATGATAATATGGATTTTTATTTGCCGATTGCGCCAGGAATCTCAAAAACAGAATTGACGAAAACCATAAAAGAATATAATGTAAGAGTACATATAAAAACGGATCATACCTATGATTTGATGAACATCTGCGATTTTGCTATTGCAACGTCGGGAACTGTTACGTTAGAAGCGGCTATGATAGGCTTGCCGTCGGTTATTCTCTATAAGATGTCACCGATTTCTTATTTTATCGGTAATTTCCTCGTGCACTTACCTAATTTCAGCTTGCCAAATATTATTGCCGGTGAACGGATTCTGCCGGAGTTTTTGCAAGCCGAGATATCGACGGAAAAAATTGTTGGAGAAGCGGAAAAAATGTTTAAAAACACAGAATCTGCCGCAGTTTTAAAGGAAAAGCTCAAGTTGATTCGTCAACGACTGGGCCAGCCTGATGCGGCTGCACGTGTGGCTGAGCTTATTTTGCGTACAGCAGATCGATGCAAGGATGATTGAAGAGCTATGTGATATGATGTGTCAGCGGGAAAATAAGATGGCTTTACAGTTGACGGGAAAGAAATTTTTATTGGAGGACAAAGAATGACAAATTACAAGCGATTGCTGCTGTTTATAAAACCATATCTTCCCAAACTGGGCGGAGCTGTTATCTGTATTATTATGGCGGCAGCGGCAAATCTCTACGTTCCTTGGATCATCAAGGATATTATCGATGATGTTCTTGCTAATCGCGATATGGTGATGCTCAATACCATTGCTGGTGGCATCATTATTGTTTTCTTTTTGCGAGGGTTGTTTTATTATGGACAAACGTATTTGGTTTCTTATATCGGGCAACGAGTCATCATCGATGTCAGGGAAGTCCTTTTTATAAAATTCCAAAGACTACAATTGGCCTATTATGAGAAAAGACAGACAGGAACTGTTATGAGCTATATCACCAATGATGTTGCTGCATTGCAGGCGGCATTGGTGGACAGTCTCATCGAAATGGTCACAGAAGGATCTATCTTGATCGGGTCGATTTGCACGATGTTCTATCTTGATTGGAAACTCAGCTTGCTGACTTTTGTGACGGTACCGTTGATTGCTCAGGCAATGAATGTTTTTGGGCGTAAGCTCAAGGCGAGTGGAACCGTCATTCAGGAGCGGACGGCAGATATTACCTCCTTACTGCAAGAGACGATTTCGGCAGTGCGGATTGTAAAATCTTTTGTGCGAGAGGCCTATGAAATCGATCGCTTCAAAAAGCAAAATGAATTGAACTTCCGCGCACAGATGAAAAATGTGCAATTGATGTCGTTGCTCACGCCTACTGTAGAATTCCTTTCTGCGGTAGCCGTGACCTTCATTGTTTGGTTTGGCGGTTATGAAGTGGTAAACGGAATACTTACGGCAGGCTCGCTTATTGCATTTTTGACGTATGCAGTCAATCTGGCAAACCCAGTAAAAAGAATCAGCCGGGTGTATGGGACCATTCAAAAAGCTATGGCGGCAGCAGACCGTGTGTTTGAAGTACTTGACCTGGAAGAAGAAATCAAAGATAAAGAAACAGCTTTGGATTTACCTTGTATCGAAGGAAAAGTCAGCTTGGAACACGTTTCTTTTTCTTATAAAAAAGGAACAATGGCACTAAGAGACTTGTCGATAACTGCCAATCCTGGCGATATGGTAGCTATTGTTGGCCCTAGTGGTGCGGGTAAATCGACCATAGCCAACCTTTTGCCCCGATTTTATGATGTGACAGAAGGCTGCGTAAAGATCGATGACATCGATGTCCGTGACGTAAGAGTCGACTCCTTGCGTGAACAGATTGGCATTGTTCCACAAGAGACCATGTTATTTAGCGGGTCGGTTGCATTTAACATCCGTTATGGCCGACTTGATGCCACGGAAGAGGAGATCATTGCAGCGGCAAAGGCAGCCAATGCACATGAATTCATCATGGAAATGCCAAATGGGTATGAAACCCAAGTCAGCGAGCGAGGCGCCAACCTGTCTGGTGGACAGCGGCAGCGTATTTCTATTGCCCGGGCAATACTTAAGAACCCAAGGGTATTGATCCTTGATGAAGCGACTTCCGCACTTGATACGGAAAGCGAAAAAGTCGTACAGGCAGCACTTGATAAATTGATGCTCGGAAGAACGTCGTTTGTCATCGCCCATCGTCTTTCAACGATTTTAAAAGCAGACAAGATCATTGTTCTTGAGAACGGCAGCCTTAAAGAGTGCGGAACCCATGAAGAGCTCTTAGCTCTCGGCGGGCTCTACACCAATCTGTACAATATTCAGTTCAATCAACAGAACGTGTAAATAAAAGGTGGAAAAAGTATGCAGATACTATACAATATAGCGGGAGTTTTGCTGGTAATACTTATAATACCGGTCTTTATGATGCGCTCAATCAGAGAAAAAGGCTTTGTTGAGCGTATAAAACAGAGCTTGGGATTTTTACCGGCACATGCACTCGATCGGGTCGCGCAGAAGCAATGCATTTGGGTTCATGCTGCTTCTGTCGGCGAAATCGTCGCAGCCAGTCCGCTGATAAAGGAATTCCGTAAAGAATTCCCTCATGATCCGATATTGGTTTCCGTTGTTACAAACAGTGGATATGCCATGGCGAACCGGATCATAAAGGATGCTGACAGCATCATTTATTTCCCGCTTGATTTGCCTTTTTTGGCAGAATACATTGTAGGAAAAGTTCGTCCAAAGGTTTTTTTACCGGTAGAAACCGAGCTTTGGCCGAATTTTCTTAAGGCTGCTCGTCGTTATAAGATACCGGTCATGATGGTCAATGGGCGCATCAGTGACAAGAGCGTGAAACGATATCATCATTTGCATAATTTGCTGGATGATATGATTGGCACGGTCAACTTGTTTGCTATGCAGTCCGATTTGGATGCAAAATACATCGGACATCTTGGTGCGAAGCCGGAGCTTGTTACCGTCACCGGAAACACAAAATTCGATCAGACCTATACCGATGTCGATGATGCAGAAAAACATCAGCTTATCAAAGAGATGGGCCTCAGCGATGCTACGGGTATCCTTTTGGCCGGAAGTACCCATAAAGGTGAAGAAAAATATGTTTTGGAAGCTTTTTCGAAGCTTCGTGAAACAGTGCCGGGGGCAAAACTTCTGATTGCACCGCGAGATATCATGCGCAAGAATGAAATTCAGCTTCTTTGCCGCGACTATGGATTCATAGCGAAATATCGGACAACTTTGCAGGCTGAGCCGGAAACAGGTCATGATGTAGTTATTTTGGATACCATTGGAGAACTTGGAAAAGTCTATAGCGTCGGCGATGTCATCTATGTCGGTGGGAGCTTGATTCCGCATGGCGGACATAACATCCTTGAACCCGCAGCTCATGGCAAAGCCATCATTGTTGGCTATCATATGTTCAACTTTAAGGATAGCCATGTGCTCTTCAGTAAACGCAAAGCTTGTATTACTGTCAATAATCAGGAAGAGCTTACACGTGAAATTTGTGGATTATTTGATGATGAGCAAAATAGATTCCGCATGGAACAAGAAACATTAGCAATCATTGGTGAAAACAAAGGTGCTTCGAGAAAATCCGCTTTGCTTTTGCGTGATTTGCTTGACCGATATGCCAAGGAACATCCTCAGGCGATAAAGTCAACGGAGAAAATTGAAAATTTCCAAACCTATTTGTTCCAACTCGTCCATGGAAAACAAAAACACGGGCCATTGGCCAATGTCATCATTTTGTTGTTATATGCGTTTTCCTTTATTTATGGACGCCTCGTCAATTGCAAATTGGAACTGTATCGCTTAGGGCTCTTGAAACGGACACAGCTGGATTGCCATGTAATCAGTCTTGGCAATATCACTGTCGGCGGTACGGGAAAAACACCGACAGCGCAGCGCCTAGCACGAGATATACGCGATATGGGATATCGCGTCGTCATATTGAACCGAGGTTATCGGGCTAAGTGGAAAGGCGACGTTGGGGTTGTCTCTGATGGGAAAGAATTATACATGTCAGCTGCCGAAGCTGGCGATGAAGCGTTCCTGCTGGCAAAGAACCTGCCGAATGTTCCGGTTTTGATCGGTCCGGAAAGAGCAATTACGGGCCGCTATGCCGTAGAGCATTTCAAGGCAGAAGTTGCGATTCTCGATGATGGTTACCAGCATTGGCAGCTTGTCAGAGATCTCGATATCCTTCTGATTGATGCGATAAATCTGTTTGGCAACGGGTACATGCTGCCTCGCGGTACTTTGCGTGAACCAGTTGGACATTTGGACCGCGCGGATGTTTGCCTGTTGACAAAAGTCGACCAGGCAGCAGACGGGGCTTGTGACCAGATCCGCACGACGATCGGTGAACAAAACGACCATGCGCTGGTTGTCGAAAGCATCCATTTACCACGCTGTTTCATTGAAATTGGCGATTGGTACAAAACAATTACAAACGATGGCATTGATATAGACTATATGAAGGGCAAGAAAATCATGGCAGTATCGGCCATTGGTAATCCGGCATCCTTTGAACAGACGATTCATGATATCGGTGCGATAATAGTAGAAAGCCTTCGTTTCCCAGACCATCATGATTATACAAAAGAAGAAATATTCGATGGTTTGCGGCAGGCACAAGAACAAGGTGCCGAAGCTATTATCATCACAGAAAAAGATGCAGTGAAGATACCGAGCAGTATAATCGCTGCTGAAAGACCAATACCTATATATGTAATCAGCATAGAGGTTACATTTCAAAAAGGCTCCGATGAATTCAAATCCTTATTGCGTGGAAGTTTGGAAGAAAAAATCAAAAGAGGTGTATAAAAATGAAATTTTTGTGTGTTATCCCGGCAAGATTTGCCTCCACTCGTTTACCTGGTAAACCTTTAGCAGACATTGCTGGCAAACCGATGATCCAGAGAGTTTATGAAAGAGCGATGAAGGCAAAGCGTCCGGATTCAGTTCTTGTTGCAACCGATGATGAACGTGTATTCCAAGCAATGGAAAGCTGCAATGGCAAAGTGATGATGACAGCAGC
>RCMY010004237.1_pt1 | contig 12450 bp, 11 predicted proteins | sample 2041341 | NCBI WGS metagenome assembly RCMY01 (sample SAMN09708234, study PRJNA481090) | Marine sediment metagenome, whole genome shotgun sequencing project. | reverse complement strand
CGACGCAGACCGATCCAGGCAAATAACACATATATCTTAATGCAAAATGGCCGGATTTCCGGCCATTTTGCGTTTGTTTTGACATAGCGCTTAATCCTCCCCAAAATCGATCTATGTTCACAAAACAGAAAAAGACCCAAGAATAACGGCTTTTTAGCCCCAATCTCGCCACCATTCTCCAGCATCTTGCCTCTAATGGGACCAATTGTGCAGCGCGTTGCTGTGCAGGGGATTTCGGTTTTGGGCGGTTTGTCTTGCCAATTTGGCGAGGTTGCCCCAAGGCCACCCCGCTTTTGAAGGGCAAGACAAGAAATGACGAGCGTTGCAAACCTCCACCCCGATCCTGCGCCCATTGTGGCGTGCACCATTTCGCGTGATGTGCAGAATTTTGACCTGCTCATTGATGATATGGAAATAGAGCTTGGCGAAAATTGGGGCGATTTGTCCTTTGATGACGCCGCTGTGTTTTTGGAACAGCCCGAAGCGGCAACGCTGGAATTTGTAGCGATTGCGGTGGATGCAGAGGATACGGTTGATCTGGCGCCGATCACGGACCTGATTAAGCTGGCAAAGTCCAAGCATATCAAGGTGATGCTGATCGCGCATGATGTAAGCCCGATCGCCCTTCACCAACTTTTGCGCTTGGGGGCCGATGATTTTGTGCCCTATCCGCTGCCCGAAGGTGCGCTGCATGATGCCATTGCGCGGCTGCGTGCGGCACCAGAACCGGCCCCTGCCCCGGCGGCGGCTACTGCTGCGACTGCGGCAAGCGCCCCCGCTGATTTTGAACAACCCCAGCAAAAATCCCCAACCTTCAAGGCCAAAGGCGACCGCGAAGCTGTCCTTTTGCCGGTACATGGCATGTCGGGCGGGGTTGGTGCGTCAACCTTTGCCTGCAATCTGGCCTGGGAATTGGCGACAATTTCCAAGACAGATGCGCCGCGCGTGTGTTTGCTGGACCTGGATTTCCAGTTCGGCGCCATTTCGACCAATCTTGACCTGCCACGCCGTGATGCGGTGTTTGAGGTGTTGCAAGATACGGCCAGCGCTGACAGCGAATCTTTCCTCAAATCCATGCTAACCTTTAACGACAAACTGCACGTGTTCACTGCGCCGCCTGATATGCTGCCCTTGGATATTGTGCAGGGCGAGGATATTGATCGCCTGATCGACATGGCACAGCAAAACTTTGACTTTGTGGTGATTGACATGCCGTCAACCATCGTCAGTTGGACCGAAACGGTGCTGAACCGGGCGCATGTTTACTTTGCGTTGATGGAGCTTGATCTGCGGTCAGCCCAGAACGTTTTGCGACTTGTCCGCGCGTTGAAAGCCGAGGCGCTGCCGTTCGACAAGATGCGCTATGTTTTGAACCGTGCGCCAAAATTCACCGACCTGTCCGGCAAAAGCCGGGTCAAGCGGATGGCGGAAAGCCTGGATATTGACATCGAAGTGCAACTGCCTGATGGCGGCGCGCAGGTGACGCAAGCCAATGACCACGGTCTGCCGCTGGCGGAATCTGCGGCCAAAAACCCGATGCGCAAAGAAATCCAAAAACTGGCCAAGTCATTGTATGATCTAAATAAATCAGAAGAGTCTGCACGAAAATAGGCCAGAAGACGACACACCTTAAAGGGTAAAAACACATGTTCTCGCGTTACAAAAAATCCACCGCTGCACCTGCCAAACCTGCGCCCACCGCAGCGGTTGTATCCGCGACCCCTGCCGCGCAGCAGGCACCCTCTTCTGAAAAGCGGTCGGTTGTTCAAATGCGCCCGGCAGCAAGCGTGACCGCGCGCAGTCCTGCCGATGCAGTGGTTGCGGACAAGGAACAAAAGCGTAAAAATCGCTTGATGGAGCTGAAGGTCGAGCTGCACAAAAAGCTGCTGGAAAACCTGAACCTTGCAGCCCTTGAATCGGCATCCGAGGCCAATTTGAAGGCCGAGATCGCCGCCATCGTGGCCGAAACGCTGGACGAGATGTCGGTGGCCTTGAACAAGGATGACCGCATTGCCTTGAACCAAGAGCTTTATGACGAGGTGATGGGTCTTGGCCCGCTGGAAACCTTGCTGAAGGATGAATCGGTCAACGATATTCTGGTGAACGGCCCCAAGCGTATCTTTATCGAACGCGCGGGCAAGCTGACGCTGACCGATATCACCTTTAAGGATGAACGCCACCTTTTGCGCATCATCGACAAAATTGTGTCGGCCGTGGGCCGCCGTGTCGACGAATCAAACCCCTATTGCGATGCGCGTTTGGCGGATGGGTCACGGTTTAACTGCATGGTGCCGCCGGTTGCGGTTGATGGCAGCCTCGTTTCCATTCGTAAGTTCAAAAAAGACAAATTGGGCGTGGCAGACCTGGTGAATTTCGGGGCTTTTACCGAGGAAATGGCTGCATATCTGCAAGCCGCCGTATCCACGCGACTGAACATCATTGTGTCTGGCGGTACGGGTTCGGGTAAAACCACCACGCTGAACGCGCTGTCATCGTTCATCGACAACACCGAACGGGTGCTGACGATTGAGGATACTGCCGAACTTCAGCTGCAGCAGATTCACGTGGGCCGGATGGAAAGCCGCCCGCCAAACGTCGAAGGCAAAGGTGCTGTGACCCAGCGCGATTGCTTGCGCAACGCGCTGCGGATGCGACCAGACCGGATTATCGTGGGCGAAACCCGTGGTGAAGAAGTTATCGACATGTTGCAGGCCATGAACACAGGCCATGACGGGTCGATGACCACGATCCACGCTAACTCGGCCCGTGACGCGGTGTCGCGTTTGGAAAACATGATCGCGATGGCCGGGATTGAAATGCCGCTCAAGGCGGTGCGCAGCCAGATTTCGTCAGCTGTGAACTTAGTCGTGCAGGCGAGCCGTTTGCAAGACGGCTCTCGTCGCATGACCTCAATCACCGAGATTACGGGCATGGAAGGTGAAGTCATCTCGATGCAGGAACTGTTCCGCTACGAGCGCCTCGGCCTTGCCCCAGATGGAAAAATCATCGGTCGCTTTAACGCCACAGGTGTGCGCTCGCATTATTCCGAACGTTTCCGTCAGTGGGGTTACGATCTGCCCGCCTCCATCTATGAACCCATCGCCTAAGGAAATCCCATGCAACTCAGCGCAGCCCCCCTCATTTATATTCTGATCTTCGTGGCGGTTCTGGTGCTGGTCGAGGGCCTTTACCTGACGGTGTTTGGCAAATCGATCAGCTTGAACAACCGCGTCAGTCGCCGCCTGTCGTTGCTGGAAAAATCCGGCAACCGCGAACAGGTTTTGGAACAGCTCCGCAAGGAAATGAGCCAGCACATGAAGGCGCGCGGCATTCCATTGTATTCGATCCTTGCCACCAAGGCGCAAAAGGCCAACATCGCCTTTTCGCCCAAGCAATTGCTGATGATTATGGCGGGGTTGTCGGTGTTTTCCTTCCTTGGTCTGACCATCGGCACCAGTGCGGAACCTGCCGTGCGCGCACTGATCGCGGTCGCGATGGGCGTTGGCGGAGTATACACTTGGGTGGCGAAGAAGGCCAAAAAGCGGATGGACCTGATGGATGAACAGCTGCCCGATGCGGTTGAACTGATGGTGCGGTCACTGCGGGTGGGTCACCCCTTTACATCTGCCGTGGCCATCGTCGCGCGCGAAGTGGCCGACCCTTTGGGCACCGAATTTGGTATGATTGCCGATGAGGCTGCCTATGGTCGCGATATTTCTGAGGCATTGAAGGAATTTGCCGAACGGATGGACAGCCAGGATTTGCGCTTTTTGGCCGTGGCTGTGACCATTCAACAAACCTCGGGCGGTAACCTCGCCGAGATTTTGCACGGATTGTCGCAGGTTATCCGGGCGCGTTTCAAGCTGTTCCGCCGCGTTCGCACCATCACGGCCGAGGCCAAGTGGTCGGGCATGTTCCTGTCTGCGTTTCCGATCGGGGCACTGGTCGCCATTCAGGTGATCAAGCCAGACTATTACGATGACGTCAAAGAAACTGAAGCCTTCATTCCAGCCGCTTTGGTCGTGGGTGCGTTTTTGGTGATCAATGTGATCTTTATGAAGATCATGGTAAATATCAAAGTATAAAGGGCCGAGCCAAATGCTTGATTCCATCTACCAATTTCTTGTCAATCAGTTGGGCCCTATGGGTCCGCTGATGGTGATCGGTGGGCTTGGGCTGTTGCTCATCTTGCTGACGCTGCCCATTATCCTGAAAAAACCACCCGAGCCGTTTGACAAAATCAAATCTCAGCGTGTTTCCTACAACACCCCCTCAATGGGAAAACAAGGGCTGCGCATGGGCACCAAGGGCGGTCACAGCGACAAGCTGCAAAAGTTTTCAACCTTTCTTGAACCGCAGAATGCTGAGGAGCTGTCGGCTGCACGCCTTAAACTGCTTCGGGCCGGGTATCGCGCGAAAAATTCGGTGCAACTGTTTCACTTTGCGCAACTGGTTTTGGGCATCACCTTGTTGGTTTTTGGCGTGATCTATACGTTTTTTGCCCAATCGCAGGGCGATGTGCCAACCCATATCGTCGTGTTGTCGACCATTGGGCCGGGTGCTGCGGGCTATTACTTGCCGCAATATTGGGTGCAACGGCGCGTACAACAGCGCCAGGAAGAAATCATATCCGGCTTTCCTGATGCGCTGGATATGATGCTGGTTTGCGTGGAGGCCGGACAATCGCTTGACCAATCCATCATGCGCGTGGCCAAGGAAAGCCGCGCGGGCTATCCCGCGTTGGCCGATGAATTCGATACGGTCGCGCAAGAGGTGAAGGCCGGCAAAGAGCGGGTTATGGTGCTTAAAGATATGGCCGAACGGGTGGGTGTTGCCGATGTAGCGTCATTTGTGACCACGCTGGTGCAATCGGCCACGTTTGGTACCTCTATCGCCGAAGCGTTGCGTGTCTATTCTGCCGAAATGCGGGATAAACGCGTGATGCGCGCCGAGGAAAAGGCAAATACCTTGCCGACCAAGCTGACCCTCGGCACAATGCTGTTCACCGTTCCGCCCTTGATGATCATTCTGATTGGGCCTTCGGTTCACGGTATTGCGCAAACACTCGGCGGGAGCTTTTAGCACCAGATGATACAACGATCGCCTGTTTTGATCGTGGCCTTGGCCCTAATGGCCGCCTGTCAATCGACGGGCGGCCTTTCGGCTGCGGACCGGGCGCGCAATGCCCCTTTTGCGGCAGATGGCAGCGAAAAAGGCGTCGATGGCTTGCTGGTCGGGCACCGTTTGATGGAGGCTGCCGAGTATGAGCTGGCCTTGCGTGCCTATCTGCGGGCAGCCAGCGAGCAAGGCATGACGGCCGATGTGCTGTCGGCCCTTGGGTCTGCCAACCTGCGATTGGGCCGCTTGGGGCAGGCAGAAACCTTGTTGCGCCAAGCGGTTAAGGCCGATCCCACCTCGGTTCCTGCCCAAAACAACCTTGGCGTGGTGCTTATGGAACGCGGCAAATTGGGTGAGGCACGTGGCGTGTTTCAACAGGCCTTTGCACTCGATAGTGGCAGTTCAGACTCAATTCGCGAAAATCTTCGTCTTGCTATCGCGCGAACCGATGCGGCTGTATATGATGAGAAAGCACAAAGTCACGACTTCTCTCTGGTGCGGCGCGATGAAGGGCAATATGTGCTTCTCTCGCAGCTTTAGGGACGAGGACACCGAGCAGTAAAAAAAGGACGCAAAATGCGCCACCCTGTCTTTCTTGCCCTGTGCCTTAGCGGCACAGTTGGTCTAATGGGCTGTCAAAAAGCCTCTGACGGCGAAGTAAGCCGAGCGATAAAAAACGTGAATGTCATTGATGAGTCCAATCTCAACGACATCATGCTGACGGTAGGCGACCCCAATGAATCGGTTGCCTATTTCCGCAAAACCCTTTCAGAAAACCCCGACCGGGTGGATATCAAGCGGGGCTTGGCGAAATCCTTGGTTCGCGCCCAGTTACCGCAAGAAGCGGCATCTGTGTGGGCCGCCGTTGTGGCCGACCCTGCCGCCACCAATGATGACCGCGTGGCCTATGCCGATGCGCTGATCCGCTCTAACGAGTGGAAACGTGCCGAGGCAGAATTGAACAAAATTCCGCCCACCCATGAAACTTTTGAGCGGTACAAACTGGAAGCGATGATCGCTGACAGCAATAAAAACTGGAAAAAAGCTGATAGTTTTTATGAAATTGCGGTGGGTCTGACCACAACACCCGCCGGCGTCTACAACAACTGGGGCTTTTCCAAGTTGACGCGGTCCGATTTCCCCGGCGCGGAAAAGCTGTTTTTTGACGCGCTGACCTATGACCCGCAGATGTTCACCGCCAAGAACAACCTGGTTTTGGCGCGCGGCGCGCAGCGCAAGTATGACATTCCGATCATCAAAATAACCCAGACCGAACGGGCGCAATTGCTGCACACCATGGCGTTGACCGCAATCAAGCAAGGCGATGTGCGTATTGGCAAAGGCCTGTTGCAAGAAGCGATTGACACCCACCCGCAGCATTTTGACGCCGCTGTGCGCTCGCTTGCTGCCCTTGATGCTAAAGTGACGAATTGATGCTGACAGACGTGACCTCTTTGCTTTGGTTCCTGCCGTTCACTGTGCCAATCGCAATTTGGGTGGCGTGGTCGGATATGAAGTTCATGAAAATCCCGAACAAGGCCGTTTTGGCCTTGCTGGCGGTGTATCTGCTGGTTGGGCTGTTCGTGTTTCCGCTGAAAATCTGGGCTTGGGGTTTGGCATTGGGGGCGATTGTGCTGGTTGTTGGCTTTGTTGCCACGGCGGCGCGGATGATGGGTGCGGGTGACGCCAAATTCGGTGCAGCGATGGCACCGTTTTTCGCCACGGCCGATGTGCGTTTGGTTTTGTTTCTGGCCGCCGCTTGCTTGTTTGGCGCGCTGACCAGCCACCGTTTGGCCAAGCACAGCAGCTTTGTGCGCAACCGCACGCCAGATTGGCTAAGCTGGACCCATAAGGATTTTCCCATGGGCTTTGCACTGGCCGGAATGTTGATTTTCTTTCCTGTTGTGGACAGCTGGATTGGCTAAGCAGTTCATTCTTTTGAAACGCCCACACGGCAATAATGCGACCGACGACAACCAAAGGTGCGCCAGATGAACGTTCAAACACAGCAGCCGAATGTCCTCCCCCCGCCCTCGTGCAAATCACTGGCAGAGGTTGGGCTGTCACTGGTCATGATGCGGGACATCTTGCTGAAAACCATGTTCCGCACCAACCTTGATCTGACGTCCGTCATCGCGCGCGCGATCTGTTTGCCGGTGCAATTGACCCAAGAATTAATCGACCTTGCCCGGACCCAGCGCTTGCTTGAGGCGACAGGCACAATGCACGCCACATCCAGCGCCGAAATGGGCTATCAACTGACCGATGCCGGCAAGGCCCGCGCCTTGGACGCGCTGTCGCAGTCTGAATATTACGGGGCCATGCCTATCCCGCTTGACAATTACCGTGTGCAGGTTGAACGCCAATCGGTGCGCAACATCCGCCTGACGCGTGAGCAGTTGACGGGTGCTATGGGCCATCTGATCTTGCCGCCTGACCTATTGGGCAACCTTGGCCCGGCGATCACATCGGGGCGGTCTATCTTGATGTACGGCCCGCCCGGTAATGGTAAGTCCTCAATTTCAAACGGCATTCGTGATGCGATGGGGGATAAGATCTATGTTCCCCGCGCGCTGGAATATGCGGGACAGGTTATCACGGTCTATGACCCCATCGTCCATTCCGCCGCCGAAGAGGCGACCGATGACCCCAATTCGCTGCGCCGCACCTCGAACCGGTTTGACAACCGTTATGTGTATTGCGAACGGCCAACGGTGATCACGGGGGGTGAGCTTTCGCTTGAAATGCTTGATCTGACTTACAACTCGACCGCGCGGACCTATCAGGCCCCTTTGCAGTTGAAATCCACCGGCGGCATTTTCATCGTCGACGACCTTGGTCGCCAAGCCGAACCGCCGCAAAAGCTGGTCAACCGCTGGATCGTTCCACTGGAAGAGGCCAAGGATATTCTTGCCCTGCAATCGGGTGAGAAGTTCACCGTGCCGTTTGACACGCTGGTCATTTTCTCTACCAACTTCCACCCGAATGAGATTTTTGACGGCGCGGCCTTGCGGCGTATCTTTTTCAAAATCAAAATCGACGGGCCGGATCAGGAAAACTTTCTGAAAATTTTTGCCATGGTTGCGCGGGCGAAAAAGATGCCTTTGGATGAACGCACTTTGGTGCATTTGATGAAGGTGAAATTCCCGACCATTCAGAATAACTATGCCAACTATATGCCAAAATTCCTGATTGAGCAGATGATGGCGGTGTGTGATTTTGAAAACACGCCGTACCATATGACACCCGATTTGATCGATCGCGCGTGGGGCAATATGTTTGTGAAACAAGAAAAGATCGCACACTGACGGCGGGGCAAACCAAGGCGGGCATCGGGTTGGCAGGCTGTGGCCGCATGGGTGCGCCCATGCTTGCGGCCTTGTGCCGCGCTGGGTTTGACGCGCGCGGGTTTGATCTGCGCCCCGCTGCTGGGATTTCAGGGCATTCCCGTCACCAATGACCCTTCGACCTTTGCCAATGGCTTGAAAACCCTGATTACAGTTGTGCGTGATGCTGACCAAACCGATGATGTTTTGTTTGCGGATCAAGGCTTTGCCCATGCGCCCCAGCTTGAAACAATCATCATCTGCTCAACCCTGTCGCCGCGTTATGTGCGGGGGTTGCGGGGCCGGGTTTCAAACCATATCGCACTAATGGATGCGCCGATGTCGGGGGCGGCGATTGCAGCACAAGACGCGCGGCTGTCGTTCATGCTGGGCGGTGCTGCGAATGATCTTGACCGCGCGCAACCATTGTTTGCGGCCATGGGCCAGCATTTCCACCGTATGGGCGGGTTTGGGGATGGTATGGCGGCCAAGGTTTTGAACAACCTTCTTGCCGCCTCAAACACCGCTATGACGCGGCTTGTGCTGGATTGGGCCGATGCGCAAGGGATTGACGAAACACGGCTTTTGGCGCTGATCCAAACCTCATCAGGGCAAAACTGGTTCGCGTCTGGCATGACCACAATCGAATTTTCCCGTGATGGGCATGACCCCGACAACACCATCGGCATTTTGGTCAAAGATGTTGCCGCCGCATTGGACGCGGCCCCCGATGGCGCAGATCTGACCCTGCCGCAAACGGTTCAGGCCGCGATCAAGGGTTTGCGTCCGCGCAGCGCATAACGCCGGTTTCCGTTACAATCATATCTAGCCGCTGGTCGGTCGGCTCTATCGGCACCTCTGGAATCTCTTGTCCGGCAAAAGCAAAACCCACGGCCAAAACCTGCCCGTGCGCGCGCAAGCCTTCCAGCGTGCGGTCGTAAAACCCACCGCCATAGCCCAAACGGTAGCCCCGCGCGTCAAAGGCGACCAAAGGCACGATCAGCACCTCCGGCTCTACCCACGCCCCTTCGGCAGGGATCAGCGCACCAAACGCGCCGGGTATCATCGCACAGCCCGGCGACCATTCGCGAAACCGCAGCGGTTGACCTGCCCCCGTAATCACCGGCACGCAGACCACGCCTTGATGGGCCGCCATCGCAGGCAGCGGGTCAATTTCGGTTCGCATCGGCATATAGCCTGCCAAAACCTTGCCGCCTTGCATTGCCAAAACGTCGGCCAAAATCTCGGCGGCCTGTCCCTGCCCCGCCTCGAACGCCTGTTTGCGCGCTGCGAACGCGCGCTCTCGAGCCGCTTTCTTTAGAGCAATATCCATGAGGCCAATCCCAAAAAGGCAAAGAAACCAACGACATCCGTCACCGTGGTTACAAACGGCCCCGAGGCAAGGGCCGGGTCAATGCCAAAACGCTGCAGGCCCATCGGGATCAAAATCCCCCCTGCCGCGGCCGCGATCAAGGTCAGCACCATTGCCACCCCGATCACCACAGCCAGCATTGGAATGCCAAACCAAGCGCCCGCAATCAACGCCATGATCAGGCCAAATGCCACCCCGTTCAATGCCCCCACCGCCGCCTCTCGTCGTACCACGCGCAGCGCGTTTTGCGCGGTCAAATCGCGGGTGGCCAAGGCGCGCACCGCCACGGTCATGGTTTGCGTGCCAGCATTCCCGCCCATCGAGGCAACAATCGGCATCAACACCGCAAGGGCGACCATTTTATTGATCTCATCCGCAAAGGCGCTAATCACCGTAGACGCCAAAATCGCGGTCAACAGGTTTACAAACAACCAAACCGCCCGGCCTTTCGCTGCCTCCCAAACCGTGTCCGACAGGCTGGCCTCGTCGCCAACACCCGCCATCCGCAGCATGTCTTCCTCATGCTCTTCGTCCAACACGTTCATCGCGTCATCAATGGTGATCACGCCGACCAATCGGCCATTTTCATCAACCACCGGGCAAGAAATCAGGTGATACTGGTTAAAGATATAGGCAACATCGGCCTCAGGCTCGGTCGCTTCAATGATGCGAAAGCTGTCTTCCTCAATCGCCTTCAGCAACACCTCGCGCCGTGCCGACAGCACACGCCCCAGCGTCACATAGCCCACCGGTTTCATGTCATTATCGACAAGAATGATGTGGTAAAACTGATCCGGCAATGTCTCATTTGATCGTAAGTAATCAATGGCTTGCCCGACGTTCCAGTGTTCGGGCGCTACCACAACCTCGCGCTGCATCAAACGCCCGGCGGAATAGTCGGGATAGCCCATCGCCCGCTCAACCGCGACCCTGTCATCGGCCTCTAGCGCGCCCAGAATACGGTCGTGGTCTTCTTCTTCCAGGTCTTCCAGAATGTCGACAACATCGTCGGTATCCAACTCACGGACAGCCTCGGCCAAGACCGAGGGCGACAGCGAATCAATCACCTCCTCGCGGATGCTTTCATCCAGTTCCGACAGGATTTCCCCATCAATCCCGTCAGGCCACAAACGCAGCAAATCGCGCCGGTCACTTGGGCTGATCTGTTCCAAAAGGTCGGCGATGTCGGCCGCGTGCAGCGGGTCCAGCAATTCATCAAGGCGCACGGCATCTTGCGCCTCAACAGCGTCCTGAATGGCCTCCACCCGGCGGGCGTCCAGCACATCTTCCTCCATGACGTCGATATCGTCGGACATATTTCCCCCCGGCCTGCGTTCGCCCTGACCCTACGATAGAGGGCCGCAAAGAAACAGGGGCGATTGGGAAATTTACGCGGGCACCAAAACCGATTAGGGTGGCGCGAATGGCAACGATAACTGGTGCATGCAATGGCTGAACTGATCCTTGGGCAAGTCCTTTCCTATCACGGCGACCCGTTTGTAGAGGGGCCGGATGCCGTGCATGTGGAACCACAAGGCGGCGTGGTCATGCTTGGCGGTGAGATTGTTGCGATGGGTAAAGCCGACGCGCTGCGCAACGCCTATCCCCAAGCCACCGTGACCGATCACGGCAAGTGCCTGATTTCACCGGGTTTCATTGACCCCCATGTGCATTATCCCCAAACCGCCATCATCGCAAGCTGGGGCAAAAGGCTGATTGACTGGCTCAACACCTATACCTTCCCCGAGGAAATGCGCTTTGCCGACCCTGACTATGCCGCTGAGATCGCCAACCGTTATTTCGATCTAACGCTGGCAAATGGCACGACGACCGTCTGTTCCTATGCCACGATCCACCCAGAAAGCGTGGATGCGTTTTTCACGGCGGCCCAAACGCGGGGGCTGCGCGCTTTCGGCGGCAAAACCTGCATGGACCGTAACGCGCCCAAGGGTCTGCAAGACACCGCCAAATCCGCCTATGATGACAGCAAGCAGTTGCTGGAAAGATGGCATGGGGTGGACCGGCTGTCCTATGTCATCACCCCGCGCTTTTCACCAACCTCGACGCCCGAACAGCTTGCAGCCCTCGGCACGCTTTGGACGGAAAATCAGTCCTGCCTGATGCAAACGCATCTGTCGGAACAAACCGATGAAATCGATTGGGTCAAAACCCTGTATCCCAGCGCCCGCGACTATCTTGATACCTACGAGGCCCACGGTCTTTTGGGCATGGGCGGCCTTTACGGCCACGCCATCCATCTGGAACCGCGTGAGGTGGACCGGCTGGTTGAGGTCGGCGCAAGCCTGATCCATTGCCCCACCTCCAACACCTTCATCGGTTCGGGCTTGTTTGATATGGAGGGTTTGGTCGCGCGGGGTTTGCGGGTGGGTCTGGCCACAGATACGGGCGGCGGTTCGTCCTTTTCCATGCTGCGCACAATGGCTGCCGCATATGAGGTGGCGCAACTGCGCGGCACCTGTCTGCACCCCTCCCAGCTTTGGTGGCTTGCCACCCAAGGCTCTGCCCGCGCGTTGCGTGCGGAACAGAAAATCGGCAATATTGCCGTTGGGATGGAGGCTGATCTTGTCGTCATCGACCTCGCCTCAACCGCGGCCATCGAACAGGCGACGCGGC
>RCMY010004236.1_pt1 | contig 12453 bp, 12 predicted proteins | sample 2041341 | NCBI WGS metagenome assembly RCMY01 (sample SAMN09708234, study PRJNA481090) | Marine sediment metagenome, whole genome shotgun sequencing project. | reverse complement strand
GTGGTTTCTTCATAAACCTGGATGGATGCCCTGTCGCCTCTCATTTCTATTATTTCACCAATGAGCTTTCTATCTGAAACTTGAACCACGTCATAGACGTTGGCTTCATCCATCCCCTCTGCAACAACAAGGGGGCCGGACACTTTAATTATTTTTCCGACTTTCATTAGAGCGCTCCTTCTATAAAATATTTGAACCGACGGCCTTCTCCACGTTCTCATTGATTCTGTTCAGGCCAATATTAAGACTACCCTGATTGCTGGGGATTAAAATCACCGCAGGCACAGGTTCTCTGTTGTACCGCTCAATGGACTCTGGAATGAGTTCAGCCGACTGTTCAGTGATAAAGACAATACCATATTTATTTTTGGCGAGAGTATCCAAGGTTTTTCTTGTCTCCTCCGCACCAATGACCGGATACACATCCACCCCAAGCGCCTTGAATGGCAGAATGGAGTCTTTGTCTCCGATGACGCCGATTTTATACATACAAATCACGCAACCTTTCCCGGATGGTCTCTGGAGAAAGCTTATTGATCTTGGAGACCATGATGATTCTAAGAGCCTTCACTTCGGCTTCCTTCGCATGAAGGTAGGAGAAGAGAGGTTCCGGTCCGAAGATCACATTCTTGGATCCTTTGTTGAGATTCATCAGCTCATTGTCTGCGATCTTCTCAAACTCACTGAGCCTTCCAGTTTTTCTGAAGGCTTCCAAGCCTAGAAGAATGGGCTTTGAAAGCTTTTCATTCTTCAGCTTCACCATGATGGTGTCCAGAGAGTCATGGATGGCATAAAGCAGGGTCTCCCGCTCAATGTTTCCCCCTGGAAGAAGCACTTCCTCCAGGAACTTCAGATCCTTATCCATCTTCTTTACACGGATGAGGGTTCTGACATTGGCAAAGTCCACCTGATTCTTCACATAGTCCTCAAAGAGAGGAATCTTTGTTTCTTTCGCGATGTGGCCAAGATGCTCATAGTAGGATCGGTCCAGAAGAATATCAATCCTCTGGGGATCTCCTGTTTTCTCATAATCAGAAAGAACCTGAAGCAGCGCTTCTCTTATGGGCTCTTCCAGTTCCCGGTAGTCTCCGGCAGCCAAAGCTGTTTTCACACTGCCCATGTCGCGAGTTCCGTAAGGAACCAAAAGATGGGAAAGTGACTTTCCTGAGATTTTTTCTTTGACCAGGACTTTCAGATTATGATAATCATACTTCATGGCTAGAAGATCCTTTATGACTTTTTCCCCGGTGAGTTCATCCATCAGGTGGTACACCCTTTTCATCTCAAGGGCCAGGACCTGTTCGTAGTCCTCCACTCTCTTGAGGTTTCCAAGATGCTGCTGATATTCGGTCTCACCAAGGATTTTCATGACTTCTTCCAGATTTTCTGCATCCGCCATTCTTTCCAGTCTTGCACGGGTCAGGAGCCGCTTTTCAAGAACCTTGATTCTGATTACAGCTTGGGAAAAATCCATTCTGTTCATGAAATCCCTCCTATTCCCTGAATAATGTGCTTGCTACATCTTTAACCAATTCTTCTCTGTAAAAATCCACCATATCGTTGAAGTTGTAATTGAGGGAGATTTTCTCATCCTGGATTTCAAACCCGGAAGTAACACTGTCCTCAGACACCTTCAGGGATAGCCCCAGATTTTTCACGGTTTCAATATATTCTTCTTTGACCTTCAGAGTTTCTGTACCCTTCAGGTGTAAGGAAGAAATGGTGTTCTTCAGAAAAGCGATGTACTCTTCCTGTGGAAGGTGGGCAAGCTTTTCCTTAGCCTTTTCAAACACCTGGTCAATGACTTTTTGTTTTCCATTTAACAGTTCATTTCTGCGGTTCACTTCCGCATTCGAAACGATTCTTTCTTTCAGAAGATTAGCCTCAAACTTGGCCTTCTCCAGCATCTTTTCCTTCTTTTCCTCTGCCTCTCTTACTTTCTTAGAGATGACTTCTTCTTCAAAAGCCTTGGCGTCACGGAGTTGAAGGTCCGCCTGGATTTTCGCTTCTTCCAGAATTTTATCTGTCAAATTTTCCAGATTGGACATGAACTCACTTCCTTTTCTGTTATTTCGCTTTGACCGTCTTTCTTAGAATGTAACGGAAGAAAGCAGGATCAGAGACATAACGAATGAAAGAAGTGCATAAGTTTCAACCATTACTGCATAGATAATACCCTTTGTGGAGTGCTCTTCATTCTTTGCAAGAATTGCCAGACCAGCAGCAGCAGCCTTTGACTGGTAAATAGCGGAATAAAGTCCAACGAAAGCGATTGGTAAACAAGCAAAGAAAATATAGAATCCTTGTGCCAGTGACATTTCTACACTAAGGGAACCAAGAGCCATCAGACCGATAACGAATCCATAAAGACCCTGGGTACCTGGAAGCAGCTGAAGTACAAGAGACTTACCAAACTTTTCTGGTTCTTCAATGATGAGCCCTGTTGCAGCCTCACCCACGAGTCCTACACCCTTCGCAGAACCAATACCTGAAAGAATTACCGCCAGAGCAATGCCCAAGACTGCAAATACCACGCCACCATTTTCGATAAACATTTGTGTTAAAGTCATTTTCATATCCTCCTAAAATTATTCAATATTAATATATTTTGATTTATTTCTAAATAGTTTGAAGGGTTTTCCGCCACCATCATAGAACTTACCGAAAAATTCGACATAGGTCAGTCTTGAGGTGTGCACATACGCACTCAGCGCAGACAGGAACAGATTGAATGCCTGTCCAACAACAAAGACAACAACTCCACCAATGATTCCTGGAATTCCTAATGCGAAGAGCATTTCAACCATCATGTTGATGGCTGTTGCAATGAATCCACCAGACAGGGCTAGAGCCATCAGTCTTGAATAGGAAACAAAATCACCAATGTAGCTGGAAATGCCATAGAGACTGTACATTCCACCGGCAAGCTTTCCAACAGCACTTTCATTTTCACGTCCGCCCGTCAGAATAATACCTACCATTCCAATCACCATCACAATCAGTGAACCTGTGGCCACCATATCCGGCAAGCTTCCTAGGACCATGGAAAGAAGATATACAATTCCACCCATCAGGGCCATGTACCAGAATCCCACATCATAGAGCGCATCTAAAGGCTTTCCGGCCCTAAATGCTAAATAAGCTTTGATTCCCAATGCATAGAACAGATGAATCCCACCAAAAGCGATGGAAACAATAAGAAGCTTATTGTATTCTTCTGCTGGACTGATCAGAGAGAATCCTGGGAATGGAAAACCGAAGAATGATCCGAAGATAAATCCCCAAGCTATGGTAGAAAAACTTAGATAGAAAAGGAATCTCATCATAAGTTTCTGGCCTTTTTCAAGGTTCGCGATTTTCAGAATCGTTCCTGTACCGAGCAGAAGAAGAAGACCATAGCCCCAGTCACCAATCATCATGCCAAAGAAGGCAAAGAAGAAAGGCGCAAAGAGAGGGGTCGGATCAATCGCATCATACGTAGGCAAGGAATACATGGTCGTCAAAGACTCGAAAGCCTCTGTAAACTTACCATTCTTCAGAAGAATCGGAACGGACACATCCTCAGTCTTGGCCTCTTCCAGTTCAAGATAATAGGCCCCTTCCTGAGTCTTTTCCACCGCTTTCCTGAATCCATCGGTTTTGTCAGTGGGTATAAACCCTTCAATGACATTGACGCTGCCAGTTCTTAAGAAGTTGTTCTCCGCAGCATAGCGGAGTCTGAGATTGAGAAGATACTCGTAAACTTCTTCAAATCTTGCCAGATGACCTGCCATGGATTTGATTTCAGCCTGAAGCTTTTTCTTCTCTTCCTTCATTTTCTCAAGAGATTCTTTTCTTTTTTTCATCTCCTCTTCCGGTGTTCCGGAAACAGATAGATTCACTGTGGTATAACTATGGTTTCTGAGGATTTCATTGAAGTCCTCCTTTTCCCTTTTACTGGTGAGACCTATCACATAAGCCTCATCTTTCCCTTCACTGAGGGTTTCCAAATAGGTCTCTTCCAAGGTGCCGAGGGCTTCTTTCAAAGACTCCATCAATTTCTTAGGGATGGTGCCTGTAAATACCTCACTGAACTGAAAATCTCTGAAGAGTCTCACATCATAATCGAGATTTCTCCAAGGTCTCAGCTCTTCCATGGCCGCCTTTTCTTTCAACTCCTCCTGACTGATAAGATCAATCTTTCGGGTCAGTTCTCTGAACTTGTCAATGACAGGTTCATAATCAAAATGGGCCACTTTCTTTTCCAGCTCTTCAAAGGTGAAGGTGTTCTTCCCTTTGATCATGGCTTTCATTCCAGTTTCCCGTTCATCATAGCGTTTCAGAAGATCCATGGCGAACTTAACGTTTTGAATCTTATCCTCAACTTCACTGACTTCATAAGGAATTTCCAGAGATTCCAGTCCTTCTTCCAGATATGCGGTCTGTTCTTTCAGATCTGTGAAATGAACATATCCGAACTTCTGAAGTTCATGAAGGAGCTTATCCCTGTCCGAGTCGAAAGTGAAGAGGCCGAAATTTGACATCTTAACGATTGCCATCTGCCTTCACAATCCTCTCTAAAATAATATTGACTGCATCCTCCAGCACTTTATCATCCAGTGCCGACAGTTCCCCTGCTTTCGCCTTTCCACTTTCAAGGATTGGCTTGGCTTCCTGTTCCCCTTCGAGTCTGGCTTTTTCCCGTAAAGCCTCTGTCTCTTTTGCAGCCATGTTCATAATTTCTTTGTAACGTTCATCGGCTCGTGCTTCTGCATCACGCCGGATGTCTCTTGATTTCTGACTGGCTTCTTTTGTGATCTCACGCGCTTTTTCTTCCGCTTGTCTCACCTTTTCCAATGCTTCTTTTGCCATTCTTTCACCCCCATTCTCTGCATGACCTGTATGCAAACCGTTCTCATACTTTTTAATTTTACCATGGTATTTCAAAAACATAAAGGAAGTGAATTTTGTAACAATTATCCCTTAATAGGTTATGCAATACCACATAAGAATCAGTGTACGACAATTCTCCTATTTTATCAACTGATTTTTGATGATTTTCCCAAGATTTAAATCATAATATACGGGAGTATCACCTATTTTAAGCTCTCCTTCACTAATATAGTGAAGGATATCCAGACTGAAAATTTCAACATGTATTTTCATTCCATTTTCTTTCTCCATATTCTTTTTATATGCATGATTCTTCTCGTGATTTCGCACTAGAAACTCCGGTACATACTGTTTCTTGTTGTGGAGCAGCCAGTCATATTTGAGAAGCTCATTGAGTATGAAGGAATCTTTCTCATTCCCGGCATACACCTTAGAAAAATCCAGGAGAATCTTATACTGGTCTTTAAGTCCGATGGATCTTCTCCGGTACTCGGTGCTGATATAGTCACCTAAAGCCTCATAGAACGCGAAATAATCCGTTTCTCCCTCCAGAAGATACGTTAAGGATGTTTGAAACCTTCCAGAGTTGTAGTACCTTTCCAGAGCGTCCTCTGTTCTATGAAGAGACCTCAGATCCTCATAAGTCATCCAGCGGGTCTTCAGTACTTCATAGGGTGGAAATGGGCTGTAGACCATGCCAAAGGCTTCTGCATCCCTTTCCATGGGAGTTCCTTTGATGATTTTAAGAAACCCCATCTGAAGCATATCCGGCTTTAGTGGATAGACGTCATTGAAACTGTCTTTGAAGGTCTTCACCGTATCATAAGGAAGACCTGCAATAAGATCCAGATGACTGTGGATATTTCGTATGGCAAGCAGGTCTTCAAGCTTCGGGAGAATCTTCCGGAACCCGATGTACCTTGAGATGGAGCGAAGCACTTCATCTTCTGTGCTTTGGATGCCCACTTCAAACTGGATCCTCCCTTTTGGGGCTGTCCGTAGAAGTGCCAGATGCTCTTCTTTTATAAGGTCTGGGGCAATTTCAAAATGAAAGGTCACATCCGTCTCAAGAGAAAGAAGAAACCGCCAGATTTCCAGGGCATCCGGATGAATGTTGAAGGTACGATCAATGAACTTCACGACTTTGGTCCCGGTCTCCATCACCAGGAGCACTCTTCTTTTCACTTCTTCCAGCGGCATAAAGCGAAGATCCCGCTCTGAGGAGGACAGGCAGTAGCTGCACTTATAGGGGCAGCCTCTGGAGGCTTCCAGATACGAAAGCTTCCCTCTTAGGTCCTCCTTCTCCTCATAGGGATAGGGCACCTTAGAAAGGTCCATTTTTTTTCTGGGCGGATTCTCAAAAACCTCATCTTCCTCTTTATAGGTCAGCCCACGGACTTCACTGAGCTTCCCCCCCGATAAAAGAACCTGAAGAAGAGACCGGTAGGACTCTTCTCCTTCTCCCCGAATGATGAAATCCCCCTGGAACTCCTCCAGATGTTCCCGGCTCTTATAGGAAACCTCCGGTCCACCATAGAGTATTTTCACAGAAGGCAGCACTTTCTTTAAAAGCACAGACAGATCCCGTACCATTTCCACGTTCCAAATATAAACAGAGAAAGCCACCAAATCGGGCTTTCTCTGTATTATTTCTTCGAGAATGGTTTCTTTCTGCTCATTTATGGAAAATTCTGCCCGCATGGTTGAAACCGGTAGATCCTTTGTATAGTTCTCCAGGTATCTCAAACTGATGTTGGTATGGACATATTTTGAATTGATGGCTGTCAAAAGTATTCTCATTATTCTATTTTCCTTATAAGTTTTTATAATACAGCTCGTAATAATCCAGAAGAAGCCCTGCAGTTGTCGTCTGGGCCACTTCAATCATTTTTCTGGAAAGAGCTTCATACATGGTATCGCGGTTTTCTATGTCCTTGAATTTCTCTGCATAGAAGTTTGCCACAATAGCATTCTCCCGGATGTAGTCATCCAGAGTTTCAAACCTTAGGATTCCGTGATCCACAGAGTAGTCAATTTCCGCGAAAATCTTTTTCTTGATCCAGGTCTCATAGGACTTATGGCTGTCCAGAAGTCTGTTTGTCACATGCTGAGGGACAGTCATATCCTGAGACAGGTGACAGAACACCCCCAGATAGAACACGGACCTTTGGATGTTTCCCTTCTCCAGATAGAAAAGGGACTTGTCCATATATCTTCTTGCTTCTGTGAGCCCGTCGGAAAAACCGTAGAGGCCCTTCTTCTTCTCATTGTGATAAAAGTGATTGATGGACTTGAAGTCCTGATCCGCCCATGTGGCTCCCTCGTTCAGTGCTTTGATGTATGTCTTATAAAAGTTAGACGCATCCTCATAGCCCTCATTCTCCAGAATCACCACCGCCTGGATATTGATGAAACGGTGCACCATACAAGGGGTCTTAAAAGCCATTTTCTTAAAGGGATTGGCTGCCAGCATCATGCCGGTGAGCACCTTCCCATAGGTATTCTCAAGACCTCTTTTTCTTTTCTCTTCAAAAGTTCCTTCCATTTCTATACCAACTCCTACTCTTCCAATTCTTCCGTACACATGGAAAAAACGACTTACTCTAATTGATAATGATTTTCAATCATCTTACTTTTATTATAAGGGTTTTCCTTAAGAAAAACAAAAAAATCAGAAATTGGAATAGGAAAGGACCTCTTTAGGCTCTCATCCTGCTTCTTACGGAAGATGGGAGCATTCTGTAAAGTCTAGGACTGATATCCGTCAGATCTTTTTTGGAAATGCCACCAAGAAGAAGAATCAGCACACCATAAACCAGAATTCCAATTACTACTATAATTCCAGTCAATGTGGCAGAGAAGATGTACCGAACTTCAATGAAGCTCAGTCCCAGGTTAAGCACAAAAAGGACGATCCCCATGCCAAGGGATGCCAGGAAAGGCTTCCATGCATTTTTAAGAAGCGGCATAGGATACTTCAGCACTCTGGTGATCAGAATATGATTGATGATAAACGGAACAATGAAGTTTGCCATATGGGAGACTACACCACCTAAGATATTGACTTCAGGTATTCCGACAAAAATGTAGTTCAGAAGAATTCTGACTAGAATACCAACCACCATGGAGAATGTTCCCCAGTAGAACTTCCCTACCCCCTGATAAAGACTGTTCTGAATCTGTATAAAACCCAGGAAAACGACGGTGATCGATCCCAGCCAAAACATTTCATATCCGGATTTACCTGGATAAAGAAGGTGATAAATCGGTTCCGCCAAAATACTCAGCCCCACGAAGGATGGAAGCGCAACGGTGAACACCATTTTTACGGCATATGAGATTTTCTCTTGCATGTCTTTCTTATCTTGCAGCGCATTGGCTCTGGATATACCTGGAAGAATAACGGCAGCAAGAGAAACAATAATGGTGTTTGGCACGAGGAGCAGACTCTTATATCGGACAAGAGTACTGTAGCCTATATTCGCCATGACCTCCGTGAATCCTATGCTGATGAGCCTGTTCTTAAAAATGAACGTATCGATGATTCCGCCGAAATGCATGACACCAGCGGTCAGGGTGATCGGGAAGGAATAAGACAAAAGTCTCTGGATGAGTTCCTTGCTGGTATAATGATACGTCTCCGGATCCTGATCCTTCTTTCTGACTTTATACAGCTTTCCTTTTCGAAATTCATGTACGAGAAGCGCAACAGCAACCAGTGCACCTACGCTCGTACCAAAGGTTCCTCCTGTAACGCCAAAAACAAGGCCTACCTTCATGAGGAAAAACGCAGCGACTAAGGAAACCGCCACATTGACGATCTGTTCTACTACTTTTGACACAGCATTCGCGGTGATAAAACTTCTACCCAGGAAATAACCCCGATAGGCGGATAAAACCGCTGTAATCAGCACCGTTGGCGCCAGAGCCTGTATGGATAAGGTGGCTTCTGCTGTCTTTTGTGCTCTTGCAATATACGGCGCCATGAAAAAGAGCAGCAAGGATGCGATCAGCCCACCAAAAATCAGTAAAGTTCTCGCCAAACGGAATGCTTTCAAAGCATCCCTGGGATTGTCTTTTGCATGGAGCTCGGCAACGAGCTTCGCTACACCACGCTGAATTCCCTCATTGGTCAATACATAAATCAGCGCGAAGGCTTCATAGGAGACCGCATAAATACCATGCCCTTCCTCACCAAGAATGGCCACAAGGAAAGGGACATAAATCACAGACATAATTTTCACAAGAAGCTCTGCAATGGAAAGGTAAGCAAAACCTCTACCAGTGGATTGTTTCTTCATAAGTTCCTCCGACTACAAGTCAAACTTGAACAGGTCATTCTTCACTTTCTTTAAGATTGGCGGCAGTTTTTCCGCCACCACCTTGTTGCCCAGATATTCAAGAACACCATCCGGATTCTTGAAGGTCACTTTAAAGGCATAAAGGTACTGGAAATTGAGATCATATTTATTGGAAAGGAAGTTGTTGATTTCCTTCACTCCATATTTCTTATCTCCGATGATGGGATTTCCAAGTGATGCCAGATGAGCCCTCAGCTGGTGGCTTCTGCCTGTAAGAAGATTCAGTTCCACCAAAGAGTATTGCCCAGTGGATTCCATGGTTTTCACCGTCATGGCGATTTCCTTCTTCATGGGTCCTGGAGTATCTGAAACACTGCTGACATTATTGTCCTCACGCTTCTCGATATAAGCGCGGTACTCTCCGTCAGCGATTCTTCCTTTCACGATGGCAATATAGTTCTTCACAATTCTGCCGTCCCGCATCATTTCGTTGAGTGTTTTCAAGGCCTCATAGTTCTTCGCATAGATGACGATGCCTGACGTGTTTCTGTCCAGTCTGTTCACTGGAGAAGGCGAAAAGGTCTTTTCCACTTTAGGGTCATAGGCCCCTTTTCTGAAAAGGTAAGACAGCACCTGATCGGTGAGAGTCGGATCCTTTCCTTCCTGATCTTTATGCACAAGAATCCCCGGCCACTTTTCCACCATGAGGATGTTGTCATCCTCAAAGGTCACTTTAAACTCTGGCTCCACATCAAAGACTACCTTCTTCTCTTCCGGAGATTTGGAATAGAGATATTTAATTTCCAGAACATCGCCTTCCTGAAGAAACATTTTCTCTTTCCCCTTGGCGCCATTCACTCGGACATCTCCTTTCCGGAGGGCTTTAAATATGGCCGACAGAGGCACATCTTTCAGGTACTTTCGAAGGAACTTGTCCAATCTTTGTCCTTGTTCGTTCGGTCCTATTTCTATTCTCATAATTTACTCCTAAATGTTCTATTTTTTCTTTACCCTTTATTATAGTACGAATCTGCTTCTTTTTCTCTCTTTTCCATGAATAAATCTTGGGCTGTAAATGGTCAGCTCCTCTTTCGCTCGTGTAATGGCCACGTAGAAGATTCTTCGCTCCTCTTCCAGATTGCTCAGGGACGCGCTGTGGGGCATAAAACCTTCCACGGCATTGATCACATAAACCTTGTCAAACTCCAGTCCTTTGACTCCGTGAACGGTGGATAAGCTCACCTTGGCCTCTTTCACCTCCGGCTCTTTTACCGATGCGGCCAGAAGTTCCAGTGGATTATCATAATATGCTGCCACTTCCATCATCTCTTCCAGCTCGTCGAGAAGAGCTTCCTCATCCCGTCCTGTTTTTTCTGCGTAGCTCGACAGATACTCCCCATACCCGAGCACCTGCTCGATGTAGGAGATCATTCTATCCGTCTTCATGCCTTTTAAGGAGGAAAGGTCTTTCAGGAACTCTCCATGCTTCTGGAGGGTATAGTTTTTCTTCTTGGGGTCCAGAAGCACTTTCTCCATGGCTTCTCCTAAAGAGATTCTTCTCATCTCCTCCTTGGTGATATACCGGAAGGGCTTGTTGGCGATCCGAAGAAACGCTTCCCGGTCTCCCTGGCAGGAAGCTCTTATAAAGTCCAGGATATCCTTGGCTATGAAGCCTTTGAAGAAGCTATAGCCATCTCTGGACATAAATGGAATCTTCTCTTTCCGAAGATACTCCTTTACTCTCAGCCCTTCCTGATTGGTCCGGTAGAGCACTGCATAGCTCTTATAAGCATCTTTCTTTATTTCAGAGACCATATGCTGCAGCATGAGCTCCTGATTTTCCGGAAACACCTTCAGAATCTTCGTCTCCTCTTTCCGGCTGGAAAGAAGCTCTTTGTTGTTTCTTTGGGCGTTATGCCGTATGACTTCTCCTGCATACTGCACAATATTCTCTTTGCTTCTGTAATTGTATTTCAGATAGAGCTTCTTTCCTTGAAACATCGGTTCAAAGTCAATCATCCCCCGAGGATCTGATCCTCGGAAGGCATAGATGCACTGATCCTCATCTCCAACACAGAAAAGGCTCTGGTCTTTACTCATGAGTTCCACAATCTTCAGCTGCACCGGGTCCAGGTCCTGAAACTCATCGATGAGGATGTGGCTGTGCACCGCTTGAAAGCTTCTTAAAAACTTCTCTACTGAAAGAAGCTTCAGCACTTCAATCTGCAGATCATCAAAGTCGAGAAGATTCTTTTTTATACGCTCCTCTTCATAGATCTCAAAAGCTTTGTGAAAGAGCTCTTCCCGGACCCCAAGATCCGGTAAAGGCAAAGACAGAAAGTTCATGACTTTATACTTGGAAATGCCTCTCAGGATGGATTCCACTACTTCATCCTCTATTTTCAGCTGTTTTTTCAGCTTGTTCTTCAGAATAAACTCCTCTTTCCCGTAAATGAGATTCAGATCCCCCCTCTGGCCTCTCAGGATTCTGTAGCAGAGACCATGGATGGTGCCAAAAAAAGGCTTCACCGGACCTTTGGCGGAAAACCTTGTCTCCATCTCCACAGCGGAAGCCTTGGAAAAGGTCAGTACAATGATTTTTCTTGGCGCTATTTTCTCCTCTTCCAGAAGCAGTTTCAGTCTTTTCAGCATCACAGTGGTTTTCCCTGAGCCAGGCGGCGCCACCACCAGCACCTTCTTCTCCTTGGTGAGGTATGCATTTTTCTGATAGGTATCCAGTTCCATCTATATCGTATCTCCTTTACTTCACACATCCATAAACTCTTATTGTACGACAAAGCGCTTCTCTTTTCAAAAAGACTTTCCCGTATCCTATTGTGTGGAGAAAAAGAAAGGTCATTCAAAGAAAAAGATCCACGAAGGATCTCTTTGTCTTTCCACTTCTTAAGTTCAGATTATAAGACCAGGAGAATTTCTTTTGCCAGCTCCGTGAGCCCAGCGCGAATGTCCCCTCTGTCTCTCCAGTTTCTCGAATCCCATTTTTCTTTGGACACATCGTCTCCACCATAAAGAATTGCACCATAGTCCACCTCTCTATAAGCGGCCACAGCCATCAGGGCAGACTGCTCCATCTCTACAAACAAGCAGCCCTCTTCCTGGCGCTTTGCTATCCTTGCTGGTGTTTCCCGTTGACACTCCCACAGCTAAAGCAATGGGATTCTTGGGTGATGAAACGCCAGTCTGTTTCCAGTAGGCGAGTATGACCCCAAGCTGAGGGCATGCCATTGCCCCTCCTAAGACAGTACATTTAGTATCTTAG
>RCMY010004235.1_pt1 | contig 12453 bp, 8 predicted proteins | sample 2041341 | NCBI WGS metagenome assembly RCMY01 (sample SAMN09708234, study PRJNA481090) | Marine sediment metagenome, whole genome shotgun sequencing project. | reverse complement strand
GAGGGCTGGATTCCCGAGTTCGACATCGCCGACCCCGTGGTCGCCGACGGCAGCCTGACCTTCCGTTCGTCGGGCGGTGACCCGATCTTCCTGTCGCCTGCGCTCAGCCTGCCCGCCGAGTTCTCGACCCTGCGGATCCGAATGCGAGCCGAACCCGGCCCCGAGGATGCTGCGGCCGAACTGTTCTTCGTGACCGACGCCGACAACGAGTACGACGGGCGGAAGCTCTTGATCTTCGACCTGATCAACGACGGAGAGTTCCACGACTACGTGCTCGACCTCTCGACACTGCCCGACTGGAACGGCACGATCGTCCGCCTCAGGTTCGACCCCATCACCCTCGAAGGACGAACCGTCGACATCGACCGCATCTGGTTCACGGATTCATAGCGGGTCAGGTCGCCAGCCTTCCAAACTGATGATGCGGGTTCGATTCCCGTCGTCCGCTCCACGCGAAACCCCTGGTCACAGAGTTACCGATCAGAGATTTCATCACGGCGACCGTCACTCGGTGCCTTTCGTGCCTAGGCGTGCCTACAGGTTGGCGCTGAGCACGAGGAGACCCTCATGGTCCGAGCCCGTTCATTCGGCAGCATCCGACAGCTGCCCAGCGGCCGCTACCAAGCGCGCTACTGGCACCTCGGCAAACAGATTTCCGCCGAGCACACCTTCGTCAACAAGACCGACGCCCGCCGCTGGTTGTCGACCGTCGAGGCCGACCTGGTCCGCGGCGACTGGGTCGACCCCCACGCCGGCAAGATCACGTTCGGCGAGTACGCCGACTGGTGGATCGAACAGCGGCCGGTGCGGCCACGCACGAAGCAGATCTACGAAGACCAGCTGCTGCACATCACGCCGAGGTTCGCGCACGTGAGCCTGCGCGACATCCGCCCGATCGACGTGCGCGGCTGGCACGGTGAGCTATCCCATGGCTCGCTGCATCAGAACACGATCGCGAAGATCTACCGACTGTTCCGCACGATCATGTCGACCACCGTCGAGGACGACATGCTGCGACGAAAACCCGGTCCGCATCAAAGGGGCATCAGCCGAGCAGATGATCGAACGCCCGTTGCTGACGTGGGACGACGTGCGAGCGCTGGCGGGTGCGATCCATCCGCGGTTCGAGTGCTTGGTGTGGACAGCGGCAGCGTCAGGCTTGCGGTTCGGCGAGTTGGCCGGGCTCTCGGTCGACCACGTCAACCTCAACCGATCCGAGCTGCGCGTATCGCGAGCGCTTAACGACATCAAGGGCGTCGGCCCGACGATCGGCCCGCCGACGACGAATCGTGCGGTGCGGACGTCGGAGGGAGGGCGTCTGCGAAGAACTCCTCCTCGGACCACTGGCGAACGATGTCACGGGCCACGGATCTATCGTACCGGAGCGGCCGATCGTGCTGCCGGACGCATCCCGATTCGGCCGTCCAGCGACCCTCCTGGAGAGTTTCCGAACGCCGTGCAGCAACTTGGTGCACATGTGTACGGATTGGAGTTTGGTGTAGGTGTTCGGATATTCGGTGGGTCGGGATCGTGGTGGGGTGTCAGGTCGCGAGGTAGCGCTTGTTGTTCGCGGTGGCGGTGGATATGGGTTGGTGTCGGCGGTAGGGGTCATGGAGATGATGGTGGTGGTGCTGTGATCGCTGTGATGGCGAGGGCGTGGTGATGTTCGTAGCGCCGGAAGGGGCGGAGTGTCGGCGGTGGCGCCGACGCACAGTTGGGCGGCGCCATCGAGGCTGGTCGAGGCGATTCAGAGTGCACAGAGCGCGTCGCAACCGGCAAGACTCCGTTGATGACGACGCGCCCAGACCGCACCGCTTCCGATCTCGAACGGTCCGTGCGGGCGATCGCAACCGAGGAGGCGCTGTCGGGTGTCGTCCGCCTCGACCTCGACGGCGAGATCGCCGCCGAGGTGGCGTTCGGACACTCGCACCGCAGCCTCGGCATCGAGATGACGACCAACGCGCAACTGTCGATCGCCAGCGGCAACAAGGCATTCACCGCGTTGGTGGTGATGAGCATCGTCGAACAGGGCGACCTCGCCCTCGACTCGCGTGTGCGCTCGATCCTCGGTGACGACCTCCCGCTCGTCGATGATCGCGTCACCGTCGAACACCTCCTGACACACCGGTCCGGCATCGGCGACTACCTCGACGAGGACGCATCCGAGGACCCGGACGCCTACCTCATGCCCGTCCCCGTCCATGAACTGGTCACCACCGACGACTACATCCCCATCCTGGACGGGCATCCGGTCAAGTTCGCGCCGGGCGAGCGGTTCGACTACTGCAACAGCGGCTACGTGATCCTCGCCCTGATCACCGAACGCGTGTCCGGACGGTCCTACCACGACCTCGTCGACGAACGAGTCTGCAAACCCGCCGGCATGACCGACACCGCTTTCCTTCGCTCCGACTCGCTACCTGGCCGAGCAGCCCTCGGCTATCTCGACGACAACGGATTGACGACCAACATCTTCCACCTCCCAGTCCGCGGCAGCGGCGACGGCGGCATCTACACCACCGCTGCCGACATCCACGCCTTCTGGGAAGCGCTCATGGCAGGACGAATCGTCTCACCCGAAACCGTGACCGAGATGACACACCCGCGCGGCGACGCCAGAGACGGGCTGCGCTACGGACTCGGGTTCTGGTTCCAACCCGACGACGCAGTGTCCATCCACGGATTCGACACCGGTGTCGGGTTCGTTTCCGTTCACGATCCGAGCCGGCAACTGACGTTGAGCGTGATGTCCAACAAGAGTCGAGGCGCATGGCCGTGCAGTCAGCGCATCTTGCAGATCGTGACCGGCGACTGACGGCTCTCAGCTCCGAGCTCCATGGCCTGCAGTCTGTCGCCACCTGTTCACACGGCAACGACGTCGCCTCGCGCAATCTCCGCCGTCGTGACTCCACCTCGTGGGTCGGTGGCGCCAGGAGCCCCCGTCGCCTCCGAATCCGTAGAGGTCTTCATCTGGGAAGGCGTCGTTTTGAGATTGGCCTATGCCGAGTCCGTATCCTTCTCCGAAGGGCTCACCATTCATCTGGAGCATGGCAGCGAGGGTGTCTGCTTCGAGGATGTCTCCGTCGAACTGAAGCTCGCGTCAGGTCATCCTCTCGGCCGGAAAATGTCTTCTACACGGTGCCTGGTGGTCAGGTCACGGTGAGGGTGTTGACCATTCCATCCGCGAAGTGGCCGCCAAAGCCGATCGTGACGATGTTGCAGAAGATGATGTAGCTCCCGGCATCGAGATCGAACGACGCCGACTCTTCCGTACCGGGACCAACCAAGGCGATCTTGCCGATGAAGTCGCCCTCGGGCAGATCACCCTCGATCACCGCGCCGTCTTCGTCGACCGGAAGTAGCGCTGGGTCGTCACCCTTCACGATCACCAACTCGTGGACGTCACCACCCTGGTTCTTGGCCACGAACTCCAGGCTGCCCGCGTCGACCGAGATCGGATCGGGTTCCACGGCAAACTGACCTGGAGTGCCGGCGGGGCCGAACGGATCGGACAGCACGACGCTGACCGATGCGCCGCCATCGTCCGACGACGCAGTGACCGCAGGTTCTTCCGTCTCCGGCTCAGTCGTCGCCGGGGCATCTGTTGTCGGCGCGTCGGTGTTGGTGGTGGTTTCGGGCGGCTCCGTCGTCGTTGGTTCGTCGACCGACTCCTCGGCGGCCGTCGCCGGGGCGGCTGTCGGTGTGCTCTCTGACGTCGTGTCGTCACTGTCGCTACCGCACGCCGTGGCGGCCAGGAGGCAGACCGCCGCGATCGCTCCGCCCGCTCGTGTTGCCCTCTTCATGATCCGCTCGCTTCTGTGGAGTCAACGATGACGCCCGCGGTGCCGAGCTCATCGTGCACCTGTTCGAAGAGCGGGCGAGTGATCGGCTCGAGTGTCTCGGACCACACCCGAGCCTCGACGCCCCACAGCGCGCCTTGAACTTGTGATGAACCCACTTCGTTGCTCCTTGTTGTGTCTGTTCGTGATGGTCGTTTGACGATTTCTGCGTGCCGGTGCCGGCCGGGATTTGCGGAGCCCGGCCGGCACACTGGGGTCCGGTCAGTCGAAGATCGCGACCCACCAGCATCCGCAGGCTCCCGAGCCGGTTGGGCGACGGAACTCGCCCGGCAAGCTCGCTGGGTCGAGCTGGCCGTGGGAGGTCACCGCCAAGTGCACCTCGGCACCGGCCGGGTTCGACAGGTCGTGCGGCATAATCCCTGGTGGGGCGCCGGCCGGGTCGCCCACCCCGGCCCGGCCAGCCAGCGTCAACGAGGAACCGGCGGCGGCGTGTCCGGCGGGGTTGTAGACGCCGAACTCGACGGCCGGGTTCGTCATGTCGTCGGGGCCGCACGGACCGTCGCAGTTCTCGGGGTAGTTGAACACGAACATCCACAAGGTGAACACCTCCGGATGCCCCGGCACGGTGCCGTCCGGGTACAGATACTGGCCCGGCTCCGGTGTCGGCATCTTCACCGACACCGCGATGCCCTTGGCCTGGCGCACCAGCCGCGCCCCCTCGGGGGCGTACACGGTCGCACCGCCCTGATCCCACACGTCGGCCCGTTCGGGCGCGGCCGCTGTCGCCGACAGCGACCCCGCCAGCAGCAGTGTGCTCGCCAGCAGGGCTGTCACTGTTACTCGTCGCATCGTTGTGCTCCTTGGCTCATCCACCCAGCGCCGATTCGCAGAGTGGTCGCCGTCATGATGCGCGCACGGGCCTTGCCCCTCGCTTGCCGGGGTCGGAACTCCGGGCAAGGCGAGGTGCCCGGTGTGGCAAGGTGACGTGGTGGGGACTCCACTCGTGCAGGTGCAGCTGCTCGGCCCCGTTCGGGCCTGGCGCTGCGACGATGAGGTCGCGGTGCGCGGGGTCACGGGCCGGTCGGTGCTCGCCCGACTGGCGCTCGACTGCGGCGCGACGGTCACGATCGACGAGCTCATGGATGCGCTCTGGGGCGATCATCCACCGACGAAACCGGCGGCGAACCTGCACACTGCGGTGAGCCGGCTCCGCGGCGCGCTTGGCGCTGAGGCGATCGAGACCTCGCCGGGCGGCTACGCGATGTCCGACGCCGCCGTCGTCGACGTGGCCGAGCTGAAGAACGTACTGAGCACCGTCGACGGTGCCGACCCGGCCGCCGCGCAGCGGCTCGAAACGTGCATCGCCCGCTTCGGTGGGACGCCGATCGAGAACGTCGCAACCACGTGGGCGTTCGAGCCGCACCGTGTGATGCTGCGTGAACTGCAGCTCACTGCGTACGACCATCGAGACGCATCTCTAATCGAGGCTGACCAGGCCGAGACGGCGATCCCAGACCTCTGGCGCCGAGCTAGCGCGGGGCCATTGCGCGAGCAGACCCAGCTGCTCCTCGCGGACGCGCTGTACCGTGTCGGCCGAGCGACCGAAGCGTTGCGCGTGCTCAACGGGTTCCGTACCTCGCTGGCCGAGCAGTCCGGACTCTCCCCGTCGAGCGAACTGAACGCGCTCGTGCAACGAGTGTTGCAGGATGACTCACGGAGCAATGGGTCGCGGTCCGCACGACCGACCGTCGGCGACGGCGCCGAGCCGGGCTCGGGCATCCATCCGCCGCCGGCCGAACCTGCGGTCCGACCGGGCAATCTGCCGAAGCCGTTGTCCTCCTTTCTCGGTCGGGCGGATGAGATCGGAGAGATCGCTCGGTTCCTCATGGAAGCCCGACTGGTCACACTTCGCGGCCTCGGCGGCATCGGGAAGACGAGCCTGGCACTTCGGGTTGCAGCTGACTGCGCCAAAGAGTTTCACGACGGTGTGTGGTTCATCGATCTCGCGACCGTCGTTCCTGCTGCCACGATGTCGGAGAGATTTCTCGCGGCGCTCCGAGTGCGCTCCCTGGCCGAACACTCCTCCCTCGACCAACTGCTCGGGCACCTCAGATCAATGAGCGCGCTGCTGGTCGTCGACAACTGTGAGCGCCAGGTCCATGAGATCGCCGAATTGGTCGAGCAGATCGTTCGTTTCGCGCCCGACACACGCGTGCTGGCAACCAGCCGGATCAGCTTGGCAGTCGCCGGAGAATCCGTCTGGCCGGTCGGACCACTCGACCCATCGACCGCTGTCGAACTGTTCGCGGAGCGGGCGCGTCATGTCCGCCAGGAGTTCGTGTTGAGCGACACGAACCGACATGTTGCCGAGTCGATTTGCACGAAGCTGGACGGCATCCCGTTGGCGATCGAGTTGGCCGCAGCACGATTGAATGTGCTGAGCCCGGGCCAGATCCTCGAACACCTGGACGATCGGTTCGGTTTGTTGAGTGGCCACGCCTCCGTCCAACGCGGCGAGGAACACGCGTTGCAGTCAGCACTGGACTGGAGCTACGGGTTGTTGGATCAGAATGAGCGCGACCTGCTGCGGCGACTCGCTGTGTTTCCCGCCGAACTCACGCTTGACGCGGCCCGGGAGATCTGCGCCGAGGGCACCAGCGTCGTCGATTTCGTCACGTCGATGGGGCTCCTGGTCGACGCGAGCCTCGTCGTCTTCGAGGCGAACGACATCGACCCTCGCTACCGGTTGCTCGAGACGGTCCGCGAGTACGTCGCCGAGATGGCGAATGCCGCGGAAACCGACAAGATCGCGCTCCGCCACGCCATGTACTACGCCGACGTCGCGTCTCGCATCGCCGTCCTGCACGAGACCGACTACCTCGGCGCCCTGCACGCCGCTGATCGTGACCTCGACAACCTTCGGGCTGCAATGGCGTGGGCGTTCGCTCACGGCAGGTCTGAGTCGGGGTTGTCGACTGCACGAAATCTCAGTCTGTACTTCTTCTCTCGAGAGTTGAACCGCGAGTTCCTGCATTGGTTGCTGGTCGGCCTCGAGCAGTTGGACCCTGAGTCGGACGAAGGGCTGCTCGCGATCGCCTTCGCATTGGTCGCCGCCAGCAATTCCGGAAATCTCGAGGTGGCCGACCAGTTGGCCGAACGAGTCGAGCACGGTATCGATCTCGCCCGGAGCCCGGCCGTTCGCGCCAGGCTCCTCACCAGCCATGCCGCCCATCTCATGGACACCGATCCTCGCGCCGCCGACGCACTCCTGGCGGACGCAACTGAACTCTTCAAGCGCATCGACAAGTTCGCCATCGTCGCCTGCATTCACAATCGGCTGCAGATCGCGTGGCGAACAGGCGATCTCCCACATGCAGAGACAATTGCTGCTGACCTCGACGACCTACCTGACCGGCCGTTCGTTCGCCGACAGCGGCTGCTGCTCGACATCCATGCAGCGGCGTGCGCAGGCGAATGGGAGCGAGTCATCGCCGCGTCGCTCGAGCACTATGGCCTGGACGAGGAAACGTCGATGGACATGTTGCACTTCCGTGCCGAAGCCCTCGGGGCACTCGGGCGACTCGCAGAGGCGATCACCACCCTCGACCACATCGACACGCTCGACCCCTTCCAAGACCTCGCGAGGACCAATTCGCAGATCCTCCGGGCGACCACCGAACTCCGTCGTGGTGACGCGGCTACAGCGATGTCACTCCTGGCAGAATCGGCCGCGTCATTCAGCCGCGAGTCAGACCGGGTCCAGCGAACGTATCTTGCATCGCTCGCGGGCGCCGCTGCGTATCAACTCGGTGAGGACGAGACCGCCGCACTGCTCTTCGGTCATGGCAGAGCCATCGCTGTCGAATTCGGCGTCAACATGCGGATGTCGGAGCGCCCGCTCGTCGAACAGGCATCGCGACAATGCCGAGCCACGCTCGGCGCCGACCGCTTCGACGAACTCGCAGACCTGGGCTCGTCGTCCAATTGGACAGAACTCGTCGAGCTGTTACTGCCTGCCTGAACCGCGGTCGAAGTTTCGACCCACCATCGTCGGGTGCATCTTCACGGCCCGCCGAAGTGTCGGAACCCGTCCCCGATCGGCCACTTCCGATCGAGCGATCCCACCCATACCGTGCACTGCGCCGAGCGCGCAACTGTTCGCCGAGTTGGGTACTTCACATTCCATGCCTACAACGTGCCCGGAACAGCGGATACCAACCGGACACAACGGTCACCATCGGGTACATTGGACACCAACCCAATCCACATACCGCCTGCTCACAACACGTCTTCGCAGGTCACGACGCCACTGACGAAATCGGCTCGCCGCAACTTCCAAGCTGATGATGCGGGTTGATTCCCGTCGTCCGCTCCACGCGAACGTCCAGGTCAGGCGTGAGTTCCTGGCCGGGCAAGCGTAGCGCCGATGGGTCCCACGGGCCGTCGTGCCTACACGTGCATACCGAGTTGGCACCGAGCACGAGGAGCCTTCCATGGCCCGAGCCCGTTCCTTCGGCAACATCCGCAAGCTGCCCAGCGGCGATCGCCAGGATCCCCGTGCGCATCAAGGGTGCGTCGGCCGAGCGGATGATCGAGCGTCCGCTCCTCGGGTGGGACGCGTCCGCCGAGGTCAACCGGCGGTCGGTTGCTGCCCCGGTCGCGCGACGCCAGCCCGGCCCGCGACCCCTCGTGCCGCCCGGGCGACCCGCGTGAGACGGGGCCGTTGTCTACGAAGCACACGGTGCCACTGCCTGCACGCATCGAGCAGACAGCGGAGCAGCCTGCCGCAGCATCCGTCCGGCAGGGCTGCGCCGGTGCCGCCCTCGCCGCCGGGCAACGGGTCGTCCCCACCGCGGAAGACGGCGACCGTCGCGAGGTGCTCCCTGGTGAAGGGCCGGCCGCGCCGGGTGGTGCCGATCGCTGTGAACAGGAGCCGGTATAGGCCCGAGCTTGTCACCACCGTGTCGGCTTCGTAGCGGCTCTGCTCGGTCTCGGCGAGGGCGATGATCGCGATGGAACCGTCGGGACGCTCGATCTCGACCGTCACCACGGCCCGACCCTCGTGGGGCACGTCGTACTCGCGCAGCATTGCGCTCAACGTGACGCGGGCACCCGGCTCGAGGCTGTCCTGATCCGCCGTTGCGGTCATGGTCAGGTTCGAGTAGGAGTGAACCGACAGGTTGTACCGGATGCTGCTCCGCGAACTCGGCGCCGCCGCGAACAACCCGACGTCGTCCCCGGACGGGATGTTGCCCTCGTCGAGGCGCAGCACCGCGTGCCACGTGCCGGCGTGCGCTCCCGCCGCACCGATCGGCAGCGGCAGCCCGAACCGGTAGTACGACATGTTGGTGCCGACGTTGAACGTCGCACCCAGACCGGCGGCCGTCGCCGGGTCGACCAGGTCACCGGCGGGTGTCTCGAGACGGACGTCGAGGCCGGGCCGGTCGACGAGCGCGATCACCGTGGCGTCGACGTCGGCCTCGGTGAGGTCGAAGGGAATGCGGTGCACGCTTCCCCGCCGGAGCTCGCCACTCGGGTCGGCGACGATCGATGTCCGGGTCACGCCGGCCAAGATCTGGTGGAAGTACTTGGTCAGGCGGAAGTGGTCATCGGTGCCAGGCGTCAGGTGCCCGGTCAGCAGGAGATATCCCTGGCGCACGCCGGCGAGCGCCATCAGACCAGACGTGCTCACCTGCGTCTCGGTGCCGAGTCCGATCGCGAACGTCCGCTCGTCGATCGAACCGAGCACGTCCGAGATCCACTCCTCGCGGTTCTCGATGCCGTCGGTGAAGACGATCAGCGCCGTTTCCTGGTAGCCGGTCGCCGGCAGCAGGTTGCGCGCGAGCACCACGCCGTCGCCGATCGACGTGAACCCGTTGGGGTTGAACGAGTGGGCCATGACCGCATTCCACAGCTGTTGCCGGCCCGCGTCTCCCATGTCGTCGGAAGCAACGTGGGTCATCGGATGACCTGGGTACGCGTCGTGGTCGAATCGAACCACGCCGGCGGCACTGCCCGCCGGTATCAACTCGACGAACCGCCCGGCAGCTTCGCGCAGCACGTCGACGCGTCGGGCGCCCGTGTCGCCGGCCGGCTCGTCCATGCTGTCGGACTGATCGAGCGCCAGGGCCACCGCCGCGGTCGGCCGGGGCACCGTGTTGGCCGAGATCGCAACGTCCCACTCCTGGTCAGTCGCGTCGCACCGCACCCTGACCGTGCCCGTGGCCGCGTCGCCCGCCGACGTGCCGGTGTAGGAGATCCAGACACGCGCCACCTGCGCTACCTCGACCTCCGGCCGCGGATCGACCAGCCCGCTGCTCAGGCCCGCGGGGGTCCCGAAGCTGGTCCCCGGCGGCCCGGAGAGGACATCCGGCCCGTCGACGATCCGAAGCTCGGCCGGCCCGCAACCTCGGACCTGGAACACGATCGCCCGGTAGGTCGTCAATCCTTCGGACACGTCCTTGAAGTCGATCTCGAGCGCGGCAGGCGGCGTGACCGTGATCGGCCACGTCAGGCACGGCGCCTGCACCAGGAACCTCAATAGGCCAGACGACACCTCACGGACGACCTCGGCCGCCTCGGGCCACAGCGGGCGAAACGACGTCCCGGTCTCGAGCGTGAACGCGTGGATCTTCGGCGTGGCCGAGACGATGTGGCGGGCGTACACGTAGTCGGTCGTCGTGCCGGTCGTCGGGTAGAGGCCGAACGACTCCTGGACGTCGTAGTCGTGACCCCGGACGGCCACGATCCCCTGGCGGATCTCCTCGGACAGCATCACCTCGAGGGCGAGATCGGGGGCGTCGATGAACTCGGCATACCCGCTGTTGTTGATCCCGCGCTGGCCGTCGTGCGCTGTGTTGGTGAACGTCTGTGACGCGTCGGTGGTCTGGCTGTTGTCGTCCCCCCAGCTGTAGAGCACCAGTTCGCGGTAGCTGTGGATGTCGAAGAAGAAGCGAACCTGCGGGTGGTCGTCGAGGAACGAGATCAGGTTCTTCGTCTCTTGTTCCGAGTTCGGCGCAGGGCCGTGGTAAACCTGATTGCCGTTGCACGGGTCGGTCGAGATGTTGACCAGGTTGGCCGCCGGCGACATGTGCGTCGGGAAATCGAACAGCCAGTCGAAGTTGCGGTTGAGATCGACACCGACACACGCGCGATTGCCGCCGCTCTGGGCCGGGTTGCGGTTCCGCCGCCAACCGCCGGAGCCACCGATCAGGTCAGTTGCCTTGCTGAAGACGTGCCCGTCGGGGTTGCTGACCGGGACGAAGTAGAGGTGGTACGTCTCCATGATCTGGCGGACCTGGGCACTTGTGTACGACATCGGGCCGTATGTCAGCCCCGTGTTGAGATCATGCGCCTCGAGCAGGTCGGTCAGGAGGGAGAAGCAAATCTCCGGTGGCATCCACTCCCTCGCATGGATGCCGCCCCAGAACAGCACGCCTGGCCGGTCTCCGTCCGTCCCGAGACGCACGCCCCAGACGGTGCGACCCTCGACGGTGACGTGCGGGAGGGAGAACAGCCGGCAGGTATCGGGGTAGGCCGAGGCCAGCGAGTGCAACCCCGTCTCGAACTCGAGCAGGCTGTGATACACGTCGCTACTCCTTCTCGCCCAAGCCGGTGGGAATGGCGCCGGGGTCCGCGTAGCGGTTCGTCCGACTCACCATCTCGGCCGCGTCCCTGATTTCCTCCGGTCGGCGGATCTCAATGCGGTAGCCGGCAGCGACGATGCCCTCGAGCTCGTCCTCGGTACCGATGATCTCGGCAACGAACCCCCCGTCGCGCAGCGGACGAGGACCGCGACCTGCGAGTTCGAACGACCCGTGGTCGAGGAGCGCATCCATCTCCTCCGCCGTGTCGGTTACCACGCGCGCCTGGCACACGACCACATCGCGTGGCGTGTTCTCGGCGTCCTCTTCGTCCGGCATCGGGGCCCTCCCGTCGCATCGTGGGCTCCCCAGAGCCCCGCTGTTCGAGCAGGTCAGCGTCTGGACGTGCGGCAGTTGCGGCTGCGCACGGCACTACCCCGGTCCGCTCCCACCTGCCATTTCAGTATGCACGGAGATGCGCAGCGTGTCGAGAGCCCATTCGCATCGAACATCCGCCGGTGTTCGTCGACTGCAGGCGCTCCCGATGTGGGCCCGGTTGGCGGGGCCGCATCAAGCAACACTGCTTCGAACGACCGCTGGGACCAGACACCACCCTGTGTGCGGCCCCCGGCGGATTCAAACTGGAGTACGAGGTCACCGCGACACCCTGAGCCGGCCGATATCGCGGCAGCGTATTCACCGCTCGTGCCTACAGCGTGCCTGGAACAGCCGACACCAGCCGGACACAGCGGACAGCACGGGCTAATCTGAACGGCGACACATCCGACATACCGCCTGCTCACAGCACGTTTCGGCAGGTCGCGGCGCCGCCCGCCGAGTCGGCTCGGACCTACTTCCAAGCTAACGATGCCAGGAGGACGTTGGACTCTTCCTGTACGGCAGACGCCGGGCAGACACTGGAAGTGGACACACAACCGTCCTGAACGGGGCCACGCGCAGCGATGAATATCGAATCGCTCTCGGTCGAAGTTCGAGAATCGGTGACGACATGGCCCGTTCGGACTCGAGAGCGGAGGATGTCATGAGGTTCATCAGAGGACTTGGCGCGT
>RCMY010009391.1_pt1 | contig 12455 bp, 12 predicted proteins | sample 2041341 | NCBI WGS metagenome assembly RCMY01 (sample SAMN09708234, study PRJNA481090) | Marine sediment metagenome, whole genome shotgun sequencing project. | reverse complement strand
TTTTTTACTGTTCATTTCTCAAATGCACTACAACGTTTATGTATATGAGCTGTGGCGTGTTAAAGCACGAACCTCTCCAAATAAAAACTGGCTTTGGAAAATCCGAAGGATTTTCCAAGTGAGGGCAGACCAAGCCATAGCTTATATACTGTGTTGTGTGCTGGCTTTTTTTCGGTTAAACATTTTTCTAATATTCGGACTAATTATGAACAAAATCAAATAGTCCATAATTAAGCTGACTAATAAAAATACATATTGATAATTTAAATCAATTTTATCTCCTAAATTTCCATTAATATATTCGCTAATTAACCAAGTTGGGGCAATTCCTTTTGCATAATATGCAATGAAATAATTCCAAGAGAAACTTTGTAAACCAGCAATTTTTGAAGTCGGTTCAGGTAAAGTCAGGTAAAGAATTAGAAAAAATACAATTTCAATTACTAAAAGTAAAATCAACGATTTTTTGGTTTGATTTAACCCGAGTAAATTCAAATTCGGATTTTTGAAACCAAATATTATCCAAGGAATTAATAAGAGAATTGAAATCATATTTTTTCAGACGTTTTTAAAATCCGTTTTCTATAAATTAAAAGTCCGATAATTGTAAGTCCACAAAGAATTGCTAAAATGTGAAAGGTTCTAATTGCATTACATAAGTCAATTCCGGAAACGAGTGAAATACAATCAGACAATTCACGTGTTTCATATTTTAAACTGACCATTGAATTAAAAGCCATAAATTCAAATAATGGAATTCCGATTATTAGTAAAATCAAAGTAATTATGTAAATCGTTTTTCTCAATTATTCTCGGTTTTCAGCTTGCACACAACGTATTTGTGTATGATTTGTTGTGATTAAAATAGCTCTTATTTTCCGTTAAATCACTAACTTTTAAAGCTTAAAAAACTTTGATAAATCACTTAAAAACAATGAATTATACACGGTGTTAGCAAACGTATTATTCCGCATTTTCATACTTTTCCCAACTGTCAATTATTTGTGCATCTCCACAACGTTCCAATCTTTCAATCAGTTGTTTTTTGTCAAAATACATTTGAAATTTTTTAGGAACAATTTCGTTAATTATTTCTATTGCAGGACTTAATTCAGCGTGATAATAGTTTTGTAAAGTTACTGATTTAGAAATTCCATTCTTTTTAAATTGGAATGATTTTATATCACCATCTGAAATACAAGGATTTGAGTATAAAACAGATAAACTGTCGACGTTAATTTCTGATAATTTCCGTACTTTGTTTTTCGGTAATTTCGATGTTGAGTATAAAATACTATCTTTTTCATTTTCTAATTCTCCACGAAATGTTATCGTCAGCTTTTCATTCGACAGTTTATAAAGCACGGAATATGCCAGCGAATAGTCGTAGTCGGCAATTGTTAATTCGAATGGTTCAATGGGTTTATTATCACACGAAATTGTGAAAAATAGAACTATTGGTAACATTATTCCTATTACTTTTCTCATATGTTTGCTAACGTATTATATAATCATATGGTATATATTTCTTATATACATCTTCCGGCTGAATACTACGTTATTAATCGTTTTTGATGCAATTATCATAGTAAAATGACTGTTATTTTTTGCAAGAAAACATTTTATAAACAATAGATCAGACGTGTTAAAGATGCTTAAAATTAAATATTATATCTAAGAAATCAGCATTTATAGGCAGCTTTTTTTAAACTTTAAAAAACAGGTAGTGACCAAAATTAGGTGGCTATCTACTAACAAAAAAAAAAGGAATTACGATGAAGTAACTCCTTTTCTACTAGTATTAAAACTCGGTTATTGTTTTCTTTATAATCTCAATACAATCTCTTAGCTGCACCTCATTCATTACTAACGGCGGAGCAAATCGTATGATATTACCGTGCGTTGGTTTTGCCAACAAACCGTTTTCTTTCAATTTCATACAAATATCCCAAGCTGTCGAGCTATCTTCTGAATCATTAATGACTATAGCATTTAATAAGCCTTTTCCTCGCACTAATTTCACTAAAGAATTGGTTAACGCAAATTTTTGTAATTCTGCACGGAAAATTTGACCTAATTTATCGGCGTTTTCTGCAAGTTTTTCATCCTTTACAACTTGTAATGCCGCAATTGCAACAACAGCAGCTAAAGGATTTCCGCCAAATGTGGAGCCATGTTGACCTGGTTTAATCACGTTCATGATCTCATTATTTGCTAATACAGCAGATACCGGATAAACACCTCCGCTTAACGCTTTACCTAAAATTAAAATATCAGGCTTTACTTCCGGTGTACCGGAACAGTTTTTGTCTTTGCAATCACAATTTCCGCAAGTTGCTAATAATCGTCCGGTTCTGGCGACTCCGGTTTGTACTTCATCGGCAATAAATAGCACCTCATTTTTTTCGCAAATTTCTTTTGCTTTTGCTAAATATCCCTCTTTAGGCACATAAACCCCTGCTTCCCCTTGAATAGGTTCTACTAAAAAACCGGCAACATTTGGTGTGGTTTTAATAGCATGCTCTAAAGCTTCAATATCATCATACGCGATTTTTACAAATCCGGGCGTATAAGGACCGAAATTTTTACGGGCATTTTTGTCATTAGAAAAAGAAATGATGGTAGTTGTTCTACCGTGAAAATTATTTTCACAAACAATAATATTCGCTTTATCTTCTGCAATTCCTTTCTTTTCGTAAGCATATTTTCGACACAATTTAATAGCAGTTTCCACAGCTTCTGCTCCTGTGTTCATGGGCAGAACTTTGTCAAAACCAAAAAAATCGCTTACATATTTTTCATATTCACCCAATTTATCGTTGTAAAAAGCTCGAGAAGTAAGCGTTAAAGTTCGCGCTTGCTCGGTTAAAGCATCGATAATTTTAGGATGACAATGTCCTTGATTTACTGCGGAATAAGCGGATAAAAAATCGTAATATTTTTTTCCATCAACATCCCAAACATAAACGCCTTCGCCTTTGTTTAAAACTACCGGAAGAGGATGGTAATTATGAGCTCCGTATTTGTCTTCTAAGGAAATTGCCTGTGCTGATAAGCTTTGTTCTTTTACTGGCATAGAAAAATGAATTTAAATTTAAAATCAAAATTCCTTCTTTTTTGGAGAGAAATCATCCAATACTACTGCAAAAATAACGAATTAAAAATCGAAAAAATAATTTCTTTTTAAAATGATAAAGTGCATGTCAATAGTTAGTGGAATTATCAAAAAGAATGTTTTTACAACTAATTCAAGGTTTATCCTTTTTTGAAAATTATTTTTGGTATTTTTTGCGTCTATTAACGAATTAGAAAATCTTCATGAATTATTTGGCACATATATACCTTTCCGGTAATGATGAATTTATCCAAATAGGTAATTTTATTGCAGATGGAATTAAAGGATCAAAGTACAAAAACTATGAAATTCCAATGCAAAAAGGAATTCTGTTACATCGTGAAATAGACACCTTTACCGACGATAATGCGATTGTAAAACGTAGTAAACGACGTTTAGATGATGGTTATAATTTATACCGCGGCATTATTATCGATATTTTATATGATCATTTTTTAGCTAAAAACTGGTCAACGTATTCTTCCATTCCTTTAAAAGAACACAATCAAAATTTTTATGATCTCTTGCTCAAGAATATTGAAATATTGCCTGACAGAATTCAGCATATGATGCCTTATATGATTAAAGATGATTGGCTCACCAGCTATGCAACCTTAGCGGGAATAAAAAAAGTACTTTACGGAATGAATAAAAGAACAAAAGAAAGAGGCGAAATTCATTTGGCAATACACGATCTAATTGAAAATTACACAGAACTGGAAAAAGATTTCACCTTGTTTTTTGAAAAGTTGCGTAACTTTTGCGCCTTAAAAATGGAAGAAATTAACAAACAATACCAATAGTTTAAAATGAAAAAAATAGTTTTATTAATTATAATTTGCCTTGTTTTTTTTCAATGTAAAACCGAGCCAAAAGTTGCGGCTAATAAAGTTGGTGTTTTGGCAGATAGTGCCATGGTGGTAAGCGCCAGAGAAGAAGCATCTGCCATTGGTATTTCGATTTTAAAAAAAGGAGGGAACGCTTTTGACGCCATGATTGCAATCGATTTAGCATTGGCGGTAGCGTATCCCGTTGCAGGAAATATTGGTGGAGGTGGATTCACCGTTTACCGAAAAAATGATGGAGAAATCGGCTCTTTTGATTACCGCGAAAAAGCACCACTTGCAGCCACGAGAGATATGTATTTAGATGAAAATAAGAATGTTATTCCCGATAAAAGTACTTTGGGTGCAATGGCAATTGGTGTGCCGGGAACCATTGCCGGTTTATTTAAAATTCACGAAAAATTTGGTTCCTTACCATTTGCAGAATTGATTCAGCCAGCGATTGATTTGGCGAAAAAAGGAGTCATTGTTACTAAAAAACAAGCTGGAAGTATTCAGTATTATCGAAACTATTTTGAAAAAGCGAATAAACGAACCATTTTTTTAGATAAAGAATGGAAAGAAGGAGATACTATAAAATATCTTAAAATGGCTGCGACTCTAGAGCGTATTCGCGACAATGGGAGAGATGAATTTTATAAGGGCGAAACAGCAACGATGTTAGTTCAACAAGTACAAGAATTGGGAGGAATTATTACCAAAGAAGATTTGGAAAAATATGAAGCGAAATGGAGAAAACCAATCACTTTTACCTATAAAAATTCTAAAATAATTTCAATGCCACCACCATCGAGTGGAGGTATTTGCATTGCTCAAATATTAAAGAGTATTGAACCCTTTAATATTGGTCAATACGAGCATAATTCTTTGCAATATATTCAACTACTCACCGAAGCCGAAAGAAGAGTTTATGCTGATCGGGCTTATTTTTTAGGAGACCCGGATTTTAATAATATTCCGCTAGATACTTTGCAATCAGTAAGTTATAATGCCAAAAGAATGGCTAATTTTTCTTGGGACAAAGCTACCAGTTCTACTGATGTTTCTCACGGAAATATCGAAATCATTGAAAGTGATCAAACAACGCATTATTCCATTATAGATCAATTTGGTAATGCTGTTGCCGTAACAAACACCTTAAATGGTGGTTATGGCTCAAAAGTTTATGTTGAAGAGGGTGGTTTTTTTCTTAATAATGAAATGGATGATTTAAGTTCAAAACCAGGAGAACCAAATATGTTTGGCTTGATCGGGGCAGAGGCAAATGCAATCGAACCTCAAAAGAGAATGCTAAGTTCGATGACTCCAACCATTGTTGAACAAAATGGCAAATTAAAAATGGTTGTAGGTTCCCCAGGAGGGGCGACTATAATTACAAGTGTCTTGCAAAATATTATAAATGTGCTCGAATATGATATGACTATGCAACAATCAGTTTCGGCATCTCGATTTCATCATCAATGGTTACCCGATGAAATTTTATTTGAACCTACTTTTGATACCATTTCATTTGCGAAATTACGAGAAAAAGGGTATTCTATCGAACAAGGAAACTCTACAATTATTGGTAAAGTTGATGCTATTTTGGTACGGCAAGATGGTAAATTAGAAGGTGGTGCTGATCCGCGTGGAGATGATACGGCAGTTGGTTTTTAAGACTACATTTTACACATGTTTATATTGAAAAAATAGAATTTGGTACAATCAAAGAGATTCATAAAAGTAATATGCTATTAAATGTATAATAATTATCTTTACCCAATCGAATTAGGGTAGTTTTGTAAAATTAAAGTAGAATAAAATAATTTATAATATAATGAAAAACAAAGGTTTACATACAATGTGTATTCATGAAGGTGAAGTGCATGATAGTCAATTTGGTGGTGCAGTATCTCCTATATTTATGGCAACTTCTTATCCTTTTTTAGATGTAGATGTTCGTAGATATCCTCGAAATTTTAATACACCAAATCAAGAAGCTGTTTCTAAAAAAATTGCAGCTTTAGAGCATGGCGAAGCAGCACTTACTTTTGGCTCAGGTATGGCAGCAATTAGTACAGCCCTTCTCGCCTTTCTAAAACAGGGTGATCATGTCGTTTTTCAAAATGAAATTTATGGTGGCGCATATAATTTAGTGACCGAAGAATTTGAACGATTTGGTATTTCTTACGATTTTACAAACGGAGTGGAAGTTGCTCATTTTGAGGAAAAAATAACTCCAAATACTAAAATTATCTATATCGAGACACCTTCAAATCCGGTGCTAACAATTACCGATATTAAAGCTGTTGCGGAATTGGGTAAGAAGCATAATATTTTAACCATGATTGATAATACATTTGCTTCGCCTGTTAATCAAACTCCGCTCGATTTGGGTATTGATATTTCTTTGCACAGTGCGACAAAATATTTAGGTGGACACAGCGATATCTTGGCTGGTGCCGTTATCGGAAGCGAAAAACACATTCAAAAGGTTTTTCAAAAGGGTAAAAATTTAGGTGGAAATATAAGCGATTTTACCTGCTATTTATTAGAAAGAAGTATAAAAACTCTGGGAGTTCGAGTAGAAAGACATAATGAAAATGCGATGTATATAGCTGATTTTTTAGAAAAACATCAGGCAATTGAACGCGTTTATTATCCGGGATTACAAAGTCACCCAAATCATAAAATTGCAAAAGAGCAAATGCATGGATTCGGAGGTATGATGTCTTTTAAATTAAAAAAATCTTTTAATGCCGCTAAGTTTCAAAGAGATTTAAAATTAATCAAACCTTCGATGAGTTTGGCAGGGGTAGAGTCTACTATATTAATGCCAACCATGACGTCTCATTCTCTTATGTCAAAAGAAGAAAGAGAAAAACAGGGAATTACGGATAATTTATTGCGATTTTCAGTAGGTATTGAAAATAAAGAAGACATTATTCAAGATATTTTACAAGCGATAGAAAAACAATAAAAAATGATGAAATTAGATATTTTGGCTATAGGAGCGCATCCAGATGATGTTGAGTTAGGTTGTGGTGCGACTTTAGCAAAAGAAATTTCTTTAGGAAAAAAAGTTGGTATTTTAGATTTGACTCGTGGAGAGTTGGGAACTCGAGGTTCAGCAGAAATCAGAGATAAGGAAGCTTCAGAGGCTGCAAAAATTTTAGGGGTGCTAGTTCGTGAAAATCTCGCTTTCGCGGATGGTTTTTTTGTCAACAATAAGAAACATCAGTTAGAAGTTATTAAGATCATAAGAAAGTACAAACCTGAAATAATTTTATGTAATTCGATTGATGATCGCCATATTGATCATCCCAAAGGGAGCAGTTTGGTTTCGGATTCTTGCTTTTTATCCGGTTTACGAAAAATAGAAACCGAACAAAACGGAGAGAACCAAGAAGCATGGAGACCAAAACAAGTGTACCATTATATCCAATGGAAAAATTTAGAACCAGACTTTGTAGTTGAGGTAAATGATTTTTTAGAGACAAAAGTAAATGCTGTAAAGGCTTATAGTTCACAATTTTACGATCCGAAAAGTAAAGAGCCAACTTCTCCAATTGCAACGAAAAATTTCTTAGATAGCATTACGTATCGCGCTCAAGATTTAGGTAGAATAATAGGCGTAGAATATGCAGAAGGCTTTACTTCGGAGCGTTATGTGGCTGTAAAAAAATTAGATGATTTAATTTAAAAAAATATTTGTAAGAAATAAGAAATTAATTACATTTGCATTCGCTTATTTCAAATGTAAATAAGTCAAAAAATGGTGGTTGTATAGCTCAGTTGGTTAGAGCATTGGTTTGTGGTACCAAGGGTCGCCGGTTCGAATCCGGTCTTCCACCCAGAATTTTGAAACGTCCGAAGCAATTCGGGCGTTTTTTTATGCTCAAAAGTTTCTAAAAGTAAAAAATATGGGTTTTTCGTTGTATTCCTTAGAACTTTAAGTATTTATTAAGATTAATTTCAATAATTTTGAACTTTTAAATTTAATTCTAGAAGAATGAGAAATAGTATAATTGCAGTTGCAACTTTGATAACGTTTTCAGTAAGTTTTGCCCAAAATAAAAATACCGAAGAAGTTAAAATCGAAAAACAAGTATTGAATCATGCCAAAATGAATGGAGATGCCATGGTAACTACAACCAGTTTATATCGATTGATTGCTTTAGAAGGTGAGAATAGTACCTATAAAGATAGTTTGGCGTATGTTTATTTTTCTGCTAGAAAATATGCTCCATGTTTTATGGTGGCATCAGATGTTTTAAAAAGAGATCCTAAAAATGTGCAAATGTTAGAAATGAAAGCAGTTTCACTGGAATCTTTAGGCGCTTTAGATAAAGCATTAGAAACTAATGAAGAACTTTTTAAACTGACCAATAATAATTACAATGGTTATACGGTAGCAAAATTACAGTACTCTTTAAAAAAGTTTGATGAAGCATATGCCACGATACTAAAAACAGAAAAATTGAATGACACAGGTGAATTTAAGGTTACTTTTAGTATCAATCAACAACACACGCAGCAAGTGGATCTCTTGGCTTCTATCGCTTATTTAAAGGGGCTAATCGCTAAAGAATTAGATAAAAAAGATGTTGCAAAAGCAAGTTTTGAAAAAGCGTTAAAAATTCAACCAGATTTCGTTTTAGCCAAAGATAATTTAGAAGATTTACAGAAATAAGAATTTTCTGTTAGTGATACGGTTTAATAATCCTGTTAAGTTTTTTTCTTAACAGGATTTTTTTATAATTTTTCTTTTAAATATTTCGCTGTGTAAGAATCTTTATTCTTAATTATTTCTTCAGGTGTGCCCTGTGCAATAATTTGACCGCCATTTTTACCACCTTCTTTGCCTAAATCAATAATATAATCAGCACATTTGATAAGTTCAAGATTGTGCTCAATAACAATAATCGAATGACCTCTTTCAAGCAGAGCATCAAAAGAAGCTAATAACTTTTTTATGTCATGAAAATGCAGTCCGGTTGTGGGTTCATCAAAAATGAATAAAGTTTTATCTTTTGTAGAGCCTTTCACTAAAAATGATGCTAACTTTATTCGTGCGCTTCTCCACCAGACAAGGTTGATGATGCTTGTCCGAGTTGTACATAACCCAAACCAACATCTTGTAAAGGTTGTAATTTGGTTACTATTTTATTTTGTTTGAATTTTTTAAAGAATTCAATTGACTCATCAACGGTTGTTTGTAAAACATCATTGATAGATTTTCCTTCAAATTCTACTTCTAAAACTTCTTTTTTAAACCGTTTTCCCTTACACGTTTCACATTCCAAATGAACGTCGGCCATAAATTGCATTTCAATAGTCACATCTCCGTCACCTTTGCAAGTATCACACCTTCCACCATCGACATTGAAAGAGAAATGTTTTGCTTTAAAACCTCTGATTTTTGCTAATCTTTGATGGGTAAAAAGAGCTCGAATATCGTCGTATGCTTTAATATAGGTAACAGGATTAGATCGGCTCGATCTTCCAATCGGATTTTGATCAATAAATTCTATATTTTTTATTGTCTCAAAATCACCTTTTATAGCAGTAAATTGTCCTGCTTTTTCACCATAATTATTCAATTTTTTTTGTAATGCAGGATATAAAATATCGCGAATCAAAGTGCTTTTTCCACTACCGGAAACTCCGGTAATTACGGTCAAATTATTTAATGGAATTTTAGCATTGATATTTTTTAAATTATGCTCTCTGGCGCCAATAATTTCGATGAAATTTTTAGAGATCCTACGTTTTTTAGGAACTTCAATTTTCATTTTCCCGTTAAGGTATTTGGCTGTGAGCGTTTCTAATTTTATAAAATCGTTGTAATTTCCTTCACCAACCAACTCGCCACCAAGAGTTCCTGCTTCTGGACCAATATCGATAATATGATCGGCTATTTTCATAATGTCTTCATCATGTTCTACCACTATTACGGTATTACCTAAATCGCGCAGATTTTGAAGAACTTTTACTAGTTTTTCAGTATCTCTTGAGTGCAAACCAATACTTGGTTCATCTAAAATATACATCGACCCTACGAGACTGCTACCCAAAGAAGTAGCGAGATTTATGCGTTGACTTTCTCCACCAGACAGGGTGTTTGAATTCCGATTTATCGTGAGATAATTTAAACCTACATCACTTAAAAATTGCAATCTTGATTTTATTTCTTGTAACAATCTTTTCGCAATAATGCTGTCATGTTTATCTAAATCTAGATTTGTAAAAAAATCAATCATTTCATCGATAGGTAAATCAACTAGTTGTGTGATTGTTTTTTCACTTATTTTAACATAATCTACTTCTTTTCGTAACCTTTTGCCTTTACATGTGGTACATTTTGTTTTTCCGCGATAGCGAGAAAGCATCACACGATACTGAATTTTGTAAGCTTTTTCTTCGAGATATTTAAAAAAATCATGTAATCCTTGAAAGTATGTATTACCATTCCAAAGCAATTGTTTTTGTTCGTCGGTTAGTTCAAAATAAGGTTTGTGAACAGGGAAATCAAATTTGTATGCATTTAAAATAAGGTCTTCTTTAAAGCTTTTAAAGGAATCGGATTTCCATGCAACAACTGCATCATCATAAATGGATAAAGCCGTGTTTGGTATCACCAAATCTTCATCAATACCTATAACATTACCATAGCCTTCGCAAGTCGGGCAAGCGCCATAAGGATTATTAAAACTGAAGAGATGAACATTTGGTTCTAAAAAACTAATAGCATCCAATTCAAATTTATTACTGAATTCGGTTAATTTTTTATCGGTTAAACTTTCAATAATACAGGTTCCTTTACCTTCATAAAATGCCGCTTGAATTGAATCAGCCAATCGATTTATAAAATCTTCATCCGTTTGAACTACAATTCTATCTACAACTAAAAACAAATCTTTCGATTTTTTTTCATTAAAATCTTCTATTCGAATTACTTCTCCGTTCACTTTTAATCGCGAGAAACCTTGTTGTTGTAAAATATTGATGACGGTTTCTAATTTCTTGTTCTTTTCGATAATAATAGGAGCAAGCAGCAAAAGCTTTGTATTATCTTGGAATTTTTGAACAAAAGAAACAACATCATTTACGGTATCTTTTCTGACCTGATTTCCCGAGACAGGGGAGAAGGTTTTTCCAATTCTAGCGTACAACAGTTTTAAATAGTCATAAATCTCTGTTGATGTTCCAACAGTAGATCTCGGATTAGTACTGTTTACTTTTTGTTCAATGGCAATGGCCGGCGAAATACCTTTAATATATTGTACTTTAGGTTTGTTTAATTTACCTAGAAACTGACGTGCGTAAGAGGATAAACTTTCGACATATCTGCGCTGCCCTTCCGCGTATAAAGTGTCAAAAGCTAAGGTAGATTTGCCCGATCCGGACAGTCCGGTAATAACAACAAGCTTATTTCTTGGTATTTTTACATCAATATTTTTAAGATTATGCAGTTCAGCTCCTTTAATAAGGATATTTTCTTTGAAGTCTATATTTTTCAATGGTTTCAACAGTTTTTTTCGTACTAATTTTTACAAATATAAGTACTATATTAATGGTTCAAATAAAAAAAATAGATTAAAAAGTTAAAAAAATATTAAAAAAAATTTGTTTATATAAAATAAATGTAGTTATATTTGTTCCGAGACTTAATGAATAGTTAAACTAGTCTCCCCTAACCATTTAAATTTTTGCTTATAGTATAGTTCTACTTTTCATAACAATAATAATTAGGAGGCTTGATAGTAATAATAGCTTCGTTAAAAAAAAGGGGAATTATGCATACACAAAAATTAGACGATAGCGTCTTAGTAAAGAACTACATTGAAGGTAATGAAAGATCACTAGAAATCTTAATCCTTCGTCACAAACAAAGAATTTTCAGTTTTATTTATTCAAAAGTACAAGATAGAGATGTCGCAGATGACATTTTTCAAGATACTTTTATTAAAGTTATTAATACCCTTAAAATGGGTAAATATAATGAGGAAGGTAAATTTTTACCTTGGACTATGAGAATAGCACACAATCTTGTTATAGACTTCTTCAGAAAAGGAAATAGAATGCCAACTTTTCAAAACACAGATGAATTTGATATTTTTTCAGTATTAGGTGATGAAACCTTGAGTGCTGAAAATGCAATGATCAAAAATCAAATTTATACAGATGTTAGAAAATTAGTTGATGAGCTTCCGGAAGATCAAAGAGAGGTATTGATGATGCGTATCTTTAAAGACATGAGTTTTAAAGAGATTTCAGAACAAACTTCTGTAAGTATCAATACAGCTTTAGGTAGAATGCGATATGCATTGATCAACCTAAGAAAAATGATTGATAATAACAATATCATATTGACAAATTAATAAAAAGTTAATCTTTTTTGAATTTTTATGCAATAAAGTTAAACCATTGCCGTTATATTATAAATCCCTAAAATAAATAAAGATTTATGGCAAAACTTTACACAGAAAGATTCTTCAAAGAAAAACTTGATC
>RCMY010004234.1_pt1 | contig 12456 bp, 9 predicted proteins | sample 2041341 | NCBI WGS metagenome assembly RCMY01 (sample SAMN09708234, study PRJNA481090) | Marine sediment metagenome, whole genome shotgun sequencing project. | reverse complement strand
TAAAAAATTCAAGTGTCAAGTTCAAAAACAATTGTTTTTGAACTTGGCACTTGAACTTGAGTTTGGACTTTATAACTTCCCGTAATCATGCTCTTCTTGCCATTTGAAGAGTTCCTTCCACTTACCTTCGTAGCACATTTTGGCCTGCATGGGCCATGATGCTGGATCATGTATTTTGTAGCGCTCCCCACCGCTGTTCAAGATTTCTTGGCAGCTGGCGACGGAGTTTTCCGATAGCGCTTTCCAGGTTGTGATACCCGCGCTATGGAACATTTCTGAGATTTTTGGGCCTATGCCTTCAATAATTTTCAAGTCATCCTTATTTACTACTTTTCCTAAGGCAGTCTTCGCAGCGACACCGTCAAAAACAAGCTCTGTAGCTACTGCTGTCACACTAGCCGACGCAGCGCCTAGCGAAGAAGATACATTTCCACCACCACTAGGTTTAGCTATTAGTTTTTTGTTACAGGCATCCAGGTCGGACTGTAGTCTGTAATTCTTGTCGCGCAATGACTTCAGCTCTTTAGAATTATCAATGGTTTCAACACTGCCTTTACCCATTAGATAGCCTAGTATACCGCAGATGACTCCTATGAGAATGGGTATCAACCAGCACCAAATGTTCATATTTTCAAAATCCATAGTATTCGTATTAAATTAATAGGTTAATTATTTAATCGAAATTTCGGTTCTTCTGTTCTTTGACCGTCCCTCTTCCGTATCGTTATTGACTACAATGTATTAAAAAAATCGCGGCGAATATTAAAATATCCCTATCAAATCCTAACAATCAACGCAATAAAAAACATAAGCATCCATAAGCAGGAAGCCAGATATACACTTTTTGGTGCCATTGGTAAAAAAGAGCTTGCCCAATGAATAGCTATTTTAGAGATTGCGAAAGATTTGATACACATTATGAGTATAGAACCGAATATCATCCCCCCCGACAAAGTTCCGGCATTGGGATGGTTTATAATAAAGTTTGGTTTGGGAAACCGCTGACCGTTTGAGCCAGTGATACCGTAAGGTCTTCATGAAGGAGCTAAACGGTCAGCGGTATCTTTATCGGGAAAGTACTACCGAACCGATTGCTAGACCCTGCTTGAATAGAAATTTGTTACCCTTTTTGATGTGATGATACCAATATTCAATAACACCATATAAGACTATTCCCCGACTATACACAAAAGACGACCATCCACACAAAAGGATTGGATGACCGGAAATTATCCTTTTATATTTACACCGAGTTTAGAACCAATAAATTATGAAAACAGAAATCATCAAAATAGTAACTTTCACCTGCATGGTCGTCGTTCTTGGAACACAGGCCCTACTGCGAGGAAGTTGGAGGGTGAGACAAACAGAAACTGTAAAAAGTGACCCCTATAAAATAAGATAGAAGGGCATTGCATCTTCCCTTGTAAAATAGTTGTTTGAGTTAGTTAGTTTAGTGTTCAAGACCCGCTGTATTTTTTGGTTGTCCATTCGGGGGAAGGGCAAGTAGAAGGAAGACAGCGGGTTTTTTTTATCCTATAAATCAAACTTTATTCCCTGCGCGAGCGGCAATTCGGTCGTATAGTTAATTGTATTCGTCTGCCGTCGCATATACACTTTCCAAGCATCTGAACCGCTTTCACGACCTCCACCGGTTTCTTTTTCACCGCCAAATGCACCCCCGATTTCAGCGCCGGAAGTTCCGATATTGACATTGGCGATACCACAATCGCTTCCTGCAACGGATAGAAAATGTTCGGCTTCCCGTAAATTATTGGTCATGATAGCCGAAGACAGGCCTTGGACTACGCCATTCTGAATATCCATAGCATTTTCAACATCCCCAGAATATTTTAAGAGATAGAGCACCGGGGCAAAGGTTTCGTGCTGCACGATTTCAAAATCTGGCTTAGCTTCTGCAATGGCCGGTTTTACATAACAGCCACTTTCATAACCTTCGCCTTCTAAAACTCCGCCGTCAACGATTATTTTTCCACCCTCTTCGACCACTTTGGTCAATGCTTGGTTATACATCCCTACTGCATCGGTATCAATCAATGGTCCGACGTGGTTATTCTCGTCCAAGGGGTTGCCGATACGCAATTGTTTGTAAGCATCGACTACGGCATTCTTTACTTTGTCGTAGATAGAATCGTGAATGATCAACCGTCGCGTCGAGGTGCACCTTTGTCCGGCCGTACCTACGGCACCGAATACGGCTCCGATAACGGTCATCTTGATATCCGCATCCGGGGTTACGATTATGGCATTGTTACCGCCCAGTTCCAAAAGGGATTTTCCCAGACGTGCGGCTACGGCCTGTGCCACGATTTTCCCCATACGGATGGAACCGGTAGCAGATATCAAGGGAATTCGGGAATCGTTGGTCATCATCTCCCCTACTTTGTAATCCCCATTGATCAAACAGGATATGCCCTCTGGAAGTCCGTTCGCCTTGAACACCTCGGCAGCGATATTCTGGCACGCTACCCCGCATAAGGGGGTTTTTTCGGAAGGTTTCCAGATACAGACATCGCCGCAGACCCAAGCCAAGGCAGTATTCCAGGCCCACACGGCCACGGGAAAGTTAAAAGCGGAAATAATACCGACTACCCCAAGCGGATGGTACTGTTCGTACATACGATGACCGGGGCGTTCGGAGTGCATAGTGAGGCCGTGCAACTGCCTTGACAAGCCGACTGCAAAATCACAGATATCAATCATTTCCTGAACTTCTCCCAAGCCTTCTTGATACGATTTTCCCATTTCGTAGGAAACCAACTTCCCCAAGGGCTCTTTTAGCTCGCGGAGTTTATTGCCGAATTGACGTACGATTTCGCCGCGCTGCGGTGCGGGCATGGTACGCCAAGTTTTAAAAGCACCGGTGGCCGTCTCCATTACCTTATCATAATCTTCCTTTGTGGTGGCTTTTACTTCGGCGATCAAGGCTCCGTCTACTGGAGAATGCGACGCCATGATTTCCCCTGAACCAAAGTTCTTGGACCCTGTGGAGGTTCCATCATTAAGTTGATCGACCCCTAATGCTTTCAGAGCCTCGTCGATACCGAATTTTTTGGCGATTTTTGACATTGTATATCCTTCTTTATGTGAATTATTCGATTTTCAACAAAGATAGGTTTTCCGATGTAGCGAAAAAAAGATTGGCCATTTACTCCTTATTCCCAAAAACAATGTTGAACTGAGTGCCGTGCTCGTTCGATTTGTAGGTAAGTTTGGCCGAAATCTGCCTGCACAAAGCCCTGATGATCTCAAAACCGATGCCGTTGGCATTCTCGATATCAAAATCTTCTGGCAGGCCTTTGCCGTTATCAAGTATCGTCAACGAGACCTGTTGGTCGTGCAAGCGTTCGACCTCGATACGCAGTTCGTTGTACTTCGTAGCGTCGGGATAGGCATGTTTTACGGCATTGGTCGTCAATTCGGAAATAATAAGTGCCAAGGGAACGGCCCTATCCAAGTCTATGGATATGTCGGGACAGTTTATCTTATAGCTGAACGATGACGTGATTTTCTTCTCGTGTTCCATTAGGTCGTTCAGGTACTCGCTGAGATTTACCGCCTTTGAATCCTTGTCCTGATAAATTTTCTGGTGCGTCAACGCAATGGCCAATATTCGGGCCTGGCTGTCTTCTAGGGCCGTGATAGCCTCTTGGCTGGTCAATTTCCGCTTCTGCATGTTCATCAGACTCGAGGTAATCTGCAAATTGTTCTTGACCCTATGGTGTATTTCGCGCAACAGGTTTTCTTTTATTTCGTTCGAAGCTTCCAGTTCTGCCGTTCGTAAACGTACCCTGGCCTCTAGCCTTTCGTTGTATCCGTCCCTTTTTTTGACGGTATAGGTCAATAATAACGTCGAAATCAACCCGAGCACAAGAACCACATACGATTCGAATATATGAGGGAAGGAAACATACTTGGCTTTCGGTATAAAATGGATGTCCCATAGGCGATCTGCCGCCTTTATACGCTTGTTTATGGAATTCTCACGAAAATCCATGGATTCTCCATTCTCAAAACTGGAATACAACAATTCGGTATCAGAAGTTTCATCATGTATACAGATGTCGAGAACTTTCAGTTCGGAGTCGAGGGTGTTACCGATGAGGGCGTCCATACGGTAAACCCCGGCCACGACTCCCTTGGTTTGGTGCGATGCGGAATCGGTTACCGATTTTACCGCCATAATACCGGCAATGCCATTGTTGTTCAATATAAGGTTCATCGGCCCTGTGAAGGCTATTCCTTGGGTACTGATAGATCTATCAATAGCCGATTTTCTGGTTTCATCGGAATAGAGGTCATAGCCCACCGCTTTTTGCAAAGATTGTATTGGATTCAACATCTGTATGGGATAATGAAGCCCTTTTGATGTGGAAACGATCAAATTGTCCGTAGCATCAGTCTTGGTAATCAGGGTATACCTTTCAAAATCCCCTTCCGGGGATTCCTCGATACGAGGTGCCCATTCCAAAGCGCCTATTCCGTTTAGTTCCCTTAGAAAGGGATTGGTGAAGCGTTCGAAAAGTTCTTGGGATATACGCTGTTCGCTTTCAAAAAAGAAGGCCATCGTTTCGATGACCAGATTAATTTTATTCAGTTCTTCACCCAGTTTCAACTCCGCCTTTGCAACGGCATTGTCTACCGTAGCCTTGTTCCTCTCTTGATACGTTTTATTGATGGAATAAAAAATGAATGCCGAGATGGCCGTTCCGAGAATTGTGACCGCCGCATATTTGAATACTTGGGATTTTGTCATAAACTTCACAAGTAAGGAAATTGCCATGACGGAGACAGATTAAAGGCTATGAAAAATAGGGTTTTTCTTAATAAAAAATATTTGGCTTGATGTTTCGACTCCCCGCTTAACTATCGGCTACGAAACGCTCATCGACGGGCATTACCGTACCGCAATTATCACAGGTGCGCAATTCTTTCGAACCGTAGAAGTGTTTGAAATGCCCTAAAAAATCCTTTTCTATATCGTTAAGTTCGAAATAGGCTTCATAGAGTTTGCTATTGCAATTGTCGCAGAACCAGAGCAGTCCGTCATCAACCTCCATATCGGCACGTTTGCGTTCGACCACCAAACCGATGCTGCCCTCATGGCGAACGGGCGAATGCGGCACTTTTGCCGGATGCAGATACATATCGCCGGGGCCGAGCTCAAAAGTCTTTTTGCGGCCGTCTTCTTGAATATGGACTTCGATACTACCCTCTAACTGATAAAAAAGCTCTTCGGTCTCGTTATAGTGATAGTCCTTTCGGGCGTTGGGGCCGGCCACCACCATGACAATATAATCGCCCGCATCTTTGTAGAGATTTTTATTGCCGACGGGTGGCTTTAGCGTATCGCGGTTTTCGGCGATCCATTTCGTGAGGTTAAAAGGGGGATTGATCGGCATAACGGAAAGGTTAATGGTTAAATGGTATTGGTCAACAGTTAATCGCATGAACAAAACGTCATTAACGGCCAACTATTAACTCCTTTCCCCAAAGCTATGAAAAGAAATGCTATCTATAAAAGATTTGTGCGTAGTAAAGATTTCCGTCCGCGTCTTTCTTGACACTGACGGCGGTATGGGTGAAATCATCTTCCATGGTGCGTTTGTGCTTAGCGCTCTCCAGCCATCCTTGAAAGGCTTCGGTGGCGGTCGAATAGTCTTTCGCGACGTTCTCCGCCACGAATACCGCACCTACCTCCGCAGAAATATTGGAGGCCCTGGCAGTGAAATTATCGTGGTTGATAGCCCCTTTGGCAATCATATAATCGGTATGTATATTGGCGTTTCGGTAGGCGATGGAATTGAATTGCAGTCCGTTCTTTCCCAACGAAATCCGATGGTCGTTAACCGTATTCAGCAATTCCTGTTCTACTTCTGTTACGTTTTGGCTCTCAACGATATGCAATGGTGCTTCAGATTCTTTAGTACAAGAGGCCAAAGTACATACAAATACGGCGAGCGCAATTAAGTGCTTCCTCATTTTCATACAACGTTCTATTTTGTAAGTAGGCGTGTTCCGGAAAGTAGGTGCGAAGAATGGGGGTTCTCATGTTCTCAATGTCGATGCGGGGAAACATCCACAGAGCTAATATTGAAAAAATTCTGCGGACTACCCTCTCCTATTGTTTTTTTTCGATGAAATGCCTATTTCTTGGATTTTCTGATGGAATCAGTCTAGTACTAAAATTACTCCATCTTCGTTCTTATTGAATATTTAGGTGTATCTGACTCTCAATTTCACCGGAAATCGTGTCCGTTTCTATTTGAAACTCCATTATTTTTGTAAAAGAATTCGTTCAATCAGATTTCTACATGAAGACCAAACCATTTTTACGCTCCATTTTCCTTTTTCTTTTAGTAATAGGATGTACTAGCAAAAAGGAAAGTCCCGCCGAGCAGCGTAACAACCTCAATCGGTTTCAGAACTATGTTACACAGGTCACCCATGGGATAATCTCAGCACAGAGCGATGTTCGGATCGTATTGAACGAGCCCATAACCGGATGGGCCAGCGGCGATGAACTGGATCCCGGGGTGTTAGAAATTTCCCCGAACGTTAAGGGAAAGATTGTCGCTTTGGACGAACGTACCATCGCCTTCATTCCCGAAAACGGATTTGAACAAGATACTGAATACCAAATTTCGTTGGATTTAGAGAATATTATTAAAGACCTTCCCAAAAATCTCGAAACCCTCACTTTCAGTGTCAAGACCCTCAAACAGCAGTTCAATATCTATACCGATGCCCTACAATCCTATTCCAAGTCAATCCAATATTTGACCGGACAATTACGCCTGGCGGACGAATTTGCGTTGGATAAGGCAAAACAACTGGTATCGGCAAAGCACAAAGGGAAATCCGTCAACTTGAAATTCGACGATGCAATCAAAAAAGGGACGCAGTTTGCGTTCAAAATCGATAGCATACAACGCTATGAAGAAAATTCCGAACTGAAAATTACTTGGGGCGGTGGTACATTCAACATCGATAGCAAGGGCGAAAACACCATTAAAATACCGGGAAGGCGCCACTTTAGTGTTTTGAATGCCACAGTCGAAACCGGTGAAAACACCAAGGTTTTGGTCAACTTTTCAGACCCCATCAAAAAAGGACAGAACTTTAAGGGATTGGTCGTTTTGGAAAGTGATGCCAGTCCCAAATATTCGGTGGACGGCAACTCTCTAAAAGTCTATCCATCCAAAGACATCGAAGGCACAGTAAGCCTTGACGTCTTCGAGGGGATCGAAAGTACCGATGGATATAAACTGAAACAAAAATTCACCGAGCGTATTGCTTTCGAACAGATGAAGCCTCAGGTACGGTTGCTATCCAACGGCACTATCCTACCCTCATCGAACAATTTGAAAATCAATTTTGAGGCGGTCAACCTGAAGTCCGTTGATGTGGCGGTCTATAAAATCTACCAGAATAATATCCTTCAATTTTTACAAGGCAACGACTTAAACGGCGAAGGCAACCTACGTGCCGTGGCGCGACCTATTGCCAGAAAGAAATTGACGCTTCAGAGTAGCCTTTCGAACTCGAACGGAAAATGGGCGGCCCATGCCCTCGATCTGAAGGCATTAATTTCCCCTGAGGCTGGGGCCATCTATCGGGTGGAATTCAATTTCGGTCCGCACGATGGTTCGTACAAATGTGAAGGCAACAATTTCGAAGTGGAGACGGCTTCCGAAGAAAACTTCGACGAGGCACAGCTAGACATTTCTTGGGACGGCATTGAAGACTACTACGATAATTACTATTACGACTATAATTGGAACGAACGTGAGAATCCGTGTGACAAATCCTACTATTACGACAAAAAGGTCGGTACCAACGTATTGGCCTCCGACGTTGGCGCTACCATCAAAAAGGGCGCCAATAACAGCTATTTTTTAGCGGTCAACGATATCTTGAACACCCAACCCATTGCGGGCGCGAAGGTCACTTTTTACAACTTTCAGCAGCAGGCGATGGGCCATGCCGTGACCGATGCCGATGGTACTTCTTTGTATGACGCCGACATACCGGCCTATTTTGCGGTTGCCGAGCATAACGGACAAAAGACCTACGTGAAACTGGGCGATGGCAATGCGCTATCCGTAAGCAAGTTCAAGGTCGACGGGGTGGCTTTGCAAAAGGGCCTGAAGGGCTTTATTTTTGGTGAACGTGGGGTTTGGCGGCCGGGCGATCATATTTTTCTTTCGTTTATGTTGAACGACAATGCCAACAAACTGCCCGATAACCATCCGATAAAGCTAGAGCTGATGGACCCCTATAATAAGGTAGTACATCGGGAAATAAAGACCGGGGAACTCCACAATTTCTATTCTTTCGATCTGAAGACCGATGAAAACGCGCCGACCGGAAATTGGCTGGCCAAGGTTTCCGTTGGGGGGGCAACCTTTACAAAAACCCTTAAAATAGAGACCATTAAACCGAATCGTCTAAAAATCAAAACGGAATTCGACGCCGAGATTTTAGACGGATCTAAACCCATTACGGGCGATATGGAAGTCAAATGGCTGCACGGGGCCATCGCCAAAAACCTGAAGGCCGATATTACGGCCAAGTTCAATACGACCACTACCAAATTCGTCAAGTTTCCCGGGTATATTTTTGACGACCCTACCCGCAGTTTTTCGGTAGAGGACCAAGTGGTCTTCGATGGCAAGGTCGATACTGCGGGCAAGGCTGATTTCAGCCTAAATCCGCAATTAAAAAGCAGTGCGCCGGGTATGCTACAAGCGGCCTTTATCACCAAAGTCCATGAAAACGGCGGCGATTTTAGTACCGATGTGTTTACGAAACCCTATTCGCCGTATGATACCTACGTAGGGCTGAACGCTCCGAAAGGGGATGAGACCCGGGGCATGCTCTTGACCGATACGCCGCATACTTTCGAGGTGGTCACGGTCGATGAAAACGGTACCGCCAAGGCCACCAAGAATCTGAAAGTCAGTATCCATAAGGTGCAATGGCGCTGGTGGTGGGATACTTCGGCCGACAACCTCTCCAATTACAGCAGTAGCGAATATTACGAAAAGGTGTTCGAGGAAACCATCAGTACCAATGCATCCGGAAAAGGGAGTTTCAAGTTCGAATTGAAATACCAGGAATGGGGGCGATATCTGGTTCGTGTCGAAGATTCGAACGGTGGCCATGCCACTGGTAAGGCCATATATATCGATTGGCCGGGCTGGGCGGGGAAATCCCGGAAAGGAGACCCCTCTGCGGCCACCATGCTCGTCTTTTCGACGGACAAGGAAACCTATAATGCTGGTGAAACGGCTACGGTTACTTTTCCAAGTTCCGAGGGTGGACGCGCTTTGGTTACCGTTGAGAACGGCACCGAGGTGTTGGAAAGTATTTGGGTGGAAACGGCAAAGGGCGAGACCAAGTTCCAATTATCCATGAAGGATATGTACACCCCCAATGTGTTTATCCATATTTCGTTGTTACAGCCGCATGCCAGTACCATGAACGATAATCCTATACGATTGTACGGGGTGGTTCCGGTGTCGGTGGAGAACCCTGCGACCAAGATTCAGCCAACGATCGAGATGCCCGAAGTACTGCTGCCCGAGGAAACTATTACGATAAAAGTGGGCGAAAAGGATAAAAAAGCGATGACCTATAGTATCGCCATTGTCGATGAAGGCCTTTTGGACCTGATCCGTTTCAAAACCCCGAATCCCTGGGACACGTTTTATGCCCATGAGGCTTTAGGCGTCAAGACCTGGGATGTTTACGATGATGTTATCGGAGCGTTCGGAGGAAAGATCGACCAAGTATTCGCCATCGGAGGTGATGGTGAACTGGCCGGTGCCAAGAACAAAAAGGCCAATCGTTTTGAACCCATGGTCGTGTATTTGGGGCCTTTTAATTTAAAGGAAGGTGAGACGAAATCCCATAAAATAAAGATTCCGAAATACGTCGGTTCGGTGCGCACGATGGTCATTGCCGGAAGCCCGGAAAAGGAAGCCTATGGCTCGGCCGAAAAGACGACTCCCGTTCGCAAACCCTTGATGATATTGGCCTCTTTACCGCGTAAAATCACGCCTGGCGAAAAAGTAACACTGCCCGTAACTGTTTTTGCAATGGAGAAAAAGGTCAAAAACGTGACCTTGAAATTGAAGCAGGATAAATCTTTCAGAATTTCCGGGGACGCCATCCAAACCGTGACATTTAGCCAACCGGACGAAAAGATGGCCTACTTCGAACTCGAAGTATCCGATTTTATTGGGATAGGAAACGTTATTGTGGAAGCCTCCGGTAACGGGGAAACGGCATCCTTCGAGATTCCGATCGATGTGGTCAATCCAAATCCCGTTACCTCGGAAACAACCGAGGTGGTTTTGGAACCGAATGCATCCCAAACTATAAATTTAGAAACCTTTGGTATTGCGGGAAGCAACTCCGCGCAGATCGAGTTTTCGACCTTGCCGGCAATGAATTTTAACGGTAGGATGCAATATCTTATCCAATATCCCCACGGATGCGTCGAGCAGATTACCTCGGCCGCCTTTCCGCAATTGTACCTATCCGATATTTTTGATTTGGACGGTAACCGTAACAAGAAAATTCAGCAAAATATCGTTCGTGCCGTCAAGACCTTGGGCGGCTATCAGAACGCTACGGGCGGCTTTTCGTACTGGCCGGGCCAACATTACGCCAACGATTGGGGCACCAGCTATGCCGGGCACTTTTTGTTGGAGGCCGAAAGGAAAGGCTATGTACTACCGATCGGCTTCAAGTCGAACTGGACAAAATACCAGCAGAACGTAGCTAAGCAGTGGCGTAACGGTAACGACCGCTCCGATTTGGCGCAGGCCTATCGCCTGTACACCCTCGCCCTCTCCGGAAATGCCGATGTAGCCAGTATGAACCGTTTGCGCGAAACCAGCGGAATTTCCGACGAGGCGAAATTCCGATTGGCCGCCACCTATGCACAAATCGGTCAGGCTAATGTTGCCCAGGACATCGTAAGCACCGCCCGGTTGGATTTTGACGGTGACAGATATAACTATTACACCTACGGTTCATCCGATCGAAACCGTGCCATGGCTCTTGAGACGTATATCCTATTAAAAAACAAGACCAAGGCGCAAGAACTGGCCAAGACGATAGCTAAACGCCTATCAGAAAAACAGTGGATGAGTACCCAAAGCACCGCCTACAGCCTATTGGCTATGGCCAAATTCGCCGAAATGGTCGGTGGAAAGGGAATCAAGGCCAGTATGACCGTCAACGGTACATCGGAAAACGTGAGTACCGCCAAGACCCTCGCGACCCGTGGACTGCCCATTAAAAAAGGTAACAACTCCCTAAATCTCAAAAATCAAGAAAGTAATACCTTGTTCGTAAGTATCTTAAACAACGGTATCTTACCTGTCGGCGAGGAGAAAACCATCCAAAAAAACTTGTCCGCACAAATACTCTTCAAAGGCCGTGATGGCACCCGGTTGGATGTCGGGCAAATGGCCCAAGGCACCGATTTCGTCGCCGAGGTCATTTTAACCAATACGACAAGCAATGATTTAAAGGATACGGTCCTGACCGAAATCTTCCCCAGCGGTTGGGAAATCGTCAACACCCGTTTCACAGATTTCGGCGACTTCGCCCAAAACGATGTCACGTACACCGACCTCCGCGATGACCGGGCCAATTTCTATTTCGATATGAAAAAGAACGAGACGAAAACGTTTAGGATTTTGTTGAACGCTTCCTATTTGGGACGGTATTATTTGCCGGGCGTTCAGGCCGAGGCGATGTATGACCATGATTATGTGGTACGGACGAAGGGGCAGTGGGTTGAGGTAGTTCAATAATGAAACCGCATAGAGATTACAACAATCCGTTGTTTTTCTTCATTGACCCCATAAACCAATCGATGTTCCTGTGTAATTCTTCGGCTCCAATAACCGGACAAGTTTGCCTTGAGGACTTCTGGCTTTCCAATACCATGGTATGGGTCTCTTACGATAGCGCTCAGTAAATTTATAATCCGTTTTTGAACGGTTTTATTACCTGACTTCTTCCAGTGGTCACGCTCTTCGATGGCTCTTTTAGTGTAGACTATTTCCAAAGATCATCGGTCTTGATAGATACAACTTCCCCGTTATCAGCTTCTTTGATCGAAGCCGCCAAATTGGCCCTGTTTCCTTCCGTAGATAGTAGATATAAGGTTTCCTTCCATGAGTTGTATTCCGATATCGGAATCATAACAACATCCTCTTGACCCGACCTATGGATGATCACGGTCATTTTATCCTCTGAAACCGTATCTAGTTTCCGTTTCAGGTTTTTACGTAAATCCGTTGCATTTGTAGTTTCCATGATGAATAATTTATACTGATAAATGTACTACATAACGTACATATTTCCTATTTATTCTCCAATGTTCTTTCAACCACCTAACGGAATACCCGT
>RCMY010008342.1_pt1 | contig 12458 bp, 13 predicted proteins | sample 2041341 | NCBI WGS metagenome assembly RCMY01 (sample SAMN09708234, study PRJNA481090) | Marine sediment metagenome, whole genome shotgun sequencing project. | reverse complement strand
CGTGGGTCTGGCGCGGAACGGAGACGAACTGGTCGTCACGTTGCGCGCCGACTGATCGGGCGGGTCCGCGGAGCCCGATGGGGCTCGGTCGGCGGTGGGATTAGCACGCCGACTCCTGACGCTCCCGGCGAGCCTGGCCCGACACGACGTGGTCGGTGCCCGGGTGGTCGAAGGCGAGCTGCGAGTTCGCTTCTGCGAGACTGCGCCGCACAGCACATCGACGGATCCAACCGCAGCACCCGAGGAAAAATCGGGCGGCACGCGGTCTGGACGGCGAAACCGACGAACCCGAGGGCAGGAGCGGATGACATGAGTGACGGTCCTTCCGACTACGACCCCGAAGCACCGACCGACGGACCCGAACCCGTCGGCAGCGTGGGGGACGAGGCAGCGAAGCTGATGGACGCCCTCTCCGGATGGGCGCGTGAGCAGGGCAGCGAGATGGGCCAGGGCCTGGGTGGACTCGGTGCGCTGGCAGGTCATGCGGCCGCCACCCTGTCCGAGGTCAACGAGCACCTCGCCACCGGCAGCGCCGAGTGCACCTTCTGCCCGGTGTGCCGGACCGTGCACGCCATTCGTGAGACCAGCCCCGAGGTGAAGGCCCACCTGGCCACCGCCGCCTCCGCGCTGCTCAAGGCGGGGATGCAGATGCTGGCTACCGCTGTGCCCGACCCGGAGGCGGGAACTCCCCGGAGTCACAACGTTGAGCCCATCCGGCTCGACGACGACGAGACGTGATGCCCCGTTCGGTCCAGGCCGCATCGACCGTGCGCGGACTGACCTGCGGCATCGATGTGGGCGGGACGAAGATCGCTGGCGCCGTGGTCGATGCCGACGGCACGGTGCTGGAAGAGCGCACTGTCGAGTCGCCCGCCGAAGACGCTGAAGCCATCGAGGCCACCATCACTACCCTCGTGCAGGGGCTGCAGGAGACTCATGACGTGGTCGCAGTGGGGGTCGGCGCCGCAGCGTACGTCGATGCCGCTCGCGCCACCATTCTCTTTTCCCCCAACCTCGCCTGGCGTTCGGTCGACCTGAAGGGGCACCTCGAGGGGAGTCTCGGCTTGCCCGTCGTGGTGGAGAACGACGGCAACGTCGCAGCGTGGGGTGAGTTCCGATTCGGCGCCGCCACTCAGTACGACGACGCCCTCATGGTCACGGTCGGCACTGGGGTCGGCGGGGGACTGATCACTTCCGGTGAGGTGTACCGCGGGGCGTTCGGCGTCGCCTCCGAGATCGGTCACCTCCGGGTCGTGCCGGGCGGCCTGGAGTGCGGCTGCGGACGCCGCGGCTGCCTTGAGCAATACGCCAGCGGCTCCGCCCTGGTGCGCGAGGCCCGGATCGGGGCCGGTGCCGACCCGTCGGCTGCTCGCGTTCTCCTCGAACGTGCCGGTGGGGTGGTCGAGGCGATCACCGGTCCACTGGTCACCGAGGTCGCGGGTGACGGGGACCCCTTCGCGCAGGCCCAACTGACCAACATCGGTCGGTGGCTGGGTGAGGGACTGGCGTCGTTGGCGGCAGTGCTGGACCCCTCGGTCATCGTGATCGGTGGTGGTGTCTCCCATGCTGGTGACCTGCTGCTTTCACCGCTGCGCGAGGCCTTCGAGCGGGAACTGATCGGGCGCACCTACCGGCCTGTGGCGGAGATCCGACTCGCAGCCCTAGGCAACCGGGCCGGGGTCGTGGGCGCCGCCGATCTGGCCCGGTACTGAGAAAGGGCCGCGTGAGTCGTGTTCATCGGGGTTGATGTTGGTGGGTCCAAAGTGCTGGCCGCAGAGGTCGCGGATGACGGCGCTGTCGTGCGCGCGGCCCGCCGTTCGGTGCGCAACCCCGCCATCCGACAACCCGGTGCTCGACCCGATGCGGCCGTGCAGGTGGGACCAGAGGCGGTGCAAGCGGTCGAGGACGCGCTCAGCGCAGCCGTCGCCGAGGTCTCAGGTGACCGATCGGTTACCGCCATCGGGGTGTCACTCGCCGGTCTGGTCGACCACACCGGTGATCAAGTTCGCTACGCCACCCACCTGCCGTGGCGCCACGACCCGGTCCGCCAACGGTTGAGTGAGCGGTGGGGCGTCCCGGTCGTGATGGAGAACGACGCCAACTGCGCGGCCGTGGCCGAGGCGACGTACGGCGTGGCCGTCGGTGTTTCCTCGTGCCTCATGGTGACCATTGGGACCGGCATTGGCGGCGCGATCTTGGTCAACGGCGGGTTGGTCCGCGGAGCGAACGGCATGGCCGGCGAGTTCGGTCACCACCAGGTGGTGCCCGACGGGTTGCCCTGCGAGTGCGGTCTGGTGGGCTGCTGGGAGCAGTACGCCAGCGGGAACGCCCTCGAACGCTTGGCTCGGGTGGCGCTCGGGTCGCACCTCGACGGTCCTGAGGTGGCGGCCGTGGCCATGGCTGGCGACCACGTCGCGCGTGAGGCCTTTGTCACTGTCGGCACCTGGTTGGGGAAGGGCCTGGCCAATCTGGTGACGGTGTTGGATCCGGCCCTGATCGTCGTGGGTGGCGGAGTCTCGCAGGTGGGGGACCTCCTGCTGGAGCCCGCTCGCGACGCTCTCGCTCGATCGGTATACGCCACGTCCCACCGGAAGTTGCCGCCGATCGTCGCCGCCGCTGCCGGGCCGGCGGCGGGTGCGGTCGGTGCCGCGGTGCTGGCCCGTCGTTCCGCCTAGTTCTGCTCCGTCAGAGCACGGCGCCGTTGTCATCAGGGTCGCGCGGGCCACTAGGCATCAGCATCACGAGGTAGACGAAACCTACGACGAACGACACGACGAGCAGCGTGGCGATGAAGGACGGCAGTTCGATCCCGAGCACCAACGCCAGGAGCAGGATGGTGGGGGACCCGAAGACGCCGAACCAGGCCATCATGCGGTCCTTGGTGGTCGATGGCACCGGCGGTGGCGGTGGCGGAACGAAGCGCTCCTGGCTCCAGTCCGAGTCGATCGACGCCTCGTCCCAGGTGCGCGCCGCGGGCTCTGCCGGGTGCTCAGGTGTGGCCCAGGCTGGCTCAGTAGGGCCGGCGGAGGCCTCGTCGGAGTCACGGTTGACCCCAATGTCGGCTCGGTCACCGTAATTCTCGACGATGGCACGCCACGTTTCGTCGTCGTCCTGCACCTCTCGAGCCTAGGGTGTCCGGGCAAGGGGTACCAGCCCCGGACCGTCGCCTCCGCCCCGCAGTCCTCGGCTGACCCTTCAGCCCGCGGTGACGCGAGCGATGAATTCGGCTGACTCGGCGAAGATCTTCGGGGCGTCGTTGTCCAGCGTGGCCACGTGATAGCTCTCGGGGAGTTCGCTCAAGGTCACGTCGGCAGATGAGACCTTGCCCAGGATGATCGGGGTCGAGGAATCATCCACAACGTGGTCCTCGGGGGAGCGGAAGTAGAGCAGCGGTGAGGTGACGAGGGGGAGATCGGCCACGAGGTGAGGCCACGCGCTGAACATGCTGTGGGCCGCCTTGAGCGGGGTCCGGTCGTAGCCGTACTCCTCGATTCCGGGCTTCTTGATGTCACTGGCGATGCCCGGGAACGACTTCACCACGTGCTTGAGGACCGGCAGTAGCTTCACGTCGAGCCGCTTCGTTGACACCGCCGGATTGACCACCATCAGGCCGGAGATTCGTTCGGGGTGATCGGCGCCCAGACGCAGAGTCAGCGCCCCACCCATCGACAGTCCGCCCACGACCACGGCGTCATGGTCCAGGCACAGGCTGTCGAAGGCGCGGGCGAGCTCGCCGTACCAGTCGTCCCAGGTCATGGTGTTCAGCTCCTCCCAGGTGGTGCCGTGGCCGGGCAGCCGGGGAACGGAGATTCCGTAGCCCAACTGTCCGAGGTGTTCTCCCCAGGGACGAATGGAATACGGCGATCCGGTGAACCCGTGCGAGAGGAGTACGCCGATCCGACGCCCACCCGTCAATTCGGGGCGGGCCTTGATGGTCAGGGGTGAATGGCGGTCTGCAACGGTCATGGCGGCAATTGTGCCCGACGTCGGAGCGGCCGCAAGCCCACCGCGGTCATCGGTAGGCGAGACCGGTCTTTGGCACTACGCTGACGCCAGATGAAGCGGGGGGTTCCCCGCGTGTAGTACGTCAGATGGTCTCGGGAGATTGGGTGCTGCGGTGTTCTACTGGTTCTTGAAGTGGGTCGCGCTCGGTCCCCTCCTACGTGTCGTGTTTCGACCGCAGACCGAGGGCGCTGAAAACGTCCCGGAAACTGGTCCGGCGATTTTGGCGAGCAACCACCTGTCCTACGCCGACTGGCTGTTCATGCCGCTGACTCTGACGCGCCGGGTCACGTTCGTGGCCAAAGCCGAATACTTCACGACTCCCGGAGTCAAGGGCTGGTTCCAGAAGCAGTTCTTTTCTGGCAGCGGACAAGTTCCTATCGACCGGGCCGGTGCTGATGCCGCCGCGGGCGCAATGATCGCCGCCAAGCGGGTCCTGGGGGAGGGCGACCTCTTCGGGATCTACCCCGAGGGCACCCGCAGTCACAACGGCAAGCTCTACCGCGGCAAGACCGGAGTGGCCAGGCTCGCCCTGGAGACCGGCGTCCCCGTGATCCCTGTGGCAGTCGTCGGCACCGACGTGGTGGCCCCTCCAGGCAAAACCTTCGGCAGTTTTACTCGACCTGTCGTGCGCTTCGGCAAGCCTTTGGATTTCTCGCGGTACGCCGGGATGGAGAACGACCGCTACATCCTGCGGTCGATCACCGACGAGATCATGTACGAAATCATGCGCCTCTCCGGCCAGGAGTACGTCGACAAGTACGCCTCGCGTGCCAAGGAAGACGACAAGCAGGCCGAGGCGGCCGCAAAGGCCAAGGCCGACTCCGCCGCCGAGCACCAGCAAGCGTCCTGACCCACCCATGAGCCAGCGGTGAACGAGCCGATGGGTGTGAGCGGGAGCCCCAATCCACTGCGGGCATCCCTCGCTGTCGAGGACCGCCTTTTTCGCGCCCTTGCGGTGGTGCGCGTGGTGACCCTGGTCAATGCGATCGCCGTCAACATCTACGGCTTCGACACCTTCACCCGGCCCACGGTGGGGGTGGCAGCCCTCGGGGTGATGGTGGTCTGGACCGTGGTGGTCACCTATCTCTACCGGGTGCCGCACCGCCGCTCGCTGCCGCTATTGATCATCGACCTAGCGGTTGCGCTGACCCTGCTCGCGATCTCGCCGCTGGCGAAGGGTGCCGACTTCGAGGCCATGATCCCCGGGTTCTGGGTGATGAGTGCCCTGTTCGCCTGGGCCATCCGGTTCCATTGGCAGGGAGGGCTCCTCGCCGCAGTGCTGCTGGGAGCGGTCGACCTCGTCACTCGGGCCGAGATCACCCAGACCAACTACGGCAACGTCTTCTTGCTCATGATTGGTGGTCCCGTCGTCGGTTTCATGGCGGCATCGTTGAAGGAGATGGCAGCCGAGCGCGACGTGGCTCAGACCGCCGCAGCCACCGCGACCGAGCGAGCCCGGTTGGCGCGGGCCGTCCACGACGGCGTCCTCCAGGTCCTGGCCCTGACCCAACGTCGAGGAGCCGAGATGGGCGGAGACGCCGCCGAGTTGGGACGCCTGGCCGGCGAGCAGGAGGCGGCCCTGCGGACCTTGATCCGATCGCAGGACGCTTTCGCCCCCACCCTGCGCGGAACGGCTGACCTGGCCGCGGCAGTAGCCCGGCTTCCCGTCCACCGGGCAGTGACGATCTCGACTCCCGCCACGACCGTGGAGACCGACGCGCATCGGGTCCAGGAGGTGGTCGCGGTGATCTCGGCGTGTCTGGACAACGTGGCGCGGCACGTGGGCGAACAGGCCCCGGTCTGGGTCCTGCTGGAGGCTTGGGAGGACCGCGTGGAGATCTCCGTGCGCGACGAAGGGCCGGGGATCGCGGAAGGCAGACTCGACGAGGCTGCCGAGGAAGGACGCCTCGGTGTCACCCAGTCCATCCAGGGCCGCATCGAGGACCTCGGCGGCTCAGCACGACTGCACACCGACGCGACCGGAACCGAATGGGAGTTCGTCGTGCCACTCTCCTCAGTCGGGGACCTCCCATGACCATCCACAACACCCACCCCTTCGCCGATGCCGAGCCCGATCCGGTGCGCCGACTCCGGGGCCGACTGGGCGGCACCGTGACGCTGTGGACCGCCGGACAGGACGCAGACCGGGTGGGTCTGACGGTCACCTCGCTGATGGTGGCCCATGGCGAACCTGCTCGGCTCCTGGTGCTGCTGGATCCGATCTCGGACCTCGCCGAGGCGCTGGGCGTGGGCGACCGTGCCGTCGTACAGACCCTCGACTGGCCGCACCGCGATCTCGCCGATGCTTTCGCCGGGACCGCTCCAGCGCCGGGGGGACCGTTCCGACAGGCTTCCTTCGTCGACACCGAGTGGGGCCCGCGCCTTGACCCGGTGGGGGCCTGGGCCGGGGTGACGGTGGAGAGCATCGGCGAGGTCGGCTGGTCCTCTCTGCTCACGTGCCTCGTGGAGGAGATCGAGGTGGGTGGCGATGCGGCGCCGATGATCCATCGCCGCGGTCGCTACGTGAGGCTCGGTTAGGGTCCACGAATGACCGACACCCCTCCGATCAGCGTGATGGTGGTCGACGACCACCCGATGTGGCGAGACGCCGTGGAACGCGACCTGATGGCTGCTGGGTTGGACGTGGTCGCCGTGGCGTCGGACGGGCATCAGGCTCTCGCTCGGTTTCCCGCGGCTCGGCCACGCGTCGTCGTCCTCGACCTCCAGATTCCTGGACCCAACGGCGTCGAGGTGACCGCCGAGGTGCTGCGCGCGGACCCCTCTGCGCGGGTGCTGATCCTGTCCGCCTCCGGGGAGCAGGACGACGTCCTGGAGGCGGTGAAGGCCGGAGCGACCGGCTACCTGGTCAAATCGGCCTCCAAGGAGGAGCTCGTCGACGCCGTACGCCGGGTGGCCGCAGGGGACACCGTGTTCACCCCCGGGTTGGCAGGTCTGGTCCTCGGTGAGTTCCGCCGGATGGCGACCCCGGAGGTCCGAGGCGCCGACACCCCGCTGCACGAGGAACTCACCGAACGCGAGACCGAGGTGCTCCGGATGGTCGCCAAGGGATTGTCCTACAAACAGATCGCCGAGCGTCTGGTGCTCTCGCACCGCACCGTCCAGAACCACGTGCAGAACACCCTGCGAAAGCTTCAGATGCACAATCGCGTCGAGCTCACCCGCTACGCCATTGAGCAGGGCCTGGACGAGGACGACCAGTGACCGCCCGATGAACGACCTATGAGCGCCCCGACGCTTCTGGAGATCGCGGATGAGTTGTACTCCGAGACGCCGGCCGACTTCACCGCCGCACGCGACGTACGAGTCAAGGAACTGAAGGGCACCGACCTCGCGAGGCAGGTCAAGGCCCTGCGCAAGCCCTCGGTGGCGGCCTGGGTGGTCAACCTGCTCGTTCGCCGCGACCCGGATCAGGTGGATCAGTTGTTGGCCGTGGGGGAGAGCTTGCGTGCTGCGCAGGAGTCGATGTCAGCGGACCAACTTCGCGCCCTGACCAAGCAGCGTCGACAGGTGACCGCAGCGGTGACCGTCCAAGCGCGTGGGTTGGCCTCTGAAGCGGGCGCTCGGGTGTCAGAGTCGGTGGCCGACCAGATCGAAACGACCCTCACTGCCGCCATGGTGGATGTCGAGTGTGCCCGGGCGGTGCGCAGTGGGCTGCTGGTTCGATCGCTCCAAGCCACCGGCGTCGATACTGCCGAGGTCGCCGAGGCGGTCGCCTGCCCCGAAGCGCTGGGCTTCGCCGCCACTCCTCGCGAATCCGCGCCGGCCGAGGCTCCTACTGGCCGGCCCGGACTGCATGTGGTGCCTGACCCCGAGGCCCGGGCGAAAGCGCTGGCCGCAGCCCAACGAGTTTTCGAAGCAGCCCAGGACGAGGTGGACCGGGCGGAGGCGGAACGCGAGGAGTTGAACGGTGAAATCTCGGATCTCGAGGCGCGAGGACTTCAGATCCAGGCCGAGATCGACGAGATCAAACGTCGCCTCTCAGGTCTGGAGGAGAGCCTCGACGACGTGGACGAGGAACTCCTCGAGGCCGAAGAGGTGCGCATCGCCGGCGACGCGGCCTTGGTGCGCCTGATCCGCGAGCGGGACGAGGCCCAACGCGCGGTCGACAAACTGGGGTAGTCCCTGACGCATGTGCGAGCCCGTCTGGCGTGTCGTCGCACAAACGTCAGGGACTATCGCGGTGTTAGACCTCGGCCCAACCTTTGGAGCGGCGTACGGCGTCACTCCAGCGGGCGTGGGCGGCGTCAGCGTTGCTCCGGGAGTCCGGGTCGGCCGAGGGGGTGAAGGCCCGATCGAGGCTCCAGGTCTCGCGCAGATCGTCCGTGGAGTCCCAGACCCCGGTGCCCAGTCCGGCCAGGAAGGCGGCCCCCAGGGCGGTGGTCTCGACGAGTTTGGGACGTTCCACGGTGACGCCGACCTGGTCGGCCTGAATCTGGCAGAGCAGGTCATTGCTCGCAGCACCGCCGTCGACGCGTAGCGAGCAGGCTTCCGAGTCGCCCTCGCCCCAACCGGGCATCGTCTCCAGCACGTCGCGCACCTCGAAGGCGATGGCCTCCAATGTGGCCCGCACGATGTGGGCGCGGGTCGTGCCCCGAGTCAGCCCGATGATCATGCCGCGGGCGTGGGGATCCCAGTGCGGGGCTCCCAGGCCAGTCAGCGCCGGGACGAAGACGACGCCTTCGGAGTCCGGGACGGTGCGGGCGATGGCCTCGGTCTCGGCGGCCGATCCCACGATCTGAAGCCCGTCTCGCAGCCACTGAACGGCCGCACCCGTCACGAAGATGGCGCCTTCGAGGGCGTAGGTCAGCTCACCGGAGGGAGAGCGCCAGGCGGCGGTGCTGAGGAGCCCGGCGTCCGAGCGCTCCAGGGTGGTGCCGGTGTTGGTCAAGATGAAGGATCCAGTGCCGTAGGTGCACTTGGCATCGCCCACGTCGAAGCACGTCTGGCCGAACAGTGCGGCTTGCTGATCCCCGGCGATCCCCGCGATGGGCAACTCCAGACCGCAGAAGGACCTCGGGTCGCTGGTGGCGATGTCGCCCCAGTTGGGCACGAGTTCAGGCAGGGCGTCGCGAGGAACCCCGAACAGGCTGCAGAGCTCGTCGGACCAGTCGCCCTCGACGAGGTCAAAGAGCAGGGTGCGCGAGGCGTTGGAGACGTCGGTGACGTGCCAGGTGCCCCGGGTCATCCGGGCGATGAGATAGGAGTCGACGGTGCCGACGGCGTACCGCCCGGACTGCACGAGGTCCCAGGTGCGGGGCTCGTGCTCGGCCAACCACATGAGCTTGGTCCCGGAGAAGTACGGGTCGAGCCGCAGGCCCGTGAGGTCGCGGACCCGGTCCTCGTGGCCCTCATCGCGTAAGCGCGCGCAGATGTCAGCGGTACGCCGGTCCTGCCAGACGATCGCCCGGCGTGGGGACCCGAGGGTCTCCCGGTCCCACAGCAACACGGTCTCGCGCTGGTTGGTGATCCCGATTCCGCGCAGGAGCGAGGTGTTACAACTCGCGAGGGCTTCCCTAGTCGCTTGCAGGGTGGCCTGCCAGATCTCCTCGGGGGCGTGCTCGACCCAGCCGGGCTTCGGGAAGTGTTGGGCGAACTCCTGGTAGCCGCGGGCCAGGATCTGCCCGGAATCGCTGACCACGACGGCGGTCACGCCAGTCGTGCCGGCGTCGATGGCCAGGACACTGCTGTTGGGGGTCTGGTCGCTCATCTCATGCTCCTCCGCGCGTCACGAACTCAAGGACCTGTTGATCGATCCAGCTCAGATCGTCGGCCACCCGCATCTCGTAGTTGTTCATCGCCACCCAGGTGCGGAAGTCGCCGGCACCTTCGATGGCGGCGAAGCTCTCCAGGTCCTTGAGCAGCGCCTGGCTGACCTGCACCTTCTCCTCGTCGGTCGAGCCGGTCAGATAGAGCGTGTTCAGGTTGAGAAGGCGGGCCAGTTCGGGGATCGGTGCGGTGTGGTCGTCGACGCGGAGGTCGACGTCGATGTCGTCGCCCCCGTCGTAGCCGGCCTCGTCCTTCACGATCAGTAGTGCAGCCGATTGACGACCGCGGACATCGCCCCCGGCCTCGTCTCCGGCGGTCAGAGCATCAAGCAGGCGTCGAGCGAAGGGGGCGTCTGCGCCGGCCGCCCAAGCCGACTCCATGGCGGAGATAACCTCGGGCCCGACCAGGCAGTTGCCCTGGATGGCGTATCCCTCGCCGGTGAGGCCGCCGGCCCAGGTGACGCAGTGGGCGCCGGTGTGGGTGGCAGCGTTGCCTTCCAGGTCGACGATGCCGACCTGTCGTTGGTTGTGGCCGTCGTCCTCCTCGAGCAGGCGGTCTAAGGCCACCTGGGCGGTGGCTCCTTCGTCGAGGTGGGCCAGGGCCAATCCCTTGTAGGCCACGTTCGCGTGGGCCTGGGTGGCGATGGCGCCGAGCCCAGCGACGGCGGCGGGAACGACCGAACCCACAGCGAGGAACTTCGAGGCGACGGCCACCCCCCAGGACTCACCGTCGGCGGAACGGGCCACGATCGAGAAGGTCATGCGCCCGACCCTATAGCCGTCAGCCGCTGGAGGCAGTTGACTAGGGTCGCGAACCACATCCACCCGTTCAACCAAGGTCGGCTTCCAAGAGCGAAGCCCACCAGGAGGCCCCTATGCGCGTCGGAATTCTCACCGGAGGTGGCGACTGCCCCGGACTCAACGCTGTGATCCGGGCGGTGGTCCGCAAGGGCGTCACCGAACACGGCATGGAGTTCATCGGCTTCCGAGACGGCTGGCGTGGGCCGATGGAGGGTTTGACCATGCCGTTGGGAATCCCAGAAACCCGCGACATCCTGACCCGCGGTGGCACCGTGCTGGGCTCTTCTCGCACCAACCCCTTCTCGGTCGAGGGTGGTGTCGAGCAGATCAAGGCCACCTTCAAGACGTTGGGGATCGACGCGCTCGTGGCGATCGGCGGCGAGGACACCTTGGGAGTAGCCACGAAACTCACCGAAGCGGGGGTGAGCGTGGTCGGTGTTCCCAAGACGATCGACAACGACCTCTCGGGCACCGACTTCACCTTCGGCTTCGATACCGCGGTGCAGATCGCCACCGATTCCATCGACCGTCTGCACACGACCGCGGATTCCCATCACCGTGCGCTGGTGGTGGAGGTGATGGGCCGGCACGCGGGGTGGATCGCCCTGCACTCCGGGCTCGCCGGGGGAGCCAACGTCGTGCTCATTCCGGAGCAGCCCTTCGACATCGAGGAGGTCTGCCGTCACATCGAGACGTGTTTCGAGAGTGGGAAGGCTCCGTTGGTCGTCACCTCCGAGGGCGCCGTACCTATCGAAACCGGGGATGGCCACGGCATGACTTTGGTGTCCGGGGAGAAAGACGCCTTCGGGCACGTCCGCCTCGGCGGCATCGCCGACCGGCTCGCCTCGGAGATCGAGCAGCGCACCGGCCACGAGACGCGCTCTGTGGTCCTGGGGCATCTCCAGCGCGGGGGGACGCCCACCGCGTTCGACCGGTGGCTCGCCACGCGCTTCGGACTGGAGGCAGCCGACGCCGTGGCCGAGGGCGACTTCGGAACGATGATGGCTCTGCGGGGCAAGGACATCGTCAGGGTCCCCCTCAGCGAGGGCACCGGCGAACTCAAGGTTGTCAGCCCGGAGGAGTATGCCGACGCGCAGGTCTTCTTCGGCTGAGGTGGCGTCACCATTGCTACATGCCGTGATCGAATACAGCCACGAGGTGGGGTCGCGCCGGACCCATCGTCCGGGTCGGGTCATCGGGAGAACACATGAGCGCCCCTGTGGAGCGTGAGCAGGACCAGTCGGAAGCGCCTGCCCTCAAGCGAGTCATTGGGCCTCGTTTGCTGCTGTTGTTCATCGTGGGCGACATCCTGGGCGCCGGGGTCTACGCGGTCACCGGAGACATCGCCGCCCAGGTGGGCGGAATCGCTTGGCTCCCCTTCATCGTGGCGTTCGCAGTGGCCACGCTGACGGCCTTCTCCTACGTCGAGTTGGTCACGAAGTACCCGAAGGCGGCCGGGGCGGCGCTGTACACCCACAAGGCGTTCGGCATCCACTTCGTCACCTTCCTGGTGGCCTTCGCGGTGGTGAGTTCGGGGATTACCAGCGCGTCGACCTCCTCGGGACTGCTGGCCGAGAACCTGCTGATCGGCCTGGATGGTTTCCTTCCCGGCATCCCCACCGGAGAGACTGCGTCCTTGGTGACCGCGCTGGTGTTCATGCTGCTCCTGGCTGCGATCAACCTGCGCGGCGTGGGCGAGAGCTTGAAGTTCAACGTCGTTCTCACCCTCGTTGAGATCTCGGCTCTGGCAATCGTCATCGGTATCGGGTTCTTCGTGGTGGCGGGCGGTGACTCCGACATCGGTCGCATCACCGTCTTCGAGAGCGGGGCCATCCTGTTTTACTCATCTGAATTATCTGAACTGGT
>RCMY010004232.1_pt1 | contig 12458 bp, 7 predicted proteins | sample 2041341 | NCBI WGS metagenome assembly RCMY01 (sample SAMN09708234, study PRJNA481090) | Marine sediment metagenome, whole genome shotgun sequencing project. | reverse complement strand
ATTGTGGACCAGACAGGTGGGGTCATACATGGAATGAGTGGAAGCCCTGTTTATGTAGATGGTCGTCTTGTTGGGGCTGTAGCTCGCGGCATTGCTGCGGAAACAGATCCGCATGTCTTTTATATCACTCCGATTGAAGATATGCTTCAAATCTGGAATATGCCAGATGCAAAAAAACAAGGTAATCTCAAACAAGTGGATTTAAAAGCAGATTTGACCCAAAATGCGCCTGTGACAGGCGATGCAGATCTTAAAGCTAAGCCGGAAAAAGAGGCAGCAGCTATTAAACCAAATAAAAAAGATAAAAAAGATAAAGCCGGGAAAAAGACATTCGTGTCGGAGACTGTACAGGCTGCCCCTGCAATTAGTGAGGCAAAGCCTGCCGCTGGGCAAAAAGCTGCCTATGCAGTGTCTTCGCCGCTTTTGGTATCAGGATTTTCTGATGCCAGCTTGAACTTCTTGCGAGAAGGTTTAGCACCGTTTTCTTTGGTTCCATATGAAGGCGCAGTGGTTGGTTCGAGTGCAGCTAAAATTCAACGCGATGCTACGCTTGAACCGGGAAATAGCGTAGCTGCAGCCTTGGTCTTTGGCGATTTCACCGTGGGTGCGACTGGCACGGTTACTGCCGTTGATGGCAGCCGTATCGTGGCTTTTGGACATCCGTACACCTATAGAGGCAATGTCAATTATTTTATGATGGATGCCAATGTTATAGGTTCGGCCGGATCTTTGACAAATGGAACTAAAATTGCTACATTTGGCAATGTGATCGGCAGGATCAATCAAGACCGTTATTCGGGAATTGCTGGGACATTAGGGACTTTTCCAAGTGTTGTGCCGATAGAAGTCGTTGTATCAGATGCACAGACAGGCAAAAAAGTGTCATATAGTTCGAGCATTGCCTACGATGAAGATTTGCTGCCGACAATCAGTTCGGCGATTGCCTATGCGTCGATTGATAAAACAATCGATCGCCAAGGCGATGGTTCGGCGGCGGTTGACTTTGAAATAACGACCAATGCCGTCGGTGACGGGAAGCTCAAACGCAGCAATATGTATTATAATGCTGCAGATGTCGGACCTTTGGCTGTTTCTGAACTTGGACAGGCCTTGAATTTGATTTGCTCAAATGATGAAACTGAATCGGATGTGCTTGGCATAAAAATCAATATAGCTATAGACGAAACGCGTCAAACGGCGTCTCTTATCGAAGCTGTTCCGGACAAAACAAAAGTAATGCCGGGTGATACGGTTCATTTGAAAGTAAAGCTTAAACCTTATCGTCGTGCGGTGGAAACCGTCGATGTTCCTTATGCGGTTTCAAAAAACCAAATCGCAGGTCCGCTCAATCTTGAACTTCGTGGTGGTGGACTCATCCCAGTCACGCAGCTGCTTCAACAACAGGGCCTGGTCATGGGCGCTGAACTTGAAGGCAGACAACCGCAGTCTGAAAAAATAAAGGGCTTTTTGGCTGCCAATAAAAACAATGAAATTATCATTGCACCAGCAGCGATGCCGCTTTTGACTGAGAAAGAACAGATGCAGGCGTTACAGCAAGTGCTTGAACAGCCGCAGCCGGACGCAAATGCTAAGCCGGTGCCAGAACAGGATATTTCGACTCATTTTGCGACGAAATATATCATTGATAATTTAACGCATGTTTCCCTGCAAGTAGAAAAAAAGAAATAATGTGTGTTCAAAGGACTTGCTGCGCTTTGCGGCGGTCCTTTGTTCTGTTTCAAGCCATAGGTGAATCGAAAACTGAGTCAAAAGACTTGGAAATCCATGTTTTGCGATAAAAACAGCAGAATTTGCTTTAGGACGCAGGTCCTTTTTTGCATTGCTTTAAAAAAAGAATTGAATATTATCTTAAAAAATAGTAAACTAATATTTACTATTGGATGTATGTTTATCGATAAAAAGCTGATGATGGATTTGGCAAAAGGAGCGAAACGGATGTTTATCCGCTATTTGGAAAGAATCGGCCAGACGGTCATGAATGCCTTGGAAACCTTTGGCGCTGTTGTAATGCTCATTGGACAGACGCTTGAGCAGCTTCGTCATTGGCCGCGTTGCCGTCATGTTTTAGTGCAGATGGCCCATTTGGGTGTGGATTCCCTGCCAATTGTACTGCTGACGATGCTGTTCACCGGGATGGTCATCACATTGCAGACGGCGCATGAATTTATTCGATTTGGTGCGCAATCGACGATTGGCGGAGTGGTGTCGATTGCTGTTGGTCGTGAATTGGCACCGGTATTGACTGGAGTCGTCGCGGCTGGCCGCGTTGGCGCGGCAATTACTGCCGAAATCAGTACGATGAAGGTCACGGAGCAAATCGATGCGCTTAAAGTCATGGCTACGAACCCTGTTGGTTACTTAGTTGTGCCTCGCTTATTGGCCTGTATGATCATGGTGCCGCTTCTTGTGATTTTTGGTGATGCTATCGGTACTTTTGGCGGATGGTTGATATCGACATATTATGCAGGGATAAATTCCTTTACGTTCATCCAGTCTATTTATAGTTTCACGGTAGTTCATGATGTTACCGGCGGACTTGTCAAGGCGGTTTTCTTTGGCGCGGTCATTGCTATTATTGGCTGTTATCAAGGCCTTAACGCACCGGACGGGGCGGAAGGCGTAGGCAAGGCCACGACACGTTCCGTTGTGGGATCGATTATCGTGATATTTATTTCAAATTGCTTTATGTCCTTACTCTTGTATCGCTGAGGTGGCTGCATGATAAAATTAGTAGATGTCAATAAAGAGTTCAAGGGTCGGCAGGTCTTAAAAAATATCAATCTTGAAATCAATGAGGGTGAGACACTGGCCATCATCGGTTCCAGTGGTTCTGGTAAGAGTACCTTGCTTAGGTTGATGATTGGTCTCTTGCCGCCGACGAGTGGTGAGATTTGGATCAATGACAACGAAATCTCTAAGCTTCCTGAACGGCGGCTCGACCAAATCCGGCTAACCATGGGGATGGTTTTTCAGTATTCGGCGTTGTTCGATTCGATGACTGTTGGTGACAATGTTGCATTTGGTCTTAGAGAGCATACGAAATTGTCAGAAACAGAAATCGGGCAGATCGTTGATGAAAAACTCAAGCTTGTCGATTTGGCTGGTTTTGAAAAAATGATGCCAAATGAGCTTTCGGGCGGCATGAAAAAAAGAGTCAGTCTGGCCCGGGCCGTTGCTTTTGGTCCTGAAATCATCCTTTATGACGAACCGAGTTCCGGGCTCGACCCGATTATGGCGGCAAAAATTGATTCTTTGATTGTCCATACGCAGGAAATCATGAATGTCACGTCGGTGGTTGTCACGCACGATATGCGAAGTGCTTTTTATATAGCAGATCGCATAGCGATGATCTATGAAGGCGAAATCATTGCCATCGATACAGTGAACAATATAAAAAAATCAACGGACCTCAGAGTACAGGAATTTCTCCGGGGTGGTAACCGAGGTAGAGGGGAGACGGAAAAATGACAACCGAAGCAAAAGTCGGCGCATTTACGATAATCGCTTTGTTCGTATTAGGGGTTATCGTCATTCACCTGAGCGGCTTCAGTTTTAGCGGCAGCAAGGCTTATGCCATTGATGTGCTCTTTGATCAAGTCAATGGACTGCGCCAGGGAGGTGCGGTCCGTTATGCTGGCGTTGAAATCGGTACAGTGCAGTCTGTTATGGCAGATGGGCATGGAGCCAAAGCGGTTCTCAAAATCGATAGCGAGGTCAAGATTCCTCGGCAATCCGTCTTCTCGGTCAGCAGTGATGGTGTCATGGGAGAAAAATTCATCAGTATTACGCCTTCAGCCGATGCAAAAGACGATTTCCTCAAAGCCGGTGAAGTCGTGCAAGGCTCAGGTGAACAAGGTATAGAGCGCATGATGGGGAAAGCCACGCAAACCATGGAAGAAATGCAAAAACTCATGAAGTCCATCAACGATGTCTTGGGTAATCAAGATGTAAAAGATTCCATGGTCCAATCAGCGATCAACATCAAAGAGCTTACGGGAAATCTCAGCCAGATGACACTTGTCATGCAGCGTATGGCTGTCAATAACGAACAGGATCTGAGAGGATTCGTCAGTAATCTCAACGCGATGTCAGCGAGCATGGTTCATGCGGCTGATGGCATCGACCAGATGATTACCGATTTTTCCGGTAGTGGACAGACGGCAGCTGATTTGCGGCAGGCTGTGCAAAATCTCAGTGTTACGAGCACACGCATTGAGCGTATGGCGGCCAATGTAGAACCCGTTATTTCAGATCCCCAGACCATGTCAGATTTGAAAGAAATCCTGCGAAACACAAGAAATGTCACAGCCCGTGCGGATTCGATGCTTGGGAAAGTCGGTTCGATAAAGACAGAAGCCGGAGCGGATTTTCTCTATAGCGGCGGTAAATCCGACTGGATGGCCAATGCGGATTTTCGGATTTATCCCAATCCCGATGCTTTTTTGCTCTTAGGCGTCGATGATATCGGCGATGGGAACAAATCAAATGTTCAGCTTGGATCCGTTGGCAGCGGTTATACGACGCGTGCGGGGTTGTTTGACGACAAGTTTGGCTTGGGACTCGATGTCAAGCCTGTCGATGACTTAAAGCTTTCTTTAGAAGCTAGCAATCCCGATGATTTGAGGCTTCGGGTCAAAGCGCAGTACCAGATTGCGCCGGATTTGTATTTATTGAGCCAGACAGATAATGTAAACAAAAAAAGTGAACGAGCATCTTACTTTGGCATACGTCACACTTTTTAGGATAAATGTTTAAATTGAATGATTAAGAAGAATTTGGGAGGTTTTTATTATGAAAAAAACAAGTTTGCATAAAAAATTGACAATGTTGGTCTTGGGCGGCATCATGGCGTTGTCGGTTACCAGTGCTCCGGTATTGGCAGCTGAACATAAATCGATGACATTGGACGAAAGTGTTCAGATGGCACTCGAAAATAACCGCACGATCAAGCAGTCTGCGGCTGATATGGATTCAGCGCAGTGGACGTTGAAAGAAGCAAAAAGCGGCACGGGCCCGACCCTTGCCTGGACCTCAACGGCAGAAAAAGTTGGCGGATCGTACTATAGTTCCCCTTCAAGAGATCGTGACTTTACGAATACATTGACAGCTTCGTTGCCGATTTATACTGGCGGCAAACTTGAAAATACGGTGAAAAAAGCGGAACTTGGCATTGATGTCAGCAAGTTGTCCTTGGAACAGAGCAAACAAACCATCAAGCTAAAGGCAACTAAGGCCTATTACTCGATTTTACAATACCGCAATTTGGTACAAGTCGATAAAGAATCTGTCGACAAGCTGCAGGAACATTTGCAGAACGTAACAGCGCAGTACAATGCCGGCACGGTAGCAAAACTCGATATTTTGACGTCACAGGTCAATCTTGTGAACGCGCAGCAGTCCTTAGTGACAGCTCAGAACAATTACGATGTAGCGGTGTCAACATTCAATAACATCGTGGGCTTGCCGACAGATACGATAGTTGATGTCCAGGAAGAACTCAAATATGACAAATATGCATTGGTGCTGCCTGACTGCATCGATTATGCCCTGCAGCATCGTCCAGAAAGCGTTTCAAATGACATTGCAGTAAAACAAGCGGATGCAGCGATTGCAGCAGCTAAGGCGGGCAACATGCCGCAGGTATCCCTCACAGCATCTGATACGATTGACGGAAAAGATCCATTTAAAAAAGATGTCACAGATAAATGGGGCGTAGGTCTTTCTGCTTCGTGGAACCTCTTTGACAACAATGTCACCAAAGCTCAGGTAAGACAGGCTGAAGCTGCTAAACGCAAAGCTGAAGAAGTGACGGCACAGCAAAAAGAAACGATCCAGCTTGATGTTCGCAGTGCATACTTGACTATGGTCGCAGCGGAAAAAAATATCCAAACGACAAAGACAGCAGTAGAACAAGCGCAAGAAGCTTATAAAATCGCTCAGGTCCGTTATAGTTCCGGTGTGGGAACCAACGTGGATGTGCTCGATGAACAAGTCGCTTTGACAACAGCACAGACCAACTACATCCAGGCTCTTTACGATTACAATACGGGAAAAGCATCTCTTGACAATGCGATGGGTGTTCCAGTTGACCTTGATGCCAGTCAATATGCCGTCAACCAAGAATCCAAATAAGGATAGAAGATAATTTTTTCGATGAAATATATCTGAATCAAAAGCCAACAACAAAATGGTGAACATAATTTTGTTGTTGGCTTTTTTTCTTTGTTAGCGATATTTACAAAATGCAGGTTTACAAAGTTTTTTCCAAGAAATATAATCTATAATAGTAAAGCATTGCAAATATGATATAATTATGGGCATTGTTGAAATAAAATGAAATTTTAGGGGGTGAAGATCCGTGAAATATAAGCCGTTTTTATTAAAGCTGGCATTACCGCTCACAATATTACTGGTAGTTCTCTTTGGCGGCTGGTATATAAAATCACAGACCTTCACACAATTAATGGCCGATTTAGCTGCACAGAAAGCCGGCCAACTTTTGGCTACGGATATAAAAATTGGCCAAATACATATAGAATCTTTTAACTCGATTCGCATAGAAGATGTTGTTCTTTATGATGGAAAGGGAGCTCCTTTGGTACAGGCGGGAAGTGCACTTGTGCATTTTAGTCCACTGGCTATTTGGCAAACGGGATCGCCAGTAAAAGCCGTAGATCGTCTTACCGTTGAAAGCCCGGATGTTTTTTTGGCACAGCGTCCTGATGGAACCTGGAATTATAATGACATCTTGCCGGAACAGCAGAAAGAAAGCGTGGATTTTTCTGGACGAATCGATGTCAATAATGCTCATGTAACCGCTTTGATCAAAGGCAAGGAAGTGACACTTGATGATTTGGATGCGACGGTCGACTTCGCGCATTATCCAGCGTTGCAGCTAAAGGCTTCATTTAAACATGAAGATGCGGCTTTTGAAATTTCCGGCATAGCCGGAGGCAAGCGCCAAGCTTTAAGTCTTGATGGCGAAAATATCGACTTGATGAAATATATAGATTTTATTCCTAAGGAAATGCTTGGCGATGTCACAATAAATAGCGGAGTCGTCAAAAAAGTCAAAGCAACATTCATGCAAAATGATGAGACTGACGGATTCAAGATCGATGGGCAAGCCGAGCTTGAAAACGGCGGAGCTTCTTTTATGGGGAAAACAGCGAGCAATATCGAGGCATTGTTGGTATTTAACGAAAAAGAAGTACAGATTTTCAGCCGTGAACTCGTTGAAAACCAGCCGCTTACCGTTCATGGGAAGCTTCATTTCGATACGGGGCCGATGTTTATGAATCTCGTGGCACAGTCACTTGCTTTCGATCCATCGAATGTATTAGAGGGGATTCCTTACAAGGGACCAGTCTCTTTTACCGCTAACATCAGTGGAACACTTGATGATCCGGAAGTTGACGGTGATTTTAACGTCAAATCGGGCGAAGTCTATGGCTATGCGTTCCAAAATGCCAAGGCAAAAATCAAGTACAGTCATAATGTCTTGTTTGTAGATAAACTTACGGCTGAGATGTTTGGTGGTACGATAAAAGCCAAAGGCCAGCTGGCTACACCGACACAGGACTATAACTTCAATGTACAGGCAGAAAATCTCGATGCCGCAGCATTGAGCGAATTCTTACCAGAGCTAGAAGGCCGCATCAGTGCCGATGTTGCGATTACGGGAAGAGGCTTGGATTTGGCGCAAGCGCAAATCTATGGCAGCGGCACAGTTTCAGCGGGCTCCTATAAAGGGGTCGCGTTCCAAGGGGCCAATGTGTCCTTTAGTAAGAACGGTTCGTTGATCACGATTGATTCACTGAGTGCTTCCTTGCCTGGCGGTGGAGCCTTGAGCCTCAATGGGACCGTCGATGGCGATGCTATTGAATTTGGCTTCCAGGCAGTGAACATCGATTTGTCATTGCTTTCGCAAGTCAATGCCTCAGCCGATACCAGCGGTTTGGCTGATTTTAATGGACGCGTGCGTGGCAGCAAAGATAACCCCGAGGTAAGGGTCGATTTCTCCGCAGTCAATGGACAACTGTTCGGACAGCCTTATCATCAGCTCAGGGGCAGTGGTGCGGGCAGCCTCAATGGCGTTTATATCCATGACTTTACTATGGAAAATGGCGGTAAGATAACACATACTGCCAGCGGCATCGTCGGCTTTAGCGGCGAAAGACGCATCGACTTGAACGTCGAGACCAGAGGCGCCCGGATGGAAGATTTGAAACTGCTGTTGATGCCAGATCAACCGATTACAGGTAATGTCGACAACAGCGTGCATCTGACAGGAAACTTGAACAATATCGAAGCGCAAGGCCATATACATTTCTATGAAGGCAGTTACCGCGGAGTTTTATTGACTGGTGCCGATGGTTATTATGAGCGGCAAAATGGAGTTACGCAGTTAAATGACTTTAATATTGAATCGCCGCTTATCAAGTTGAGGCTCAGTGGAACAATGGATGCGGGGGAAAACCTTAATTTTTCAGTGAAAGCAGACGATATACAGCTAGAAAAGCTTCAAGTGCATTTGCCGTATCCGATAAGTGGAACAGCTAAATTCTCTGGACAAGTACAGGGAACCTTTGATTCGCCAATTTTCAATGGAGAACTGCAAGCGGCAGAAATGCAGCTCAATGGGCAAAAAATAGAAAATGCCAAAGGTGTTTTGACCTATAGGGACAGTACACTTGGGTTGCAGAATTTTGGCTTCAATCAAAACGGCGGTACTTATGCGCTTGATGAACATCTCAATATTCAGACCCATGCGGTAAGCGGGCGTTTGCAGGTCAAGAATGCAGATATCAATGCCATATTGGCAGTGGCCAATTACAAAAATGATACGATTACCGGACGCCTTGATGGGACAATCGATCTCGGGGGAACTATCGAAAATCCTGCAGCCAGTGTGCAAGGTTTCATTGGCAGCGGCACGCTTAAAGGGTATCCGCTAAGTAAGATCACGGTCGATGCGACGCTTGACAACCACGTCGTCACTTTGCATAAATTTTATGGAGAGCAGGGACAGGGGAAACTTGCGGCCGAAGGAACCGTAGATTTAAATGGACCGATTAACGCCAGAATGTCAGCGCAAGATATTGATGCCGGTCTGTTGACACATCTGTTTGACAGCAAAGTCGATATAAAAGGACAGCTGAATGTCGATGCCCAATTTGGCGGAACCATACAAAATCCAGAAGCCGATGTTTCCATTGATGTCGAACACGGTGGTGTTGGCAATGCATTGTTTGACTCCATGACTGGTTTGATGAACTTGAAAAATGGTACGATAACGGTCAATCAGCTTTTGCTCAAAAAAGGTCCGTATAAGGCGACGGCTTATGGTCTTGTACCGCTCAAGGCAATAACCTCGAAACCGTGGGAAATGCCGGATGATTATGAGCAAATAAAGCTTAAGGTATCGCTTGATCAGGCGGATTTAAGCATATTGCCGATGCTCTCCGATCAGGTCGACTGGGCGATTGGCCCGTTGGCTGGTGGGGTGACGATTACGGGAACCCTGGCGCATCCGTTTATCAACGGGTCGATCAAGAGTATGAATGGGGCAATGAAAATAAAGGCCCTGAAGAATCCAGTACAGAATATCCAGATGGATATTGATTTTCAAAACGAAAAGATGATCGTCAATAAATTTGCTGGCAATATGGGTGGCGGCAGTTATTCTTTAACAGGTTCTACGCTTATCACTGGCGGCGGTTTCGACCTTTATGATTTCAACTTGAATCTCGATAAACTTGGTGTTGATTGTGATTTTTACCAAGGGCCGATATCTGGTGACTTTAACCTGACTACCGGTGAGATTTTTGGGCATAAGATGCCAAAATTGTCAGGAAATCTTTTGATAGAAAAAGCTACGATTACAATTCCATCTGTGCCGGATTCGCAAAGTGAACTGCCAAACATGATTATTGATTTAGGCCTGAATTTAGGGGATAAAGTAAGGCTTTACAGCTCTTTCCTCTATGACTTGAGTCTTAAAGGGTCGGCTCACTTCAATGGAACGACGCGTCATCCGCAACCATCTGGTGAGATTTCGGTTATTCGCGGTACGATAAGTTATTTAAAGACGGTATTTAAAGTAAGAGAAGGATCGGCATATTTCAATCAAGTGGATTCTTTCTTGCCAGCAGTACATTTAGAGGCGGATACAAGACTCAATCGCACCAAAGTTTATTTGGGCGTTGACGGACCTGCCGATAGTATGGCGATAAAACTTACTTCCGATTCGGATATGAGCCAAAATGAAATTTTGCAGCTCTTGACGCTGCGCAGTTCCTATCAGTCTGGAGCAAGTGCGGATTCATCACAACTGTCTGAACTTCTTGACATAAGCTTGCGCATGAGCTTTTTGAGTGAAGTGGACAATATTGTTCGCAATGCGTTGCAGGTCGATGAATTCAACATTGTCAGAGATACATTATCTTCGACAGAGGCGAGCAATAGCAGTAAAACGGACAGAGAAGTCTATAATGTTGAAATTGGTAAGTACCTAACAGATAAATTTATGATAAAATATATAAAAGGAATTGGGTACGACAAAAACAAAGTGGGCATACAATATGATTTGAATGATCGGATCAGCTTGACGAGCAGTATGTCCACAAATAATGAATATACGGTAGGGCTTGAGGCAAGACTCAAATTTTAGGCAGGGAAACGAGGGAAGATGATGGAACTTAAAGATTATATGGTTGAGCTCAGCAAAGTAGAAGTGTTACTGCCTGAACAGGAAAAGAAACTGTGGCGGGCCTATAAAGATGAACATGATATGGAATCTCGGCGCAATTTGATTGAATCTTATCAACCCTTGGTGTTTAAACAAGCAATGCATTTTCGCTTTTTTGATAATATCATGGATGTGATTCAAGAAGGGACTGTCGGTCTGATTGAAGCGGTGGAAAATTATGACCATGAGCTAGGAGCGGCGTTTAGTCTGTATGCGGTGCACCGCATTCGGGGCCGCATGCTCAACTTCCTCAAGAAAGAAGGCAACTGCGATATTGCCACATTAGATGCTATGATTGGCAGTGAAGATGGGATAACGGCGGCTGACGCCATTATTGATACAGCCGCGGCTGTACCAGAACAGGCAGAAAAAAGCTTTTTGGCTGAACAGTTACAAAAAGCTTTGAATCGCCTGCCGCAAAAAGAGAGAGATGTTTTAAGCGGCGTTTACCTTGAAAGCCGGGAGCCCAGCGAAATGGCAGAATATATGGAAGTGAGCACATCTCATGTCTATCGCCTGCAAAAAACCGGGATCCGCCGGGTGCGAGGAATGCTTTCAAAGCTTATGCAGCATTGGTGACGTTGTATGATGGCGAAAACAAGCTATCTTTGCCTGCAAAACATTGGAAAACAATAAAATACCAGAAAATCGGCAGATTTTGCAGGAATATAGACTGTAGCAAATCGAAACAGGAAATGGATTATATCTATTGAATGATATGCCGAAAGGAGGGGTTACCATGCCGGCGGGAAAAAATCGCTTAAAACGACATATTTCAGCTGCTAAAGAGTGGCTAGGCCGTGCAGAAAAATCCCTTGATCAAAATAATGAAGTGAAGGGCGACCTGAACTTGATGCTCGCGCAAGCTGAACTACAGCGAGCCAAAGAAGCTAAAGACGTGCGAAAAAAAGGCCGTATGCCTTGGCGGCATATTGCTTCTGCTTTAGTAGCCGTTTTATTGGTTTGGGGAGGGCTCGGGATGATGAGGGACATAACAGGACCGAATATGCTTCCAGAATCCCAGCCAAAAACGATGGTGGAAGAAAAACCAGTTCTACAGAGAACGGATCCAGTAAAACCTAAGCCATCTTTACCAAATAAAATCACAACAGAGGATGTTGCGTCGCAGACAGTAAGTGCAGCGGCGAAGTCAGAACGGCAAATACCGTCTGAAATTGCTGAAACAAAGGCCGAGTCACCGGCAGTGCCGATTGCCTCGAAACAAACAGCAGCAGTGCCCCCGGTCGAAATGCAAAAACTTATGAGAACGGCAGGAAAAACATTGCGTTCTCAGTAGAAAAACGTAGCCGGATTTTTCCGGATAGCAGATTTGCTGAAATTTAGGAGGTTTTCTTTTGAACAAACGGAAATACAAATCGATTGCCTGTGCTTTTGCCTTGGCGACGAGTTTTGCCACGATAAACTTTTCTCCAGCGTACGCTGCAGAAGATGAAACGAACGCGACGGAAACTTCAGCTGAAGATGCAGGTGTGACGACAACAGCGGATGCAACAGCTCCTGCAGCAGATGCACCAGCAGCACCAGTTGCCGATGCCGCTCCAGCACCAAGCCCGGCACCGGAAGCTGCAACCCCGGCAGATACAAAAGCCCCGGCATCAAAAGATGCAATCGCCCAGGCCAATAAAATCGAAGCCTGGAGAGCAGTTCGTCCGGAAGAAGCTGTCAT
>RCMY010004231.1_pt1 | contig 12462 bp, 7 predicted proteins | sample 2041341 | NCBI WGS metagenome assembly RCMY01 (sample SAMN09708234, study PRJNA481090) | Marine sediment metagenome, whole genome shotgun sequencing project. | reverse complement strand
TTTTTTCCCCATGAATTGAGTAGCACGATGACTGTAGGCCTTCCTTGTATCGTTGCTTTCATAACTAAACAACGCCCTGCTTCATTGATATAGCCGGTTTTAGAAATATCGATGTTCCAATTTTTACTCCGCACTAAGCTGTTGGAGTTAATGAATTTTAGGCTATTCCTTTTATTGGCATTGACAACATGATTAGACGTTGTGGAATATTCTTGGATCAAATCATATTGATTAGAAGCCTCCACCAATTTTGCCAAGTCACTAGCAGTAGATACGTTTTCACTGCTTAATCCCGTAGGCTCAACGAAATAAGTGCTATACATACTCAGTTGATAAGCTTTATTGTTCATTGCACTAACAAAAGCACTCAGTCCGCCAGGATAAGTGCGTCCTAGCGCTGAAGCGGCACGATTTTCAGAAGACATTAAAGAGATTTTGAGTAATTCCTGACGGGAAAGTTTGGCGCCTATATTCAAACGCGAACGCGTATTCTTTAGCCTATCAATATCACCGGTATCAATAGTTATTATTTCATGGAGAGGTAATTTCGCATCAAGAATAACGATGGCGGTCATCAGCTTAGTAATTGATGCGATAGGCATAACATCTTCAGCATTCTTATCGTAGATGATGTGGTTGTCTTGCGTGTCAAAGATCATGACAGCATGTGATTTTAAGTTTAAATAAGCTTGCTGCGTAAAGGCATCATTTGAAAGTAAAAATACAACAAAAAATAATAGAAGTTGTCGTTTCATGCTTATTCCTCAATGAAATTATTGGCGTGTTTACTATCGATTATTAGAATTATAATTTAAAAAGTCAGAATTCAAAGCATGAACTACATAAAGAATCGCTTCTATCTATTTGTTTAAAAATTTATTACAAATAACCTGAGTTCGGGTTAAGGATTTGGCCTTGTTGTGTATGGAAAACAAGTAGTCTAAAGGCTTTGTTCCTGAGATTCTTCCGCCTGACGTCGTCAGAATGAACGTTTTACTCTGTCATCCTGAGTCTTTGTGAAGGATCTCGGTGTCGAAGCCACACGAGTAGAAGGTAACCAGCTGAATGAATAGGAAAAACTGTTTTTTCTTATCACGGACTCAGGTTGCAAATAATTATATATGCATGGTAGTTTGCTATTGGAGGCATGATTGTGAGGCTAAATAACGAGTTTAGAGTGTCTGATAAGGGATTTGTAAACCCCAGACTTTAGGCGGAAAAATGTATTGATGTTGAATTTAAGGATTCTTGAGTAAATTGTGGCAAAGCCGAAGAATTAGCTAATATAGCTGAGCTTTACTGCAGATCGGCCAAGTGGCTGATAAACCAAGCTTTGATTCGTAATCTGTAGCCACCAGGCTTTTAGCCGAAGGAGTATTCACACAAATATCTTGACATAATATTTTTATGTAATAATATTATGATATATTAATTCAATATTATAAATAATAATGAAATATATAATATGTAATTAAATTTTTAAAAAAACTGATGGACCATGATCGTTTAATGGTGTTGTGTCATCTTGTTACTTGAAAGGCTGTATGAAATCTACTGTGAGGCAGCAAACACAACTAATCAGCGTAACAGTCAATAAGAAAAAGCAAATTAATTTACTAATGATGTTTTAAATATTTAGGAGAAACAATCATGATTGATACAAAATCCATAATTTCTACTGTTGTTGGTTCTGCATTCATTATTACTATCTGTATTGCACCAACTATCTCAGTAGCTGAAAGCTCTCAAGCTTTGGACGAAAGCCTTATGCTAGCGCAGGCTCATGAGCATGATCAAGAGAAAGGAAACGGGCAAGGCGGTGGCCATAAAGAAGAGAAAAAAGGGGATCACGGCAAGGAAGGAAAAAGCGACAAGCACGGTGGTAAAAAAAGTGGCGACATGAAGAAGGATGAGCATGACTATGCGCATATGATCATATCTCATACAGATACATTAAAGCTCAGCGACGAGCAATTAGGGAAAATCGTTCGTTTGCACCTGAAGCATAAACAGGAGCATGAACAACTCAAGAAAAAATTGAAAAAAAATATGAAGGCATTCAAAAAGGAAAGTATGAAACCCAACACGAGTGACGCCCAGTTGCAACAGCTTGGTAAAGATCATACGGATGCTTTCAATGCAATGGTCGAACATCACATTAAGGAACGTCATGCGATAAATGCTGTTTTGTCGAATGATCAAAAACAACAACTTGATACTATGAAAATGGATCATGATGATCATAGTCATCATTGAGTCTAAATCAAGGGCGTCAGATTAAATTTCGTGTTCTACAATTTAGGATGCTATAAGGCCTGAGTCGCAATATTGTTGTTTAATCTGTTGTACTCTACGTTAGACAGCAGACATAATAATTATTAAGGAGAGAATCATGGCTCGTATTGTAATTCTCGGAGCAGGCATTGGTGGCGTACCAATGGCTTACGAAATGAAGGAAACGGTCGGTAAAGATCATGATGTTATTGTGATTTCAGATACGCCTACTTTTCATTTTGTACCTTCAAATCCGTGGATCCCTCCAGGCTGGCGTAAACCGGAAGACTTAAAGATTGAGCTAGCACCAGTAATGAAAAAGAAAGGCATAGAATTCATTCAAAAAGCGTCCACAAAAATAGATCCGGTGAATAATCAGGTTCAGTTGGATGATCAATCAGTCATACCCTACGACTTCCTAATCATTGCGACAGGACCACGTCTGGCCTTCGATGAAATTCCCGGCTTGGGGCCGGAGGGTTATACCTCATCCGTCTGTCATGTTGATCATGCAGAGAGCGCTATAGAAGATTGGGATAAATTTTTGGCGGATCCTGGTCCGATAGTTGTCGGTGCAGTTCAAGGCGCATCCTGTTTTGGTCCTGCCTATGAGTACTTAATGGTTCTTGAAACGGAATTACGCAAAAGGAAAATACGCGATAAAGTACCGATGACTTTTGTTACCTCGGAGCCTTATATTGGTCATCTGGGTTTGGGTGGGGTCGGCGATACTAAAGGATTGCTGGAAAGCGCCTTACGTGACAAGACAATTAAATGGATAACGAACGCAAAAGTTGACAAAATTGAATCCGGCTTGATGTTTGTGACTGAAGTCGATGAGAAGGGAAATGATAAGAAAAAACATGAATTACCCTTTAATCATTCCATGATGCTACCCGCGTTTACTGGTGTTGATGCCGTTCGACATGTAGACGTTGAAGGTCTGATTAATCCGCGCGGCTTTGTTTTGGTGGATGAGCATCAACGCAATCCAGCTTTTAAAAATATCTATTCGGTAGGCGTCTGCATCGCTATTCCACCGATCGAAAAAACACCGTTGCCGGTCGGGGCGCCGAAAACCGGCTATATGATCGAATCAATGGTAACTGCTACCGCGCACAATATTGCTGAAGAATTGTCCGGCAAAGAGCCAACATGCAAAGCAACGTGGAATGCGCTATGTTTGGCTGATTTTGGTGATACAGGTGTGGCTTTTCTGGCTATGCCGCAGATTCCTCCGCGTAATACAACCTGGTCAGCAGAAGGCAAATGGGTGCATTTGGCTAAAATTGCTTTCGAGAAGTATTTTATGCGAAAAATACGAAAAGGCATTAGTGAACCCTATTATGAAAAATTAATGCTTAAACTATTGGGCGTAATGCGATTAAAAGATGATAAATAACATGACAATTGATAGAGCGGTAATTGCAGTTGCTGGCAGTTTTATCCTGATCAGCTTGTTGCTGTCGTATTGGCATTCTGAAAATTGGTTATGGTTTACTGCTTTTGTGGGCGCTAATTTATTGCAATCAGCGTTTACCGGATTCTGTCCAATGGCGATGATGCTTAAAAAATTGGGGATTAAACCGGGCAGCGCTTTCTGATCACGCACGGTTAGGCATTTAGTCTTCTTAATTGTGAATTAATATATTAAAGGTCATTTGTAGACCCACCGGTTTTATTAGGCCTGCTACACATACAGATATGCTTAAAAGTATTAAAAAAAAATTAGCATTCAGTTTATTACCGATATTCATGCTATCGAATTTGTCAGCAGACGAGGGTTTTGTTTCTGAATATACCGTTGATAGAACGGTACCGGAAACATTAACCGCCCAGTTATTTACGCTGGATCAAGCTGTCGACTATGCATTGAATAACAATCCTGATTTGCAAATCGCCATAGAACGTATCCACCAGGCGGAAGCGCAACTAGGTATAGCGCTTTCTGCGTTTTATCCGCAAGTAACCGCCAGAGCAAGCTATTTACATTCCAACAATCCGGCGCAAGTCTTTTCGATGATTGTGTCACAACGGGATTTCAATACTAATTCCATCCAAAACATCAACACCCCGGGTTTTCGGCAAGACTTTCGTCCCGAAATTATAGGCAGACTGTCTCTCTTTCGTGGCGGGCAAGATTATCAAAATAAAAAAGCGGCGGAGCTGGGCATTGATGCAGCTGAATTTGAGCGCTCATCAGTACACAATGCCTTGATAGAAGCTGTAACCACTTCGTACTATGCTTATCTGGCTGCTTTGGAAGCGCAAAAAATCGCCCAAGACTCCATTCTTGCAATTACCAGTGAATTCAATCAAACAAAGCTTAAATATGAAGCAGGAACGGTTCTGAAGTCCGATGTATTATCGCTGGAAGTAAAACTGGCGGAGACGCAGGATGCTGAAATTAGAGCGGCCAACGGCATTGAAATATCCAAAACCAGTATATCTAATTTGCTCGGTTTGCCAAGTAGTCAAGCGTTTATGATTGCACCGTCATCTTCCATATTAATCAAGCCCGAATTGACAGCACCGTTTAACGAATTTCTCGCACTTGCCATGACGGAGCGTCCGGAAGTCAAGGCAGCTGCAAAGCAAGTAGAAATCAGTATGCGTCGGTTAAAAATTGAGCAGGGCGCATATTTACCCAAGGCTGATGCTTTTGTAAGTTATGGTCAAAACAGCCAGGTACCTGGTTTTTCTGGGCAAAAAGACAATGTCACTGTGGGTGTTGCTGTCGAATTGAGCCTATTTTCTGGATTTGGCACCAAACAACGTGTCAGTGCTGCAGAACGAAAGGCTGCAGAAGTACGTGAAATAGAACGTAAAACCAAGCTAGCGATTGAGCAGGAAGTCAGAATTTCTTTTCTGAATCTAGAAGAAGCTTTAGCACGTCTTCGTGTTACCGAAGCAGCGGTGCGTGCGGCTGAAGAGGCCTTACGACTGGTCAACGAGGAAAGACGCGCTGGAATGGCGACAGTCACTCGCTATATAGAATCCGAGGTTGCCAGAAATAAGACCCAATCCAATTCTATCGCAGCCCATTACGATGCTCTAAGTGCTGAAACTGCATTAAAAAAAGCAATCGGTAGTTGGAAATAAAGAGGCCCTCATGCCACAAATTGATCATAAAAATATCAAAAAAATTGTCACCATATCCGCAGCTGTTTTAACCTTGATACTTTTGCTTGTTTATATGGAAGGCGGTTTTGTCAGCAAAGTGCGTCCCGGATTGAGCTCGCAAGCTAACGATTCACTTGCACCAATCGGTAACACGGTTATTGTTAAAAAGGAACTGGTTGACAATATTCTTGCCTGGCCCGGCACGGTAAAATCAAGAACCGTAGCCAATATTGCCCCCAAAATAACGGCTCGGGTTATCGAAATCACCGTTAATGCAGGTGATGCAGTTAAAAAAGGCGACCTTGTCGCCCGCCTGGATGAACGTGATATTAAGGCCCAGGAGCAGGCAGCTCTTGCCAAACTCGCTGGCGCCACTGCTCAGGCTGACCGCGCAAAAGCAGATGCGCAACGCATTCGTGTTTTGTACGATAAAGAGGCTGCAACGCGTGAAAATTTTGATGCCATAATCGCGCAGGAAAAAGAGGCGCAAGCTGGCGTAAACCAGGCAACGAGTGCTGTGAGTGAAGTGAAGACGCATCTGACTAACACACGATTGTTAGCCCCCTTTGACGGTGTTGTCGTTAAACGCCTTAAACAACCTGGAGACATGGGGTTGCCCGGTGTGCCCGTGGTTGCCTTGCAAATACCGCAAGGGCTTAGGCTTGAAGTTGACGTGCCCAATACTTGCGCTGGGCGTTTCATTATTGGCATGGATGTTACGGTGCGCATTGATGCTCTGGATAGAACAATCGACGCTCAAATTGACGAGATCAGTCCCGAAATCGATCCACAAATACATACGCAATTGATCAAAATCGCACTGCCTGAAATAAACGATTTAAAACCAGGATATTTCGGATGGCTGGAGCAAACATGCGGTCAACATGAAGCGTTATTGGTTCCTGTCAGTGCCTTACAGCATATCGGTCAACTGGAAATCGTCAAGGTATTGTCAGAAGATCGGCAACTTGTTCGTCATGTCAGAACGGCCAAAACTTTCGGCGACCAAGTTGAAGTTATTTCCGGTTTACGCGCAGGAGAAACCGTTATAACCCATTCGCAGCAGGCACAATAATGAAAGGCCAGCAAAAACCAAACCAAAAACGTGGTTTGACGTCAAAAATTGTACATGTTTTTACAACCTCTCAACTTTCCATTCTGTTTCTGATCATTTCTTTGCTGGCGGGGGCTGCAGCACTCATTCTCACCCCCCGCGAAGAAGACCCGCAGATCGTGGTGCCGGTGATGGATATCCTGATTGAATATCCTGGTGCTTCCAGTGAAGAAGTTGAAAAACTGGCAGTTACGCCGCTGGAAGTTTTACTCAAACAAATTGAAGGCGTGGAGTACGTTTATTCTGTTTCCAGGCCCGGCGCCGCGGTTGTTACTGTTCGGTACTTTGTAGGGCAGAATTATGAAAATAGTTTGATCAAGACCTGGGATAAGTTGATGTCTAACCAAGATATTATCCCACCAGGCGTTACGCAATGGAAAGTAAGTCCGGTTGAAATCGATAACGTCCCTATCGTTTTGATGACGCTCTCGGCACAAAATAACAACTATGATTCTATGGCGCTCCGGCGCATTGCCGATGAGCTGATTGTTTCGCTGAGAAGTGTTAATGATGTCGGTAAAAGTTGGGTTGTCGGTGGTGAACAGAGACGAGTATCTATTTATGCAAACCCTGCACGACTGGCTGCGCACGGTGTTACGCTGCTTGAAGTCACTCAAGCGCTGGCTAATGCCAATGTAAATCTTCAAGTTGGTCACTTTGAACGTCACAACCGAGAAATATTGCTGGAGGCCGGACCGCATTTCAGTTCATCAAAAGATGTGGGCGCTACTATTATTAAAAGTGTTGACGGCCGTGTCGTTTATCTGCGCGATGTGGTGCATATTGAAGACGGTCCGGCTGATGTCAATCATTACACCCGCATTGGTTTTGGTCCTGCTGTTGATGAAATGCCCACGATTGGCAATGCCACCGGTAACAAACCGCAAGCCGGGCAAGAACGTCAAATGGTTACCATTGCGGTTGCCAAACGTAAAGGCAGTAATGCCGTAAACGTCGCCGAATCCGTAATCGCCACTGCAGAAGGATCGCACGGCACACTGGTTCCCGATGATGTTTTGCTGAGTATTACGCGTGATTACGGCGAAACTGCCAACCACAAAGTCAACGAGCTGATCAAACACCTGAGTTTTGCCATTGTGATTATCGTGGTGCTACTTGCCTTTTCACTCGGGCCAAAAGAAGCTTTTATTGTTTCCATAGCTGTGCCGATGACTTTGGCGCTCACCCTATTACTGGATTACATGTTCGGTTATACCATTAACCGTGTCACGCTGTTTGCCTTGATTTTATCGCTGGGCTTGCTGGTTGATGACCCAATAGTCGATGTTGAAAATATTCATAGGCATTATAAATTGGGGAAAGAATCGCCGCTGGATGCACTGTTGACGGCTGTTGATGAAGTCAGGCCACCAACCATTCTGGCAACTTTTGCGGTGGTTGTGTCATTTCTGCCTATGTTTTTCATCACCGGCATGATGGGACCATACATGGCACCGATGGCTTTTAATGTACCGGTAGCCATGATTATTTCGCTGATTGTCGCCTTTACCGTCACTCCCTGGGCGAGCTATAAACTGCTTCGAAGTGATTATCCCAAGCAAAATTCTGAATTACCTCAGGAGGATCTAAAACAAACTTTTATCTATCGTGCTTATCGCGCTTCATTGGGCCCTCTGCTGGAAGCGCCAGGACGCGCCAAGTTATTTTTGTTGATTGTGTTGGTTGCCTTTTTGGGTTCCGTGATGCTGGCGGCTACTCGCGCCGTACCACTCAAATTATTACCATTCGACAATAAAAATGAATTACAAATCATCATCGATATGCCGCGCGGTTCGACACTGGAGCAAACCGATGAAGTCGCGCGTGCCTTGGGTAACTATCTTGCCACCGTCAACGAAGTCACTGATTATCAAACCTATACCGGTTTGGCATCGCCCATGGACTTTAACGGCATGGTGCGCCAGTATTATTTGCGCAACGGCGGGTATTTGGGTGATGTAAGAATTAATTTATTACCCAAGGACATGCGTGTCCAGCAATCGCACGAAATCGCTTTACGGATACGACCCGAAATAGAACGGCTCGGTAAAAAATACGGCGCTAACCTTAAAATTGTGGAAATTCCGCCCGGGCCGCCCGTGCTAGCCAGCTTGGTCGCAGAAATCTATGGCCCACCTGAAGCCAGTATTGAACATCTGGTGGCGGTGTCCAAACGTGTCCGGGCCGATATGGAAAAAATAGAGGGCGTTGTTGATGTTGATGATTTTTCCGTAGCGCAGCATGACACGGTACATTTTCACTTGAATCGTGAAAAAGCGGCATTATCCGGTATTAACGTTGAGCAGGTTGCAAAAACATTACACATTGCTGCCGCTGGCGAGCGTGTTGGTATTGTGCATCAGGAAAGCGAACGTCAACCACTGGAAATAATGTTACAACTGCCGCGCGCACTGCGCTCATCTGCTCCCGATTTATCGGCTCTGCGGGTAAAAAACACGCAAGGCGATTTGATACCGCTCAGTGAAATAGTAACGGTTTCCATAAAAAGCGCAGATCAACCTATTTACCATAAAAATTTGCAACGGGTGAATTATGTCACTGCTGAGATGGCGGGACGCAGTCCGGTAGAAGCGGTTTTCGATCTCAATGACGTGCTGGCCGAACGACCCTTGCCAGAAGGATTTACTGCTGAATTTGCAGGTGAAGGCGAATGGAAAATTACGGTCGACGTATTTCGTGATCTTGGCCTCGCTTTTTCCGCTGCACTACTGATGATTTATATCTTATTGGTCGGACAAACCGGGTCGCTAACAGTACCATTGGTGATGATGATAGCAATTCCACTGACTATTATTGGTATCATGCCCGGCTTCTGGCTGCTAAACCAGTTTGCTACACCTATTGCAGGTTATCCTAACCCAATATATTTTACGGCTACCGCTATGATCGGCATGATTGCCCTCGCAGGTATTGTCGTGCGGAATTCAATTATTCTGATCGACTTCATAGAACGTATCCGTCTCCGGGCCAACGTGACACTCGCAGACGCGTTGATAGAAGCTGGTGCAATTCGCTTGCGCCCAATATTCCTGACCGCTGGGGCGGCCATGTTCGGTGCGTTTGTCATTATCCTGGATCCAATATTTTCAGGGCTGGCATGGAGCTTCATTTTTGGCATTTTTGCTTCGACCCTGTTTTCATTACTGGTGATTCCAGTGGTTTATTTTTTAATTAACAAGGAAACATGATTATAAAACCTAATCAGTAAGTACATTTCTTTATAAATCAACCATCGGATTAACAGGTGTTTTAACACGCCAGTTTTATAACTATTACCCCCGCCAGTGCTCGTCAACGCTCGCCAGAGAATAATCTTTAGAGGCGCCCTTTAATATCCGTCAATAGTAATTTGGCGTCCTGATTTGCCGCTGCCTCAGTATTTGAAAGGGCTAACTTTGCACTGTCAAAACTTGAAAAGTAATCGTTCTGAAAATCGATTAATATTAGTGCTGTTTTCGCCATGATCTACTTCTCTCTTTATTAATTAGATTTATCTTGGTTTGCTTTATTTAGTCACCTATCCACTTGTTTCATGCTATCCGCAGACAGCAGACACTCATTACGTACCTTAGTTGGAATTTATCCATTTCACGGTGGAATCACACAAGCCCCGTGGGTCTTCACCCAGAAGAATCAGCCGATAGCGACTAGCATGCACACCCTGCGTATATTGATAGGCGCGACTTAATGCGCGCATGGATTCGGCTTCAGCAGTTCTCAGAAGTTTCTCCAGTAAGTCAGCGTATTCATTGAGTATATCTGCAGGAACAAATCCGAGGTACATGGACCCTGCTTCTTTGCTTTCCGCTTGCTGTGTTCTCAATTGCATAAGCTTGTCTGCCTTAGCACGCACCGCCATACTATTTTCATCCTTTTGCGCTTTCAGCAGATCGGCGTATTCATAAAAATGGTTGATGGTATTGGCATCTGCATAATAAATAGCTTGATGGCACGAATGCTCAGCCCTAGTCTTGTCGCTTTGATCGCTTGCTTGCTGGGCAGAAATAATCATTTGCTGCCATTTGGTGGCGTCCCAGGCTGGCACATCCAAATAAAGAGGGGATGTCTTTGCGCGCAATCGCTTGAGCTGGACATTATTTAAAAAAGATAAACATTCATTCCTGAGTGTTTCTTCTGCGGATTGGCCATCTTTCGGATGCCTTTCAGTGCAATACGCCTCAATAACAACGCTTGGGGAAGAAGGATGGCAACATTCAAAACCATGGCTAGCTAGAACGAATTCGAAACCTGGAAAATTAGGATTATCAAATTCCTTGCTAACAATATCGTACCGAACACAGTCGGTATCCATGGCATTGCTTCTGGCTTCATCCAGAACTACACTATAAGCTATTATCTGAAAGCGAGTTTCCATCACTTTCAATTTCGAGTTGACATAGGTTAGGAGGTCTTGCGGATTTGTGAGCCCTCTATCAAGTTCAACGCGAGTAACTACTGCCAGATAGCTGTGTAATTCCTGAATTCCAGAGGAATTCGGGAGTTTCTTTTTAAAAACCACGATATCCTTAAGAAAGGGACTGCCCCCAAACAACCAATTCTTCTCCTGTGGCGGTAAAACAGAAACCCCTTCGAGTTCCATCCGCTCAGAGAGGTTGATTATGGGCTGACCAATTAGCGTGGGGGTCGTGCAACCAAAGACAAGTACTACAAAAATACTTGTCAAAAATTCCGCTGAAAAAATTTCATTGCTTGTGCCTCCTACTTTCTCTGTTAAAAAAAGAATTTTGCACTATTTCACTGCCGGCTGCTTTTGGCCGAAAACGGTCATTCCAACAAGACAAAATTCCCAAAGCTCAGGTTGTGAATTGGAAATAAAATTAACACATGGGGCGGGTCTATACATATAGACTATGAATCTATACCCGCCTCTGGAATCCCTTGCAACTACATCTGCCGCATTCAAAGTCTCTCGGCCACCGAAGCTTAAAAAGAGCATTGAAACACGGCTCTTCGATACCATAATTCACAAGGAAATCGCTTGAAATTGAAGCTTTTTTAAAATTGAACTGTATTTTTGAACATATCATATCTTTTTGTTATCTAACGTAAATAACGAAAGTAGTGTAGCTGGAAAACTGGCTGAGAATCATTGGTAATCAATATACAAAAACAAATAACACGAGTACTGTTACCCAAAAACAAAACCCCAAAAAAGCTACAGCCACTGCGCCGAGGTAAATTTTTCCTGAGCGCTCAATTAACTTAAAACCTGACTCGCTCTTTATTATTTTTCCAGTTTTTTCATTTTTAAAAAAGCTATCTGGAATCCATTTGCCAAAGGAGACTATTGGAGTTAACAAACAACCTGTACCCCAGAATATAATCTCTAATAAAATTAAAACTATAATATCTTCCATAGAAGTCTTAAGTATTATTTACACATAACGTGATATATACGACATCATTGCCTGCTTAAAAATTACTGGATCAAGTACACTATAAAATAGTGTCACGGCTACGATAGCCTAAGCACAGAAAATACCTATATTTCATGGATTAAACAATATATCGTTTTTAATAGTAATCGGTGCTACTGAAATCAACCATTTTTTGAGCGACAATAGTGAAATGAATAGAACAGCAACGCTGTTTAATCTTGGCCGCGATTTAGTAGCCGCCAGCCAATATCGAGAATTGAGACAAAGAGCCTTTGCGTATCAGGAAAAGTTTACGTTAGCATAAAAGCTGCAGTTTCAGTGTTGTGCGCCTCGTGAGAGTTAACTTGGCAACATCGTTCAGATTTATGATGACACTTTTGCCAGTATGCAATCCGACTGCTAATGGCCGAACAGCGACCGCTACAAAACGGCCGCTGATGTCCAAAGTTATACTTCAGTTTGTTCGGCCATTTCCAATGCATCATCGACTTCAATTCCTAAATACCGAACAGTACTTTCCAGTTTTGTGTG
>RCMY010004230.1_pt1 | contig 12466 bp, 12 predicted proteins | sample 2041341 | NCBI WGS metagenome assembly RCMY01 (sample SAMN09708234, study PRJNA481090) | Marine sediment metagenome, whole genome shotgun sequencing project. | reverse complement strand
GCTTCTTGCAGTTCGTGAATTGAACACGGGCGAAACAATGATCGAATCTGGAGGGAAAGATGCGTAGAAGCGTTATTGGCATTCTGCTCGCACTCGTGTTGGCGACCATCGGGACCGTGGCACTGGTCTTGTATGTCTCGCAGGCCGAAGAGCGTGCGAGAGAGGGCGAGGAACTGGTCGAGGTTTACGTGGTCAACACGCTGATCCCAGCCGGAACGCCGGCCGAACTGGTCGAAGGCTTCCTACGAGTCGAGGAGGTCCCTGCGAAGGTTCGCCCCCTGAACGCTGTCGAGAATCTCGAGTCGCTTGCCGGTCAGGTGGCCGGCGTCGAACTCGTGCCCGGCGAGCAGCTCCTCGAATCACGATTCGTGACGAGAGCGAACTTCACAAATCGAACAGCAGGCGTCGACGTTCCTGACGACAAGGTCGAGATCACGATTGCGTTAGATCCGGAGCGCGCCATCGGCGGGCTCGTCCTGCCCGGGGACACGGTGGCCGTCTTTGCCTCCTTCGAACCATTCGATCTCCAGGCAAACGTTGTCGAGGTCGACGGCGAGGAAGTACCACTTCCGGACTCGGTCGCCGAAACGACTGCTGCGAAAACCCCGAACACGACCGATCTCCTGCTGCACAAGATCCTCGTCACGGCGGTGCAAGAGGACGTGTCGAACTCGTTCAACGACGACGAAGAGCGGGATGCGCTCACCGAGTCTCCCGAGAGCGAGCTCCTGATCACGCTCGCTGTGGACCCGAGCGAGGCCGAGCGAATCATCTTCGCTGCCGAATTCGGTTTGCTGTGGCTCGGCGCTGAACGGTCGACCGTACCTGATACCGACGATCCCATCATCACCCGAGGAAACGTGTACCAGGCGGAGCCCAGCTGAGATGAGTGGCCTCACCGTCGTTTCTGAAAACGATGAACTTGCGACACGACTCGCTCCCCTTCTCGAGGGCCGGCAAGCCGTGCGCCGAGTGTGGGAAGCGTGGCAGGACCCCGTGCACGCCGTGGAAGCCATCGCAGCGGCAGCGCCAAGCGTCGTCGCCATCGGTGACGACGTACTCATCGATGACATCGAGACACTGCTTCGGGCCTTGGACGTCCGCCGCCCCGACATTGGTGTCGTGGTCTTTCGTTCGGAGGTGGATGCCGACCAGACGGTCGACCTGCTTCGCATGGGTGCCCGAGACGTCGTCGAATCGGGCTGGACAGACCAGGATGTTCTCGAAGTTCTGGACCGCGTTTTTCGGGTCATGGGCGAGCGAAAGGCGAGCTTCGATCAGTCCCATGACGAGCATCGACACCGGCTCATCACCGTTTTGAGCCCGAAAGGTGGAACAGGCAAGACCACTGTCGCGACGAATCTCGCCGCCGGCCTCGCTCGTCGAGCTCCGGGAAGAGTCGTCTTGATCGATCTCGACGTGCAGTTCGGTGACGTCGCCTCCGCCCTCGGGGCTGAGCCGGAACACACGCTTGTCGATGCCGTAGGCAGCGGCCCGATCGACCCGACGACGCTCAAGGTCTACCTGACTCAGCTCCCGGATGGACTGAGTTTGCTGACACCGCCGGACGACCTGGCGCTTGCCGAGGACATCTACCCGGACGGGATCAAGGCCCTTCTCGGCCTACTCCACGAGGAGTACGGCTTCGTGGTCGTCGATACCGGTGCTGGGATCGATGAATTCTCTCTCCTGGCCATGGAGCTCTCGACTGACTTCCTTTTCGTAACGACCACCGACGTTCCAGGTGTCCTCGCGACCAAGAAGCAAATCGATGCACTTGACCGCCTCGGCATGACCTCGGCATATCGGACTCTCATACTCAATCGGGCCGACGCTCGTGTCGGCCTCTCGCGCGCCGACATCGAGGAGACAATCGGGCTGAAAGTCGATCACGAGATCCCGAGCTCCCGGTCGGTCCCGCTCTCAACCAACCAAGGGGTTCCCGTGCTTTCATCCGGGAACTCCGACGCTGTCACCCGCGCCTTCCAAGAAATCGTCGACGGCTACCGCCCGCCTCGACCGTCTGAGCGAACCGGACGACGGTTCTTCAAGAGGAGTTGACCATGGGAATCGGTAGTCGCCTACGAGCAAGTTCAGGGAACGATGACGGCTTCTTGCCGCAGAGCGCCATGTTCGAACAGGTCGTGCCAACAACGCACGTGCGACGGGAGGATCCTCTCGCCAAGATCAAGGTCAAGGCCAATACAGCCCTCGCCGAGAGGCTTGGCAGTCGACTGTTCGACTCTTCGCTCGACGAGCGCCAGCTCCACGGGTACGTCGTCCAAGAGCTCGATGCTGTGCTCGAAGGCGAGCTGCACCAGCTCTCGACCGAGGAGCGGCACCAGCTGGTCCAGTCGATCAGCTCCGACATCCTCGGCCTGGGCCCGATCGAGAGCTTTCTCGCCGATGACCAAGTCACCGAGGTCATGGTCAACGGCGACGACGCCATCTACATCGAGCGCGATGGACAGATCCACTTGACGGACGCTCGTTTCGTCTCGCTCGAACACCTTCGCCAAGTCATCGAACGAATCGTGTCGGCCGTCGGCCGCCGTATCGACGAGTCCTCACCGCTGGTCGATGCCAGACTTCCCGACGGTTCCCGAGTGAACGCGATCATTCCACCGCTCGCCGTTGACGGGCCTCAGCTCACCATCCGAAAGTTTTCGAAACGAGCCTTCACAGCCGAGGATCTTGTCACGTTCGGGTCGCTGAGCGAGGGATCTGCGACCTTCCTCGATCTTGCTGTCAGGGGAAGGCGCAACATTCTCATCTCCGGTGGTACCGGAACCGGTAAAACCACTCTCCTCAACGTTGTATCGTCGTTCATCCCAGAGGGCGAACGCATCGTCACCATTGAGGACGCCGTCGAACTCAGACTCGGGCAGCGCCACGTCATCCGGCTCGAAGCACGACCACCCAATCTCGAAGGCCGGGGAGCGGTTCCGATCCGAGATCTCGTGCGTAACTCGCTCCGTATGCGCCCTGACCGAATCGTCGTCGGCGAGGTTCGCGGCGGCGAAGCTCTCGACATGCTCCAAGCAATGAACACTGGCCACGAGGGTTCGTTGTCAACCCTTCACGCCAACACCCCTCGCGATGCTTTGGCCCGACTCGAGACGATGGTCTTGATGGCGGGAATCGAACTGCCGATGCGAGCCATTCGCGAGCAAGTTGCCTCGGCGCTCGATTTGATCGTGCATCTCTCGCGCATGCGTGACGGGAGCCGACGGGTCACGCAGATCACCGAGGTGGTCGGCATGGAGGGTGACACCATCACGCTCAGCGATCTGTACAAGTTCGACTTCGACGCCGGAATGGACGAGGACGGCCGGCAGATCGGAGAGCTGACTGCGACCGGGCTCCGCCCGATGTTCTCAGATGAACTCTCCCACTACGGCATCACGATTCCTGACGAGCTCCTCGGCATCTCTCTCGACGATGCCATCGGCGGCCGGCGCTCCCGCCGATGACCAGGACGGTTTCCAACGTCGGCCGACTCATCGCCGGGCTTCTCGTTTGCACACTCGCGCTGCCAATGGCGGCCGGGGCGCAGGGTGGCGAGATCCAGATCCTCGAGGTCGACAACACCAATCATCCGCGGATCGAGCTGCGCGTCGCGATCCCGCCCGAACTCGGCACTGGTCCACTGAGCGGCAGTGATTTCGCGCTCGCAGAGGAAGGCATCACCCAGCCGGCCGCTGTCACAGCCGAAACCAATCAGGTTCAGGTCGTATTAGCGATCGACACGTCCGGATCCATGAAACCGACTGGTGCACTCGCGGTCGCCAAGGCTGCGGCAAGCCAGCTCATCCAGAGCCTTCCTGAAGAAGCCCGGGTTGGCGTTATCGGCTTCGGCTCCGAGGTGCTTGTTGCGGCGCCGATGACGGCTGAGAAGACGGCGGCGATTGACGCCATCGCGTCGCTCGACTTCTCGGGCGATACCGCCTTGTGGGACTCGCTGATCGAGGCCTCCAGCCTGTTCGAAGCGGACGACGATCAATCCAGTCTGTTCGTCGTCGTCCTCACCGACGGTACGAACGACGGAGGTGCGGCACTGCAATCCGACGCAGTTTCGGCACTGGAACAAGCCGGCGCCTCGATCTACGCCATCGGTCTCCAGACAGCGGCGACCGATTTCACCGAGCTCGAGTCCGTCGTCGACGAGATCGGTGGAGGGTTCCGAACTGCCGAGGGTACGGAGGCCCTGGCAGAGGTGTTCACGGATCTCTCCGACCGTCTCAACAACAGATACCGGATCACCTTCGACGCCGCAGGGACAGGAGAACGCGAAGTCATCCTGTCAGTCGCCACCGAGGGAGGGCTAGCAGTCACCAGGCAGGTGCTCGACCTCGGGGGGACACCGGACGCAATTGCCGAGGACGAGGTGGTCGCACAGAACTGGCCGTCTCAACTCGGGTCGAGAACTGCACCGGGAGTGACCGGAATCGGCCAGAACTGGGTGCTCTGGGCAGGCGCTGGTTTCCTTTTCGTAGCGCTTGCCATCATCGCCCTCGTGATGCTCCGGCCGGCAGTTCAAGTCCGTATGGCCGGGGCGGCGCCAACGCCAGACAACGTGAGCGGCCTGACCCAGAAGCTTTCCAGCTCGGCCGAACGGTTCATGGCTGGCAGCGAGAGCGGGGGTCGCCTCGACGCCTCTCTCGATGCCGCCGGAATGGAAATTCGACCGGGAGAGATCGTCGTCCTCACTGGCGCGCTGATGCTCGCAATCTCAATGCTCATCGGCTGGGCAAGCACACCGCTCGTCGGGATACTTGCTGCCGCCATCGTGCCGATGGTCTCGTGGGCTGTCGTCTCGCGAAAGCTGCGAAAGCGGCGCGACGAGTTCGCAGAGCAACTGAGCGACACCCTCAACATCATGGCCGGAGCCCTCCGGGCAGGCCGAGGCCTCCCTCAGTGCATCGACCTGGTGGCTCAGGAAGCGGACTCCCCTACCTCCGATGAGTTCCGTCGGGTCATCATCGAGTCTCGAATCGGACGAGACATCACCGTGTCGCTCCAGAGCGTCGCCCAACGAATGGACAACGTCGATTTCTACTGGTTCGCAGAAGCCGTCGGAATCAACCGCGAGCTCGGTGGCGATTTGGCCGAAGTGCTCGACAACATCGGTTCGCTTGTGCGAGACCGGACAAAGATGAAAATGCACGTCAAGGCGCTCGCCGCCGAGGGCCGACTCTCGGCAATGGTCCTGATCATCCTTCCGATCCTCCTTTTCTTCTACCTCCAGATTGTCAACCCCGAATACGGCGGGCGCCTCCTGAACGGCCCGGGCTTGGTCATGCTCGCCCTTGGCATGGTGGCCATGGGTGCAGGCTCGCTCTGGATCCGCAACCTCGTCCGGCTGGACTACTGAGAAAGGACTGAACCATGCCCATCTCTATTTGGCTAGCCGCAGCAGCGCTCGCAGGCTCGATCCCGCTCGCATGGTGGTCCCTCCAGAGCCCGGACCGCTCGCAGGCACGGCGAACGCGAAGCAACCTTGCATCCACGACGAACCCGAGCAGCTTCCGAGGCGCAGTCCTCAACCGACCGGCCTCCGAACGAGTCCTCGATCCGATCCTGACCAAGCTGGCGTCGTTCGGGCGACGGTTCCTGCCAACGGAATGGTTCGCCAGAGTTGATGACCGGCTCGCGAAGGCCGGCCTGCTCGGGCGATTCCGAAGCGAGCAGGTTGCTGGCCTCAAGATGCTACTCGTCTTGGTGACGACCGTGCTGTTCGGGGCCGTAGTCGCGCAGAATCCGACACTGCTGTCGGTTGGAGGATTTGTCGCCATGCTCGCGGCGACCTGGTTCGTTCCCGATGCCTTGATCAGTGGACGCGGCGATCGACGCCTGCAGGCGGTCGACAAAGAGTTGCCCGACATCCTCGATCAGTTGACCGTCAGCGTTGAGGCCGGCCTCGGATTCGAAGCCGCCATCGCTCGGATCGGCGAAAAGGGAGACAGCAATTTGTCCTTCGAATTCGCTCGGGCAATGCAGGACATCAAGCTGGGGATGACCAGGATCGAAGCGCTCGACGGCCTCGCTGCTCGAACGGGAAGCTCGGAGGTGCGACACTTCGTGCTGGCGCTGCGTCAGGCCGAGAAGATGGGCGTTCCGCTGGCAAAGACGCTCCGAATCCAGTCGAGCGAGATGCGCCAGAAGCGTCGCCTTCGAGCCGAAGAGGCGGCCTACAAGCTGCCGGTCAAGCTTGTGTTCCCGCTCGGCCTGTGCATTCTTCCGGCTATGTTCATCGTGCTGCTGGGTCCCGCAGTCCTTCAAATTATTGACGCTTGGTCGTGAGGAGATGGTGATGGCGGGTAACGAACCAGAGTTGGAGGGCCTGCGGGCCGATCATTCGGTGCGATCGATTCTGAACGACTTGGCGACTCGTGACGAGGCGACCGGGCTTCCCCCCGCACCCACCGGCTTTGATCCGCTCGATTTGGCCCTCGACGGCGGTCTTCTCCCGCAGGAGTTGGTCCTGCTCGGTGGGCGCCCTGGAGTCGGCAAGACGCTCACAGCGCTCCAGTGGGCTCGAGCGTCTGCAGCATCAAACCGTCACGTTGCGTTCGTCTGCTATGAGCACGACGAAGTTGCGCTCATCGGGCGACTCATCATCCAGGAAATCGCGGCGACCGAGTCGGTCGATTCGACCCTGATGATCTCACTTCGCAGCCATGTGCGAATGCTGATGACGGGTCAGACTTCGCTCAATCAGTTGGCCGACGCTCACCCGGTTCTCAAAGCAGCCATCAACTCTTTGTACGACAACGCAGAAGCCCTTTCAGTCATTCGCGCATCGACCTTGTGGAGCGACATCAATTGGCTCGAGCAGGTAGCGACGGATCATCTCGAACCGGGCGGCCTCCTGGTGGTCGATTACATCCAGAAGATTCCGGTGCAGGGTGCACCCAATCTCCACCATCAGGTCATGCGGGCGACTGAGCACCTCAAGGATCTCGCCGTCACTGCAAACATCGCCGTTCTAGCGCTAGCCGCTGCAGACGAAGTGGGAATATCGGCACGACGTCTACGCCTCGACCATCTGCGGGGCGCCGATGCGCTCGCGCATGAGTGTGACATTGCGATGATCCTCAACCAGAAGGTCGATGCCACCGCCGATCGTCACCTCCGGTACGACCTGCTCAAGATGGAAGAGGCGAAGACCAAGGTGCTGCTCTCGATTGAGAAGAACCGCCGAGGCGAGAACGACATCCATCTGGAGTTCGTGAAGGACTTCGGCAGTTTTCGACTCCGCCCGAACGGCGGATTCAACAGCGACGGTCTCTACGAGCTCGACCAGATCCCACTCGATCACTGAGCCTCCGGGAGACTCAGGCCCCGACCCAGCTCGGTTTCCATGCGCCCGTTCGGCGACCAGCACCACCTGTCGGCCAGCTCAGCGAGAGCGACACGGCCAGGTGCGATGCAGCGAGAAACCAATTACCCACGACGATGTGGGCGAGGGCCATCGGGACGAGCACGCCGATTATCAGGTCTGCACTGAACTGAGAGCCAAGTGACATCAAGGGGTGCTCCGAGCTCGTCATCTTCTGTACCGTCGTCCGCCCGAGCATGAGCAGGACGGCGAATGCGCCACCGGCGAAGAGACCGTCAGTCAGCATCCCGGCGGCCGAGAATGCGACTGCGACTAGCAGCGTCGCATCAGCGAGGTCCGAACGGCTCTTGTCGCTGTTGGCCCTGATCGACTCCAGCAGTGGTTTGACGCCTTCGCGCACCACAGCGCCATTGGCATACGCGGCACCGGTGAGGAAGGACACGATCGTGTACCCGATGAGTGCGAGTGCGGCGAAGGCGCCGCCTGCCTGGAACAAGATCGGATTCATGCCTCTTCCCTCGGTAGTCCTCCCGCTCTTCTTCGGCAGGCTCACTGCAGAATGAAGCAGACCGGCGAAAGGCACGAGAAACCGGGTAGATGGTTCGATTGTTCCTAGCCCAGCGACAGCACCACCCAGAACACGATCATGCCCGCTGCGAGCGTGGCGATGAGGTTCTTCGTTTTCCACGCGACCGGCAAGGCGATACCGATACCGGCGATCTCGGCCAGCGTGATGCCACGGTTTGCCGCTTCGGGGTTGGCCAGGAGGCTGACGGTGAGGGCCGCAAGCACCGCAGGAGCGACGTAGCGCAGCGCCCGGAGCATCGGCGCCAGTAACGCAGTGTCGGCGAGGGCGAGGATCAGACCGGCCCTCATCGTGTAGGTGACGGCACCGACGGCCAGCACTGCGAACAAGGCTGTTGTGTAACTCACGAGATCACCGCCGGCTGCAGCAGGCGACGTTCGGCCAGGGTCTCAGCGACGAAGCCGGCGATCACGCCACAGAACGCTCCGAAGAGGAGGCCGACTCGGTTGGGGAGACCCATCGTGGCGAAACACACACCGGCTCCCACCACCGCGGCGATCACGCCCGGCCGATTGGTCAAACCTAGGACCACCAGGCCGATGAACATGACCGCTGGTGCGAACCCGAGCTGCCAGCCGGCGGCACGGACGAACCGAATGCCAACCCGAGCAGCGTGACGACCTGCCACGTGACGAAGAACAGCGAACCCACCACGGCGTAGTAGCGACGGAAATAGGCAGGCTCATCACCCGCGTGTTGCATCGCAAGAGCGAAGACCTGATCGATCAAGATGAACGGAGCCACCACCGGAACCATCGCGGCTGCGCCTTAAACGTTGGCGCCAGCGCCGCCGAATACATCACGTGGCGGGCGTTGATCACGAGGGCTGTCGCCATGGCCGCCCAGATCGACGCCGTGCTCACCAGCGTGAGAAGTGCCAGTTGTGCAGCGCCGGCCAGAATCACCCAGGAGGTCAGGACGCCAACGGGGTCCGGCATAGGAGACTCGGTAATGGCAACGCCCAGAACGAAGCCGAACGGTTAGGCCGGCACCAGGAGCGGAAGCGATTCCTTGATGGCCACGCGCCGAGCGTCGGCCAGCGACCGTTCGACGTTCTGCGAATCCGCGGCCGAAGAGGTGCCACCGATTCGTCTCGATCGGTGGCAGATTTCGGACCCTCAACCCGTAGGCCGGTTGTCATCGACCCGTGGCATCATCTGTGGAGCCTAGAAGTCCAAGGCTCCGAGAACAAAGGAGTAGTCATCAGTCCAAAGGTCGCCGGTGCCATCAGCCGGGATCCAGTCGCTGTTCAAAGATGTCAACGACTCGAGCACTGCATCGGTGGGAGCCATCACGAGGTAGCGGGATGCTGTCGCACCCTGCTCGACGTCCGCCGCCGGTGGAAGAAACAACCGATGTGAAGCCCGAAGGTCAAGCTCAAGCGCAACTCGTCCCAGCACAGGCTCCAAGTCGAAATGCCGGTTCGAAATGTTGAAGACCAAGATGCCCTCCGCCGATAGGTGCTCCGAATAGCCCGACACCGCCTCGAGGGTCAAGAGATGAACAGGTACAGCGTCCGAGCTGAACGCGTCGAGCACCAAAATGTCGAACTTCGCATCAGACCTGTTCACCCCGAGACGCCCGTCTACGACCTCGATCTCAATTGCAGCATCGGTTTCTCTCAGATATGTGAACAGACTGTCGTCCTGGGCGATCTCAACGACAGCCGGATCGATCTCATAGAAGTGGAAGCGGTCGCCGGGATCACCGTATGCCGCCAGCCCACCGGCGCCAAGGCCCACTACTCCGACCGAGGCGTTCGGTGGCTTCAGCGCGAACACATCTCCTAGCGGTCCGTGCGGGTGGTAGTAGGATGTCGCCGTAGGCGCATCGAGGGCCGACAAGTCCTGAGTTCCGTGGTTGGTTGTTCCGACCGCCAACACTCTGAAGCCGTCTCGATCCGCCACGCCATAGACACCGAATGCAGTTCGATCGGTATAAAGGTTGTCGACGCGCACGATGACAGCGGGGAAGAGAAGTAGGCCCCCCATGGTAATCGCCAGGGATTGCTGGAGCGTGAGGTTCGCGAGCGCTGCCAACGAGGTAAGAATAATGACCAGCATGAACGTCGTTGGCCAGAATAGCGCCGAGGCCGCCGACGCAAGGAGCAGCGCCGGCACTGCGAGTCGGGGTATCGGTAGCCGCAGCAGTTGAGCCCGACGCTCCGGGAGCGGGACGATCAACAGAACGAGAGCGATGGCGATTGGATACTCCATCACGGTCGTGAAGACAAGGGGAGCTACCAACACCGTGAGTAGACCGCCCATCGCTCCGCCCACGGAAACCGACAGGTAGAACTCCGTCAATCTCCGTGCTGGCGGCCGATCGGCCGCCAGACGACCGTGACATACGACAGCAGCGGCAAAGAACCACGACAGCTGAACGAGAATCGAAAGAGCAAGGAACCTGACGCCGAAGTAGATCGACAATGCCAGTGGCATCAATCCCAGCAGGACGATCGGTTTGCAGCGAGCCACCCACTTCTGAGCATTTCCGCTGAAAGTAAGCACGTAGCTCGTCAGATATCCGAGAAGCGGAATGATCCACAGAAGGGGGAAGCTGGCGAGGTCGGTGGTGATGTAGCTCGTCACACCGAGCAGGAGCGCTGAGGGAACAGCTGCCCAACCAACCCACGTGACCCGCTGTGTCCAGAGTGCCCGCCGGTCCACTTCAGCGATTGATGATGCCGATTCGCCGCTGTCAGCGATCGTCTGGTCGGGCGGAAAGCTCCGAACCGCAAACGCAGCGGCAGCAGCCATAGCAACAAAGAAGCCGTACAGCACTGTCCAGAGCAAGCCTTGCTGGCGAAGCGTGAAGAGCGGCTCGACGGCGATCGGATATGCGACGAGCGCCAAGACTGAACCTACATTGCCGGCCGCATAGAGGAAGTAGGGGTCGTCGGCATCAGCCTGCCGAGTCAAGGAGTACCAACGCTGAAGCGTCGGCGACGCCGTCGAGATCGCGAAGAACGGCAGGCCAACAATCACGAAGAGAGTTCCGAGAGCCCACACCGAAACATCGACCGATGAGTCCAGGACCCATCCATCGGGGACGCGAACGGGGAGAACCAAGAGCAGCGGGAGGAGAAACAGCGTCACCTGCACGCTCCCGTGCATTCGAGGCTGAAGATGCTTCGCTGCTACGTGCACGAAGAGGTACGCCGCCAACAGCATCAGCTGAAAGAAGACCATCGAAGTGTTCCAGAGCGCGCTGCTTCCGCCGGCGATCGGCAGCAACAGCCTGGCCACCATCGGTTGAACCAAGAACAAGAGACTGGATCCGAGGAACGAAGCGGCCACGAAGAGCCATCGCAGCGAACGCGAATCGGCTGTCGCGATCGGACTAGTCGAACTCGAACCCCCTGCCCTGCGAGCCGGCTCATGGGCCACACCTTCGAGAGCTGCGCCCACGCCTTCTTTGCTAGTCATCTGTCCTCCTCGGACGATGTTCATGCGAATGCACTGCCAGGGTCAAGATCCGATCGGACCACGCTGCCAAGCAGAGACACCTACGGTGGCTGACGACAACTGTGGCGGCACGAAGGCCGTCCAAGCGAGTATCGACGATGAGCATCGACCCAGTTCCCCTCTCTGCGATCGAGTTCTCCAACGACGAAGGAGCCTTCTTCAGAGGTGTTCGTTCGCAACACCCATTTCAGAAGCAGGGCCCCCCACCTGTCAACAACGTCTCAGGGAACTACAGCTAGCCGAACGCGAGCACCACCCAGAAAACACCCATGCCAGCGGCGAGGGTGGCGATGAGGTTCTTTGTCTTCCAGGCCACCGGCAAGGCGACTCCGATGCCGGCGATCTCGGCCAGGGTGATGCCACGGTTTGCCGCTTCGGGGTTGGCCAGAAGACTGACCGTGAGGGCCGCAAGCACCGCAGGAGCGACGTAGCGCAACGCCCGGAGCATCGGTGCCGGCAACGCGGTATCGGCGAGGGCGAGGATCAGACCGGCTCTCATCGTGTAGGTGATGGCACCGACGGCCAGCACTGCGAACAAGGCTGTTGAGTAGCTCACGAGATCACCGCCGCTTGCAGAAGGCGACGCTCCGACAACGTCTCGGCGACATAGCCGGCGATCACACCGCAGAGCGCTCCGAGGAGAAGACCGAGGCGGTTGGGAAGACCGATCGTTGCGAAGCACACGCTGGCTCCGACCACGGCGGCGATCACCCCCGGTCGATTGGACAATCCCAGAACCACTAGGCCGATGAACATGACCGCTGGTGCGAATCCGAGCTGCCAGCCTGTGGGCACGGACGAACCGAGTACCAGCCCCACCAGCGTGACTACCTGCCACGTAACGAAGAACAGCGAACCCACCACGGCGTAGTAGCGACGGAAGTACGCAGGCTCATCGCCCGCGTGCTGCATCGCAAGTGCGAATACCTGATCGACCAGGACGAACGGGGCCACCCAGCGGAACCAGCGCGGTTGCGACTTAAACACCGGAGCCAACGCCGCCGAATACATCACGTGGCGCGCATTGATCACGAGGGCCGCCGCCATGGCCGCCCAGATCGACGCCGTGCT
>RCMY010004229.1_pt1 | contig 12468 bp, 12 predicted proteins | sample 2041341 | NCBI WGS metagenome assembly RCMY01 (sample SAMN09708234, study PRJNA481090) | Marine sediment metagenome, whole genome shotgun sequencing project. | reverse complement strand
CACCGAATTGCCCATGGCATGCGCATATTCGATCATGATGGAAGGCTTGTCGGAATCTGATTTTCCATGCTCGATCAAGTATTCGAATTTCGGGTACATGGGGCAGTACAGGTCTGTGTGATCTTCTTTGCCCGCCGGTTCGTATTGCACGATCCGGTTGTCATCATGTTCTTTTAACCATTTGTAGGTAGTCCTGAAAATCTCACCCTCCCCGGCCTCATTGCCCAGCGACCATGAATAAATGGACGGATGATTACGATCCCGGTAATACATACGCTGCGTTCGGGACTCATGTGCCGGAAGCCAGCTCATTTCATTGCCGATTTGCGTTTTTTCGTCGATGGCCAGGGGATGGCTCTCGATATTGGCCTCATTGACCACGTAAAGTCCATATTTATCACAGAGTTCCATCCAATAGGGGTCGTTGGGATAATGCGAACTGCGTACCGCATTGATGTTGTTGCTTTTCATTAATAGGATATCCTTTTCCATGGATTCCCGAGAAACCACATGGCCGGTAAAAGGGTCGGTCTCGTGACGATCCACACCTTTGATGTAGATGGGTTTTCCGTTAAAAAGCACTTGGCTATTCTTGATTTCGACCCGTTTGAATCCGACCCAACGATCGATATATTCGGTGTTATTGGCGTCTTCTTCATCCTCCAAAGTGATTTTTATTCCGTAGAGATTTGGGATTTCCGCCGACCATGGCTTTATATTTTCAAGGAGTTTGTCCGTTTGGAACTCGATGGTACTATCCGCGGGAATTTCCAAGTTTTCAGTTACACTATACAACGAAGTCCCGCCATCGAGCAATTCAAGTGTTATTTTTCGGGAAACGTTTTGAGCGCTCGAATTGCTGATGGAAACCGTCCCCTTAAAAACTCCCTTGGAATAGGTATTGTCCAAATTGGCGTACGTATGATAATCCGAAACGAAAACCTTGGGGTGGGTATAGAGATACACATCGCGCTCGATACCGCTCATACGCAACATGTCTTGACTTTCGAGATAGCTCGCATCGCTCCAACGGAACATTTGTAGGGCGATAAGGTTTCCCCCTTCGGATAGATATTCGGAAATATTAAACTCCGCCGGGGTTTTACTGCCCTGGGAATACCCGACATATTTACCATTGATATAAACGTACATTGCTGATTTGGCACCTGCAAAATGAAGGATGGTTTCTTCGGATAGAAAAGCTTTATCAAGCTCGATTTCTTTGCGGTATGTACCTACCGGATTGTAATCCGTTGGTGCATCGGGCCATTTGGTTTCAAAGGGATAGCGCTCATCTAAATAAATAGGATAATCATAGCCCTCAACTTCCCAGTTTGCGGGTACAGGAATGGTTTTCCATTCGCTGTCGTCAAAAGAAGTATTTTGAAAAGTAAGCGGCCTTTGCTTGGGGTCTTTGGTAAAATGGAATTTCCAATCACCGTTCAGGTTTAGAAAACGCCTTGAATTTTGCATGTTTGAAATTTTTTCGGATTCAAAGGCAAAAAATGTGGCCCTGGGCGGCAGTTTGTTTTCCTCGAAGATTTTATGGTTGAAGTGGTTCACCTGTTCCGGTATTTTGGACAAGGGTTCTTGGGAGAAACCAAGTACTGCAAAGAATAGGGATGCGAGAGTGATGCGTTTACTGTTCATGGTTATATTTTTTTGACTTTTACTGTTAGGGATGTCGATCCTATTTTGAACGTTTTCGTTAATCTATTGCTCTCAATCCATCCGCATAAAATCTTCCCCAAAAATTTTCCCCAAATAAAACAATAGCTCTTCCGCATTTTCTTGCGTAAAGACCATCGGTGGTTTTATTTTCAAAACGTTGCGATCCGGCCCATCGGTGCTCATCAAAATACCATGGTCTTTCATGCGATTGGCCAAATAATCGGCTCGGTCGCCAAGCGGATTCATTTCGGAATCTACAAGTTCAAAACCCAAGAAAAGTCCTTGCCCCCGAATATCCCCGATAATCGGAAAATCCTTGGCCAAGCTTTGTAATTCCGATTTTAGGAAATTGCCTATTTTCAGGGCATGTTCCTGTAAGTTTTCGCGCTTGACCGTTCGCAATACTTCGGCACCGATGGCACAGGAAACTGGGTTTCCACCGAAAGTGTTGAAATACTCCATTCCGTTGGCAAATTTTTCCGCCACTTCTTGCGTACAGGCCACCGTCGCCAAGGGGTGGCCGTTCCCCAAGGGCTTGCCGATCGTAACGATATCTGGTACGACATTGTGCAATTGAAAGCCCCAAAAGGTCTTGCCCACACGCCCGCAGCCTACTTGCACTTCGTCGGAAATACAGAGTCCGCCTGCCGCACGGATATGTTCGTAGGCCTTGGCCAAAAATCCTTCCGGAAGCTCGATCTGTCCGCCACAACTGATAATGGGTTCGACGATAAGTGCACCGACACCGCGACCTTTTTCGTGAATGGCGTCGATTTGTTTTTGAACTTCTTCGGCATATTTAACTCCCGTATTTTCGCCCCGATATTTTCCCCGAAACGCGTCGGGAAGGGGAAAGATATGGGTGTGTTCGGGTGCGCCTTGTCCCCCTTTACCATCGAACTTGTACGAACTGATATCGACCGTCATATTCGTATTGCCATGGTACCCCATTTCGGAAGCGATAATGTCCCGTTCACCGGTAACGGCCTTTACCATACGAATGGCCAGTTCGTTCGCCTCACTGCCGGAGTTCACAAAGTGGAGCACCGAAAGTTCGGGGGGCAAGGTTTCCAGAAGTTCTTGGGCTAGGGCATTAATGTTGTCGTGCAGGTAGCGGGAGTTGGTGTTGAGCAACGCCATCTGCTCCTGTCCCGCTTTGACGACGGCCGGATGTTCATGCCCCACATGGGCCACATTGTTCACGGTGTCGAGGTACTTCCGCCCGTATTGGTCGATCAGGTATTGTCCCACTCCGCGAACCATTTTGATGGGTACATCATATTGCAGGCTCAAGCTTTTGCCCAGATGTTGTTTTCGATACCCGATCAGCTGATCGTTCGGTGTTACCTGCTGCGGATTCAGCGACGTCGATTTGAACAAAAGATTGGGATCGGGACAGACACTTTTCCAAACCTCGATCTGCTTGAAATAGCCAACGCCAGGAAAATCCGTAGCATATCCTAACATCGAGAGCATTACCTGAAAGTGGAGGTGGGGCGCCCAGTTTCCGTTTTCTTCGGGATGCCCCAAATACCCGATATTTTCTCCTTTCTTGATATTCTGGCCAGCTGCTATTTTCTGGATTGACGACAAGGACAAATGGCCGTACAATGTAAAAAATTCGAACGTTTCGGTCTTGTGTTTTAGGATGATCAGTCCACCATACTCCTTATCTCCGGCATCGTTTACCGAAGTAACTACCTCGCCGTCGAACAGGGCGTTTATCGCAGTTCCAGCGGGCAGCCAAAAATCAATTCCCAAGTGGATGGTGCGGTTTTCGGGGCCGCTGTTGCCGATGCGGCCATACTCTGAAGTGGTGTAAACGGTTCGTGGTTCTAAATAACCACCGGCCAATATTTTCTTTGGATGCTGTTTTGCCAGCCGATCGATCTTGAACTGAAAAAGTTCCAAGTCATCAAAATCGACCTGTTGCCCCAGCCATTTGCTCGAAACGCTAAGGTCTAACGGATGTGTTTCGTTTTTGTCCAACGTGGGGAACAGCTCCGACACTCCAAACTCGTTTTTTCCGGCCCAAGTGTCAAATTCGGTTTGATGGGGATGCGGCATAAACCCACAGGCCTGCCGAAAACTGTAATGCGCAAAATCGGTATGTACGGCGTACCATTTTTCAAGCACTTCCCAAGCCGGTTTTTCGCTGACCAGCAAGTATTCGTTATCGGGCTCTTTGCGCTTGTTAATCGCCGATTTGGTGACCGAGATGACCAATCGCATGGCAATGGCGTTGTATAGGTGTTCCAGTTCTTCTTCTTGCAACGGAAACGTAGCATGATACCCTTTTACAATGGGCAGGGCAGCTTCCAAAGGCGCGTTATGGCCCATGACGGCGTAGGCACAGGCAATGGCCAGGTCGTTGATGATCTGGGTGTGGAGTGCATCCCCATAATCGATGGCGGCCTTGACCGTCGGATGGATCAGGTCTTCGGAAACCACCAGATTAAAATCGTTGGCATCGTTGTGTACGACCGCTTTTCGGAGTTTGGCATACGAACTTTGCGCCATTTCAAAATCCTTCTGAAAAGAAACCAGTACCCGTCGTTCTTTTTCGTCGAAAAGATCAAGGTGCGCGGTCGTCCAAAGTGACTCGGCAATATCCCATTCAAATTGCCGATGTGCCTGTGGGTGGTCAAAACCCTGCAAGGCTTTGGTCAGCTTGCCGCATTGTTCGCCAAGACTATAGCGAAGGTCGTCTAATTGTGGATTGACATCGCTCCAGATCCTTCCCGATACCCATGACAATAAACGCACCATCCGACGGTTGCTTGAATCATCCGTAAACCATGCGATGGGGCTTCCTTTTATATCCTTTATGACGCGCGGCGAAATAAGATCAATCCCTTCCTTTTCGGCATGTTGTAGTAATTTTTGTTGAAAATCGAGGTACTCCTCATCTTCATCCGGACGGGATATTTTTAGGATATAGCCATCCCCACCATCTACTTTTATCCTAAAATTAAAATCGATATAGCCGGGTAGGGAAGTGGCTTTTCCGCTGACTTTAAAAAGTGCTAACGCGAGACTTTCTGCTTGTTTCGGGGTTATTTGTAGTGTAGTGTACTCCATCGTAATCTTCCATTAAAAGCATAATGATATGTGCGGCGCTCCAACTAAAATTTTTGGCTTCAAGACCTTTGCCCGTAACGGGATGATAATTTTCCCGAATGGCTTTTCCCTTGCCCAAAGTGCCGTCCAGCCTTCGCTACGGGCTCCAGTAAATTCAATAGTAGTGAAATTTAAGAAATAATAAGCAGGTGGTAAATATTCTATTCATTTTCATAAAGTTGGGTACAAAATATAGTGTTGGGTATTGGGGACAAAATTATAGGAACGGCGACAGCAAACGCACGAATTTTTCCCAAAGATGGATGTATTTTGGCCGGTCGAGCCATTCTTGGGCATTGATTTCAGTAGTTTCCTGCAAATCGTTTTCAAAGGCTTTTCTCAATTGTCCGTTGATTTTTTCACTGTACAGCATGGCGTTTACTTCAAAATTGAGGTCGAAACTACGATAATCCATGTTGGCGGATCCGACAATGGCCAGATTGTTGTCAACGGCCATGGTCTTGGCATGCACAAAGCCCTTTTGGTAAAGAAATATGCGAACCCCATGATGAATAAGTTCGGTATAGTAAGAGCGCGCCGCCGCATTGACCATCTTTGAATCGGATATGCCCGGCACCAGCAATTTTATCTCGACACCACTCTTTGCGGCAATGATCAGGGCGTCCATCAAACTCTCACCAGGAATAAAGTACGGATTGGTGAGCCAAACCCTTTTCTTTGCCGATGCGATAGCCGCCATAAGGGAATAGAAAATTGAGGGCAATTCGGAATCTGGTCCGGAGGATACAATCTGCACCAATTCGGGACTTTTTTCCTTTTCCTCCACACGCATAGAGAATTATTTCGGTACGAATTCAAGTTTCTTGGTAGCTGCAAAATTCCAGTCCCACATAAAGAGGTGCTGCAGGTAAAAGGTTGCGGGGCCATCGATCATCAGATGCGTAGCGCGCCAAAAAAGACCGTCTGCGGTCTTGATATCATTGCGGTATTTATCGCTGATGTTGATGCCGCCCACGAACGATCGCTTACCGTCGATTATAATAATTTTCCGGTGGTTCCGGTAGTTTAAACGACTGGCCAAGGCGTACCATTTGATTTTATAGAACGGGGCGGTCTCTATGCCTGCGGCATTCAACTTCTTAATAAAGGTGCCTCGCCTTGGTACCGCTGTGGGTATCGTACGATACCCGGAGAGCGACCAAGATTACGATGATCAGGTAGGTGATTTGAAATAGTAGGGTCCAGTTCATAAACGGGAATTCTAAGGGTAAAACATTTATATTTTCGACACACACCTTTAATGGTTTTGTCGCAATGGATAAGTACATTATTTTCTTGTACCATCACCATACCTTTCAAGTCGGGTATATTAAAAAAGGCCGTAATCTTAAAAAGGATTACGGCCTTTCGTACTCAATGATAATATTACATATCCAACGTCTGTTCCCCACCTCCGTTGACAAATATGACCTGTCCACTGGTCCAGCTAGAAATCGGAGCGGCGAAATATAATACCGCACCGGCAATATCTTCTGATTCTCCCAACCTTTTTATTGGTGTGTGTTTGAGCATGGCCTTTTCCAAGTCCGGAGTCAATACGGTTTCTAAAGCGTGCGTACGGGTTGCTCCAGGCCCGATAGCATTGATACGGATGTCATCGGGGCCATAATCGAAGGCGAGGTTACGAGTCATATGGTTAATCGCCGCTTTCGAAGAAGCATAGGCGCTAATGGCCAGGCTTTTGTTGATCGACGCCATGGAAGACATGTTTATGGTGTTCCCGTAACCTCTTTTTTTCATATGCGGGGCGACAATTTGGCACAAGCGCCACATACTGAAAACGTTCATTTCAAAGACTTTCTTAAACTGCTCGACTTCAATATCGTATGGACTTTCCTTACCTGCGCCCCCGCCGCCAACGTTGTTCACAAGAATATGTATGCCACCGTATTCTTCAACGGTTTTATCCACTAGATTGACCAGTGCTTCATCTTTGGTCACATCGCAATCTATGGCAATGGTTTTCCACCGTTATCGTTGATTTCTTTGGATGTCTTTTTTGCATCCTCAAGATTATAGTCCGATACCACAACGTTAGCGCCAAACGCCGCGAGCATTTCGCAGCTTGCTTTTCCGATGCCGTTTGCACCACCTGTAACAATTGCGGTCTTTTCTGTTAAGTCAAATAACTTTTTAGTGTTTATACTGCAAATTTCAAAATTAATATATTCTTAAAGAGACCTGAGACCTGAGACCTGAGACCTAAAAATTTCTTTTATTTCTCCAGTCTCGAGTCTCCAGTCTCCAGTCTCTTTTCCGTCTTTTGTTCGGGGTTCGTTAAAACTCCTCTTCACGGGGCATATCGCCTTCTTGTGAATGTCCGGCCAAATCCCTATCCATTTCATAAAGACTGTTATTGTCGCTCGTTTCGTTGGAGGCAAGGTTGTATTTGTCTATAATTTCGTTAATCAAGCTCTCTTCCTCGATTTGTTCTTTCACGAACCATTGTCCGAAATTGAAGGTGGCCCAATCTTTTTCTTCATGTGCCAAGTTTACGATTTTGTCAATATCCTTAGAGTTGTCTACTTCGGCCTTGAGAACCTTCTGTAGGCAATCGCCAATATTTTTTGGATTGGCAGGTGGTGCCTTGATAGCTTCGATTTTAGTTTCGCCGCCTCGGTCGTTAATGTATTTGAGAATTTTGAACATGTGCTCTCGCTCTTCGTGCATATGGCCGTAAAGAAAGGTGGCTATACCCGCGAAGCTGTTGACTTCCGCCCAAGAAGCGTACGACAGATACACCTGTGCCTGATAGGCCTCTGTGGTCATTTGGGTGTTCAATAATTTTTCCATTTTGTCGGAGATGCGTTTTGATTTCATATCTAAAGTTTTAGTTATTGAATTTTAGATTATAATGATATAGCTTTTTTAGAAAGTTTGAGTGCCGCATTCAATTGGATTTTGCTCCTAAGCAACATCCGCAACCTTGACCATTTGCTTTCCAATATTTTCCCCTGAAAATAGACCTATAAAAGCGGATGGGATATTTGCAAAACCTTTGACTAGATTTTCCTTGTATATTAGATCATCATACCGTCGGTATAGATTTTATAGAGGAACTCCCCCCAGGTCATCGGTTCTTTTTCGCCCCATGGGGAAAAGTAAGCGTATTGATGTTGTTATCTATTTTATAGTCGAAGGATTTCGCCGCCTTCGAGCCACGGGAGACACGGACGGTCAGGAACTTCTCTCGGATGTGCACCAGGCTCCATCGGATAGAAGGAAATTCAAAAAAAGAACCGTCCCACGTGTGCAACACTTTATCTTCCGGCGGTGGAAAGCCCTCCATCCATTTGAAATTACTGGGTTTACTATCTTTTGCGGATAGAAACTCCTTTTCGCTCTTTTTATCCTGTGCCCCGACGTTAATCGCTAATACAAAAAGCAAGATGAAAACGCTTGTTTTATTGGGGATGAAAAGTAGGTTGTAATCATTTGTTTTTCAAATTTCATTTGGAATCTTATTTTAAGATGTAAAAATGTTGATTGTTGAGTATTTGAATATCGGCAATCCTCGGACGGTTCGATATAGTCGGAAGATTTGACTATCGCGATGGTACCTACTGATTACGGAGGGGTTTGGTAATTGGTACGCCTTCTCTAAGTGGTAATGAAGACTACTGAAAGTAAAGTGACCTACGGACTTAGCATATGATATCGATCAGTCCGGTCTTTATTATCTTTTAAAAATCAGAAATACACTGCTTCAAAAACCGCAAGGGGCGCACGTCTGCCTGCATTAAGTGACAACGTATCGCCATTAATCGTATAGTTGTCGGCCAGATTGAAGACTTTCAAGAATTCACTTTCGTTGAAATCCACATCGGGGCAGGCCATCATGGTTACGCCCATTTTCGAAAAGCGGATACGGTTGCCGTCCTCCAGAGTATATTTCCCGGTCATCGTATTACAACCTGCAAAGCCGGTTACTCGATTTTCAGCGGTCTTTAGCGTAAAAAACACCTCGCGTTCCTGATTTTCGGTCATCTGTATGTCCTGACCTTCCAAAGTTTTAAGTTTCCAGTATTTTTCGACGATCTGATTTTCCGTGGCAGCTTTTTTGAATACGGCCAAGGGAGCTCTTTTGCCCACATTGAGCGTGAGTTCTTCCCCGTTCAGGGTGTAGTTGTCCGCCAAGTTGAATACCTCAAGTACGTCGTTTTCGTTGATATCGGAATCGGGACACGCCATTCGCGTACTCGCTATTTTCGAGAATTTAATACGGTTTCCTTTTTCCATGGAATAGGTTCCGTTAAAAATGTTACATCCGGAATAACCGTTGACGGTACTGTCCGAGCTGTTGAGTACGAAATGTATTTTATCACCTTCGGTATTGGATTGATCGACCGTGGCATCTTCCAATTTGGTAAGTTCCCAAGTGCTGTTGGTAATATCGTTTGAATGCTGCGTGTCGTTCTGCGTCACGTTATTATTAGTATTCTTGGTGGTATTGCAGCTCACGATGGTCAAAGCGATAATTGCAAGGGTAGTAAGTTTTGTTTTCATTTTATATTAGGTTCAGGTTAATGTAGTTTTCTTGCTCCCATTAAATTACGCAACAAATATACATTTAGTTCGTAATAATACGAACTGTATTGAATTAAACTATTGTTAAAGTTGTTGGTTCGGGAGGATGCAAGTAATTCTAGTGGATCTTTTAATTGGCGGAGTGGGAGAGAGGTATATATTCAATGGCTGATTTCTGGGAAATAAGCAGTTTTTTTAGGAGGGTAATTTACTTTTCCTCCGTTTTGAATTTAGTAATTTTATCGATGGTGACCTTTATCAGTTTTTGCTGTTCCTTATAGTAATTCTGCATGATACCACCCAAGGACTTTTCTATTTTGAACTTTTCGGAATGATGAACCTTGTTGAAGGCGTTAATTTTTTCTATCAAAGCCACATCATTTTTCAAGGATTGATGATAGCGCTCCAAGGCTTGTTGCTGGTAGTCTTTGGCCATCCTGAAATAACGCTTTCTATCTCCGGATACCGTGTGATATTCGACATAACTTAGTTGGATCAGCACATTGATGTTGACCGAGGTCGAACTTTTACTGGCCTGAATGGAGTCCTTAATCTCATCGAAAGTTAATCCGTCGTATGAAGATAGCGCCAATAGGGCATAGATGCGGGCGGCAAGTGGTGATAGTCTCAGTCGCTCTTCATTGACCTGTCCGATTTCTTCGATAAGTTTTTTCTGTTCGTTGGGCGTTGACATAGATTTTTTTTTAAATATATGATTAGTTTACAACATAACGAACTTAAGAACCGTAATATTTTGTTATTTGGTCTTCAAGAACATCCGTTAATCGTCTGTCATACTAAAGCCTCAAAACTGGAAGGAATTGGGAATAGGCGGTAACCAATCCTTGTTTTTTCTAAGAATGCTTATGACAGGCTTCCATGTCTGTCCTAAAAGAAAACCAATGGCGAAGTGTTCCCATTTCTTTCTAGATTTCCGTTATATTATTGCTGGAAATTGGAAGAGCCATGAAAATCCTAATTATTGAAGACGAGCCCCAAATTTTTGACAATAAGCGCACCATATTTTGTAGCGTAAATAAAACAGCGATGAATAAAATGAAATTATGGACACTATTAGGTCTCGGCCTCGGATTTATTTTGATGATTGTACTGTTTACCGATATGGCTCCCGAAAGAAATCGGAGCGACCTTTCGTTTACGGTATCCCAGCGTTGGGAACTGCCTTCCGACCTCGATGAAATCTCGGGGATTGCGTGGTTGGAGAACAATAAAATAGCTGCCGTACAAGATGAAGACGGTATTATTTTTATTTATGACCTGAACGAAAAGAAGGTTGAAAGAGAAATAGCCTTCGGTGATAAGGGCGACTACGAAGGGCTTGCCATTAACCAAGCGGATGCCTATGTGCTTCGCAGCGACGGTGCCATAATTGAAATCAAAAATTTCGCGGATTCCGATAGAACGGTAAAAACATATCAAACCCCTTTTTCGGGTAAGAATAATATGGAGACCTTGGAACTGGATGTTGAAAGAAACAGTCTCTTGATAAGTCCGAAGGATATAGATTTAAGTTCCGACAGGTACAAGGGCGTGTATGCCTTTTCATTGGATAGCAAGGAAATGGAAAAAGAACCGCTCTTCAAACTTGACATGGGCGATAAAGCTTTAAAGAGATTTAGAAAAAATGATCTTTATAAAACCTTCCGGACTTCCGATCTGGCCATCCATCCGAAGACCAAAGAAATTTACATGCTAGAAGGTTCTAAGCCTAAACTGCTTATTTTGGATGCCGACGGAAACGTCAAAAATGCATATGGTCTGGATAAAAAAATGTTTCCTCAACCCGAAGGAATTACGTTCGGTAAAGATGGAAGCTTGTACATTTCCAGTGAAGCGAAAAAAGAAGGTAATGGTACAATTACGCAGCTAAAACTGAAGGAATAAAAATGGGCGTGGTAAAAATGGGAATTCATCCCTCAAAAAAAGCACTGTCAAAAAAAGTAAGGCTCCCTTATTAATTTCGATAGGTTCGTTAACGTTTTAATAGAACGTACTCTCTTTTTTCAAGGAAAAATGCCCCGTTGTATATAGGTTTCCTCAAGCCTTTTAATGGCAATAATAAAAGCAGCTGTACGCATATCTACTTTTCTGTTTTCTGATGTTTCGGATACTTTGATAAAGGATTCCCTTAGCTTTTTCTCCAATTTTTGCATGACCTCTTCCAATTGCCAGATTTCGCCGTTGCGATTCTGCAACCATTCGAAATAGCTGCCGATTACCCCGCCAGAATTGCAGAGGATATCAGGGATGATGTCGATCCCTTTTTTTAATAGGATTTCTTCGGCTTCCACGTCGGTCGGCCCATTGGCACCTTCGGCAATAAGATAGGCTTTTATCCGTTGCGCATTTTCGGCCGTAATCTGGTTGCCCAAGGCCGCGGGAATGATAATATCGCAGTCCGATCCAAAAAAATCGGTATTGTCGATGGCGTGGGAATCGCTAAAGCCCAGAATACTTCCTTTGTTCGCTTGGGAATACTCGAAAAGTGATTCGACCGATATCCCGTTTTTGTTGGCAATGCTTCCATAGGCATCCTGTACGGCGGTCAATATGGCACCTTCCTTTTCCAGAAAATACGCGGCCCAATAGCCCACATTGCCAAAGCCTTGTACGATAAATTTCTTATCCTTCAAATCAATTTTTTTGTTTTCCGCCCAAAGTTTAATGGTCAGAAAAACGCCATATCCAGTGGCTCTGTCGCGACCTTCGGAACCTCCCGCACCGACTGGTTTTCCCGTAACCACATGCATGTTCGTCGAACGCTCGGCCGGCGATTTGGTCGACATGTAGGTGTCTAAAATCCACGCCATGGTCTGTGCATTGGTATTCACATCTGGCGCGGGAATATCCAATTCGGGTCCTATATTATCGCCCAGCGCGTAAGTAAACCTTCGGGTAATGCCCTCCAGTTCATTTTTTGAATATTTTTTAGGGTCCAATTGAATGCCACCCTTCGCACCGCCAAAGGGCAGGCCGGCCAAAGCCGTTTTCCAGGTCATCCACATGGCTAATGCCCTTGCGGAATCGATATCTACGGTGGGGTGATATCTCAACCCCCCTTTATATGGACCTAGCGAATTGTTGTGCTGTACCCTATATCCTGTAAAA
>RCMY010004227.1_pt1 | contig 12471 bp, 13 predicted proteins | sample 2041341 | NCBI WGS metagenome assembly RCMY01 (sample SAMN09708234, study PRJNA481090) | Marine sediment metagenome, whole genome shotgun sequencing project. | reverse complement strand
GTCGGCATGCCATTTTATGCGGGATGGGGGCTTACGACGGACCTATCCGAGGCTCCAAAACATCGTCGCGCAAGGCCAACTTTGGTCGGTTTGGCACATGCCGCATTGATCGGCTACCCGCGCTATTTCGACCCTGAAACCGGCGATGCGCTTTCGCCCGAACAGGCGGTCGACTATTTGGTACGGGTGAAAGATGCGCCGGTCAAAACGTCGCGGTTGTCGCTGTTGCAGCGGTTGATGAAACGGACTGTCGGGCTACGGCCCTGAACGGCGGCGCCAACGCTGCAGGACGTCTTGCCCAACTGCCGTCACCTCCACAAGATCAAAGGTTGGCGCCGTGCAAAGGTCCGACAATCCAAGCGGCCCAACCCCCGGCTGTCCTTCGGCGCCGATCATTTTTCCGGCTGCAAAAACAATGAGTTCATCCACAAGGCCAGCACCAAGTAACGAGGCGGCGAGCATCCCCCCGCCCTCGCAAAGAACGCGAGTTAGCCCCGCGTCTCCAAGGCCTTGAAGGGTGTCCACCGGTGACAACTGACTGGCCGTTGATGGTACGGAAATCAGGCGCGCACCTGCCTCTGTCCACGCCTTCGCTTCGGCGGTGTCGATGGCGGACATTTCACATACAATCCAGACCTGCGGGTCTGCGGCAGTCCGAAAAAGGCGGCTGTCGTGCGCAAGGCGCAGGTGGCGCGACGCGACGATCCGAACGGGCTGACGATCAGCTCCGATGCCGCGAACCGTGAGGTCGGGATCGTCGGCGCGGGCCGTTCCAGCACCCAACATCACCGCGTCATGGTTGGCACGCAAAGCATGGACCGCGCGCCGCGCGTCCCGCCCCGTAATCCATCGACTTTCCCCAGCAGCCGTCGCAATCCGCCCGTCGAGCGTCATTGCGAGCTTTAGGGTTAACATTGGGCGGCCATGGTTAACGCGGGTGAGAAAACCGCGCTGTTGCTCACGCGCTTCGTCTTCAAGACAGCCCGTATCAACAGCAACGCCCGCGGCCTTGAGCGCCGCAAGACCTTGGCCCGAAACACGCGGATCCGGATCTTGCACCGCGACAACGACGCGAGAAACCCCGCTTTCAATCAGTGCGGTTGCACAAGGGGGCGTTTGGCCGTGGTGCGCGCACGGTTCCAAGGTGACATAGGCCGTCGCGCCGCCAGCACCCGCACCGGCCTGCGCCAGCGCTTGGGTTTCTGCGTGCGGGCGGCCACCGTCTGCCGTGCGGCCCCGACCAACAATGCGACCTTGGTTAACGATGACGCACCCAACGGACGGATTCGGCCAAACGCGCCCCAAGCCGCGCGCGCCAAGTGCCAGCGCGTGCCGCATGTGGACATGGTCGTCCTGTGTCACTCGTCTTTTGTCGGAGGACGCAGTTCGCTCACGAATTTGTCGAAGTCGTCCGCCGCTTGGAAGTTCTTGTAAACACTTGCAAATCGCACGTAGGCGACAGTGTCGATCCGCGCGAGAGACTCCATGACAATCTCGCCGATTGTGGTCGACGGAATGTCCGTTTCCCCCATGCTTTCGAGCCGTCGAACGATGCCAGAGATCATTTGATCCATGCGATCAGGTTCGACCGGGCGCTTTTGAAGCGCGATCCGGATCGAGCGTTCAAGCTTGCCCCGGTCGAAATCTTCGCGTTTTCCGTTGGATTTTATCACCACGAGATCGCGCAGTTGGACCCGCTCGTAGGTTGTAAAACGGCCGCCGCAAGCCGGGCAAAACCGTCTGCGACGGATCGCTACATGGTCCTCAGCGGGTCGTGAGTCTTTGACTTGTGTGTCGATATTTCCGCAAAACGGGCAGCGCATCCACCACTTCTCCCAGCCATCAGTGGGGGCGGTCGCCCCTTTTTCCACAGGAACTATAGGGGACTGCCCGGATTTTGGGTAGTACCGAAATACACCCACCAGATAGGCGATGAACAAGGCGTTGCGCGATTGCACCGCAATGCGCGCCTGCAGCGGAAACAAGGTCGCCTACAAGGGTGAACACGAAGGTAAACTCTACTTCCGCAAATTAACCAAAGTTAATTCGAACGTTGCAGCCTTTGCGCCAGCATCGTCCCTCGTGCTCGAAGAATATTGCCGAAGTGACTACCGCTCGTCCGACAGCATGGTTACCGCGACCTCGCGGTGATGCGGCTGGCTGCGATGTTCGAAAAGGTAAACGCCTTGCCACGTTCCAAAAGTCAGGCGGCCCGAAATGACAGGAATGGACAAGCTGACCGGCATCATTGCGGCCTTGATATGGGCCGGCATGTCGTCAGGCCCCTCGTAGGTATGGGTCAGATAGGACATGCTTGGGTCGGTGCTCGGCGGGACCAAGCGGTGAAAAAAGGCTTGTAGGTCAGCCTTCACATCGGGATCGGCATTCTCTTGGATAAGGAGAGAGCATGACGTGTGGCGCACGAAAATCGTGAGTACCCCGTCACCCGTCGCCAGTTGATTGATCCGATCCGTGAACTCATACAGCCCGGCGCCGTTGGTCGCGATTGTCACAATGTCCGTCACGGGATCAACTCGAAATAGCGCGTGCCTTGGGCATTTAGTTGGCGTTCAGAGTGGACTTTAAAGCCCCGTGCCTCGAAAACTGCGACCGGATTGGTTTGTGATTGGTCAGAAAAAATGGGAAGGCCGTTTACGAAGGTTCCCGGTTCTACGGTTAAATTAACCTTGTCGATTGCACCATGAGCCAGAAACCAGTCGTGGACCCGTGTGCCGCCGAGAATGAGGCCATTTCGAAGCGGCGCGACGGGCGCCACCTGGGATTGGAGGTCGGCCGGCGTAAGCTTTGCGGGATCTAGCCAAAGCTGGCTAGGACGTAGCCATCCATTTGTTTTCGTTGAGAATACCACACGCCTCCTGTGCGGTTTGTCAGCGGCAAGATGTGTGTTTTTGCCCATGATGGCCCAATCCGCAGCCTCGACATCTTGGAAAAAGAGCGCCTGTTCTTCCGCGCTCGCCCATGTTTGCGGCGCATCATTCGTCGCGCGCGCGATGAAGGCATCCGCAGAGGTCGCGACGGTCAATGTGAAGTGCGGGCCGGAGCGGATCATACCGGTGTTCTAGCCCGAACTTACTGGCAGGAACACGCGAAAATATCGGACTTCAGGCCGCCCGTGAAACGATCTGGGCCAAATAGGCGTGAGCCAGCGCGACGAGACGGCCGGGTTTGTTATCCCACGTGTTCGCGGCGGTCATATAGGTTTCCAAATCGGCGATGTCCCTGCGAAAAGTTTGCCATTCCGGGCCTTTTCGCGACCTTTCCTTCATGTCAGCGGAGTGGCCGCGCGCAGCAAGCGTTTTAGCCTTCACGATGAGGTCGGCAATGTCTTCGGCACCAAGCGTGTCGGCCGCGGCAGAATAGCGGTCAAAGTCGTCACGGGGTAACTTTGCAAGGGTTTTGGCGAGCTGGCCGCTGCAAAATATCCGCTCGATTGCGACGGCGTCCCGAGCCAAACGTTCGGTCGGGGTGGGGCTGTAGAGCGGGTTGGCCGCGGCCTTTCTCTCGGCTTCGGACCAGATTTGGGCAAGATTATCGGTAGCGTCCTTGGGGTTAACGCTTGCCGCGGCGTCAGCAAGGTTAGAAGTGTCGATATAGGGCGGAATATCGATGGAGGCTGCGAAACTTTCGCCGCGTTCATTCGCCGCCAAACGGCTTTGGCGGGCGCGGCGACCGAGGCGTGATAATGCGAAAATAACCACCAGAATGAAGCCGGCCCCGATGGCGACAGACGGCCAGCTTTGCGCCATGCTGTCGGCGACCAGACCACCGGGCGAGGTCGACGCGGCATTCAGCGTGATGGTATCGACAACGGCGCGCAGATCGTCCGACGACAGCCCGGGCACGTTCATGAATATGTGTGGTGACTTAATCATTCTTAACACCTAGCCGCCGGTTGGGGCGGGACTAAGCCCGGAAATTGACAATTTAAGGTCAATAGCCGGTGATCATGCCCCGCACAAATGGCAGGATGACTGCGGCGATGACACCGACGATGCCGCCAATTAACAGACGCGGGACGAAACCGCCAAGCTGTGGGGCGGCAACACTGAGAATGCCGCAAACGCTGGCGTAAAAGGCGAGAGATATGGGTTCCATGGAGGCGATGTTAACAGATTTTCATGCGTCGCCAACTTGGATTCTTCATGCGTCGCGATGGGTCAAATAATATCGCACACAGTCCTTAACATGTCGAAAACGATCGCCGCCAAGGTGCTTGCCACCGTACCAGCGCGTCACGATGATTAGGTGGTTTTGCAAGGCCTCGCGTTGGAGCATCGCCAGAATAACCATATCTGCACCAGCCTCTCCGTCATCGTTTTTGATCGGGGCGCCGTCCAGAATGGCGGCCCATGTGTTGTGGGTCGCGCGGGCGAATTTCTTCTTTCGTTGCAGTGCCTTAAGTGTGATTTGGATGTCTTCATTGGACGCCACGGGCGCACCCGTTACCGCGTATTTCGAACCGCGATCCGTGAGGATGTTGTCGAAGGTCTGCACGTTAATCTTAGTTAAACAGCCGGTCGCCTTGTTGGTCAATAACGATCTTGGCCTTGTCGATGGCTGCTTCAGCTGCGGCGTTGGCACTCATGAGGGTGTCAGCGCGGATGAGGTGGTGGGATTTCATCTCGCCGTCGATTTCCTTGGTGATGTGGGCGGCGATGCGGTGCTGGCCATCTGCGGGGATGGGGTCGGGAGTGATGGTGAAGTCTTTGTAGGTTTCGGGGGTGTGTTTGGGGGCGGAGGTTGCACCGCCGAAGAGTTTTTTGAGGAGGGACATGAGGTGACTTTCGCTTGGCTACTTTGGTGCAGGGTGGCGAATGCGAGCGGAAAAGTGAAGGGGTGCGGACTAAGCGTCTTTGTATAGCAGTTCCAAATCGTCCAATTCGCCCCGCTGCGCATACCCGAAGCCAAAACCGACAGAGTATTCGGGCAAACCAAGCGCCTTAGTGATCAAGCCATGGCGATCGATCGCAAACACTTGTTCCGACACCAACGCGAGGTCGACTTTGGTGCCTTTGCCCTCACCAAATGTTTCCGCAAAGAGCGCCCACCCGTCAATCTGCGGCGGAAGATCCTCGCCACTAAAGTATCCGGGATCACTGTGGAAAGTCGCGATCAAGTCGCCGTCTTTTAGACCGAAAAGCCATAAGACATCGTCATCGTGGTTAACAACGGTGACTACATTGGTGGCCATCAAGGACGACAATCTCGTGCTGTAGTCCTTGATGACGTTCATGTCTTGGCTGTCGAGCAGCATTGACGACAGGACGGTCCAACCATTCTCAGATGGACCAATCACGCCAGCGTCGCCTTGCGAAAAAACGTCTAAAATCTGGCTTCGGTTATCGCTTTGAACGGCGATGTTCGTGTAGAAATTACCGATTGCGACACCCGTTTACTGATCCAAGAAACTCCGCAGCTTCCGCGACCGGCTTGGATGCTTCAACTTCCGCAGCGCCTTCGCTTCAATCTGACGAATACGCTCGCGCGTCACGCTGAACTGTTGTCCCACCTCTTCCAACGTGTGGTCGGTGTTCATGCCGATACCAAACCGCATGCGCAGCACGCGTTCTTCACGCGGAGTGAGGGACGCCAGAACCCGGGTTGTGGTTTCCTTCAGGTTTTCCTGAATGGCGGAATCCAGCGGCAAAATCGCGTTCTTGTCTTCGATGAAATCGCCAAGTTGCGAGTCTTCTTCGTCGCCAATAGGCGTTTCCAGAGAGATCGGCTCTTTGGCGATTTTCATCACCTTGCGGACCTTCTCCAATGGCATCTGCAGCTTCGCTGCCAATTCTTCCGGCGTCGGTTCGCGGCCGATCTCGTGGAGCATTTGACGACCCGTGCGCACCAATTTGTTGATCGTCTCGATCATGTGGACCGGGATACGGATCGTGCGGGCCTGATCGGCAATCGAACGTGTGATCGCTTGGCGGATCCACCACGTTGCGTAGGTCGAGAATTTATAGCCGCGACGGTATTCAAATTTGTCCACAGCCTTCATCAGGCCTATGTTGCCTTCTTGAATTAGATCAAGGAATTGCAGGCCACGGTTGGTGTATTTCTTGGCGATGGAAATCACGAGGCGCAGGTTCGCTTCGACCATTTCCTTCTTGGCCTGACGGGCTTCTTTTTCGCCCTTCTGAACCTGCTGCACGATGCGGCGGAATTCAGGAATGTCGACGCCGACGTATTGGCCGACTTGCGCCATCTCGCCGCGTAATTCTTCGATTTTCGGGGTCGAGCGCTCAAGCAGCGTTGTCCAGCCGCGACCGGGTTTTTCGCCCATGCGGTCAAGCCAGTTCGGGTCCAACTCGTAGCCGCGATAGGCGTCGATAAACTCGCGCCGGTTGATCCGGGCTTGGTCGGCGAGTTTCACCATATTGCTGTCGATCGACATAATGCGGCGGTTGATGCCGTAAAGCTGGTCGATCAGCGCTTCGATACGGTTGTTGTGGAGGTGCATCTCGTTCACCAAACCGACGATATGCGAGCGCAGCTTCTGATAAGCCTTTTCGGCTTTGTCCGAAAAGCTGTCATCTTCGTTCAACGTCGCGGACATGCGCAAATCCTGCATGTCGGAGAGTTTGTTGTAGTCGCGCGCAATGACAGCGAGGGTTTCAAGCACGCTTGGCTTCAGCGCGGCTTCCATGGCGGCAAGCGACATGTTGGCGGCTTCGTCCTCGTCGTCGTCGTCATCGTCGTCGGCCTGGATCGGGTTGCCGTCGGCGTCGAGTTCGCCTTCTGCGGGCTTTTGTGCGGCGGGTGCCGCCCCGACTGTGGCGGCTGCGTTAACCACGGGTGTGGTGTTGTCGCCTTCTTCGCCCATCGTATTACCGAAGGTCGTTTCAAGATCGATCACGTCACGCAGAAGGATTTCTTCGTTCAAAAGTTCGTCGCGCCAGATCGTGATGGCCTGGAACGTGAGAGGGCTTTCGCAAAGCCCTAAGATCATCGTATTGCGGCCCGCCTCGATGCGTTTCGCGATGGCAATCTCGCCCTCGCGAGACAACAATTCGACCGAGCCCATTTCGCGCAGGTACATCCGTACGGGATCATCTGTGCGATCAAGTTTTTCGGTTTCTGTTGTAGAAACAGCGACTTCACGGGACTTCGAGGCCTCAACCAGATCGGTTGCGCCTTTGTCGTCGTCCTCGGATTCTTCGTCTTCAATGATGTTGATGCCCATCTCGGACAGCATCGACATCACGTCCTCGATTTGCTCGGAAGAAACCTGATCAGGGGGCAGAACTTTGTTCAGCTCGTCATAGGTGATGTAGCCCTTCTCGCGGGCGTCACCGATCATCTTTTTGACGGCGGCCTGGCTCATGTCGAGCCCGCTTTCGGCATCCTGATCGTCGTTCTTACGGTCGTCGTTGTCTTTGGCAGCCATCCGGCACTCCCAAGAAAATCGTGTGATTCGGGCCTAAGCGAATCATCTCGTGCGAATCAAAGAATCACAACCCATGGCCCTATTTTTATTGCTGACATGCGCAGATTTACTACGGAGTGTCACGCCGTCCTTTTGAGAAGTCTATTTGGTCTAAAAGCGAGCTCAACTTCTTCTTTTCGTCCCTTTTAATGCGGGCACCATTGGCCCCGAGATCATATTCGGCGCGATCCTCCGAACCGGACTTCTCGCTGTTGTTGCGCGCTTCTGCCGCTTGTCTAAGACGGGTCGTTAACACTTCGTCTGCCGCACCGGAGAAATCCTCAAGTGCGTCGTCCAACTCGCGCATCGCGCCACGGCGGGCCGCGAGCTTGGCGAGTTCTTCGGCCACAGAAAGTTCGGCGACATCCAGGTCCGCGCCCGGGCGTACCCCCGGCGCTATCTGCACATGGCGCGCGTGGGTCAGCTTTTCAAGGGCTTCTGCGCCGCAAATTACCGCCAATTTGTCCGCATCTGCGCCGCCTGTTTGCAAAAGGGCCGCGCGCACCGCATCGTGTTCGGGGTGTTTGGTCGTGAGCCGTTCAAGGTCAGACGTGAAGCGGTCGACGAGAACCGGGTGGCGCACCAGCGTGGCAAGGATGACGGCTTCGCGCAGGTGGTCCTCGAAGGCGGATCCGGCGGCTGCAAGCGCGCTGGATTTGGTTTCGGCCATTGGGATCGGGGTCGATTTGCCGAAGCCTTTGGTGAAGGGTCCGCGTTGATAAGGGCGGCCTGTATTGCCCTTTGCGTTGCGGTCTCCATCAAACAACGTGCGTCGTAAGCGATTTATTTCATCGCCATAATGGCCGCGAAGCGACGGGTCGCGGACAAGGCGGATTGCTTCGCGCAATGACAGGTCGAGGGCGGCTTTGCGCTCGGGGCTGTCGAAGGACTTGCCGGTGGTTTCGCGTCGCCACAAAAGCTGCACCATCGGCATGGCCTGGTCCAGAAGGCGGCGCATGGCCCCTGCCCCTTCAGCGCGGATAAGGTCGTCGGGATCGAGGCCTTCGGGCATGAGGCAGAACCGCAAACTCTTGCCCACTTCAATAAGCGGCAGGGCCAGATCAATGACCCGCATCGCGGCGCGCAGGCCTGCGTTGTCGCCGTCGAGAGCGATGATCGGCTCGTCCGAGATGCGCCACAAAAGTTGAAGCTGGTCCTCTGTGACCGCAGTGCCCAAAGGCGCGACAGTGGCCGTGAACCCGGCCTCGGACAGGGCGATCACGTCCATATAACCTTCGGCGACGACCAGGGGCTGGCCTTTGCCGGAAGCCTCGCGGGCGGGGGCGTGGTTGTAGAGGCTGCGGCCTTTGTCGAACAATTCGGTTTCGGGCGAGTTCAGGTATTTGGCGTTGTCGTTCGGGTCCATCGCGCGCCCGCCAAACGCCGTACAGCGCCCACGCACGTCGCGGATCGGGAACATAATGCGATTGCGGAACGTGTCGTAGGGGCGTTTGCCCTGATTGGACGGTTTGGCAAGACCGGCGGCAAGGATCAGGTCTTCCGCGACACCTTTGCCCGTGAGGTGATCCCAAAGCCCTTGCCACCCGTCGGGGGCAAAGCCGATGTTCCACCGTTCAAGCGCGGCTTCGTTGAGGCCCCGCCCCTGCAAATAGTCGCGCGCCGCAGCGGCTCCGCCGGTTTTGAGGTTCAGGCGGAAATATTGCACCGCGTGTTCCATGACGTCGACCAATTGTGTGCGACGGTCGGCTTTTTCTTGTGCTTTGGGGTCGCGTGCGGGCATCTGCATACCGGCTTCGCCCGCGATGATTTCGACCGCTTCGATGAAGGAGACGTTCTCGGTTTCCTGCACAAAACTTACCACGTCACCCTTGGCGTGGCAGCCAAAGCAGTAGTAGTAGCCCTTGCGGTCATCTACATGAAAAGAAGCGTTTTTTTCTTGGTGGAAAGGGCACGGCGCCCACATGTCGCCTTTGCCTTGGTTGGACTTTCGGGTGTCCCACATGACCTTGCGGCCCGCGACCTGAGACATCGAGGCGCGGGTCTTTAATTCGTCAAGGAAACCGGGGGGCAGACTCATGTCGCTAATATTGGGCCTCGCGCCAGCGGAGTCCACAGTCCCAGGCGCGAAAACGGGCGCTAAAAAGCGCCCGTTCTAAAGTCGTGTGGTGGTTGTACGGGCGGGATCAACCCGCCATGCGTGGGATGCCGGGCGCGGTGAAGTTGTCTTCTTGCCCCCCCTTGCACGTGCCGAAGATCGAATTGGACGTCCCGTCGATCTCGCCGCCTGCGATCACTGACGCTCCGTCAAAGCCGTTGGCTTGCGCTGCAAACTTCACGTCACCCGCAGCGATGATCTGGCCGCCGTACAGCGACATTTTCGCCGCCGTGCGCATCCCCCCGAAGGTGATGATCTGAGCGCCGCCACCGGGTGCGCAATTGTCATCGCGACCAATTTGAAGGCCCTGCGGCGACTTGATCGTCGTGTCGTCAGTGCTGCGTGTGATGAACGTCGAGTCGTCCAGGATCGTGCCATTGCTGAAGTTAAAGTTGCAATCGGTGATGACAACCACGTCCTTGTAGGTTCCTGCACCGACACTGAGGTCACCACCAGAACAGGTCACTTCGTGGATGCGGCCAGGTGTCAGGCAGCTTGGACCGAACGAGGCGCAAGTGGCTGTTGGATCTGGATCCGGATCTGGATCCGGATCTGGATCAGGGTCAGGGTCAGTACCACCGTTGCCGTTGCCATTTCCGTTGCCATTTCCAGTGCCCTTGTGGGATTTGTTTTTGGCAGCCTTGTTTTGGCCGTTGCCATTGCCGTTGCCGTTGCCACCTCCGTTACCGGAGCCGCTTCCGTCGATATTGATGACGACGGCGCTTGTAATGTTGTCGCGGAAACGCTCAGAATCAAAGTCGAGAATATCGGCAACAACTTCAACTAGGTAGGCGTCGACATCAAACCTGTGCTTGCCAAAGTGCAACGACTGTTCCAGGCCCGGGTTAAGGCTATAGCCCGAACCGGGCAGGCCCAGATCGGCGAGAGTTGGCATTGAGACAATCACGCCGTCGTCGTGTTCAAAGAAGTTGTTGTTGTTGAACTCGACGCGGGTATTAGAGCGGACGCAAAATCCGTTCATGAAATCATTGTTGGACTGCATATCGACGCGGCCCTCAGCGTAAAATCCATCGCCAAGGCACGGAATATCCGCCGCAATGAAGACGGCCTGCGTGCGCACATCGAATTCGGTCACACCAATAAAACTTAGCAGAAAGGTCGAGACCGGGTTGGCGTTTTCCATCAGGCGGTCGGTTTCAACCCAGACCGCTTCGACGCTTGTGTTGTCGACGACGAAGGACTTTGTGGCCTGATCGTAAGAGCCGAATTTCACGTTCTCGACCCGAAGCACATCGCCGTAGCGGCTTGATGGCATATTGAGCTTGGCGTATTTAATCGCCTCGGCCTTGGCGCTGTCTGCATCGAGCGTTTTGCGCGATGTCATCGCGGCGTGGGCCGCCACATCGGCCGCCACCTGAAGCTGGTTTTTGGCCACGATCAGGTTTGAGACGTCAATCGCCGCGCCACCAAAGATTGCCATCGCAACCACGAAATAGAGGTTGAGAATAGACATCGCACCGTCTTCGCTTTCGCGGTGACGGGCGATTTTGACGCGCGTTGAGGACAATAAATTTTTCATCTTCAAGCCTCCGTAAATTGTTGCGCAACGACCTGAACATTCAGGCTTGCGAATTGGGCTATAAATTTAAGCGGGCCGCCGAAATCGCTGGCGGGCACACTGACAATTGTGGTGATCAGCTCGTCGGTGATCGTCGACGTGACGGTCACGTTGGTGCTGATGCCAGCGAGTTCGGCTTGGATTTGCGACTCGACCTGGCCTTCGGTTGTAATGAGACCCACCGAATAGGCGCGGGTCGCGGATTGTGCGGCGTCAAGCGCGATGGCCTGACCAAAGAAGATCAGCGCAAGCTGGCCCGCCATCATCAAGGCGATAAAGAAGAACGGCACCCACAGGGCAACTTCGACGGTCGCGTTGCCGTGTTCACCTTTGAGGAAAGCGGTACGCATCTGTTTGGTACGGTTCAGGATAAATGACATGATTTTACGAATCCCTCATGTGGACGGATGAGACGCTGATGTTGATGTTCATGAGCTGCGACACCAGACCCACCGGTGCCAGATCAGACGTCGGCATCGAGACGGTCGTGGTGATTTCGTCGGTGCCAAAGACTGTACTGACAGTTGCGCCGGGGCTGAAGCTCTGAACGCGGCCAAGAACGGCCGTTCTGGTTTCCGCCTCGGTCTCGAAAACACCTGCCGAGGCCTGACGGTTGCCGTCGTATGCGATCCGCGTGGCTTTGGCTTGTGCATGGAAAATCAGGGAGACGTCAGCGATCAGCGAAAAGAAGATCAGATAGACCGGGACCCAAAGGACCGCTTCGACCGTGATTGCGCCGTGTTCTTGCCGCTTGAACCGCGAAAGGCAGCCAACAATGAAGCAATTATTTCGAATTTTATCAATCATTTCAATTACGACTCTTGTGAAAGCGAACTTCTTAATTCGTTATTCGTCGCAGGTTAATAAGGCGGAAATACTGCGGACCAGTCGTCAAAACTGGCCGAAACGGGGCAATCCTGCGGTCATTTATTGGGATTGTGTCGTGGAGGAAAACGATCAGGGGGGTGGCCCTAGGTATTGTTGAATACCGCTTAAAAGGGGGGCAATTCTTGCAGAAATCATCTGCATTGCGTGGGGCTGTCGACGTTTGGCTCCGTCAAAAAAGTGAAGGACGAGTGCTCGAAAGCACCCGCCCTTCGCCCCGTGTCCCCCCGGGGATTCTAGCCGGCCATACGGAAGTATTCGGCTTCAAAGTTTGCATTCATGCCAGAGCCGCAGAACGCCATTTCCGAACCGGACGTGGCATCAATGGTCGAACCCGAGATGATCGACGCGCCTTGGATGCCATCGTTGCCAGCAGCGAAACTGATCGGACCGGCGGCGATGAATTGGCCGCCGTAAAGCTCGACCTTTGCGGCGTTCTTGATG
>RCMY010004226.1_pt1 | contig 12474 bp, 12 predicted proteins | sample 2041341 | NCBI WGS metagenome assembly RCMY01 (sample SAMN09708234, study PRJNA481090) | Marine sediment metagenome, whole genome shotgun sequencing project. | reverse complement strand
AAAAGAGTTTGATTTAAGTCCGCAAGGCTATCAATTTTGGATTATGGACAAATTTTATGTTTCTCATGATATTGACATCACATCAATGCTTCAAGAGGTATTCCGAAAAAATTTAGATTACGACCATAATAAAAACTATCCTAATGATGTGGCATATTACGTGGGAGATTTTTGGTTTTCACCTATCTCTATAGCTTCTAAACTTTTACATGACAAACTGTGGCCTGATCCTAGATTTAAATATAATCTTGGAGATATAGTTCATTCCAAGGTATTCGAAAAGGAGGATTATCCAAATGCAATTGCCAATTTTTCATATAAGATTATTGAAAAACGTGATGATGGATATGTAATTGAAATTTTGGAAAGCGACAATCCGGAGATTTATCATGTTGGAGAAATAAAGAACATCAATATCGGGAGTTCAAAAAAGAAAATTATTACAATTGGTTCGATTGGACCTACTGACTCTGGAAATGAAGATTATAATGATCAATTGGATATGGATCAGCAGTCACCTGATTTCTGGGATTCAGTTTAACCCTTGGAAATAACCATTGCATAACGGCTATAGCAAATAGGGCGTTAAGTCCTATTATTATTGGTCTGGTCGTGTTTTCGAACACCGCCAAATATTTTGGATTTGGCTTTGGCAAAAAAAAGATAAAGACAAACAAAAAAATTTGGCTGATCCCTAGGCGGAAAAGCAGGTGCTTGCCGGCCCCGCACTACGCCGAGACGTTGGGCTTAATATACAAACATTTGCCTTTAATGTATATTTGACAAAAAATGAAAAAATTAGAATTATACTCGCTGAAAGAATGTCAACTGTTGAAATCCTATTATTCGGACAAAGTAATCGACCAAATAATTGAACCTGATTTAAAACTTAAAATAGTTTCGTTTAAAATAGAGGATTGGGGCAACAATCGCTACAATTTTAATTGCAAAGGAAAATTGTTGACCCAACTATCAATAACACCAATAATAAACATAAAAACAGTTGCTGGCCAGCTAGGTTTAAAATTACCTCAAGAAATAATTTCGGAGAGCAACAACGTCGAAAATTAGCGCAAACCAAACTTAAAAACACGACCAACCAAATGAAAAAACAGAGCAAAATAATCCTTTGGCTAGGATTAATAGCTGCAATCGGAATATTTGCATATAGTTCCTATTTGAAACGCAATCCAATTGAAAAAGATGTAGATTATGACGAGGACATAATTGACAAGGTTGAAACAGTAGTAGCCGAAAAGACTGAATCCAAATATTTCGGGAATCAACTGGAAAACGGAAATTCTCCTTTCGACATTCTCTACGGCAAAGGACTTTATGCCGATACGGAGAACAGTCTTAAAATTATAAATAGTGGTTCGACCGATGTAGTAGTCATGCTGATAAGGACATCGGACAATCAAATCATTAGAAATGAATACATACAAGGACATTCGCAATACGATATGACTAAAGTTCCAAATTCTTTGTGCTCTACAAAATACTACTACGGAAAAGATTGGAATCCTACTAGAAAAATAAAAGACAATGTGGTAGGCGGTTTTGATAATGATGAACAGTTTGTAATTTCCGACAAACCTGACGATTTACTGGAATTTACAGTTAAAGAAGATGGTCAATACATTTACTACTCAACCTTTACAGTTACTCTGGAAACACAAATTATAGAAGGAAATGCGATGCAGGAACGAAATTTAAAACCATCCGAATTCTTCTGACTTCGGGTCAAAACTAAGCTCAACAACGTATAAAAATAGGGCGAGTAAGTGCTAAAACCAATGATTCTGGCGTATTTACGAAGTCGCCAAAGCTTTTGATTGGGCGATTGAAATAGAAAAAGTAATCACAAAATGCAAAAGATTTGGCTTGTATGCTTGGCGGAAAAACCAATGCCTTCCACCCGCCCTACTTTCTTTATACGAGACATTATCAAAAAAAAGTAACCTATGTACAAGAAGGAAGTTAAACATATACTACCATATTTATCTCCTTCAGAACTATTAAAATTCTTTAATGATGAGCCGTCAAACAGAGCTTTAAAAGGAAAGAACTTGGAACCGGGAGAATCTGTCGAAATGCAATTCTTATCTTTATGGGACTATATTTCAAATATTCCAAGACAATTTCTTAATGACCCCAAATACTCAGGATTATATCACAATACAGCCCTAAAAATTACAAACAGACTGATTTCAGAAGGTCTGTTATCTACTTGGGGAACGAAGACCGGAATAAATCAACAGTTGCAGGGAAACAGCTATGATGCAGTAAAAATGCATAATAATTGTTATGACTTTTTAGTATATGGTTTTGCCGAAGTGATAGATTATTATAGAAATGCAATCAGAATAATAGAATTAGAAGACAACAAAATTAAAGAGAAAAATATAGGCACAGGATTTGCCATATTGTACGATTTTAAAAAGCAGTACCTTATCACAGCTAAACATTGTTTACCTAAGAACTGTGAAGTAAGGATTAAAATATTGATAGGCTTTCAAAATAGCTATTCATATCCTGAAAATATATATATTCATTCGGACGACAACGTAGATATTGGCATTTTAGAATTTTCAAATAAGAAGATACTAAGTAACCAATTCTTTACCCTCGAATCACCTTATATTTTGGACAACATTCTTGTTTCTGGTTATCCCCCTATACCCGGAACTACGGACTCCGTATTAGTCTCTTCAACTGGAGAAATTACAGCAATCGCGAATACCTATTTTCACAAATATGACCAAATTTATGTAAACGCGAATGTAAAAGGTGGGAGTAGCGGGAGTCCTATTATTAATACCTATGGTAGCGTTGTTGGAATAATAACAGAATCGGCAAGAGACTCCAAAAACAATGATTTACAAGATGAATTGAGATTCGGAACTGGGTTAACGAGTAATTTAATCTTTGAAATATTGGAATCTATTGATAAAGATGGAGATTTGCATAAGAAATTGGAATTCAAAGTAAAGGAAAATAATTCATTTGAAATAAAATGAAAGTGGAGAAACAACTTTTGCTAGGATAGCTATACGAAATACAGCCTTAAATGGCTGGCTGAAGGGCATGGGCATATCTGCGAGAACCGCAAAATCTTTTGGATTTTTCTCTAGGTCGAAAAAAATTAAAATCAAAAAAAAGATTTTTGCTCCTGCTTGACGGAAAGCAAGTTGCGCGCCGGCCGCGCACTTCGCGAGTCGAGCCGTTGTGGTTATTGAAAAAACTCACCCGACGGAATTTGACACTTCCAGAATCTAAAGAATATTTTATTATTTTGGGAGTAAGTATTATGGAAGAAATAAACAAACATATCGAACAGATTAAAAAACTTTGTGATATCCACAACGTGGATAAAATGTATCTTTTTGGTTCAGTGGCTCTACGATCCGAATTTTCAGCACATAGCGATATTGACTTCCTAGTAAAGTTCAAACCAATTGAATTAGCCCATTATTTCCAGAACTACATGAACTTCAAAGAAAATTTGAAAAAGCTCCTAGGAAGGGAAATCGACCTTTTGGAGGAACAGACTTTAAAAAATCCTATTCTCATAAAGTCGATAAATAAATCAAAAGAGTTGATTTATGGATGATGGGAGTTTTGTGCCTTACTTATTTTTAAGGACAGCTACAATTAAACCTGTTTAAAAAATAATAATTTTATGGCATGGATTACAAAGAACACATAACCATAGATTCAGAAATCCGTTTTGGAAGGCCCATTGTTGCCGGAACCAGAATTTCGGTCTACGATGTCCTGAACTGGCTTCCAAAAGGGATGGGAAAGCAGGACATTATCCGGGATTTTCCGGAACTGAACGAAGAAAAAATAAATGCTTGCCTGGCATTCGCAGCCGACCGGGAAAATAGAATCCGTGTGGGGTAATGAAAATTCTTATTGCCCTAAATATTTCGTTCAAGATTTTAAAACATCCTAGGATGGGCAACTGTAATTCGCAAATTCTTGTAGCTTTTAGGGATGATAGAGTTTTGTGCCTATGTGGCCAGCTTGGGGATTATTCGTTCCCTTCCATTAGTCTTTCCGGGCTCTGTAGCGTATCGAAGACTCGTAAAATGATAATCTTTCCCTTTTCTTCTTTGTAGATTAGTTTGTAGTGCCTGACCACGATTCTTCTGTAATCGGGGTTGATGCCATCCTTTTGATATTGTTCGCAATATGTAACTTCCTTACTTGCACGGATCAGGTCAGCTTTAACGTTCGCTGCGCCCTGTGGGGTCTTCTTTTCGTATTTAAGGTAATCGTGTATCTGCCTCAATTGAGCCTTTGCCTTGTCGGTCCATTCGGTCTTGAGCTTTGCCATTACCAGTTCCGTGCTTCTTTTTCGAGGTCTTCGACCGACGTAAGTTCGCCCCTTTGAATCTCGCCCTCGGCATCCAAAAGTTCTTGATTGTACTGCTTCCTTGTCAAAGGTTTTCCATCAACGGTATATCCTACGATACCATCATCTTCATGATAGCTTTCCACTAATGCCTTTATCATTTTGAGAAGCCTGTTGTCTGCCGTATCGATATAGTTCTGTACGCTCTGTTTTAAATCCAAAGTTGCCATTTCAATAGTATTTTTATAAAATAAAGATACAACTTCCGTTCCATAGATTTCAATTTAACGGCTAAAGGATTAAGTGACAATTCCAAATAGTACCATTTATATCGATTTGATTACATTTGCAATGACGAAATAAAAAGCACCGAAAAAGTTCACAAATCGTCAACATCGAAATCATCAAATAACGGAAATCCTTTTAAAATAGGGGGTTCAGGGCTTTGAGTTCGATTCTTGCCGAGGCTACCAATGTTTTCTGAAATTGAGATGCAAGTTCCCCAGGAAGCGTCGAGATTGCCGGGGTTACAATTATTGTTTGAATTTAGATGCAAGCCTGCCTGCCGCTGAGGCAGGTTCCCATTTTTACATTAAATAATTGCACCAAAACTACCATGACCAATAAAAATGCCGAGGCCGAAAGACTGGCCGTTCCCAATAATTATAAGAACTGGAAAAAATGGGGGCCGTATCTGGCCGAAAGACAATGGGGTACCGTTCGAGAAGATTACAGCGTACACGGGCATGCCTGGAATTTTGTCGACCATGAAAAGGCCCGTAGCAATGCCTACCGATGGGGCGAAGAGGGTATTGGTGGTTTCTGCGACTCGCGGGAGATTCTTTGTTTGGCCCCAGCGTTCTGGAATGGAAAGGATAGGATTCTAAAGGAACGCCTATTCGGACTGACCAACGATCAGGGCAATCACGGCGAAGACGTTAAGGAACTTTATTTTCATCAGGTATCCACCCCCACACATTCCTATTGCAAGTATCTCTACAAGTATCCGCAGAAAAAATTCCCGTATGCTGAATTGGTCACGAAAAACAAACGAAGTCGAGACGAGTCGGAATATGAGCTTCTAGATACCAATGCATTTAAGAACAACGCGTACTTTGACTGCTTTATAGAATACGCCAAAGCGGACGTAGGCGATATTCTCATGAAAGTGACCGTGGTAAACAGAGGGTCTCGAAAGGCGAAGATACACGTGCTGCCACAGCTGTGGTTCAGGAATTTCTGGAAACATAACAAACGCTTCGAACGCCCCGGCATGAAATCTGTGGGCGAAGATTGTGTGCGGTCACGCAGTGTTCGAAACGGAAGGCATTACTTCTATCATGAAAAAGGCGAACAGCTTTTTTGTGAAAACGAGACTAACAATCAACATATTTACGGCGTTCCGAACGAGGTAGATTATGTGAAGGATGGCATTAACGACCATGTCGTAAACGGAAAAGCGACTGTAAATCCCGATAAGAAAGGGTCAAAGATGGCGATTTGGCATACCTTAAACCTGAAAGCTGGAGAAGAAAAAACGATTAGGGTGCGCTTGCGTAAAAAGAAACTGAAGGACCCTTTTGCGGATTTTGACGGTATATTCGAAAAGCGGATACAGGAATGTGAGGAATTTTACGGTGATGTAATACAAAGTGACCTGCCCGAGGCCCATCAAGAGATTGCAAGAAAAGCTTTTTCTGGTTTGTTGTGGACGAAGCAATTCTATTATTACGATGTTTATAAATGGTTGGTTGGAGGCTCGGGGGAAGCGAAACCGTACCGTGTAGACCCCCGAAACGCAAGCTGGCAGCATCTGACGAACCGGCACGTCATCTCCATGCCCGATAAATGGGAATATCCGTGGTACGCGGCTTGGGATTTGGCCTTTCACATGGCATCGTTCGTAGAAATCGATCCGTATTTTGCCAAAGAGCAATTGTTGCTGGTGCTTCGGGAGAGTTATATGCATCCGAACGGACAGATTCCCGCTTACGAGTGGAATTTTAGCGATGTGAATCCGCCGGTACATTCATGGGCGGTCTGGAATATCTATGAAAAGGATATGGCACGGACCGGGAAAGGCGATACAGATTTTTTGGAAAAAGCCTTCCAAAAACTGATGATCAACTTTACTTGGTGGGTAAACCAAAAGGATAAACACGGTACAAATCTATTTGACGGAGGATTTTTGGGGCTCGATAACATAGGGGTGTTCGACCGAAACCATATGCCGTCGGGCATTACCCGTATGCAACAGGCAGACGCTACCAGTTGGATGGCCATGTTCACGCTGAACATGTTGCGAATGTCACTAGAGTTAGCGAAGACGAATAAAAACTACGAAGAGGCCGCGGCCAAGTTTTTCAGGCACTTTTTAAATATCGCTTGGGCCATGCACCACATTGGAAAAAAGGAGATTTCGCTTTGGGACGATACCGATAATTTCTATTACGACGTCGTCGAGATGTCGAACGGCATGACCGATAGGCTCAAGGTGCGGTCATTGGTGGGTATTATTCCCATGTTTGCCGTTGAAATTATACCCAAAGACCTTTTTGCTGCATTAAAGGATTTTAAGTTCAGGGCGGCACAAATCATAAAGACAAGACCTGATTTGGCCTCCTTGATTTCTCGGATAGAGGAAATCAATGCAGATGGCAAGTATATGTTTTCCATTATGCGCGGTTTCAGATTGGAACATTTACTTAAGAGATTGTTGGATGAAGACGAGTTTTTATCCGATTATGGTATTCGCTCCCTATCCAAATACCATGAAAAACATCCTTTTGTATTTCGACATCATGGCCACCACCAGATTCAATACGAGCCGGGCGAGAGCCGTTCGAACATGTTCGGGGGCAACTCGAACTGGCGCGGCCCTATATGGATGCCTTTAAACTACATGATCGTTCAATCCCTACGTAAATATTATACGTACTACGGGCCGGAGTATGTTTACGAATTCCCCACAGGGTCGGGCGTTAAGCTTAATCTTCGCGAGATTGCCAATGCCCTAACCAAAAGACTGGTAAAGCTCTTTGAAAAGGACGAAGCAGGAAAATTCCACTATCATACCGATGACCCGAAGAAGGTGTTCTCAAAGGATGAACATTTCAAGAACGAGCATTTCTTCTACGAGTTTTTCGACGGCGATACCGGCAAAGGCCTCGGTGCCTCGCACCAAACCGGATGGACGGCCCTTATCGCGAATTTGATAATGGATATGGAAAATGATAAAAAGAACGAGAAGAACGAAGACAGGCAAGTAGAAAATGTTTTGGCCGATATTCGGTGAGATTGCTTTACCATAGGGGTTGATTTGAGAACCCTGGTTATTAGACAACTTCACATTTTATAAAAAACAGCCCACCGCCGCCCTCGAGAAGTCCAGACTGCCTAATCTCTTGGCGCCCAAATCTCATACAACGGCTCCCCCTTGCTATTCTTACCGGAATGGTGCCAGTCGTCATCCTTCAATTCATAATCGAATTCCAAAGTCGCTCCCACGCGGGAATCATCCCTTGAAAAGAAATCGATGTTTTCAATGTACGCACCATCTTCCGACGAAAACGAACCACCACCTGTTCCGAAGAACTCGAAAGAATCGGTGTTATAGGCAACCCACTGAAAACGGCCGTCCTGTAGAAATTTAAGGGTCTTTCTCGGGTTCTCATCGCCGCGGCGTTCTTGGCCTTCATCCGGTCCACGAGTGGCGAAAAGCCATGCGCCGTCTAGATCTTGTTCCTTTCCCCCTAAGGGTTTGAACGTCATCTTTGACGCCCAATCCAATATCAGGTTTTTACCATCCATTTCCATGGGAATGCTCAACATACGTAACGAATCTTTTTCGTAGTTCGAGTTGAACTCCAATAACACGACCAAACGTTTACCCGTGGCTTCTTCGACATGTGAGAATCCGCCGAGTGTTCTAATAAATTTTGGTGGGGAATGCTGATATTCGGAATAGACCATATAATCATCATCGATTTTTAGTTCGTGGCGTGTGTTATCGGCGTCCGAAATATAAACACCGGGTTGAATCTGGGCGTTTGCGGTAGCGGTGCTTCCCAAGATAAAAGAGATTACAACGTGAATAATAAATATACTATATTTCATCTGTTACTATTTTATCCCTAAAGATAAAAATTAATGTCCTATCGAGGAATAGCTAATGACATTCTTATCTGCTTTTTAAACACAAATCCTCCGATTCATCGTAAATTTTGCGTAACTCCTTGTTTTTCGCGATTTTTTGTTTTCATTTGTTGTGCCAAAGCGAACGGACTCTCATGTTCTTTCTGCTAATCATCCAAATAAAACGCATTGAAGCATTTAATTTTGTAATCGTACTATGTATTTTTAAGAATCACCCTTATATTTCCTTTCCAAAAAAGAACTTACACGACCCTAAAAGCGCATGAACACAAAATACCTTGATCTAATCGATCAGACCTATTATTTTCCGCAAGAGGAATTTACCCTTGACGGCGAACATCTTCGTTTTCACGACATCCCATTAAATGAATTAGTGGAAAAATACGGTAGTCCTTTAAAATTCACCTACCTGCCGAAGATATCCGAGAATATCGGCCGCGCCAAGAACTGGTTCGCCAAAGCTATCGAAAAACATGATTACAAAGGCAACTATCAATATTGCTATTGTACAAAAAGCTCTCATTTTCAACATGTGTTGCACGAGGCCTTGAAGAACGACATCCATATAGAAACTTCCTCTGCCTTTGATATCAATATCATCGAAAATCTTAAAAAGGATGGAAAAATCAAGAATGACACCTATATAATCTGTAACGGGTTTAAACGGGATCAGTACATCGAGAATATCGCGAGATTGATGAACGAAGGGCACAAAAACTGTATCCCCATTATTGACAATTATGAGGAGATCGACCTATTGTCAGAGGCTATCGACGACGATTTTCAAGTGGGAATACGCATTGCATCCGAAGAAGAGCCGAAATTCGAGTTCTATACGTCGCGCTTGGGCATTGGCTATAAAAATATAGTACCTTTTTACGAAAACCAGATCAAGGGCAATGATAAGGTCGAACTGAAAATGCTTCACTTTTTCATCAACACAGGAATTCGGGACAACGCCTATTATTGGAACGAACTTGTAAAGTGCCTTAAGGTCTATGTTCGGTTGAAAAAGATGTGTCCGACTTTGGATAGTCTGAATATTGGCGGAGGATTTCCTATAAAAAACTCCTTGGCCTTTGAGTACGATTATCAATACATGATCGACGAGATTATCAATCAGATCAATATTACTTGCGAGGAAGCAGAAGTTCCAGTACCCCATATCTTTACCGAATTCGGAAGTTTTACGGTCGGGGAAAGTGGCGGTGCCATCTACGAAATCCTATATCAAAAGCAACAGAACGACCGTGAGAAATGGAATATGATCGATTCGTCGTTCATTACCACGCTGCCCGATACCTGGGCCATCAACAAACGTTTTATCATGCTGCCCATCAACCGATGGAACGATGAGTACGAACGGGTGCTGTTAGGCGGACTCACCTGCGACAGTGATGATTATTATAACAGCGAGCAGAATATGGCCGCCATTTATCTGCCGAAATATAAGCGCGACAAACCTTTATACATCGGATTTTTCAATACAGGAGCCTATCAAGAGACCATCGGCGGATTTGGCGGATTGCAGCATTGCCTGATTCCCCAGCCCAAACATATTTTGATTGACAAGGATAACGATGGAAATCTGACCTATGAACTTTTCAGTCCGCAACAGAAAGCCGAAGACCTTTTAGGAATTTTAGGATATAATGTCAATGGAGGTAATGATGGAAAAAGTAAAGCTCGCGAGTCGGAGGAACAGACCGTTAAGGAAAAAAAGGATAAGGTCGGTGCGGAAGATTGATAAATAAGACACTCGTCTTCCTTCTTTTTGCAAGGATGGAAGCCGGAAAAAATAAAAATTCCAAAGAAAAAAACAACAAATCCTAAATTACGAATACAATGAGCACATCAAAGAATTACGCGGGCATACCCGACGAATTCGCACAACTGGAAACGGCAAAGGTAGTACTGATACCCGTGCCTTACGATGGCACCAGCACTTGGGGCAAAGGGGCGGATAAAGGGCCCCAGGCATTTTTGGACGCTTCCGAGAATATGGAGCTGTACGATATCGAGACCGATACCGAGGTTTACGAACAAGGTATTCATTTGGCCGATGCCATTACCGAAAACAAATCGCCCGAGGCCGTAGTCAATGCGGTTCATAAAACGGTAAAGGAGTATATCAAACGCAACAAATTCGTAACCCTTTTTGGTGGGGAACATTCCATTTCCATTGGAACCATTCGCGCTTTTAACGAATGTTTCGATAATCTGACCGTGTTGCATATCGATGCCCATGCCGATTTGCGAAAGTCGTACGAGGGTTCGAAATACAATCATGCCTGTGCCGTTCACGAGGCCAGTCAGACCACCAATTTGATACAGGTCGGCATTCGTTCTATGGATACCATCGAGAAGACCTTTATGGACGAGGAGAAAACTTTCTTCGCTCACGACACTGTAAACGACGAGTTTTGGATGGATAAGGTAATCGAGGCAATGACCGATAACGTGCTTATCACTTTTGACTTGGATGCGCTTGATCCTTCCATTATGCCATCAACGGGAACCCCCGAGCCCGGCGGATTTTTCTGGTATGAGACCTTGGAATTCTTAAAACAGGTCTTCGAAGAGAAAAACGTCGTCGGTTTTGATATCGTTGAGCTTTGTCCGAATTCGAACGATAAATCCTCCGATTTTTTGGCGGCGAAATTGTATTACAAGATGTTAAGCTATAAATTTATGGGCGAGGCCGCGGACGAGGAATATGACAGCACCTATGATGTCGATTCCCGATCGGGTAATAACCTTTCAAAATTTGATGATGACGAAGACTAAAGGAGAGATTTCAAAGTTTATTGAGAAGTACTACTTGCACTTCAACGCTGCTGCGCTAGTCGATGCGGCCAAGGGCTATGAAGCGCAGCTTGAAAAGGGAGGTAAGATGTTGGTTTCCCTTGCTGGGGCAATGTCCACCGCCGAATTGGGCAAGATTTTTGCGGAAATTATCCGACAAGATAAAGTACATATCATTTCGTGTACGGGTGCGAATTTAGAGGAGGATATTATGAACCTTGTTGCCCATTCACATTATAAGCGCGTGCCGAATTATCGTGATCTGACCCCTCAAGATGAGTGGGATCTATTGGAAAAAGGGCTGAATCGCGTGACGGATACCTGTATCCCAGAAGAGGAAGCCTTCCGGAGAATCCAAAAACATATTGTTAAGATTTGGAAAGATGCCGAGGAAAAAGGTGAACGTTACCTGCCGCATGAGTACATGTATAAATTGTTGCTTTCTGGTGTTCTTGAAGAGCATTACGAAATTGACCTCAAGGATTCTTGGATGTACGCCGCGGCCGAAAAAAACCTGCCGATCATCTGTCCCGGTTGGGAAGATAGTACTATGGGTAATATTTTCGCTTCCTATGTGGTTAAGGGAGAGCTGAAAGCCAGCACTATGAAATCGGGAATCGAATACATGACCTTTTTGGCCGATTGGTACACCAATAATTCGGAGAACGGTATTGGATTTTTTCAGATCGGTGGTGGTATCGCCGGTGATTTTCCCATCTGTGTCGTGCCCATGCTCTATCAAGATCTCGAGCGTACCGATACTCCCTTTTGGAACTATTTCTGCCAAATTAGCGACTCGACGACCAGTTACGGATCCTATTCCGGTGCTGTACCCAATGAAAAAATCACGTGGGGAAAACTGGACATCCACACCCCGAAATTTATTATAGAAAGCGACGCAACTATTGTCGCGCCCTTAATTTTTGCCTATCTTTTAGACTTATGAGTAAACAAAACAACCCAAATCTAAAACGCGTAATCGTCGACTTTAAGAAATTAACTCCAGAAGTGCTCAAACTTTTGGTAGAAAGATATCCCGATGGTTATGACGATAGAAATATCATCACCTTTAAAAATGCCCAAGGCGAACGGATCGAGGCTGTCGAGGTGCTTACCGAGGATACGAAATACTTGGTGAAAATCAGCGCCAAGCT
>RCMY010004225.1_pt1 | contig 12474 bp, 4 predicted proteins | sample 2041341 | NCBI WGS metagenome assembly RCMY01 (sample SAMN09708234, study PRJNA481090) | Marine sediment metagenome, whole genome shotgun sequencing project. | reverse complement strand
TTTCCATTTTATTTTCCTTGATGGCATAGGCTGGAACGATTTGCACCTGCCAGTGCGAGCTGTCTTCGTAATTTATCGGACAACGCTGCTGGGGTGTTTGTGCATAATCACGCAAAGCTTGACCATCTTCATGCCGAGCCGCTGCCGGGCCAATCCAATCGAGATAAGATTTGGCATCGGCGATCATATAATCAGGCAGCAGGACTGAAGCTGAGCTAAGCTGACGACACCAAGAAAGGGCTCGATCTTCTAGTTTTTTGCTAGAACCGACGAGAATCAATTTTTCTCTAGCCCTTGTCAATGCGACGTATAGAACGCGCAGCTCTTCGGCTTTGTTCTCTCTTTCTAGCTGACAAGCTATAGACTGACGTGCAAAGGTTGGATAGCGTAAGGATAATTCATCATCGATTTTATATGGACCTAAGCCATATTTTTTGTGCAAGAGCAAGATTTCTCGTGTATCGAGCAAATTGAAATTCTTCCCAAGGTCGGCCACGATGACAACCGGAAACTCAAGCCCCTTGCTCTTATGAACACTCATGACTCTGACAACATCTTCGCTTTCACCTAAAGTCCGAGCTGCTGACAAGTCGGTTCCCATGTTCTGCATTTTTTCAACAAAGCGCAAAAAACGGAACAGACCGCGGAAATTCGTTTGCTCATATTCTCCGGCACGGTCATAAAGCATGCGAAGATTCGCCTGTCGCAAAAGGCCTCCTGGCGTACCTCCGACATAGTCGTAATAACCCGTATCGCGAAAAAGCTGCCATATAAGCTGCGGTACACTGACTCGCCTGGCAAGATTTCGCCACTGGCTGAGTTCTTTTAAAAACAGCATGCTTTTATCTTTAAGCTCAACTGCCACTTCCGCTGCCGGTGCGGTCGAGGCAAATAACGCAGCCATCAAATCCCCTTCTGCCGTCAACAAACGAATTTGTGCAAGCTCTCCTGCCGTAAACTGTCCTATCGGCGAAAACAAAACCGCAGCCAGTGGAATGTCCTGGCGTGGATTGTCGATGATTTGCAGCAGTGCCAGCATGATTTGTATTTCTGTCTCTTGAAAATAGCCTGCATCTACAGCAGCATAAGCGGGGATATTATTGATTCGGAGCGCCTCTAGCAGTACATTCGCCTTGCCTTTGACCGAGCGCAGCAATATTACGATATCACGCCACGCTAGGGATCGATAGTCTTTGCTTTCTTTATCGAATACCTGATAGCCTTCTTGCATGAGCCGATTGATACGCTCAGCAATATAATGCGCCTCAAGAGAAAATCCTGTGATTTCTTCATCTTCTGGCTCTGGGATTGCGGTTTCTCCCAAGGATTCCTCAGATGCTCTTTGATCTCGGTCTATAATGGTGAGTTCAACCGGCCCAGCAAGTGTCTTGCCTTCAGCTTCCGGATAATCCGGCCCGGCATGCAGCTCTTCTGCATCGCCATATGGAAGCTCAGCAATATTTTCTGACATGGCCTGGGCAAAAACATAGTTGATCGCAGCGAGTATCTGCGGCCGGCTACGAAAATTCTGAGCTAAATCGATGCGCTCATAGCTGGAGCCAAGCTCTGGATAGTCATGATATTTTCGCAAAAACAATTCTGGTTCCGCCAGACGGAAACGATAGATACTCTGTTTTACATCCCCCACCAAGAAGAGATTTCCTCGATCATCGCGGGAAACGAGCATCAAGATAGCTTCCTGCACTCCATTCGTATCTTGATATTCATCGACCATGACCTCTTTGTACTTGTGCTGCAAGGCGATTGCTGTTGCCGACGGTTGAAGCTTTGCCTCCGCATCAGGTTCAACTAAGACCTGCAAGGCAAAATGCTCAAGATCATTGAAATCGACCAATGTTTTTTCCTGTTTTGCTTTAGAAAATGCTAGAGCAAATTCCAATGCAATATTGCAAATCACCGCCATTATATCTTTTTGGCTGCGGATATCTGCTAAAAGCTGTTCCTCTTCGACCATAAAATAAGATTCTTTTAACGATTTGATCCGGTCTTTTATCTTTTGGCGTTTTGCGGTAAAAATAGATTTGATTTCTTCATCAGTGCCCTTAGGCGTTCGCATCGTTGCAAATTTCGCACCGTAGACGGCCATTCGTAAATCCGCCCAAGGAGCTTCGAATTTATTCTCTATTTCTACCAAGAGCTCGCGATCCCCTTGAATATAAGGTTCGTAGAATTCAGCCCCAAGGAGCTCCGCCGTACGCTGCATATCATCGCAGTCAGCCATGCAGGCAGACAAAGAAAGCTTCAATTCTTTTTTTACCGGTTCCATCCATTTGGTTTCCATCAGTGTCTGACCTAACGGCAAATCAAAATCTTTTGGCAGAGCCATCAGCCACTCTTTGGAAAATGCCTGGCTGCGTGAATACTCATAAAGCTTCAAGATGATTTCATACAAGCCTTCGTCATTTCGGTCATTGCCGTAACAATCGACAAAATGCAGGAACTCTTCTTCTGCTTTTTCATATTTTTCTTCAAATAAATTTTCTAAGACATCTCGTTTCAACAAATCCATTTCCTGCTGGCTGCCTAATCTAAACTGCGGATCAAGGTCGAGCTGATGGAAATTTTGCCGAATCAAGGTCTGGCAAAAAGAGTGCATCGTCGAAATCGAAGCCGCATTGAGGAGCACCAATTGTCTTTGCAAATGCTGTGAACCCGGATCTTTCGTCAAAGCTTTCTGTATCGCCTGCTCAACGCGTTCTCGCATTTCAGCTGCTGCGGCACTGGTAAATGTCATGACAAGGATCTCATCGATATCGCATTGTCCTTCGATAAGCCTCCGAATGATGCGCTCGACGAGCACAGCAGTCTTACCGCTGCCAGCAGCAGCTGCTACCAACAAATTTTTATCATATGTCGTGATTGCTTTTATTTGTGCGTCGGACCATGGCATGTGCCCACCTCCTCGATAATGCTTTGCATCAATGCTTCATCCTTTATTTTGTTTAGCTGCCGATGTTCATTGCCCGGAATGATTTGGTCAAATTGGCAGACACTCTGGTAAGCGCAATACGTGCATGCATTCTGCTGTGCATCCATTCGATATGGTTTGGCGGCGATATCGCCACTTAAAATTTCTTTGCCTGTAGCTGCGAGCAATTGATCGATATACGAAAGCAACGCCGCAAATTCTTCCTGTGTCTTGACCTGACCGCGAGCCCCCGAATGGATTTCTCCATCGTTTTTCAATACCACTTTGATGAAATTGACGGTCGAGTCAATCTGTCGAATGATATCGGGATCAGCGACGACCCAGCCTGGCATTTGAAGTTCTTTGTTTATTGCCACTTCCGCTTCTTTGGCTGTCAACGGATATTTTCCCGTAATGCGAGGGTTCTTCAAGAAATAATACAGCACACCTGCTGGCAATGCCGGACGGCCAAAGAACTGTGCCGAAGCGTTGGCGACGACAAGCATATAGGTCAAAAGCTGCAATTGAAGGCCATAATACACATTGAGCAAATTCAGATATGCTGACCCTGATTTATAATCGATGATCAAAAAATGCCCTGTAGCCTCATCAAAATCGATTCGGTCGATCTGTCCGATGATTTCCAAGGTGTACCCATCTGTCAAATCGTAGCAAAGCGGTGGCAAATCCTGATTGCCGCTGCCAAACGATTTTTCCAGTCCAACTGGTTGGAACTCGCTTACGCCGGCAAAATCAATCAACCGCTTGACTGCCCGTTCAACCGTCCGGCGAATACGACCGGTCAAATGCTGAAACTGCGATGAACTCAATAAAATCTCATTTTGCAGTTTAGGTGCAAGACCATCTACTATTTCCTGACAGATTACCTTACACTCTGCCGCATCCACATCGCTCCAGCTTCGACCAGCCTTTTCCATGCGCTCGCCAAAAGCTTTAAGCGACGCGTGTAAAAGAGTCCCCAGATCCGGTGCAGAAAAACGATATTCCGCTCGTTCCTGTAAAGTCAGGCCATAACGGGCAAAATGCTGGAACGGACACGCTCTGAACCGTTCAAAACGCGTAACACTGCCGCGCAAGCGCTTCTTTTTGGTATAGAGCTGCCGTGCCAGTTCTTGCGGCAATTGATCCGCCCTTGCCGAAGCAAAAAGTCCTTCGGTGATCCGCTTCAAATAGGGCTGCATAGATGGCTCTTGCTTGGCCCAATTGTACACATCCTGCCAAAAAGGGCTCATCTTACCAGCATCTCGATATACTCTTAATGCCGAAGCTAATTTAGCCAAAGTCTGCCGTCCTTCAGCAATGAAGAACTCTTCCGTACCAGAAAAATCTTCAAGTGGCAATGATTTGATTTTGGCTGTTGGCACAAGTTCCCGCAATCGCCGCAATAGCGGTGAAGGACTAAGACCGCTGCCATCAGCGTCGGCTAAAGGATAAGACAGCCACAAATAATCTGCCGCCAACGTGAAGCCTTTATATAAAAGATATTTTTCCGCGAAATTATCCCCGCTGCACCCCGAAGAAATCTCCAAGCCAACAGCAGCCAGCTTTTGCCGATCTGCATCGCTAAGAAGCCCCTCAGCCTTAGACCGGCGCGGCATGATGCCTTCTACTGCACCGACGATAAATACCGCCTTTAAATTCTCCAAACTATTTTGATCAAAATCCGCCAGCGTCACGTAGTCAAGACCTGGAGGAATCAAACTGATTTTGAGGCCATCGAGCCCATCATTGATAATGGTTTCATATTCATCCAAGCGCAGTTGATCCTCACCTGAAGTTTCCACCAATTGATCAAAAAGATCGATGATGTCTTCCCAAATTTGTTCATGTTCCCGCGCCTGCGCCAAATCTCCGGCTTCCGTTGCCCGCTTCGCCCATTGTTCAAGGGTATGGCTCACATTGAGTTCGAGCAAAAGCTCATACAATGCCATGGTTTGTTCACGCACGCACTTAGCCTGCTCGATTTTATCAGCAAAATGCAGCATAGGCTGCATTACCTGCCGCCGTATATGATTGATTTCATCGAGCTGTTCTTGTTTGCGTTGATCAGGCTCTACTTCATCGAGCTCTACTCGCTTATAATACTTCCAGTCCTCTTCCATCGTCCAGCGTTTGCCACGGATGCCAAATGCCAATGCGTAATTTTCCAAAGAATCGATTTGAGGTCGACTGACCGCAAAAAAATCCGTCTTAAAGCAGCGAAAAAGCGGTTCATATTTCCAGCCACGCAAAGCTTCAAGTGCCGAACGCAAAAACTCAGCCAAAGGGTGATGGATGCTTTGCCTTTTGGCATCGCTGAAATAAGGAATCCCATAATCGCCAAACACTGCCGCAAATACATTTTCATAACTTGCTGCATCGCGAACAATTATACCAATATCCTGCCAGCGATATGATTCTTCCCGGCATAGCCTTAAGATGTCCGCGGCGACAGCCTCCGCTTCCAATCGCCGATTGGCAGTTTCGACAAGTTGAAGCCCTGAAGGTTCCACAGAATTCGTTGCCGTCGGCGAAAACTGAAAAAGATTTTTCTCGATAACGGCAAGCGATGTCTTTTGAAAACGGAACGGTTTCCTCATCTGCCTTATACTGTATTCCTGCCCAAGCTCTTTTACCATATGCACGACCTTGTTATACGTCTGCCACTGCCGATGAAACAAAGAGGTTTCCAGTTGATTCTCTACAGCTGAAACATCTTCAAGGCAAAGCGTTATATGTATCTTGCTGGTTTTTTGCAAAAGAGCTTGTAAAATCGCCATCTCCTGGGGATTGAAAAAAACAAAGCCATCGATCCATATTTCTGCATCTTCAAGCATAGAAGCATCCGGAATCTTTGCGGCAAATGCATTGAGCATATCTTCTGCATCATTGTATCTTCCTTGCATCTGCTCTTCGACGCCTCGATATACCTTGGAAAAATCACTGAGCTTGTCTTTCAGTTCGCCCTCGTCCATTTTTTCGATTGCTTCATCGATTTTCCCCACGGATAAGCCATAGCTTTTGAATTCTTCAATCATCTGCGTCATCGAAGCTGAAAAATTACGTTGCCGAGCTGCCCTTCCCAGTACCCGAAATTCACGGCCAGTACCAGCTATGACTTTGGACAGCAATAACCGCTTGCCCACCTCTGTAATGCGCGGATAAGCTCCGCCGCCAGTTTCCAGTAAAACCTGCCGGGCCAAACGTCTGAAGCCAAAAACATAGCTGCGGGAAAATCCATCAATGCCTTCACTTTGCGCCAACTCACGTTCAACTTTAAATGTCATATGTTCCGGCAAAATCAGGAAAAGTGCCGGTCCTTCCGGCGACTTCTTCAATTCACTTCTCATCGATTCAAGACAAACTTTGGTTTTTCCTGTTCCCGCTCTGCCCACAATAAATTCTAGCAAGCCATTCTACCTCCTCTGCCGTCTTATCCCACACAAAATTTTGCCGAGCTTCCCTGCCGGTCTTTCGTGACCTCGAGTCTCGCATCGATGCGTTCACGCAATTCAGGAACATGCGAAATGATACCGACCAGACGACCGCCCTTTTGCAGTTCAAGCAAAGCTTTCAGGGCCATATCGAGTGCCTCGGGGTCAAGCGTCCCAAAACCTTCATCGACGAGAATCGTATCCAGATGGATGCCGCCCGCATAACTTTGCACGACATCGGCAAGACCTAACGCTAGGCACAACGATGCCAAAAAAGTTTCTCCGCCTGATAAAGTCGCGACAGGCCGTGCGTAACCTGTGTATTCATCAAAGACTTCCATTTCAAGCCCTCCGGCCGCATTTTTGCGCGTACGTTCATCTGTCGACTGCAATCGATATTGACCGCGGCTCATGATTTTAAGCCGCATATTCGATGCATCGATGACATCGAGGAGCAATGATTTGAGGACAAAACGCTGGAACGTCATTCCATGTACATTCTTGCCACCCGCCACCGCTGCCAAAGTCCCAATTGTTCTGTATTTCTTGTCGATTTGCTCATTTTTTTCCGCCAATGCCTTCAATTGTTTCGCCTTGTTTTTTGCATGCTCAACGTCTTTTTCGCTGCTCTGCCAGGTTGCGTAGGCATCATTATACTGGGCACTGGCATCAGCCAACTTTTGTTCCAATAGCAAAAGTTCTGGCCTTACAGAACCGGCAATTGCCTGCTGGGTCTTGGTACTGTTTTCTCTTGCTGCCGCATAACGGTCTTCAAACACTCTTATATGTTCCTTGTATTTATCTCTTTTTTCTGCTGGCCATTTGGCCGCTGCTGTATATTCCGCTTCTGTAGTAAAGCCCGCAGCGTGGCAGCGTTTGGCAAACTCTTTTTCAGCAAGTTCGCGGCGATTGCGGCTCAGCTCCAGACTCCCATCGACGGATTTATACTCAGCTTCGACAGCCGCCAATGCCTCTTTGATCTTTTGCAAATGATTCTGCGCTTCATTGAACGCATCATACAGCTGCTTTTGCTTAAGGAGAGCCGCCTGCTCGGCAAGCGCAAGGGCTTCTTGTTGGCGATATTGTTCCGGCAATGCTGCTTTTCTCTCGTTTTCTATGGCTAAAGCCGCCTGCCATTTTCCATGAATCAGTTGCAACTCTAATGACAGCCTGGCAATCGTCTCGCCTTGTTCTTTTTCCTTTACCTGTAAAGCGTCCATATCTTTTGCCAATTGCAAGAGTTTTTCTTCAGCCGTTTTCGCCAATTGATACGCATGGCGTATTTTTCCGCTATGGACAGCCAGGATTTCTTTACTTGGCAGCTCTGACATCGCGTTTTTTTGATCTGCCAATTGTTTTTCTATTGTGTCCTTCTTCGCCTTGGCCTGTTCATAAGCGCGCTGGCAAGTCTGGCGTTTTCCATCTTTCGACTTAAGTTCTTCTTGCGTTTGCTTGATTTCATTTTCAGTCGGCAAAATATCTGAAGAAACCGCCAGGCTTGGATGCGCCAAGGCTCCGCAAACAGGGCAAGCATCACCATCGTTCAATCCAGCAGCCAACACTGCCGCTTGGCCTTGCAGAAAGAGATGCTGCAAACGCTGCAACTCTATTTGGCACTTTTCATAAGCCGCTTCAGCTTTTCTAAAGCTTTCCAGGCTTTCCCTATACTCGCGCGTCGCTGACAAAAGCGAAAGTTCAAGTGTATCACTTTCCTCATAAAGACCTTGCTGTCGCTCGATTTCTGCAAGCTGTAAGCAATAAGTATCTTTCAAACCCGCCTGTTTAAGCAGCTCTTGCTGTGTTTCTTGGCTTTTTTTCAGCCGTTGCTGCACACCAGAAAATTCCGTTTCCAGTTTTTCTTTTTCCGCTAGACAGATCTTATACGCTGCTTCTTGCTCTTTTTCTTTTTTTGCAGCATCAATCAACTCAATGCTTTGAACCATATACGTTTCTAGCTGCATCAATAAGGTATCTGCCGCTTTTCGCTCCGTTTCTTTTTCGGCTTGGAGATTAGCTGCCAAAATCGCTTCTTTATGCTGCCGTGCCAACTGTTCTTGTCTTTTTTGGCAGAAAAGAAGATTGTCCGCCATGGCTTTTTCTTCTTCTTTAGCGGCTAGCATCTGTTTTTCTAAATCCCCTAGACTTGCAGCTTTTTCAGCCGATGCCAGTTCAATTCTAGCCGCTTCTACTTTCGGTAAAAGTTCCGTGCAGGCAAGTATTTCTTTTTCTCCAGCTTCAGCTGCCAGAAAGCGTTCTTCAAGCAATCTGCCATCAGACAGTATTTTTTGTGCCGTCTGTTGTTTGCCTTGCAGCTGCTCTGCGACCTGCTTTTGTTTTGACGATTCGATTTGACGCATAGCAATTTTTTCATCTAATGCAGCATCTGAATCGACTCCAAATTCTTCGTGGATAAATAACTGTTTTTGCCTGTATTCCATTTGTGCGGCTTCGATGTCTTTGGCCTGTGCCTTAAGCTGCTCTTCGATCTGACGATAAAACTCCGTTTTGAACAACGTCTCCATGATCTCCTGACGCTGTGCTGAATTGGCCAAAAGCAATTGTCTGAATTCCCCTTGCGGCAAAAGAACGACCTGTCTGAACTGGCTGCTCTTAAAGCCTAGAAGATGTTCTACTTGCTCGGTTACTTTTGCATAGCCTTGCACCAAGAGCTTTTCTTGATCAGCCACCTTATAAAGCAAGGCATCCGCAGGACTCAAGGTCAAACCGTCACCGCGTTTTTTTGGCCTCATCTGCTCAGGGCTTCGCCAAACGCGGTAGACTTCTTGCCCGATAGCAAAGGTAAAGTCGACCTCTGTTGCCTCGGCAGCTTCTGCCTGATTGCTTCGCAGCATCTTCGCTTCGCGTTTTTCTCCACTGGCATCTCCGTACAAGGCAAAACAGATTGCATCCAAAATAGTCGTCTTGCCAGCGCCAGTAGGTCCATGAATCAGAAAAAAGGATCGCCCCTTGAGATGATCAAAATCCAATACATTCTTTTTCGTATAAGGGCCAAAAGCGCTAAAGCTCAATTTCAACGGTTTCATGCTTTTGCCTCCCTCTGTTTAGCCAACAATTCATCTAGATTTTTTTCAAATACCTGTTTTTGTTCAGCCGTAAGATCTTCATCTGTCATCTGGTGAAAAAAATCCGAAAATAACTCGAGTTCTGATTTAGAACGATAATCTGTTTGGTTCTGGCGTAAGCTTCCACCATTATTCAAACTCGTACGCTCAACCTGCATGAGATTCGGGTAGATTTTTTCCAATTGTCCATGCACATCCAAAATCGCTTGCGTATCCAAAAGTTCTACCGACATGTAATCATCCTGTACGGGATACAATTCACGATTGTGAACAATATCATCAAAATAGCCCCGGACACAGCAAACATCGCGCTTTGGCTGCAGTTTTATTTTTTCTAAGTCCACCTTGCCGCTTCCATCAAGATCGACAACATATATCCCCTTTTCCTGTCCGGCTTCATCAAAAGAATATTTCATCAAAGAGCCTGAATAACGGATATTTTCTGCTCCGGCTTGCTGAGGATTATGCAGATGGCCTAGTGCCGTATAATTAAACGGCTTGAAATGAGCCGCCCTGATATTTGTTGCGCCGCCTACAGACAGAGGCCGCTCTGAATCAGTTTCCACGCCTCCGGCAATAAACGCATGCGCTAAAGCGACTTTACGGCATTTTTCGGGAATATTTTTTAAGCCTTGCTGCACGACAAATTCCATAGCAGCATCAAAATCATTTAGATCGCTTTGCCCAAATACCGCCCTGACTAAAGCTGGTTCTGCATAGGTAAACGGTTGAAAATAAACCGGCCCGAATTCATCCGCCAAAACAATTGGCTTTAAATCCGCTTCCAGATTTCCCCGAACAAAAAGCCCTTGTGCCTCCAGCAATTTACTAGCAAAACCCACACGCTGCGCACTGTCATGGTTTCCTGCAATCATGATGACCTTGACTTTAGACTCGAGCAGCAATCGGTCAAGCGTATCATTCAAGAGCTCCACCGCATCCGTCGGCGGAACAGCTCTATCGTAGATATCGCCTGAAATCAATACCGCCTGCGCACCACTTTCTTTGACCACGGTATGAAACTCTTCCAGAATATGAGCCTGGTCTTCTGTCAGATGTTTACCATGGAACAATCTGCCAAGATGCCAATCGGCTGTATGTATAAAACGCAAGATAATCCCTCCTGAAAAAATCAAAAGAGTGCCACAAAATTTTCATTCTGCGACACTCCCCAAAATCTATTTCTATCATTTTCCTTTAGCAAACGGGGTCAGTATCCGCAAAGAGGTACGTCCACACTGACATAGCTCCTCTTTTAAAATGACCGCCTGCCCTGTCCGATAACGTAAAACAGGCATCGCCTGCTGGGCAAGCGCCGTAACGACCAGTTCACCCATCTGCCCTTTTTCTGCCGGTACAGGACTGGAAAAATTCAAAACTTCCGGATAAAAGTAATCTTCAGCAATATGAAGGCCGCCCTTTTCTGGACAGCTGAACAACATGCCTGTACACCCCAAATCATTTGACACGTAAAGATCATATATTTCAGCATCTGTGCGATTTTTCAAATATTCTTCAAGCGGATTTTGTACAGCTTCATTGAGGCAAAAATAAGATCGTATCGGCAAATGCCGTATATCCTTGCCTGACGACTGTGCCATAATAATCAATTGTAAAATCCGCGTTGGGTCACCAATGATTGTATCCACACCAAATTGTTCGATCAAACGGAATGACTGAATAAAGTCCGAGGCAAACGGCACAACGGTCGCACCTAAGACTTCAGCAGCATACTGAACATCCAATATCGCTTCATCCATAGTCTGTCCTACCAAGGCCACGAGCGAACCTCGATTTACCCCGCCAGCGACCAAACCACGCGTCACCATTTCTACATTACGACCTACATCTTCACCTGTATAAGCTCTGACGATGTTCGATGCTTCTTGAAGCCTCAATCGTATCATCGTACTCAACGGGCCAGAAACAAAATCAAGCGGTGCCGTTTTCACCAATTCATCATGGCGCGTGAACGGCAGCTTTTTTACGTCTTCTATTGTTTTTATATCATCGGCCTTAACGCCCGCTTCGTCAAGCTTAGTATGATAAAAAGCTGTTTTTTCATACGCCCACTTGACTGTCTTGCTGAGGAGCTGCCCCTGCAGCTGTGTCAGGGATTCTCGCGGCATCGTTTCGGCAAAGGGATTTGCATACATAAACATTCCTCCGCTTCCTCCCACTCCCATCTCAATTTGCTTGTTATTTTTTACATCCGTCATTGTTTTCATCTAACTGCTTGCCGCTGCGACATCAAAATGGCCGACGATAGAAAAAGGGCTGATAGCTCTCATATCCCATCGTGCGGAAATTCAAAATCGCCTCAGTTGCCCCAACAAATAGAATGCCGCCCGGCTTCAATGCTCTAAAGAAATCTCTATAGAGCTGATCTTTTGCCTCTTCAGTAAAGTAAATGACAACGTTGCGACATAAAATCAAATCGAATCCCGTCTCAAAGCTATCTTTCAATAAATTATGCTGTTTAAAATCAATGCGCGATTTTATTTCCGCATCAACTTCAAACTTCCCGTTGTTTTCGATAAAATATTTGCTTTTTCTTACCAGTGACAAACTTTTTAATTCATTCTCCGTATATACGCCTTTTTTCGCCTTGGCCAAAATCTCAATATCAAGATCCGTAGCCAATATGCGATGCTTTACCAACGGCGTCATATCCTTTAAAATCATCGCTAACGAATATGGCTCTGCACCAATTGAGCACCCTGCACTCCAAATATTGAGTTTCGGGCTTTTTTTCAAAAGCTCTGGAATAACATCCGTTTCCAATTTTGAAAATTTTTCAGGTGTACGGAAAAATTCGGATACGTTGATCGTCAAATATTCAATAAAAGACTCGAAAGCTGCCTTGTCATGTTCTATACTTTCAAAAAATTTAGCATAGGAAGTATGCCCGTTACGCTGCATCAAGTTTCCTATACGGCGCTGCATCTGTGCTGCTTTATACATATCAAGGTCTATACCTGTCTTGCTCTTCAATTTTTGCTTGAATAATCCCCAATCTTTTTCGTCC
>RCMY010004224.1_pt1 | contig 12476 bp, 12 predicted proteins | sample 2041341 | NCBI WGS metagenome assembly RCMY01 (sample SAMN09708234, study PRJNA481090) | Marine sediment metagenome, whole genome shotgun sequencing project. | reverse complement strand
GTCGCGACCTCGTTGCCGTCGGCATCGAGGATCTTGATCTCGACTCCGGCGACCCCGACCTTGCCACCTTCGGCCGCGTTGTAGGAGAGCGTGCCGGTCACCCCCTCGGGAGCATCCTGCGCACCGGCGGGCGCGATACCAAACATCGAGATCAGGAGCACTGCCACCCAACCTGCGATGCCGAATTGAATGGGTCTGTTCGCAGGTCGGCTCGTCACAAGAGGCGCAGTATAGGTCCATGGGCCTACCCCGTTTCAAGGGAATGCGCATCATTTGCCAAATTGGGCGGTATCAACCGGTCGTCAACTGTGCATCAATCGCCGTCGCACGATTTCAGGACCATGCCGAGCTCAAGGGGAATCCGCCAGTCCGATGGCGGCCGGTGATGATCGGCCGCCCAGTGGACGGTCATCTCGTCGGCTCCAGCCGCGGCCAGCAGGTCGCCTCCGAGTTCGGGATGCAAGCGGTATTGGGCGAGGCGGCGAAACGGCCGACCGCGTTCGAGCCATTGGTATGCCCTCGAGTGATCGACGGCGCTCCAGACGAGGGTGGCGACCACCCGCATGGGCGTGCGGTAGTTGCTGATCACCTTGCCCGAGTCATGCATGAGAGCAGCTGCGATCACCGGCGGTGCCGACCCGCCACGTTCGACCGTCTCGAATTCGCGAATACCAGATTCGCCAGCATCAGATTCGCCACTATCGAGTGTGAGCGCAACGGCGCGGGCGACAGAAACGGCGTGGCGTCGGTCCGGATTCGACATTCGCTGCCAGATGGCCTGCTCGCCTTCACCTAGATGATCGCATGCCCACATGTCGTCGGCGGTCGATGGCGCGCCGGGGCGCACCGATCCCAGGAACCTGATCACGAGGTGAGTGGCGCTCGCACCTCTCACGACCGGATCGCCTAGCGACCGAGGCGCCGAGCGGCAGCCAGAATGCCGGCGATCGACTTGCCGTCGGTGATCGTGCCGTCGAGTGCCATCTCGATCGCTTGGTCGAACGGCACTTTCTCGATCAACATGTGCTGCTCTTCGAGCCCGTCGGCCTCGAGCGGCACTTCGCTCAGATCGGTTGCGAGGTAGATGTACTGCATCTCGTCGCAAAAACCCGGCGAGTGGTGGAAGCGGAGCAACAGTTCGAGCGAGCCCGGGCGGCGGCCGACTTCTTCGGCCAGTTCGCGAACCACAGCAACGTCGGGGGCTTCCCCGGCAATGTCGAGCTTGCCTGCCGGTATCTCCCACAGATCGGTATCGATCGGGGCGCGATACTGCCTGACCAGGAAGATCGCGTCATCTTCGACGGCAACGGCCGAGACGGCACCCGGATGGCGAACGACGTCGCGCCGAACCTGTTCGCCGCCAGGTCCTTCGAACCAACTGTCGTAGAAACCGACAACGGCACCCTGATGCACGAGGTCGTCACGAAGATGACGAAAGCCCGACGGCCCTGCACTGAATGCCTCGGCCCGCTTGTCGGGACCACTCATACCTTGACTCCGCTGGCGACCCCGCCGACCCGATACGGCGCCTCAGCGGCGCTGCTGTCGTTGGTGTCGATGACCTCAACATCACCAAAGCGGCGCCGCTCGGCGTCGGCGAAGCGTTCGGGATCGTTGTGTTGTGCTCGGGCGAGCGCAGCGGCGATGAACCCGTCGAACAACGGCGCCGGGCGGTTTGGTCGGCTCTTGAGTTCGGGGTGGGCCTGGGTTCCGATCCAGAACGGATGGTCGGTCAGTTCGATGAACTCGACGAGCCGGCCGTCGGGCGATGTTCCCGAGCAGCGAAAGTTGGTGCCATCGGTGAAACGAGATCGGAACTTGGGGTTGAACTCATAGCGGTGGCGATGGCGTTCCTTGATGACGCTCTGGCCGTAGATGTCGGCTACTTGGCTGCCTTCCTCGAGCACGGCAACGTACGCACCGAGTCGCATGGTGCCGCCCTTGTCGGTGATGTTGCGCTGCGAATCCATCAGGTCGATGACCGGGTAGGCGGTGGTGGCGTCTTGGGTGTCGAACTCCGACGAGTTTGCGCCGGTCAATCCGAGCACGTGGCGTGCGTACTCGATGGTCATGACCTGCATGCCGAGGCACAAACCGAGGCAGGGCTGGTCGTGCTCGCGGGCGTAACGGGCGGCCTCGACCTTGCCATCGACGCCTCTCTCGCCGAACCCACCGGGCAACACGATGCCGTCGAGATGGCCGAGCATGTCCTCGACGAGCATTCCCTCGACGTGGTCGGACATGATCCACTCGATGTCGATGTCGACCTGATGATGGAGCGACGCATGGCGCAGTGCTTCGGCCACCGAAAGGTAGGCATCGGGAAGCGTGATGTATTTGCCGACGATGCCGATCTTGAGTGGCTTCCATGCCGAATCGACCAGATCGACCAGGCGCGTCCACTCGGTGAGATCGGGCTCGGTGTCTGGCAGTCGAAGCAGTTTGCAGACGTAGCTGTCGAGGCCCTCGTCGTGCATGTTCAGCGGGATCTGATAGAGCGATGCCGCGTCGGCAGCGTTGACAACACCCTCGATCGGGACATCGCACATGTTGGAAATCTTGGATCGCAAGCCATCGGAGATGCGCTTGTCGGAGCGGCACACAATGACGTCGGGCTGAATGCCTCGTGACCGAATCTCGGTGACCGAGTGCTGGGTCGGCTTGGTCTTGTGTTCGCCCGCCGGACCAATGAACGGTACGAGCGTGACATGCACGTAACAGACGTTGTCTCGGCCGACATCGAGCCGGAACTGTCGAATGGCTTCGAGGAACGGCAAGATCTCGATATCGCCGACCGTGCCGCCGACCTCGGTGATCACCACGTCGACGTCTTCAGCGGCCAGAATGTTGATCCGCCGCTTGATCTCGTCGGTGATGTGAGGAATGACCTGCACCGTCTTGCCCAAGTAGTCGCCACGCCGTTCGGCGGCAATGACCGACGAGTAGATCGAGCCCGTCGTTGCGTTGGAGGCCTGGGTGAGTGGCTCGTCGATGAACCGCTCATAGTGACCGAGGTCGAGATCGGTTTCGCCGCCGTCGTCGGTGACATAGACCTCTCCGTGCTCGAACGGGTTCATGGTTCCCGGGTCGACGTTGAGGTACGGATCGAGCTTTTGCATCGTGACCCTGAGGCCTCGAGCCTTCAGCAGTCGCCCGAGCGAAGAGGCCGTGAGCCCCTTGCCAAGGGAGCTGACGACTCCCCCGGTCACGAAAATGTGCTTGGTCAATGCGCGCTCCAGTCCCTGATCCGCTCGCTCCAACCTAGCGCCTCGTGCGACTTGTTCAGCCGAGGTCTGCGCCGACTCACCTTTTGGATTCGAGCACATTGGCAGCCCGGCCCATCTCGGGGCAGGATGTCGAACATGACTGCTCTCACCCCGGTTGCCGACCCATCCGAGCTCGGCTTCGACCCTCAACGGCTTGGCGCCATCGACGCCTTTGTCGCCGAGCGCTACCTCGACAGCGGGCGATTTCCCGGCATGAGTCTGCTCATCGCTCGCGGTGGCAAGATCGCTCACATCTCGCACCAGGGATACGACGACGACGCCATCTTCCGGATCTACTCGATGTCGAAACCCATCACGTCGATCGCTCTGATGCAACTGTACGAGCAGGGCCGCATCAAGTTGAGCGACCCCGTCTCGGACTACATCCCCGCCTGGGCCGACCTCCGAGTCTGGGCCGACGGCTCCCCCACCAGCTATTCCACCAAGTATCCCGAGCGCGAAATGATCGTGCGTGATCTGTTGACCCACACGTCGGGCCTCACCTACGACTGGATGGGGCGTCACCCGGTCGATGCGATCTACCGCAAGAGCAACGTCGGTCGCGCCGCGCCGGGGGCAACGCTCGCCGGAATGTGCGAGGCCCTCGCCGACATTCCGCTGTTGTTCTCGCCTGGCACCGAGTGGAGCTACAGCGTGGCCACCGACGTGTGCGGCCACCTGGTCGAACTCGTCAGCGGACAGCCACTCGATGAGTACTTCGACGAACACATCTTCGGACCACTAGGCATGGTCGACACCGGCTTCTACGTCGACGATGCTCGCGGCGATCGTCTCGTTGCGAACTACGCCCACCCGGACCTGTCACCGTTCGGGGTGCCACCCGACGCCACCGGCCAGATGGCGCTCATCGACGACGGCGGGGCCAAGAGCCCCAATCGGACCAAGCCCACCTTCTTCTCCGGAGGCGGAGGACTGACCTCGACCCTGGCCGACTACCACCGATTCACTCAGATGCTCGCCAACGGAGGGGCGCTCGACGGGACTCGCGTCATCGGACGAAAGACGCTCGAGTACGCGACATCGAACCACCTACCGAACGGTGTCGATCTGGCCGCCATGGGCCAAGCGGTCTTCAGCGAAACCACCTATGAGGGCATCGGATTCGGTCTCGGGTTCTCCGTCGTGCTGCGGCCAACCGACGCACAAACCATTTGTTCACCCGGCGAGTTCGCGTGGGGAGGCGCCGCGTCGACGATGTTCTGGGTCGACCCGGCCGAAGACCTCACCGTCATCGGCATGTCCCAGCTCATGCCGTCATCGGCCTACCCGATTCGACAAGAAATGAAGGCCCTGGTCTACGGCGCACTCACGTGACCCCCCATGAGACTGCGAGCGTTCGGTCGGTGCCCCTAGGCTGAACAGGTGAACCTCGGTGCCCACATCGTGGTGGCTCGCCGCCTCGTCGACAACGACCCCGGCTATTGGCTTGGCGCCGCACTCCCCGACATCGCCAGCATGGGCGGGTTCCAGCTGCTCGGCTCCACGCCGAATGATCGAATGACTGCCGGCATCGCCATGCACCACCGGACCGACGAGGCATTTCACCATCACCGGTGGTTCAACGACATCCAAATTCCGCTACGCAACGAACTGGTCGCAAGTGGTCTCGCTCGTGGTCCGGCCCGAGCGGTCGCCCACGTCGGTCCCGAACTCCTCCTCGACGAATGGCTCCTCGATCAAGACCCTCGGTCTGATGCCATCGACGCCACCAACGCCGCGCTCGCCCAACTGCGAGGCCCCTTCGACACCTTCGCTCACTTGGTTCGAACCGAACATCGTCAGCAGTGGCGTGACCACCTCGACCGAGTGGCCGGTTGGGAGCCGGGAGGCGGCGAATCCCCCGGCGGCACTCGGCGACCCGCCAAGGTCGCGGCCCAACTCCAGCGCATGCTGCAACGGCGTCCACGTCTCGCCTTCGATGTCGACCAACTCGATCTGATCGCTCGACACCTCGCTCCGGTGAGCAACCACATCGGGTCGACCTACGACGAATTCCTCACCGACCTGGTGGCGCAGCTCGATCAGAGATGACGACGCTCAGGCTCGTTTCGGCTTTTTGGCGGGGGCAGACGAGCTTCTGCGCTTAGCTTTCGGTCCTGGTTCGGACGTCGAGCCCTTCTGAGCGCGTGCTTCGTCGAGTAGTTCCGAGCCGTGTTGACGAGCGGTCGTCGAGTCGGGCTGCCCTGACAACATTCTGGCCAGTTCGGTGCGGCGCTGCTCGTCGTCGAGCAGGTGCACTTCGGAAACGGTGTCGTCGTCGCCCTGCAGCTTCTGAACCGCAAGATGGGCATCGGCAAAGGCCGCCACCTGCGGGAGGTGGGTCACGACCAAGACCTGATGACGGTCCCCGAGAGCCGAAAGCGCTCGACCGACGGCGAAGCCGGCCTGTCCACCGATTCCGGCATCGACCTCGTCGAAGACGAGGATCGGCGGTGCTTCCGACAACACGCTGCGAAGGGCCAGCATCGTTCGAGCCAATTCGCCGCCCGAGGCGACCTTGGCCAACGATTGCAAGGGCGAACCGGGATTCGCCGACAGCTGGAAAACGACCTGGCTGCCATCGTCGCCATCGATCGAGATACCGATCTTGGCTTTCGGCATCGCGAGTTCGGGCAGATACGACTCGATGGCGGTCGCCAACGACGGCGCAGCAGCCTGACGAGCAGCGAGCACCTTCGCGGCCGCCGCGGCGACCGCCGACGTGGCCTCTTGCATCTCGGCATCAAGATGCTCGGCCCGTCGATCAGCCTGCTCGAGGGCGTCGAGTTGGTCGGCAAGCGTGCGATGTTCTTCGAGGACTGCTTCGAGCGTGTCGCCATACTTTCGGCACAGCTGCTGGAGTTGGTGTCGACGGGCCTGCAGCTCGGCAAGTGCCTCGGGGTCTTGCTCGATGGTGTCGACGACGTCTCGCACCGAATCGGCAAGGTCATCGAGATCAGCGAGGATGTTTCGAATCCGAGCTGCCTCTTCGACAAATGGTGCCCGACCCTCGAGCCGTGGCAGGGCCGCGCTCAGCTGATCGCGGATACCGTCGTCGTCGCTCAAGAGGCCGAGGACTGCGGCCGCAGCCTCCTGATGGTCGACGGCATTGGCCAGAATCTCCTCGGTCGCCGCCAACCGGACATCTTCTGAGGCGTCTTCGATCGCCGCAGCGTCGAGTTCGTCGACTTGGTAGCGCAGCAGATCGATCTCGCGGTGACGCGACCGTGGGTCGCCACCCAATCCCGCCAGGGCCGCCTTGACCTCGCCGAGTGCGACCCGAGCAGCATCGAGTTCGCTTCGATCGATCTTGGCGAAACTGTCGAGGGCACCACGCTGGGCCTCGACCCCGAGAAGCGATTGATGCGAATGCTGGCCGTGGAGATCGACCAGCCGCTTGCCAAGCTCGGCGAGTGCCGAGACCGTGACCGGGCGGCCATTGATGTAGGCCCGCGACCTGCCCTCGGCAGGCACAGCCCGAGTGATGACGATCTCGCCATCTTCTGCTCCGTCACCATCGAACGAGAATCGTCCGTCGACCAGTGCCTCCTCGGCGCCGGGACGCACCAAGCCTGGATCGGCGCGCCCTCCCATCAACAGCGAAATGGCGTCGACGAGCAGTGTCTTTCCCGCCCCGGTTTCGCCGGTGAGCGCGATGAGGCCAGCCGGTAGTCGCAGCGAAAGCTTGTCGATGACTCCGAGGTCGGAGACCGTCAGTTCGAGCAGCATTGGGTGAGTGTCTTTCAGCGGTCGGTCGCGTCAGCGGTCGGTCAAGCCGAACTTTTCCTTGAGAATCGTATGGAAGTCACGATCGCCGCGCACCAGGAAGGTCGCCTTGCGAGATGATCCGCGACACAGCACCGCGTCGCCGGGTGACAAGCGAGCGAGTTGGCGTCCGTCGATCGTGACGATCCCGTCGCGATAGCCGTCGACCTCGAGCCGCACGTCGGTGGTCGGGGCCAAGACCAACGAGCGGTCGAACACCATATGGGCGGCAACCGGGGTGACGAGTAACGCCTCGAAGTTTGGTTCGACAATCGGGCCGCCGGCCGATAGCGAGTACGCCGTGCTGCCGGTTGGGGTGGAAATGATGACCCCGTCGGCGAGGTAGCGAGTGAAGTATCGCCCGGCGATCGATGCCTTGACCGAGACCGTGTGCCCGCTCTCGGCCCGTTCCAACACCATCTCGTTGAGCGCGAAGGTGGACTCGACCGCGGTCGTCTCGCCACCCGCCCGCTCGATCGAGATGTCGAGCAGCATCCGATACTCCGGATTGAGGACGCCGGCCTTCCATTCGTCGAGGACCTGTTCGAGTTCGTGGGGGTCGATCTCGGCGAGGTAGCCAAGATGCCCCGCGTTCACACCGAGAAGTGGGACGCCGGCGTCGATCGTCAGCTGGGTCGAACGCAACATCGTGCCGTCGCCGCCGAGGCTGATACACAACTCCAGCCCGGGTCCGAACGCCGCGTCATCGACGCCGAGGTCGCTTCGACCAATGAGCTCGGCATCGATCTTGGGCAGAACGCCGGCGACATCGTTGGCATCGCACCAGGCCAACGCTCGTCGAGCCAGGTCGCGGACCTCGAGTCGATGCTGGTGAATCACGAGACCGATCAAGCGTTGGTCCGTTGATCGGCCTGGTGTCGTGCTCTCGGCTGTCGTGATGCCTTCAGTCATGGTGCCCCTCGTCATGCGGTCGATTCCTCGATGACCGCTCCATCAACCACATTGTCGATCAGATCCTCGAGGGCCAGTGGTTCAAGTGGCGAACCGCCAGCAACGAACCTCGCAACGAACTCGATGTTTCCGGTCGATCCGGTCACCTGTGACTGCACGATGTCAAGCATTGGCGCTCCCGCATCGAATCCCGAATGTGCCACCTCTTCGATGACTCGTCGCCAGATCGCCGGATCGGTGATGATGCCCCTACCCCTGGACGCTTCCCGACGGTCCGCCTCGAACTGTGGTTTGACGAGGAGCAGCATCGACGCTCCCGGCTGTGCGCAGGAAATCAGGGCAGGAAACACCTTGCGGAGCGAGATGAACGACAGATCACCGACGACGAGGTCGACCGGGCCACCGATCGACGCTGCGGTCAAACTCCGGATATCGGTTTGTTCGCGAACGTCGACACGGTCATCGGCGCGAAGCCGCTCATGGAGTTGGTGTGTCCCAACGTCGACGGCCACCACCTGCGTTGCGCCGAACTGAAGCAGACAGTCGGTGAAGCCGCCGGTCGAGGATCCAGCATCGAGACAGCGCAACCCAGACGGATCGATGCCAAAATGTTCGAGCGCACCGAGGATCTTGCCGCCAGCTCGGCTCACGAAGCGTGGTCTTGGATCGGCCAGCTTCACGTCTTGACCGGGAAGCACTTGCCGCCCGGGCTTGTCGGCAATGGCTCCATCGACCAAGACCCTGCCCTCACCGATCAGATCAGCGGCGTGCTCGCGACTCGGCACCAGTCCCCGACGCAGGAGCTCAGCGTCGAGTCGACGGCGAGTGGCCATCAGCCTTCGGCGAGAGCGGTCGCGACCAACGAGCCGAGATCGGCGGCCACGATCTGTGGGGGCGGCTCGACGGGCAGATCCTCCGCAGAAGCAACGCCCGAGAGGACCAGACCGAACTGATAGCCGAGCGCAACCGCGAACGCGCCGTCGGTCTCTGGTCGGTCACCGACCATGATTCCCGCGTCACCGAATCGTTTTCGGACGAGATCGGCCTGCGCCTCGTGAGGTTTGCCTGCGATCATCGGGTCTTGTCCGGTTGCGGCCGCAACCGACGCGACGATGGCACCGGCGCCAGGGAAGAATCCGTGCTCAGTTGGGTAGGTCGGGTCGGTGTTGCTTGCGATGAAGCGTGCTCCCCGATCGATGGCCTGGGTGGCAAAGCGCAGTCGATCGTAGGACAGATGCCAGTCGAGTCCGACGATCACGGCATCGATCGCGTCACCGCTGTTGTGGGAGGCGGAGGCCTCATCGGCCAGCATCGCACCCCGGGCTTGGACGGCTTCGACGATTCCCGGTCCACCGAGCACGAAGACACGCTGACCTGCTTCGACGAGATTTGCTGCCGCCATCGCCGAGGAGATGAATCGGCCGGGAGCGTCGATCCCCATGGCTGCGAGCTTGGCCTCTTGCTCGGCAACGGTGGCGAACGAGTTGTTCGTCACGAACACGACATCGTTGCCCCGTTCGATGAGGTCGGCGACGGCTTTTGCCGACCCGGGGATGGGAACCGTACCGGTCCAGAGCACACCGTCGAGATCAAGCGCCCAGGTCGTCACGCCATCACCTTACCGATCCCCGGAGGTCCTGGCCCACGGCATCATGCCGAGAGTCGTTCGGGGAGGACGAAGGTGGCGGACCGAATGTCCTGGTGTTGTTTGCCCCTGGTGTGAGCGCCATGCCGACCTACAGTGCAGGGCATGACTGACGTTTTGAGCTCCCTTCCGGCCGGTGTGATCACCGGCGATGCCGTCCCCGCCGTCTTCGCAGAGGCCAAGGCACGGGGCTTTGCCCTTCCCGCCGCCAACTGCATCGGTACCAACTCGATCAATGCAGTGCTCGAGACCTCGGCCGCGGTGAATTCGCCTTCGATCATCCAGTTCTCCCACAGCGGGGCTGCCTTCGTTGCCGGCAAGACGGTTGCCAACGGCGATGACACCGGCTCGATCCTTGGTTCGGTCGCCGGTGCCCAGCATGTGTGGACCATGGCCGAGGCCTACGGCGCTCGCGTCATGCTCCATACCGACCACGCCGCGAAAGACAAGCTCGGCTGGATCAGCGGCCTGCTCGAACACGGCGAACGGCATTTCGAGACCAACGGCGTGCCCCTGTTCAGCTCGCACATGCTCGATCTTTCCGAAGAGCCAATCGACGAGAACATCGACATCTGTTCGAGCTTTCTCGAGCGCATGTCGAAAATCGGCATGACCCTCGAGATCGAATTGGGCATCACCGGTGGCGAAGAAGACGGCGTCGACAACACCGACGCCGACACCGCCGATCTCTACTCCAAACCAGAAGAGGTCTCCTTCGCCTATGAGGAACTGATGAAGATCTCTCCCAACTTCACGATTGCTGCCGCATTCGGCAACGTCCATGGCGTCTACAAGCCTGGCAACGTCGTCTTGACGCCGTCGATCCTCGATGCGTCGCAAAAGTACATCGCCGACAAGTTCTCGACCGGCGACAAGCCCGTGAACTTCGTCTTCCATGGTGGCTCCGGATCCTCGGCCGCCGAGATCGAAGAGGCCATTTCCTACGGCGTGATCAAGATGAACATCGATACCGATCTACAGTGGGCATTCTGGGACGGCATCCGCCGCTACGAAGCCGAAAAGCACGACTACCTCCAGGGGCAGATCGGCAACCCTGATGGCGATGACAAGCCGAACAAGAAGGTGTACGACCCTCGAGCCTGGTTGCGATCAGGCGAGGCGTCCTTCGTCGCCCGCCTCACGCAGGCATTTTCCGAGTTGAACAACGAAGGTACGCTCGCCTGATTCCGGCGGATCGCCACCTGTTCGCTCATCGCCAAAACGTACGTCGTCTCGGCTCGAACCTATGAGCCGAGATGACCGATGGCTTCGCTCATGACCTTGCGGCGAGCGGCGGGAGTTCGAGCGACACGCTCGGCGCGAACATCGACGGTGTTGGCGGTAACGCCCCCGGTACGAAAGAACCGCCGTTGGACCGTGCCGAGCACCATGATCTCATCGTCCACGGCCACTCTCGGCACCCGTGCCGCCCGACCTTGCCACGACACCGGGACCGTCCGACGCTCAGTTCCGGTCCCGCTGACCAGATCGAACGTCAGGAGGACCTCCTCGTTCGGCGCAGCGCGCAGGACCGGGTCGACACGAACTCGGCCAACCACCATCACGAGGTTCGTACCCCGAACATCGTCGGTTGTCGAGGTTCGACGCACGTGCTTGATCTTCCTGGTGGTCATATGGACCACTCCCCTTTCGTGGGACAGCCTTCAGGCCGCCCGTTCGCTGTTCTCGGAGGGGAAGAACTGAGTGGGGGAAGATTTGTCGTTTGGCTCAGGCCGGAATCGGCCGAGCGTCAGCGCAACTGGCGAGCTCGTTGATCAGCGTAGTTGGCGAGCTCGTTGAGCCGCGTCACCGTACTGGGGACTGAGCTTGTCGAGTTCGATGAAAAGACGACGGGCTCTCGATGGCTCACCGTTTCGCTCGTAGAGATCGGCGAGTGCGTACCAACGACGCAGGTGATGCTCCTTCGGCTTGTTCGGTGCCTTTGGCGCCGTTTCGAGAAGGCGAATGGCCTCGACGGCCTTGCCTTGGTCGGAAAGCGCTCCTGCGTAGACAATCCGACCCTCCTCGACCAGGTCGGCCGCCGGCGACGCTGCGCCCAGTTCACGCCATAGCCGTTCGACGGTATCCCAGTGCCGCAGTGCACGATGGCAGTCCGCCAGCACCGGGTGCTGTTCGACCGAGTCCGTCATGTCGGCAAAGATCTGCAGCTCCTTCGCGGCTTGGGACCAGCGACCTTGGCGGTACAGCGAGAGTCCAAGCAGTTCCTGCACCTCGGGGACTCCCGGCCCCAGTTTGTTGATCGATACCAGGAGACGATGGGCATCGCCGAAGCGTTCTGCCTCGAAGGCGGTTGCCGCCTCGACCAGGCGGCGCCGAAGCTTCGACGCCGTATCGGATGCCACCCCGGGGAACGTCGTCTCGGAGACGTCGATGGTGCTCCCACCGCGCCGCCGCTTCTTTCCACCGGAGGCTTGCTGTGAGTCGTCGTCGTCGTCGATGCGAGCGATCTCGAGCGGGTCGCGAATCACTGGTGGTGGCGGCACGCGTCGACGGCGCTCGCCGCCCTGGTCCCGAGTCCCTTGGCTCCTCGCGCCCTGAGCACGGGAGTTCGAACGCGATTCAGGCTTGCGCGGAGACGACGACATGCGTTCAGGCTACTGGACCGGTCCCCAACCGCTGCCACTCATCGTGACGAACCGTCGAGATCCGACCGATCTCGGGCTCACCGAGCCCGGACCCACCGCTCCCGGCCTCACCGTTCCCGGCCTCACCGCTCCCGAAAACGACGAAAGCCCTATGGTTCGACGTCGATTGACATCAAACCATAGGGCTTACATAAGAAATCCGGCAGCGACCTACTCTCCCAGGACGTCTCCATCCAAGTACCATCGGCGCAGGAGGGCTTAACTTCCGTGTTCGGAATGGGA
>RCMY010004713.1_pt1 | contig 12479 bp, 2 predicted proteins | sample 2041341 | NCBI WGS metagenome assembly RCMY01 (sample SAMN09708234, study PRJNA481090) | Marine sediment metagenome, whole genome shotgun sequencing project. | reverse complement strand
GGCACCGTCAACTTCCCATACACCATCACTGATGGCACCACGAGTGCGACCGCCGCACAGAGCATCACCGTCACCCCTGTTAATGATGCCCCGATTGCCGTTGATGATAATAGAAATGGGATAAGCGGTCAGCCAACTGTCATTGATGTTATAAGTAATGATACAGATCTTGAGAATAATATCGATCCTACTAGCGTCCAATTGATTGACCCAGTATCAGGTCTTCAAGTTGATAGTATTACTGTTGCTGGTCAAGGCGAATGGACTATAAATACTGTTAGCGGCGCTATCACCTTTACACCAGAGGCAGGGTTTACCTCAGATCCAAATCCTATTGACTACATCGTTTCAGACACTGATGGGCTCAAGTCCAATACAGCTACCATTACGATTGACTATCCGAATTTAATACCACAAGCTAACCCTGATAGCGGGAATGTGAGAGAAGACGGTGCCACTACTCCTGGTGGATCTGGCGTATCTGTCGGTAATGTGTTGACCAACGATGATTTAGGTAATACACCAACTCGAAGCTTTACTTGGGGCAGTGAAATCGCAAGCTATGGTAGTATCACCAAAGGTAGCGATGGTAATTATAATTATTCACTCAATAGTAGTATTCCTGCTATACAAGCATTAGCTGTAGGCGAGACGCTGACAGAAGACTTCACCTATAGCTTCATTGACGAAGATGGCGAGTCAGCAAGCTCTACACTCACTATTACCATTACTGGCACTAACGATCAGCCAACCATTACTAACGTCGCCAATAGTAATAACGTAATTGCTACAGCACCAACTATCATCGAACAGATAGACCCGAATAACTCACCTATAACGAGCAGTGGCACGATAAGCTTTATCGATATCGATACCAGTGATGAACCAACGATTAGTGAAGTTGCAGCACAGAATATTTACATTTATGATGGCAGTAACTCTACCTTTACTGATACGACTCCGTTAACTACTGCTCAAAAAGCCGCTTTATCTGGTATATTTTCAGCAGCTAACAATGCTGGTAGCTTTGAGGAAGGCAGTTGGAATATCAATGCTGATTCCACTGTCCTTGACTTTATACCGGCTGGAGAAACCATTACCATCCGTTATGCCGTACAAGTTAATGATAACGAGGGAGTTACAACTGCTAACGGTAACGAAAACAGCAAAAGTGAAATTCGCTATGTTGAAGTTACTATTACTGGTACTAATGATGGTATTGCGTTAGTTAATGATAGGGCTATTGTTAGAGAAGACAGCAGCGTGACAGGTAACGTATTTCTCAACGATACTAGTGATCCGGATTTTGGGGAAACGACGCTTACGGTAGAAAGCTACACCATTGATAATGGTACGCCGATACTCGTAACGTCAGGCACTAATACTGCTAATAACGTCACAATAAATGGCAATGTAGTGGGCAACATTAGCCTTAACAGCGATGGTAGCTATATATTTAATGCCACTAATAACTATAGTGGCACAATTCCTGAAATCACTATCAATGTATCAAATGGCTTGCCAGTTGGTGATTCAAGCCGATCAGCAAGTTTTGAGACGTTAAATATTACAGTGACCCCAGTTTCAGATAGACCTGGACTGGCTGCTACTCAAATCATCACTACGAATGAAGACACCACAGTGGCGCTAGGTGTTACAGCACGTTCAGCAGCAGGTTTAACAGGAGGTCTAATTGCGCCTACCCTTACTGACAATCAAGATTTAAATGGTACTGGGAACAATACTGACAATCCTGAGCGCATCGGTTTAGTCACTTTAACCGGCATACCTAGTGGTGTGGTACTGAATTATGGTAGTGGAAGTATTACTACCACCACTACCAATCAAACGATTAGAATAAAACTTAGTGATGTGCCTACCATTAATAATCCTCCAGGCTTAAACGCGTCAACGGTTACTATGACCAAAGCTGAGTTTGAAGCCATAACATTGACCCCGCCTAAAGACAGTGCTACTAACATACCACTTAGAATGTCTGTGATAGAGTACGAGGTTAATGCAAACGGTGATATTGCGAGGGTTGATAGCAACGGTAATGCTGTCAATACAGGCGGCACGCTCGTTGCAGGGGCAACATCCAATACAACCATTACTATCAATGTCCAAGCGGTTACCGATACTGAGGCCAATAACGCTCTTAATAATAATCCTAATGACGATGTCACTGGCGAGTATAGTGATTTTGGTTATCAATTAGGTACAGGCGTTAATGATAATACATTTACGGTAAATGCTAACGAAGGTGAATACATCACCTTGCCGATAACCACTACCTTTGGTGACTTGGTAGGGGGTGCTAGTGCTAGAGAGACATATGGATTCGTAATTAAAAACCTTGTTCCTGGTTCTACCGTTGAGTTTACCCCAGCTGGTAGTAATACGGCTACTGAGTACCTTGTCGGCAGTAATGGCAAAGTCCTGATAGGAACTACTACCAATAATGCAGGTGTAGTAACCGCTACTAGCCTAATTGTCAATGACAGCTCACAGCCTAAAATCCGCATCAAGTCTGATATCTACGACTCACAAGATATGAGAGGAGTGACAGTAGAACTCTATACTCAAGACCATGATTCTGACTCTAACCCTAAAGATAAGGCTGTCGAACTTATCAATACTGTCACTGTAGACATGACTGTTCTTCCTGTTGCTGGTGAAGTTGAGCTGGATAATAATGGCGTTGAAACCACTGAAGACACCGCGTTCACCCTTGATAAGTTTGGTTTTAAAGTACTTGATAATAAAGATGGCGCTGGTGCAGAAACTATCACTGAGATTAAGTTTGAATTACCGATAGGTTGGACATTCACTGACGGTACTAGTGGTGCAGCCACAGTAAGCGGTAGTACCGTAACGATTGATATGACTGGCTCACCTGATTTGAGTCAGATGACTATAACGCCACTGGCACAGTCTTCAAAAGATACTGACATTATCTTTAATGTTACGACCAATGATCCTGATGATGACGGTGGTAATAGCGTCAATGGAACGACTACTTTAACCCAAACAGTGGTAGTCACTCCAGTTGCTGAAGTGGTAGGCGCAGATATCGATGGCGATGGTAATCCTGACCTAACCATCAATCTAAACCATACCTATAGTACCAATGCTCAAGAAGATGCTACGTTTAACCTCGGCACTGATGGTACTTTCAATCTAAAAGCTAGTTGGTCAAACCAAGATGATACGGTTAATTTTGGTCAGGAAAGTCATACTGCTAACCCGACTGACTCAGAGCAGACTTATGCTCATATGACTTTTGGAAATATAGATGGCGGCGTCTTTACCGCTGTTGAGGGTGCTGTATTCACCTATAATGACGGTGGCGCTATTACTAGCCTTACAGACAGTGGCAGCGGTGTCGATATTCCAGCCGCTTATCTAGATAGCGTGACTGTCAAGCCGCCAGTAGACTATAGCGACTTTAATACGGCTGCTACTGCAAGTACCGCAGTCAAGGTAGAAGCTAAAACGATAGACTATGATGAAGATAATAATAGTAGCGTTGAGGCAACTAGTGGCGAGAGTTACTTAACCTTCGTCGTGGTAGGCGTTGCTGATAAAACGAATTTAGCGGTCGATCCGGCAGTAGGCTTTGAAGATCAAGCTATTGACGGTGGCAATGAGCGTGATGGTTCAACGGCTGCTGTTATCAATCCTACCGATGGCATTCCACTAAATATTCGTCCAAGCTCGCGTGATAACGATGGCTCAGAGGCTTATGATGTTACCATTAGTAATATCCCACCTGGCGCGCAGCTGTACTCTGGTTCTACTTTGCTAGACACTAGTAGTGGGTCAATAACCATCACTGATTATACTAATACAGTGACTAACTTATACTTTGTTCCTGCTGAAAACTATAGCGGTACGGTCAACCTTAAAGTTCAGTCACAGAGTCAAGAGGAGGGCACCACAGGTAGCGCTAGTCCGATACTCAATCTACCTATTAAAATCATCGGTCAAGCAGATATTATCCTAAATGATGAGTTAGCGATTGCTGTAGGCTCAAACAATATTAGTTATACCAAGGTTATTGATGAGGCCACGCTTGATACTACCAACAGCATTGGAGTATCAGAATTCTTTGACAATGCCAATGCTATTGGCCCATATGATAATGATATCCCTGACGATAATAATGGTATTTTTGACCCTGAACAAATCAGCTATAGCATCACAGAAGTGCCCGAGGGGTTCAGTATCACTGGAGCAGGTGTGGTGTTCTTGGGTGGTACAGACTTGTCGCGCACGTGGTCAGTTTCGCTTGATGCGATAAAGGATGGCACAGCACAGCTTATCACTCCAGACAACTTCGCCGGTGATTTTGATTTCACTATTACAGATGCGACCACAGAGACCGTATCTGGTGACAGTGCTACCCATACCACAAGGACAGTATCTGTCCTGGTTAATCCTGATGCGGCAGATAGTAACGTCAGTAATCCGCAAGTTGTCGCTATAGAAGATGCTTGGACAGTCGTTAACTTCAAAGCTGCGTTTAGCAGTAGTGATACGACCGACTCAGACAATAATAGCAAGAAGGTAGGCTATGAAGCGCTTGACACCATTATACTGTCAGCTGATGACTTGATAAGTGAAAACATCATTTTACGTGTTGATGGTACTGAGGTGACGCTGGATGCTGGTGAGACATATACTTACAATGCGGATCAGACGATTGAGATTAAGTACGATGATGACAAACGCCATAGCGACGATAATGTCACTATTCCGTTTGATTATACTTATACCGATACTGCCGAATTGACTGATGGCACAACAGTGAGTGAAACCTCTGCGACTGGTAGTGCAGACATACAGGTCACCTTCCAAGCAGTGACAGATGACCCAACAATAACTTTAGATAAAGACAATAATGCCGACTACACTATTAATAATGATGGTTCTGACGATACCGCCACAGTCAACGTCTCATTAACCTCACCGGATCAAGACGGCTCAGAAGTCTTTACTCGCTTAGAGGTCAGCGGTGTCCCAGATGGCATCATTGTAAAAAACAGTATCTTGTCTAATGGGGTGTGGTATGTGGATGTGCCAGATTCAGCTATTAACACTAGTACACCTAATCCAAGTTATGATTTGGTACTAGAGCGTGATGGTACAACCGTCAACATTCCTCAAGGCAGTATTTCTATTACCGTGACTGGCATCACTCAAGATACTGAGGGTCAAGGTATCGACGGTAGTGAAAATAGCGACAGTGCAGACTTTAATCTTGAGTTGACACGTGATGATACCGATGGTAATGATCCTATATCAGCCGAATTGATAGATGATGATAATTTTGTGGTTACACCAGCAATCGTTACCGAAGGTGGAGATTTTAAATTAAGTGAGGTATTAGAGGTTACGCTAAACACGCCTAATAGCACTACCACAGGCAACGTCGTTGGTTATAGCTTTGTGCTAAGCGGTGTGCCAGAGGGTACCGATATCAATAGTAGTGATGGTAATGTGACCATACAGAAAATCGGTGGGCGGTATATTATCAGTGTAGATGATGCAAGTAACTTTACGTCACCTGAAGCTGCCCTTGAAAAAATAACGGTAACACCGCCAGAAAACTTCAGTACCAACGAATCAAACGCTGGTCAAGACTTTAGCTTTAATGTCGTCTTTACCGCTTTAGACGATGAAAACCGTGAAGATGATAGCCAAGTAGAATCTGTTAATGTAGTAGTACAGCCCGTGACAGATAAGATGAATGCTAACAACGGAACTACCACGGTGGATACTGATGAAGACACTACTGTAGCTATCGATATTAACTTGACCAACAGCGCTGATGGCGATTATGTATCACTAGTCAATGGCAAGCTTTATATACAGTTAGATGAATCCAAGCTAACTAACGATCGTGGTACTACGGGCGTCTTGACCGATACTAATGGCAATCCGCTAACAGAGGTAACATTGGCTACAGGTGATGTCGATAATATTCCAGCCGGTACCTATTATGTGTTAGATGTGGCAGATTCCGACGCTACGATAGACGGCATAAACCCTGCTAATAATGTCACGGTCAATTACACTCCTGCTGAAAATGAAAGTAACGATACTGGTCCAGCACAAATCATTGTCTATGCCGCTCACAAAGAAGTGACTGATATCAGTGGTTATAATAGTGGTACAGAGACCTATATGCACAGTTATAGCGTTGATGTCACCGCGCAGCCTGATAGTCTAAACATTCTTGATACTGATGGTGACTCGATAGCAACGATCACAGGCGATGAAGATACTCAGATTGCCATACCGTACGAGATTAATGAAATCGACGAAGGTGATAATCCAACTGGTATTAGTATCGATAATGTGCCTAATGGTTATCTGGTTTACTACACCAATACTGTCGGCGCTATCGTCTTAGCCAGTAATAATGGCGATTTAAATGGTGATACCAATAATATCTGGACTATTGATACCAGTAAGCTTCAGAACATCAATAGCGGCGAGGCAGGTGAGACTGATAATATCTTTATCCTAGCGCCTGAAAACGTCAGTGGTACGATATCTGGTATCGAGATGAGAGTGATTAGTGATAGTGGTTTAGTCAGTGATCCACTGAACATAACCCTTGATGTGACCCCGGTCGCAGATGAGATAGTATTCGACCCGACCTCTGTGCTTGGTTCTCAAGGTAAATGGATACCTCTTAATCTCAATGCAAATATGGAAGATATTGATGGTAGTGAGACAGTAAATATCACATTGACAGGCACGGGTCTAGTTGGTGATGTTCTCAAAGTTTCCACTAATGATGGTACGCCTCTTACTATAACGTGGGATGCTGCTACACAAACCTATACCATTACGGGTATCACACCAGATCAATTTAACGATTTGCGCATACAATCAGCCGTGCCGTATACTGGTACTCTGACGCTAAGCTTACAAACAGTTGAAGCTGCGAATAATGACAGCTTTGCGACTCTACCTACCGATATTGATGTGGATATTGCTCCTACTCTAGTATTTAACGGCACACCTGAAGATGATGTACTCATCTCGGTCAATCAGACTTCTGCTGTCAACTATTCTGGCGGTGCTGGTAATGATACCTTTATAGGGGGTAGTGGTAACGATATCCTAAACGGTGGTGCTGGTGATGACACCTTAACGGGTAATGCTGGTAATGACACCCTCAATGGCGGCGCTGGTAACGACATCCTTAGCGGTGGTATTGGCGCAGACACTATTAGAGGTGATGCAGGCGACGACACTATTGTCTTTGCAGCTGATAATATCTTAATGAATGCTGGTACTGGTAATGATACTTTGCTTATCAACGTAGATGGCACTAGTATTGACTTTAGCAATTATGATGCGGCTATATTCGATAGCATTGAAACCATTGACATGACAGGTAATGGTGCGCAGAGTCTAATTAACCTTAAGACTAGTGACGTACTCGAAATCATTAATGACATCGTGATGACTGATAAAGACTTGGTTATTAATGGTGATAGTAATGATAGCGTTTCGCTAACAGGTAGTGATTGGAATAATGCAGGTACTACCAGCCAAAATGGCATCAACTATAATGTCTATAACTTTACAGATATTAATGGTACTCATGACTTATTGATTCAAACTGATATCACCATCATATGATCAAGAAGTAATCATTATTACAACTGTAATACGCAAAAGCCATAATCCGTTATGGCTTTTGGCTTATGTTTATTAAAGGTTATCTATCCGTTTCTATGTTTTTAGTTGCGACTTTATTATCGTCAGCTGTTGGTAACGAGGCTATAGGAGTGATGGGATAATCATGCTTGAGTGCTGGCGTACTCTTGATATCGCTAGCATTTGGTTGAGGAGTCTGATGCTGCTGTATCTGACTTTGATTACGTTTTTTAATTTCATTGATCAGCTCTGCAAGTTGTTCACTGTCTTTATCAATATCTGCATCTAGTTGCTGATACTCTTCTGTCTGCTTCAGCTTATATTCAGGCTGATTCTGCTGACTATTATTGGCTGATTCTGTACGATTCTTATTATTAGCGAGCTCTGCTGCTTGTTCGACTAACATAGGAATTTTTGCTGTTTTAGTAGTATTTTGAGCGCTTACTCCGTTTTTATTGGCTGAATTTTCTTTATTGTTAGCAGTTGTCTTTACATTGTTAGTCGCTATTTTGTTATCTTGTGGTTCACGAGATTGGGCGCTTATATCTTTGCTATCATCAGAGTCTACTAAATCATCAGCTGGTATTAATTTATCTTCTTGTATGATAGATGTCGATATCTTGCTCTTATCAGATAGTTTCGATTCCTCTGATATCAGTGATGTTTCATCATTAAAAATAGCAAAGTAGACAACAACAGCGATTAATAGGTGCAGTAAGACTGCCAAAATGATAGCGGTCATTGAGCTGTTCTTTGATTTTTTCGGCTGAGGTGTTGGTGACAAAAGCTGAGTCATTGTCTTATGATCCATAAGTCAAGAATAAGTATTTAGTAGCCGATTAGGATAAAAATTAAGTATCATCATACTGATTATAATAGCATTATCTATGTTTATATTTACTAATATCTTATCAAATGAATAAATTTTAGCTTAATATGCTTTTAATAAATATTGAATAATTGCTGTGCTTTATTTGTTATGCTAGTCAATGTTGATACGAATATGATTAGCCTGATTTTTACCAATCATAAACGATGATCTAATGGACACGGTTGAGCGTACCTTTTAAAACTATATATATGCTATATCTCGATGGAGATGTTGTATAACAATATTTGAATTTTTTATCCGTCTAAAGCAGGACTAAGACAAACCGAATGAATGTTAATCTTGATAACCTACCGATAAGACATCTGCCTAGTACGGCGGTTACGACAAAACGCAAATGGCGAGGTATGGCTATTAGTCTGTTGTTAATGTCGCTATCAGCAACGGCATCTGCAGATGCCGATAGCTATATGAATACGCTTATTGCGCAAGCGATTCAGAGCCATCCTTTGATAGGTTCAGCGCGTGCAGAACAACAAGCAACTACCCAAAGCATTCGTGCTGCCAAGCTCAATATGTTACCTGCGCCGACTATATCATCGGGTTACGACCCAGATGATGGTATGGTGTCACAGCTACAAATTAGACAGTCGTTGTGGACTGGAGGTAAGCTGACTGCCAATGTCAATCAAGCTATATTCGATGACAAAGCGGCGACAGAATATATATATGAACAACAGAATCAAGTGGCTAAAACAACGATTGAAGCTTGGCAAAGCTACATGGCAGCCATAACTAAACAAAGTGTTTATTACGATAATCTGCAACTGCTAGCGGAATTTGAGGCAATGATGCAGCGCCGTGTAAGCCAAGGAGTATCAGCCCGTGTTGAGATGGACTTAGTCACCAATCGTATCTTACAAGAGCAGAATGCTTATCAAGGGGCCGTTGAGCAGCAACGTATTGCCATCGCACGTTTAGAGCAAATTGCGGGCCGTAGAATATCTACGACTGAGTTGCCAACGCCTAATCTAAGCGAGCTGGTTAGCCGTGCCAAAGGTTACACGCAAGCATTTGAGAAGATGGCATTTGATCAAGCCAGTTTTTATAATCCAACGGTGGTCAGAGAGCATTATCGTGTTGAGGCTGCCAAGCAAGGCGTCAAGTCGCTACAGTCATCACGCTATCCAACGTTGTATGCACAATACGAATATGACTACTACCATGATGATAAAGACGATAACAACGATGATGGCGAGTTCTCTGTAGGCTTGAGCTACGATCCGGGAGCGGGTTTCTCTAACTTGGCGCTAGCCAAAGCATCAGAGGCGCGAGTCAACAGTTTAGTACAATCAAAAGAGGCATCAAGACGTCTGGTTCTCGAAACCATACAGACTCAATATCAGCAGTTTGCCAGTGCTCAAGATCAGGAGCGCTCATTGATTGCTGCGGTCGCAGGTGCTCAAATTGTCGTTAGCTCCTATCGCCGTCAGTTCATCGCTGGTCGCAAATCTTGGCTTGAAGTCCTCAATGCCGTACGTGAGCATTCGCAATATCAAGTACAACTGGTTGAGAGTCGAGTAGCGGTTATCGCCGCATACTACAAGCTACAAGTCGACTTTGGCATGATGTCATGGCAACAGTTCGATAAGAGCCGTCAGCCAACGCCTTTATATCATCCATTAGATCCTGTCAAAAACTGGTTTACCCGTCAAAACGTTACGGATCAATATACAGACGAGGCTATCATTCAGCCCGTGGTTAGAAAGGATAGCGCTATTACCACTTATCCTATCGATGATGATATCAATGTGGGTACTGTATATGATGCCAACGACAGCAATTATAACTCTATTAATAATAATTTTGAGAGTACTTCCTTGTTGATAAATGAGCCTTGATATAGCTAGATATTGTTACGTAGGCAAGACTATTTTTACTTACCTTATCTAAACCTTTTACTATCCGTTAATCAGTGAGATATATTTATCATGAGTACACCTGTTCCAGATTCAAATAACCAGACATCTGACGGTGAGCTGATAAACCATCCTGATTTGCACTTATCAAAGAGGTTAGCGTTAGACGATCTGCCCGATGAACAAGCCACATTACTGGCAGCAGCACTGCATAGGTTACTAACTGAGCAAGGCTATCCTGTTGATAACGTGCGGCTAAATGGCGTCATTCAGCAGCAGCCAGACTTATTGACGCTTGCCAGTATAGTGAAGGTACTGAGCCAGTTGGGTATTGATAAATTACCTGAAGTACTGCCCATACCAGATGCCGCATTTTTACCGCTGTTGGCTCTGCATCCTACGCAGGGCTGGGGGATTATCAATCAACAAAATCCGCAAGGGTTATGGCAGTTTAGTCAGCCTAAGCAGACCAGCGCTTATCCGAGTAATACGTTTACGCAGTTGTTACGCATCCGTTTAGAGGAAAGTCCCAGTAAGCGCAGACAGTTCTCTTTTGATCAATTACTAAAAAAAGACCTAAAGAACTATCGTGGCATCGTAGTTGAGGCGGTAGTAGCCTCATTCTTAATTAACATACTGGCGCTTGCCGTGTCATTGTTCTCGATGCAAGTTTATGACCGAGTCATTCCGACGCGTAATGAGTACACGCTAATCATTCTCGCCAGTGGTGTGGGACTAGTGATTTTGTTTGAGACTTTTATGAAGTTTGCACGCTCCAAGATCATGGACAAGGTGGTCGTAAACCTTGATCAGTATCTATCACGTGAGGTGTTTCAGCGTCTGCTAAGTGTTCGCATTGATCAAATGCCAGGGTCGGTGGGCTCTATGGCCGCGCAGCTACGCGGTTATGAGCAAGTGCGTGGTTTTTATACGGCCAGTACCCTGTTCGGTTTGGTTGATATTCCGATGGCAGTTATTTTTGTGACGCTCATTGTCATTATCGGCAATCCACTGGTGGCCCTAGTTCCTATTGTAGCTGCTGTATTGGCGATTATTTTAGGGCTTAGTACACGCAAAAAAATTGACAATATTGCCGCTGTTGGGGCATCAGCTTCTTATCGCAAAACAGGTATTTTGGTTGAAGCAGTTGAAGGGGTGGAGACCATTAAAGCCGGCTCTGGTAATAATTGGAAGTTTATGTCGCGCTGGCTTGATGTGATGACTATTACCACCAAGAACGATCTGGATATGAAACACGCCAATGACAATTTAAGCTATGCATCGCAGTTTATTCAGCAGACCAGCTATGTCTGTATTGTGATTGTAGGCGCATTTGTAGTGATGTCAGGCGATATGACTATGGGTGGCTTAATCGCGTGCTCTATTTTAGGGGGTCGTATTCTAGCGCCTGTTATGGGTATTCCTGGGTTATTGGTACAGCACTCACATGCTAAAGCGGCCAAGCTAAATATTGAACAACTGTTCTCGTTACAACAAGACAATCATGGGATAAGCCATCCATTGTCCCCCAGCCAGATCGCAGGTAACTTTACTATTGACAAGGTTACTTTTAACTATCAAAACAACGATCAACCAGCATTAACAATCGATAATCTCCAGATCAAAGCAGGAGAGCGTATTGCTGTTCTAGGACCTATCGGTTCAGGCAAGTCAACGTTACTGAAAGTATTATCAGGACTATACGCCCCAACTCAAGGCCGTATATTGTTGGATGGACTTGATATTCAACAGATCAGTCGTGAATCTTTGAATGAACAAATGGGCTATCTACAACAAGACCATCGTCTGTTCGAGGGCACATTACGTGAGAACTTATTGATTGGACTGCCAGCACCTACTGATGATGTAATGCGTGATGCGCTAGTTAAGACGGGATTGATTAAGCTGGTGGCCAGTCACTCTAGCGGTTTAGATTTGCCTATCAGTGAGGGCGGTAAAGGTTTATCTGGCGGTCAAAAGCAACTGGTAGCTTTTACTCGGCTGCTACTGACCCAGCCCTCTATATTATTAATGGATGAGCCAACAGCTTC
>RCMY010004222.1_pt1 | contig 12481 bp, 11 predicted proteins | sample 2041341 | NCBI WGS metagenome assembly RCMY01 (sample SAMN09708234, study PRJNA481090) | Marine sediment metagenome, whole genome shotgun sequencing project. | reverse complement strand
AGCACTAAATAGACTGCTCAGGATTGATGTAATTCGGGACGCGCTTGCAACCGGAGCGCTTATATTGTATGACAGTCGCGATTATAAAAGCGACAGCAGTGGCACCTGCGGAGATAAGCCGCTAACGCGGATTTGAGGTCTACTGCGAAAATTAAGTGTGTTTTTAAGGTTAGCTGATGTGCTAAGTGACATGCGCCAAGTCACAGGTTTGCGGTATGTCAGGGTCAGCAAAATGGTCGGCTGACCCTGATTTATTAGCGCACGACGTAGACCGAGCAGGTGGCGTGTCGTACAATGCGGGCGGCGTTTGGTCCTAGCAGGTAGTCTTTGAAGTCGGCTTTATGCGCGCCGACCACGATCAGCACGGCCCCCGATTTGGCCGCAACTTTCAGGACTTCTTCGTAGGCCCGCCCTGTGGAGATCAGGTGCCGCACTTTGAGGTTTTGGTCGGCGTCGAGCGCATCTGTGACGATTTTGTTGAGCTGGACTTTAGCCTCCTTGATCATCTGGGCGTGGTGATCTTTGTTAAAGAAGGTGCCGACCTGGCTCATGCCATAGTCCGGCACGACGCCGATGACGTCAAGTTGTGCGCCCTCCAGTGCCGCGAGTTTTGCCGCGGTCTGGATGGTTTTCGCGTCTTCGCTGCCGTTGCTTACGTCAACGGCACATAGGACAGAATTGGTCATGCTGGTACTCCTGTCCGTGACATGCGGCTGCGCTGTAGGAACATAATAAACATCAAGAAGATGAGCGTCGGGATGAAGACCAGTTCTTTTGGCAATTGGTCGGCAGGCGCGCGCACGGTGGTGATTTGCACGGGCTCGTCGCCGTAGAAATCAAAGCTGCTGAAGGTTTCAGCATATGGCGAGCTAAGTGAGGGCTCGTCGAGTTGCCCTGCGTTGTCGCCGCCCATGAGGAGCAGCCCTGTGGCGTCGAGCCGTGCGCTTGCGTCACCGTCACCGATGGGTAGCACCAGCGAGGTTTCTTTGATTTCGCCTGTGTCGTAGTCGGGACCAGAGACGCGGATGCGCAGGTCTTGGCCGGTTTTTGCATCGCCCAAGGCTTGGGTGAAGGCGGCGGGTTCCAAGTCTTCGAATGGTGGTTGAATCCGGTCCATCACGAAGTCGGGGCGGAACAGGGCGAAGGCGATCAGCACGAGGGCCACGCTCTCGTAGATCCGGCTTTTGGTGAGGAACCAGCCCATTGTGCCCGCCGTGAACACGAGGATCGCGATGGAGGCGGTGATGAACACCAGTATCCCTTGCATCCACGTCACGTCGATCAGCAGCAGGTCGGTGTTGAAGATGAACACAAACGGCAGCGCGATTGTGCGCAAGCTGTAGAAGAACGCGATGAAGCCTGTTTTGATCGCGTCGCCGCCAGAGACCGCAGCGGCGGCAAAACTGGCGAGGCCTACGGGCGGTGTCACGTCGGCCATGATGCCGAAGTAGAACACAAAGAGGTGAACCGCGATCAGCGGCACAATGAGCCCTGATTGTGCGCCGAGTTCTACGACCACGCCTGCCATAAGCGATGATACGACGATATAGTTGGCTGTTGTTGGCAGTCCCATGCCGAGCACGAGGGACAGAAGTCCGACCATGACCAGCATCAAGATGAGGTTGCCGCCTGACAGGAATTCGACCAGATCGGCCATGACTTGACCCACGCCTGTGAGCGTCACGGTGCCCACGATCACGCCAGCGGTGGCTGTTGCCAAACCGATGCCGATCATGTTGCGCGCGCCGTCGATCAGCCCTTGGTTCAGGTCGATAGCGCCTGCTTTGAATGCGTTGGCTGTGTCACTTTCGCCGCGGAAGAAGGCTTTGAGCGGCTTTTGGGTCAGCAAGATGACGAAAAGCAGGGAGGTTGCCCAGAAAGCAGAGAGGCCCGGGGATTTCTGCTCAATCATCAAGAAGTAGACCAAGACCACGATGGGCAGCAGGTAGTAGAGACCTGATTTGTAGATTTCACCCACAACTGGCAGTTCGATTTCTTCTGCGTTTGGATCGTCTGGTTCCAGATCAGGGACGCGGGAAGCGAGCCACAAAAGGGCTGCGTAGGCGGCAAAGATCACGAGAGACATGACTTGCGCGGAGGCATTCGGGACCAGCGAGGTGATCCTGCGCACGGGGAATTGCACGCCGTAGCAGAGACCCGCGAAGCCTGCGAAGAATGCGGCCATACCGCCGATGGTTTTACCCATAGACACAACGCGGTTGCCCAGCGTTGGCATGTTGCTTTTGACCGCTTCCAGATGCACGATATAGACCAGTGCGATGTAGGAAATTGTCGCGGGCAGGAAGGCGTGTGTGATAACTTCGACGTAAGAAATGCCGACGTATTCGACCATCAGGAAGGCGGCAGCCCCCATAACGGGCGGCATGATTTGCCCGTTCACGGAGGAGGCCACTTCGACAGCGCCCGCCTTTTCGGAGGAGAAGCCTACGCGTTTCATCAGGGGGATGGTGAATGTGCCTGTGGTGACCACGTTTGCGATGGATGAGCCAGAGATCAGACCAGTTGCGGCAGAGCCAACAACGGCTGCTTTTGCGGGGCCGCCTTTGAGGTGACCAAGCGCGCCGAAGGCCATTTTAATGAAATAGTTACCTGCGCCTGCTTTATCTAGCAGTGCGCCGAACAGCACGAAAAGGAACACGAATTTTGTCGAGACACCCAGAGCGATGCCAAAGACCCCTTCTGAGGTGATCCACATGTGGCTCATGGCTTTTTTCAGTGATGCGCCTTTCCAACGGATGACGTCGGGGACCAGATCAGAGGCGCCGAAGAAAACATAACCGAGGAAGATGACGGCGATGATGGCCATGGCAGGGCCGAGCGCGCGGCGTGCGCCTTCGAACAAGATTAGCAGGCCTGCGAGCGCAAACCATTTGTCCATGTCATCGGCAAGTCCGCCCGCGGCTACGATTTTGTTGTAAAAGACATAGCCGTACATGGCGATGAATGCGCCTGTGAGGCCGAGTATCCAATCGGCCATGGGGATGTAGCCGCGCGGGCTGGCCTTGAAGGCGGGGTAAGCCATGAAAGCGAGGAAGACGGCAAAGGCCAAGTGGATTTGGCGCGAGTTATTGATCAGGTCGCCGGGCAAAATGTAATTGGACCACGGCGAGGCAAGCAGGACTTGGAACATTGACCACACGACGGCCACCACGGCGAGGAGTGTGCCTACGGCGCCGTCGGGCGCACGCGCGCCAGCGTCCGAGGACGCAACAAGGTCTTGGAGTTCCTCCTCGGTAAGCGGGCGATTTTGTGACGATTTGTCGACCATGTGTTCCATCCCTGATTGTTTTTATTTGATTTGGGGTGGCGGGGCCGAAGGGTGGCCCCGCCTGTTTTTAACCAGTGCTTTTTAAAGCGGGCTTATTCGATCAAGCCAGCCTCTTTGAAGTATTTTGCAGCGCCGTCATGCAGTGGTGCCGACAGGCCAGCCGTTGCCATTTCCGCAGGGTCGAGGTCTTCGAAAGCGGGGTGCAGTTTGCGGAAATCTTCGATGTTTTCCATCACGGATTTCACAACTGTGTAGACGGCTTCATCAGACACGTCGGTGGAGGAAACGAATGTCGCACCCACACCAAATGTCAGCGTGTCTTCGTCGTTGCCACGGTACATGCCGCCCGGGATGATTGCGGAGCGGTAGAATGCGTTGTCCGCGATCAAGCCTTCAACGATTTCGCCGCTGACTTCAACCAGCACGGAATCGCAGGCTGTTGTGGCTTCTTGAATGGAGCCGGACGGGTGGCCTACGGTGTAAACCATCGCGTCGATCTGGTTGTCGCAAAGGGCTGCGGACTGCTCTGCGGCTTTCAACTCTGTGGCCAAAGCGAAGTCGTCGGTTGTCCAGCCTTTGGCTTCCAACAGCACTTCCATTGTGCCGCGCTGACCGGAACCAGGGTTGCCGATATTCACGCGCTTGCCTTTGAGGTCGTCAAAAGTTGTGATGCCTGCGTCGGCGCGGGCCACAACGGTGAACGGTTCTGCATGCACCGAGAATACCGCGCGCAAGCCTTCAAACGGGCCTACATCTTCGAACTGGGATGTGCCGTTGTAGGCGTGGTACTGCCAGTCGGATTGCGCCACACCAAACTCAAGCTCGCCTTCGCGGATTGTGTTGATGTTGTAAACCGAGCCGCCAGTGGATTCGACGGAGCAGCGGATGCCGTGCTCTTTGCGACCTTTGTTAACCAAACGGCAGATCGCACCGCCTGTTGGATAGTAAACGCCGGTGACGCCGCCTGTCCCGATTGTAATGAACTCTTCGGCCATTGCAGCAGGTGCGAGCATTGCCCCAACCGCGAACGCCGCGAAGGATAGTTTCATTTGCTTAGACATCAGTATCTCCTTGTTTGATGTGTAGATTATGCATTTCAGATTTTGTCTGAAACGATGGCTGTGTGCGCAGGCCCTTGCTCAAGTGTGTGCAGGACACGCAGGTATCTGTGTGGCGGTAGCCCAAGGCTGGGTGCGCTGAGTGTCTGAACGTTTGAGTGACTTTGACGGTCGCTTCCATAGCCTCCCAGCCAACCAATTACGTCACAAGGTTTCCATTCGACACAATTCTTGTCAACATATGAATCAGATGTTTAAGTCTTGATATGCCCTAATTTGGAGTTGTGCAGTTGTCTCATATCTTTCCTCGCCACACGAAATCCCGTCTTCCTGTCGTGAAGGGTGGGCAGGGTGTTTACCTGTATGATACTGATGATAAACAGTATTTTGACGGATCTGGCGGGGCTGCGGTGTCGTGTCTTGGTCATGGTGACGCGGACGTCACGGCGGCCATCAAGGCGCAGTTGGATCAGGTGGCTTTTGCCCATACCAGTTTTTTCACATCTGCCCCTGCGGAAGCTTTGGCTGACAAGTTGATTGCTCATGCACCTGCTGGACTGGACCGCGTGTATTTGGTGTCGGGTGGATCGGAAGCGATGGAGGCGAGTTTAAAACTGGCCCGTCAGTATTTTGTCGAGATTGGTCAGCCGCAGCGCCGTCATGTGATTGCCCGCCGCCAGAGTTATCATGGCAATACGTTGGGGGTTTTGGCGACGGGGGGTAACGCATGGCGACGCGCACCCTTTGCGCCGCTGTTGGTGGATACAACGCATATTTCGCCGTGTTTCGAGTTTCGTGGCAAGGTCGCGGAGGAGACCACGGTTGAATACGGGTTGCGCGTAGCCAATGAGTTGGAGACCGAGATTTTGCGCCTTGGCGAGGATGCCGTCATTGCCTTTGTGGCCGAACCTGTTGTGGGGGCTACGGCAGGGGCGGTGCCTGCGGTTGAGGGGTATTTCAAGCGTATTCGCGAGATTTGCGATCAATACGGTGTTTTGCTGATTCTGGATGAGGTGATGTGCGGCATGGGGCGTACCGGCACATTGTTTGCCAGCGAGCAGGAAGGGATTACTCCTGATATTGTTGCTGTCGCCAAGGGGTTGGGTGCGGGGTATCAGCCGGTCGGGGCGATGTTATGCACCGCGCAGATTTACGCGGCGATTGAGGATGGCACCGGATTTTTCCAGCATGGGCATACATATGTGGGGCATCCTACGGCGAGTGCGGCGGCGCTGGCTGTGCTGACAAAATTGACGGATGGTGGCTTGGTTGAGCGTTGTGCGGTCTTGGGGGAGCAGTTGCAGGCGGCGCTTGTGGCGGCATTCGGGCAGCATCCGCATGTTGGGGATATTCGCGGGCGCGGGTTGTTTCGTGGCATCGAGATTGTGCAGGACCGCGTCACAAATACGCCGTTTGCCCCTGATCGTGCGATCCATAAGCAGTTGAAGGCCAAGACGTTTGACGCGGGTCTGATTTGTTATCCGATGGGCGGCACGATTGATGGTGTGAATGGCGATCATATTTTGCTGGCCCCACCGTTTATCATGGATGAGAGCCATATTGACGAGATCGTGGGCAAGCTGGATATCGCGATGAAGGCAGTGTTTTGAGCGTGTTACCTCGCTTGATGGTGGCCCCGAACGGAGCGCGTAAGAGCAAGGCGGATCATCCCAATTTGCCAATGACGCTAGATGAGATTGTGGCGGAGGCGGTGGCCTGTTTTGCGGCAGGCGCGGACGGGTTGCATTTGCATGTGCGCGATGATGCAGAGTGCCATAGTTTGGATGCGGGCCGTTACCGCGAGGCGTTGCAGGCGTTGCGGGTGGCTGTTCCCGCGATGACATTGCAGATCACCACGGAGGCTGTGGGTATGTATAGCCCTGCTGCGCAGCGGGCGGTTGTGCGTGATGTGGCCCCTGACGCGGTATCGATATCATTGGCCGAGATTTGTGCGGGTGGGGCGCGGGATGAGGCGCTGAAATTGTTTGATGAATGTGCGGAGCGTGGCGTGGCGGTGCAGCATATTTTATATGGTGGTGAGGATTTGGCGTTGATGCAGGGGTTTTTGCAAGCGGGCCAGATCAACCCTGAGGGGCTGCAATTATTGTTTGTGTTGGGTCGATATGCGCAGGATCAGCAAAGTTTGCCTGCGGATTTGGACCCGTTTGTCGCGTGGCAGGTGGCGAACTGTGTGGATGCTGATTGGGCGATTTGTGCGTTTGGTTTGGCCGAGACCGAATGTTTACGGGCGGCGCATGCGCTGGGCGGCAAGCTCCGTGTCGGGTTCGAGAATTCGTTTTGGAATGAAGATGGCAGTCTTGCGCAGTCAAATGCCGAGCGTTGTGCCGAGGTGCGGCGCATTTGGCCCTGCTGACTTGATTTGAGCACACGCAGGCGGGCCTGCGCAGATTGTCCAAGGGGCGAGGTTGCCGTTTGCGATTCCCCGATTTGGATGACGACGCTTTTGCCGATGCGCGCGCCAGATATGCGCAGCAGTTTGATCCGCCATTTGATATCTGGAAGCCAGTTTGCGACGGCCACGCCGCTAAAGATTATTCACGCCATTTCCGTGAGCCGTGATGCGCCGTGACCGAGGTGGTGATGCCAAATTTAGAAACTTTTAGTCGGTCACGTCCGAGATCCACGTGCCGGCGGCGACTGCGCGTGGCAGTCCCAGAGGGCCAATCGCCAGTAGAGCAACCTGATGTAGGTCATCCTTTGCAACACCCTCGGCCAATCCACGTCGCGTATGTGAATGGACCGCTCCTTCGGAGGCCGCACCAATAGCAAGCGCCAGTTTGACCAAGCGGCGTTCACGCTCGGACAAACCTCCGGCTTGGGCGGTTGCCGCGCCCAATTCTGCATAGGCCGCCCAGATTGAAGGATGGGTTTTTGCCAGATCACCGGCCGCGCCGGGTAAATTCTTGCTCATAATAGATCCTTTCAAGTTAGTTTGCTGTGACTTCTGTGAGGATATCCTCGAAGGTCGACTTTGCTTTGCGTGGTAGCTTTGCCTCAAGAAAATCGGCGGGCATTTCAGCCGCGCCCACTTGAATAACCATGACCATGCCCATGCCAAGGTGTGGTTTGCACTTGACCCCGATCATGCCATCAGCGGTCAACTCAATCGCGATTTCTTCGTTTATCCCGCCAACAAATGCGTCTTGTCCTTCGGGCACCATACCATCGACGGTTTCCGCATTGTGGCCGCGGTCAGTTGGCAGGAATACCACTGTGTCACCGATTTGCGCAGATACAAAGTGGGGCTCGAACACCATGTTACCTGTTTCACCTCTGTTAAGCATCTTGACTTCAATCGTGTCTGCCAGCGCCGAAATCGGGGCGAGTGCCAGAAGGCCCGTGGCGATTAGTGTTGTGAATTTCATCTCTTTTTCCTTTGTGGAGGGGGGTTGTTAGTCATCCGCCAAGTGCGGACATGTGGCGCGCCAAATTCGGAACATTGCGTTGCGGCAGAAGCGTCATCGTCTTGGACATGCAGCAGGTGTAGCGTAAATCGCAGCTGTCGGCCAGCGGGGCAGGTGTGCGGTCAAGCGACATTGCGGGCCTCTTGTGCGCCAGTAAGCCACGTCAGCACCGCGTCTTGGTCCATCGCCAGATCGCAGGCAATGCCTGCGCCGAACGTAACCCATGCCTCTGCGTAGGTCGCGCGCACTGCGGTCAAAACCGGCACATCCAGTGCGATGGCTTTACTGATCAAGTCGCGAAAACCGCGCCCTTCGCTTTCGCCACGGCCAAATCTGTTGAGGATCAACAGATCCGCGCCCTGTTCCAGTTCTTGTTCGATAAACGAAGAACATTCCGCCAGCGCGCCGGGGTGCAATCGACACCCGCGAGAGCCGTTGCCCAAGGGCTGCGAAATGCGAAAGGTTTGATTTGATCCAAATGTGATCAGGTCCATATCGGCGCAATGACACTCACCGCCCACAGCGCCACGGGTTTGCACGGCACCACGCACCCGCAGGCCGCGACCGATCAGATTTTGCGCAATCAGGTTCAGAAATTCGTCGATATCGCCAGTTTCAAAACGGATGGCGGCGAGTGGAGACAGGCTCATTGGGTGTCTCCTGGCTGGCAGAACGGGCGCCAGAATAGTGGCGCGCCTGCTGTCATATGGTCGGTGTCTGCCGGCACAATAGCGAGCCCGTCCGCACCGCTGAGCGGTAAAAGCGTCGCTGAAACGCTAGCGCCAAGACGTTGTAAAACGGGGATGCCAGCCTCGGAATAGGTCAACAAGCGCACGGGGAAAACCTCCGCACGGCCCGACTTTCGGGTCCAGTCAAAGCCTGCGATGGCGGGCACCGGCGCAAAGGGTGCGTTTGGTGCGCCCAGCAGGCGGACGATTTGTGGCAAGGCGAACATGTGAAATCCGACATGCACTGCAAAGGGATTACCCGGAAGGCCGGTGAAGGCTGCGTGGCCCAACTTGCCGAACATCACAGGTTTGCCGGGTTTGAGCGCTACACGCCACCCGTGCACCGTGCCGCCCGCCGCGATGAAAGCTGCGCGGATATGATCCTTACCGCCAAGCGATACCGCACCTGATGACAAGATCAGATCGTAGTGGTCGCCAATACCTTTGAGGGCAGCGGCGGTCGCATCTGCATCATCTGGCAGGATGCCCAGATCGGTGACTTCCGCGCCTGCCTGACGGGCAAGTGCCAGTAGCATGGGCCGGTTGGCGTCGGGAATTTGGCCGCAAACCAGCTCGTCACCTGTCGAGAACACCGCCACGCGGGGGCGGCGGATAACGTCGATTTGGCTGATACCGTTAGCGGCCAAAAGGCCAATGTGATGCGCCGCGATGCGGATGCCTGCCATAAGCAGTGGTTGCCCTGCGGCCTGATCACTGCCTGCGCGGCGGATATTGTCGCCCAAAGCGGGTGCTTGTGCGATATGGACTTTGTGGACCTTGTCGATGCAGGCCTCGATCATCACCACCGCATCGGCACCCGCTGGCAGTGGTGCGCCTGTGAAAATGCGCAGGGCGGCACCTGCGGGCAGGATTGATATGTCATCACCTGCCGCAACCGTGCCTGCAACCGGCAAGCAGCAGTGTCCGTCCAGATCGGCGCAGCGCAGCGCAAAGCCGTCCATCGCGGAATTGTCGAAAAATGGCATCGCGGCGGGGGCTTTGATGGATTGTGCGCAAACCCGATCAAGCGCATCAATGAGCGAGACCGGTTGCGTTTCTGTAATCTTTTCAACCAGCGCCACTGCGCGATCAAGCGCATCTGCGACGCTCATCATATCGGTCGAAGGCAAGTGGTTATCACAGCCGCAGCCCCCCGAAATACGCGCCATCTGCATCAGCTTTGTCCTTAAATTCAGGTGTTACGGAGGCCGACCAGAAAGACCGGCCCCCGTGGTATTGCGTGCCGCGATTTACATTGGCGCGTCGGATGCGTTTTTCATCAGATAATCTGTGACAAGTGCCGCTTCGGTCTCGTCCAGACCTGCACGCGGATACATCGATGGCGTAATGCCTTTCCACTGCTGCTGCGTGAAGTGTGTCACTTCGCGCGGCGCATGGCAGACTGTGCAACGCTCAAAGAAGATCTTCTCGCCCGGCTCCATATCAGCATAAAGGCTCTCGGTCAGCGCATAAATCCGGTCAAGACCCAGCTTGTCTTCGTCGATCGCTGCCATCTCGTAGTCTTCGATAATCGCAGGTTTCTCGTAGGCCATGTTCGGACCGTCCGGGTCTTCACATTTACGCATGCTGCACAGGGTTGTGTTCGCAGTTGTCGCTTGCGCCACACCTGACGACGGCTGTGTCGAGGTGATGAAGTTCACCAGACCAGAGTTACAGCGGCCCTTGCTGTCCAGCGACGGCCATGCACCCTCGTAGATCGAAACCACACCCGGCATGATATCATCGCTGATAATCGCACCGGCAATCACGGTGCCACGGTCGTTGTAAAGCTCCACCAGATCACCATCCTCGATACCACGCGATGCGGCATCTTCGGTGTTGATCCGCACAGGCTCGCGGCCTTGGATCTTGTAAAGGTTTCGCAGGTTTTCTGATTGGTCCATCTGGCTGTGCAGGCGGTACCAAGGGTGCGGCGACACAACGTGCAGCTGGCCCTCTTTGGCGTTGCCGAGGTACTCGTGCTTTTCCATCCACATCGGCATGCCGGGCATATCGTCGATCTCGAGTTTTGCGAAGTCTTCGCAGAACATTTCGATCTTGCCGGATGTTGTGTGCAACGGGCTGCCTTCAGGATCGTCGTAGAATGCGCCGTGGCGAGTCCACTTGCGGGCTTCTGCGGGCACTTCCATGCGGGCATAACCTTTTTCCCAGAACTCTTCGAACGGGGTGTGCTCGGCTGCGCTTGATTTCTCATAGGCTTGCTGGATATGGAACATCTTGTCCTCACCCTCGGTGAACTGCATCCACAGGTCTAGTTTATCGGCCAAGCCCTCAAAGATTTCGTAGTCGGGCAAGCTCTCGCCAACAGGTTCGATGACCTTCTTCATCGCATAGACTTTGTCGTTGGAATAGGTGCCGCCAGAGCTGATGTCGTTTTGCTCTAACGTCGAAGCCGCAGGCAGAACGATGTCGCACCAACGTGTTGCGGCTGTCCACCAGACGTCAACGCTGACCACGGTTTCAACCTTCACAAGCGCACGGATCAGACGGTTGGTATCCTGCTGGTGCGACATAAAGTTGTTACCAGCGTTAAAGATGACCTTCACATCAGGATAGGTGTGGGTGTTGCCGTTGTAGAACACTTCCTTGCCGGGGTTTTCCAACATTTCGGTGATACGGCTTGCAGGGCAAACAGTTTTGACAAAGTTACGCCCTTGGCTCATGCCAACGGGTGTTGCTTTACCGGATGCGGGCATACCGCCGCCGCCGTAATGCCACGAGAACCCAACGCCGCTGCCTGGCTTGCCGATTTTACCTGTCAACGCCGAGAAGTTGATAATCGCCCAGTGGGTCATTTCGCCGTGCTGTGCGCGTTGCAGTGACCATGCACCTGCAATTTCGGTATTGGATGTGGCAAAGAGTTCGGCCAGTTCACGGATTTTATCCGCGTCCATGCCCGTAATTCCGGCCGCCCATTCAGGTGTTTTTGGCGTATCGTCGGTTTCGCCTTGAACGTAAGCGATCCATTTGTCGGCGCCCACGGTGTATTTGTCCATGTATGCGCGGTCTTCCAGACCTTTTTCCAGCACATGATAGGCCATCGCACAGAACAGCGCGACGTCGGTGTTGGGGACAATTTTGACCCATTCAGCGTTCAGGTATTCATCAGATGCGGTTTTTTGCGGGTTGATCGAGATGAATTTCACACCTGCGTCACGGATTTCTTCCCAATGGGCGTACATGTCGTGGTCGGCCACGGTAAATTCAACACGGTTGTTCTTGATCGGGTCGCAACCCACCAAGACAAACACTTCTGTATTGTCGCGAATGGTTTCCCATGCGGACTGCGGCGAATAGACTTCCATGTCGCCAATGATGTGCGGCAGCGACACTTGGGACGCACCGGCAGACCAGTCACCAGCAGTAATCGAGCAACCACCGATCAGGTTCATCAAACGACCCTGCAGTACGTTGGGACGGAAACTACCCGCGTTTGACCAACCGCCATAAGACGAGCTGAAGATCGCCTCGTTGCCGTGATCGGTGGCGGTATCAAGCAGCGCCTTGGCCGTCAGATTCCATGCAGTATCCCAGTCAACCCTGACGTATTCTTCCTTGCCGCGCAGTTCGGGCTTGGTGTCACCGGTTTCCCAACCCTCAAGGTAGGATTTGCGCACCATCGGATAGTTGATGCGGGACTTGTCATATGTGCGGTCCAGAACGCCGATGTTCATGATTTCGGTCGGGCGCGCGTCAACTTCCATGATGTTGTTGACACCGATCATCTTGCCATCGCGCACAACTGCCTCGAACGGGCCGTAGTGCGAGGCGTGAAAAATGCGGTCTCCGAACGAGTTGGGGTCCAGTGAGGCCAGTGCAGTGGTCCCCATCAGGTTTGCGGCCCCGAACGTGGCTATACCACCTTGCAGAAATCTGCGGCGTGTTGGTTGCGTGAATGACATGGTGACCTCCTTGGTTGATTATGTGCCCACAGTAGCTTTGACCGTCAAAACCGACTTT
>RCMY010004221.1_pt1 | contig 12487 bp, 10 predicted proteins | sample 2041341 | NCBI WGS metagenome assembly RCMY01 (sample SAMN09708234, study PRJNA481090) | Marine sediment metagenome, whole genome shotgun sequencing project. | reverse complement strand
CCGCGACATTGGCCGACATCCAACCGGCCACGGCCACGTCATAGGACGCCGTGTGCCGGAAGGCTGTGGCCGCCAGTTCCCGGCGCTCGGCCAGCGTGAATCCCCCGGCATCGAGCGCCGTCTGCACACCGTCGTACTGATCGGGTGAGGTCATCACTGCGACAGAAGGATGGTTCTTGGCGGCTGCACGCACCATGGTGGGACCGCCGATGTCAATCTGTTCCACGCATGCATCCGGGCCGGCGCCCGAGGCGACGGTTTCGGTGAAAGGGTAGAGGTTGACCACCACGAGGTCGAAGGGAGCAATCCCCATGTCGGTCAACTGTCGGACGTGGGAGGGCAGGCGCCGATCGGCCAGTATCCCGGCATGCACGAAGGGGTGCAATGTCTTGACGCGCCCGTCAAGGCACTCGGGAAACCCCGTGACTTCCTCGACGGCGGTGACGGGAATCCCTGCCCCCGACAGCCGAGCCGCGGTGGATCCGGTTGACACGATCTCCACACCAGCCCCATGCAACACGTGGCCCAGCTCTTCCAGCCCGGTCTTGTCGTAGACGGAGACAAGCGCTCGGCGCACTTCAATGCGCTGCGAGAGGTTGTCCTGCGGGGCGTTGTGCTGCGATCCAGTGATCTCGGTCATACTTCTCCTGGTTTCCACTCCCGCACGGCGCGTACGAGCAGTTGTCTCTCCACGATCTTGATGCGTTCATGCAGCGCCTCGGCATCGTCGTCGTCGAAGACTTCGACGGCAGCCTGGACAAGGATTCTACCCGTGTCAATGCCCTCGTCCACGAGGAAAACGGTGGCGCCGGTCACCTTCACACCGGCGGCGAGCGCGTCATGCGCAGCCCGCATCCCGGGGAAGCTCGGCAACAGGGAGGGATGGGTGTTGATGGTGCGCCCCCCGAACCGGGCAAGAAACTCTTCGCCCAGCAGTTTCATGAAACCCGCCGAGGCAACGAGGCCCGGCTCGAAGGCGGAGACGATGTCCGCCAGCTCCTCATCCCATGCCGCACGGTCCCCACCCCTGGCATAGGGATGGGCGACGGCCTCGATGCCATGACGACGGGCCCGTTCCAGAGCAGGCGCAGCCTCAGAATCCGAGACCACGGCCACGACGCGGGCATTCACCTCACCCGCCTCCACGGCGTCGATGAGTGACTGCAGCAGGGTTCCGGTGCCGGACACCAGCACCACCACATCAAGTCTTGCGTCGCCACTGCTCACGTCCATGATCCTACGGTTCCACGCCCTCGAGGGGCGCCTCAGCTTCCGCGGACGTCGAACGCTCGGCTCGGGGCGGGCGGCGCAATAGTCCCAGGACGGCTCCTCCCACGAGGCCTGAGAGTCCCAGCAGCACGGGGGCGACGATAATGAGCTGGTCGGTCGTCGCTCCGATGTGGGTCAGCCGGTTCTCCCCCAACCCACCGCCGGCCAACGAGCAAAACAGTGTGGCCAGCAGACCGGCGCTCACCCCGGCGAGTCCCCCCACCAGCGCTGTCTCGTCGAAACGGGCGCGGGGTCGGGCAAGACCCACGACCAGCGCCGCAACGAGTCCGGCGACAACTCCCACCACCAGCCACCAGAACATGGCGCCGCCACCGAGACCCGGCTCCCCCACAGCTCCGAGGACGGGAATGGCTGGCAGGAAACCCACGTCCGTCACGGACATGCTGAGCAGAGAATCATCGCCGAGCGTGACTCCCGCGCCGAGTACCCAGGAGGTGGCCCACAGCATGAGATTGGGCAGGTAAAGGAGCTGGACGAGCACCAGCAAAATCGTTCCTGCGATACCCGGCTCCAGTGCCTCATGGATGAAGGAGATCCGGTCGCGATGGGCGATGAGCGCGGCTGCCAGGGCCGCAAGGCCACCCACCAGGCACACCAGCAGCGCGTACCCCATGGCCGGCGGCACGGAGCGCAACCACACCGGCCAAGTTCTGCGGGGATCGAAGCCGACGGCCCTGCTCGCGCCCCACAATCCGGACACTGCTCCCAGCACCACCCCACCGAGCAAGCCGGTCAGGACGCCACCGGGAACGTCCAACGCCGCGGCCAGAATCGCCACGAGGATTCCATGGGTGGCTGCGGTCGTACCCGCAACCCGGAGCACTACGGCCTCACCGTCCACCCAGATGCGGCCGGTGTCGTCGGCCGGGGCCATGGAACCCGCTGCCTGGCGCGCTGCAAGCGCCGCCACCGGCTGGGCCAGGACAATGAGGATGATCGAGAGCCCCAGAGGAATCAACGTCACCAACTGGCCGCCCACCATCACGGGTACGCCGTGCGCGAGGAGAAGGATGTCCGTGGCCAGGAACAGAGAGGCATCCAGCTCGGTGTCGGGGGATGTGAGCCATCCCAGAGCGGTGGCACCTGCCAGCAGCAGCCACCCCGCAGCGACGACGGCGACGGTCCCCAGGACGGCCACGGCGTACCACGGCCAGGGGAAAGTGCGAGCGTGAGGGGTGGGAATGGCGTCCACGTCCACTGCCACCGTGCGATGCTTGGTCGGGCGGTCGGCCACGGGCGACTCCCTTCGATTCTGTGGTGCAACAACTGCACCCGGTAACCTGTCCCTTCGGATGCCCCTCAAGAGGGACATTCGCCAGTCCTATGTGGAGGTGGTTGATGTCAGAGTCCGGGTTTCACCGTCCTCGGCGAGCATTCGCCCATGACACCGACTCCGAGAAACCGATCGCGGATGAGGATACCCCAGTGTCGGCGGCATCAGCTGCGCGACGCGGGCTCGATCCTGAAGCCAGCGATCTGCCCGAGGATGGCACGGGTTCCGATCAGCCGCCGACATCCCAGCCGGCCAATCCGTTTGCGAGACCGGGCAGTGACTCCGCCGCCGTCGGGGCACCTGAATCCCAGCCTTTGGTTCCTGCACCGGCGCCCGTGTTGCCCGTCCGGGACTTCGAGCACGTGGAAACCACCGGCTCTGGCCGGCGCATGTCCGGCGTCGCAGAAGGACCAGCACCGGCGCCCCGGCGCTCGGCAGTGAGCTCCGCGACCCCTCCGGAGCCGCAACCCGACGAGGCCAGCACTTCTCCGGGGACGCCCGGGACCCCCAAGACTCCCGAGGATTCCGGGAGTTGGGTGCAGCACCACCGCAAAACCCTTCTCATCTTTGTCATCGGTGCCCTGGTGGTGGCCCTGTTCGTGCTGCTCGGGGCATTCCTGGCGGGACGGGTCACGACGTCCACGCCGCCCCCGAGTTCCTCCCCCACCCCCAGCACCTCGGTCAGTCTGGCCCCGGCAGTGAGCGGCGAGGATCTCATCACCGTCGACGACGCCAACGCCATCGTTGACGGCGCCAGCTGGGACATAGCCTTCACCTTCGAAACTCGGGAGGAGGCCACCGGCCGGCCTGCCTGCATCGGCTCCGGGTCCGGTGACGTGAACCCCACGGGAACATTCCAGCGCCAGATCGGAACCTCCCAGGATGACGCGCTGGCCGCCCTCCACCAAGTGGATCTCTACGCGGACGAGAACGCAGCCCAGCGGGTCCAGACCGAGCGGGTCAAGAGCCTCACCCAGTGCGACGAGGTTCAGGCCCACATCGTTTCGGCTTCCAGGGTCACGGGTCTCGGCGATGAGATGACACAACTGACGGTGTCCTTCCAGGATGAGCAGGAGGCAGTGCACACGGTGCTGCTGGTCCGCACGGGCCGGGCGCTGTCGATGCTCGATGTCACCCGCAACGATCAAGTGGTGCCCGTGGAAGCGGCTGTTGCCGGACTGGAGCGTTCGCTGGGCGAAATCTGTGGACGGGTGGAGGGCACCTGCCCGTCATCCCCGGCCGTCACTCCGGTCGTACCCCCCGCCGTTGCACCGGAGGGGTGGCTCATCACAGCAGACCTGCCCAGGATCCGGGCCGGCTATGGACGCTGGGCCGCCACTGAGCCGGAGGAGATCACCTCCCCGGGCATGGGCTGTGAGAACCTGCCGCTGGCGACCGAACCCGGACCCATCGAGCGCCAGCAGCGGACGTATCTCCTGACACAGGACGAGGCGACACCCAAGGGCTTTGGTATGGACGAGATGGTCTTCGATTTCGAGGACAACGTCTCCGCAAGAGCCTTCACCACCAAGCTGATCGGCTCCCTGCTGTCCTGCAAGGACCGCAACAAGACCGCCAAGGTCACCGATCAGGGTGCCGTGAACGGAACAGGGGCGGACGGTGTGGCCGTGTCCGCGTCAATGATCACCATCAATCAGGCCACCTCGGATGACTCGACGGTGAAGTACCAGCTCGTCGTTGCCATCGCTGACACCCGCGTCAGCTATCTGCTGACGAGTGTGACCGATGACTACCTGTTCACCGCAGATCAGCAGAAGGAAATCGCCCTGCGTGTGGCGCAGCGCAACAGCCAGGGCTGAGACTGGCCCCGCTGAACAGCCCCACAGCCCCACTCGCGCCGCGGGTGGGGCTGTGTCGCTGTGTGGCTGTGTCCTCGACTGTGGATCAGGCGACCCGTCGGCGGATCTCCGCGATGACGTCACGGGCCAGCGAAGCCGTCTGGCTCGGAGTCACGCCCACCATGACACCAGCACCTTCCAGCGCCGCCTTCTTCGCTGCCGCGGTTCCACCGCTGCCCGTGATGATGGCACCCGCGTGCCCCATCGTCTTGCCCGGCGGGGCGGTGAACCCGGCCACGTAGCCAATCACCGGCTTGGTGATGTTCTCGGCGATGTAGGCACCTGCCCGTTCCTCGGCATCGCCTCCGATCTCCCCGATCATCACGATGACGTCCGTGTCGTCATCCTCCTCGAATGCCTGGAGGACATCAATGTGCGAGGTTCCGATGACAGGGTCGCCCCCGATGCCCACTGCCGTGGAGAAGCCATGATCACGCAACTCGAACATCATTTGGTACGTCAGGGTCCCGGACTTGGAGACCAGGCCGATGTGTCCCCTCCCTGCAATGTGGGCGGGGATGATGCCAACGTTGGACTTGCCGGGTGAGATCAACCCCGGACAGTTCGGCCCGATGATGCGGGTCCGGCTCGAAACGGCGGCGGAATGGAACTCGATCGCATCGCGGACCGGAATCCCCTCAGTGATGACGACGCACAGTGCGATCTCTGCCTCGACGGCCTCCAGGACAGCGTCGCGAGCGAAGCGGGGCGGGACGAACACCACGGACACGTTTGCCCCCGTCGCGTCAACGCCCTCGGCGACCGAACTGAAAACGGGCACCGGATCCTCTTCGAACAGCACTGACTCCCCGCCCTTGCCGGGTGTGACACCGCCGACGATGCGGGAGCCGGACATGATCATGCGTTGGGTGTGTTTGCGCCCCTCTCTACCGGTCATGCCCTGCACCAGGATTCGTGAACTCTCGTCAATGAAGATGGCCATGACCGCCTCAGCTCCTTTCGCTCGCCAGCTTGGCGACGGCGGCTGCTGCGCCGTCCATGGTTGATTCCACACGGATCAGTGGATGGTTCGCTTCCGTCAGGATGGCCTTGCCCACCTCCACCGAGTTGCCGTCGAGGCGCACGACGATGGGCTGTGTGGCTTCGTCCCCCAGCACCTCGAGGGCAGACACAATGCCCTGTGCCACGTCATTGCAGGCGGTGATGCCACCAAAGACATTGACCAGCACGGCCCGCACCTGCGGGTCACTCATGATGATGCGCAGACCGTTGGCCATGACGGTGGAGGAAGCTCCGCCACCAATGTCAAGAAAATTGGCTGGTTTGGGATGACCCGGCAACTCCCTGCCAGCCCTCTCCACCACGTCGAGCGTGCTCATCACCAGGCCGGCACCATTGCCGATGACGCCCACGCTGCCATCCAGCTTCACGTAGTTGAGGTCGAGTTCCCGTGCTTGACGTTCCAGGTCCACGGCGGCCGACGTCTCGCGGTAATCCCCCCAGGTGTCGTGCCTGAACTCGGCGTTCTCATCGAGAGTGATCTTCGCGTCCAGTGCCAGGATGTCGCCGGAGGCCACCTTCACGAGCGGGTTGACCTCCACGAGGGTGGCGTCCGATTCGCGGAACACGGTCCAGAGCTTCTGGAGCACGGCGGCCACTCTGGCACGATCTGCGTCCTCGAAACCCGCCTTGTCAACAATTTCTTCCGCCACTTCTGCGGTGATGCCCTTGATCGGATCCAGCGGGAGTTTGACGAGCGCCTCGGGCCGCTCCACGGCGAGCGTCTCGATGTCGATTCCACCCTCCACGCTGCACATTGCAAGGTATGTGCCGGCGGTGCGGTCCAACAGGATGGAGAAATAATATTCAGCCGCTATCTCTGCCCCCGGGCTCAGCATCACGGCATCGACGGGCAGGTCCTTGATGACGAGGGCGAGGATGTCGGATGCAGTGCTTTCTGCCTCGTCCGCACTGCGAACCAGTTTCACACCGCCCGCCTTACCGCGGCCGCCAACGCGGACCTGCGCCTTCACCACCGCCACGTCCGAGTTGAGTTGTCCGAAAGCGTCCCGGGCACCGGCCGACGTGGTCGCAACCACACCCGGCAGTACCGGCACACCGAAGGACTCGAACAGTTCACGTGCTTGATATTCGAGGAGGTCCACCCTCAGCTCCGATCATTGAGTTGCGCGGTGCCCTTCACGATACAACTGCCGCCGATCTCGTGTGTGAACAGTGGTATTGCGCACTCACGCACCCTGAGTTTGAGAGCTTTCTGAGAAATGCTAAGGTTTCCAAGAATCAAGCCGCAGTCACCTGTCTGGAGTCCTGTTGAACAAGTTCAGCGCCATCAAAAGCCCGCGTAGGGCCGCTGACGATCTCGTCATTTCCAAGGTCGAGGTCACCACTGAACCCGCAGGCGCCCCCCGCCGGCGCCGCACCTCCACCCTGAGTCGCGGAATGGTCGCAGGAGTTCTGGCGAGCGTGCTGGCCGTGAGCGGCGTGCTCGGATGGGCCGCCACCTCCCTCGATGGCTCGGAAGAGATGAGCTCGGAGCAGCTCTCCATCGAGCTGGCAATCCCGGAGGCGGCAGTCCTGTCCGTCGAGAAGGGATTCGAGGACCGCTCACAAGCTGCCTCGCGCGGCGCTGTTCGCTCAAACCTGACCGAAGCCGTTGCCGGCGAGGTCGCCAAGGATCGCGATGCCGTCCTGGACGCCTCGGTTGAGGAGTCCCACAAGCATGAGGCCGAAGGTTCCGCCGCCGAGCGCGAAGCACTGATGGCCGCGGACATGGAGCTGGTCAAGGCGCAGGAGGCCAAGCTCAAGAAGGAAGCCGAAGCAGCAGCCCTTCGTCTTGAAGAGGCACGCAAGGCGGCTGAGGCACCCTCCGGCGGCGGATCTGCCACCAGCGCAACAGCCGAAGATCTGGCTGCGATTTCCTCCAGCGGTGGCTCCATGCCAGTGAAGTCCAACTATCGCGTGGGTGCCCGGTTCCAGGCGACCGGATCATGGTCCCGCTACCACACGGGTCAGGACTTCCCAGCCCCCACCGGTACCCCCATCTACGCCGTCGCCTCGGGCATCGTCCTGAGCCCCACGGCAGGTGGCTGGGCCGGCACCAACGTGGTCATCCAGCACTCCAATGGTGGCTCCACGTTGTACGCCCACATGTCCAAGCGCGTCGCCGGCACGGGCCAGGCAGTCAAGGCCGGCCAGCTCATCGGCTACGTCGGGACCACCGGCCGCTCGTTCGGTGCCCACCTGCACATGGAGTACTACAAGCCGGGTGTCACACCGGGCAAGGTTTACGAAGCCTCTGATCCGATTGCGTTCATGCGCAGCGTCGGCGTGAACATCTGACGCACGGGGGCTCCCCACATCAACAGCCATCAAGGGCCGGTCTCCCCTGGGGACCGGCCCTTGGTGCGTCTGCAGACGTTCACTGCGCGTCTCCACGGGAGTCCGTGAGTACAGGGGCCCACGCGTTCTTGCTGCTCGCCTCTAGAGCTTCTCCATGGGGGCATGTCGGAGGCTGAGCCTCTTGGTGCCGGCGGATCCGAAGTCCACGTCAGCCTTGGTGGCATCGCCCGATCCATGGACGGCGATCACCTCTCCCAGACCAAAGCTGGCATGCAGCACGCGATCCCCGACGACGACGTGCGGCACGGTCTTCACTGGGGAACGACCGGTGCCGAAGCTGGCCATGCTGGTGCTGGTCTGGCGGTCCCGGGTCGCGGAGCTGTTCGCCCACGTCGTGATGGCCTCCCCCGTCCGGCGCCAGTCCAGGACATCCTCGGGGATCTCGTCGAGGAATCGCGATCCGGGGCTGTAGCGCGGCTGGCCGAACGTGACCCGGACAGCGGCCCGGCTGAGGTGGAGAAGCTTTCGGGCGCGCGTGATGCCCACGTAGGCGAGCCGACGCTCCTCCTCCAGTTCATTGACGTTGTCGAACGCGCGCATGTGGGGGAACACCCCCTCCTCCATGCCCGTCAGGAACACCGTGTCGAATTCGAGCCCCTTGGCAGTGTGCAGCGTCATGAGGGTGACGACGCCCGCGTCGGCGTCGCCACTGGGCACCTGATCAGAATCGGCCACGAGCGCCACGCGTTCTAGGAACGCGGCAAGGGAATCATCGGGTTCCGGCATCCCCGCCACCAGCGGGCTCTCGATCTCGTCCAGGTCCACAGTGTTGGCACTGGCAACAAATTCGGCAGCCACGCTCACCAGTTCTTCGAGGTTTTCGAGGCGCGTCTCGTCCTGCGGGTCCGTCGACTTCTGCAGCTCCGGGATGTAACCGGAGGCCTGCAACACCGACGTCAGCACCTCATCGGCACTCATCCCCTCGGCCACCATGATCCGGTGGGCGTCCATCATGTCGGCGAAGGCCTTGACCTGCTTGAGGGAGCGCGCAGCCATCCCGGGCGCTTCCTGCACACGGCGCATGGCGTCGGTGAAGGAGACGCGTTCCGCTGACGCCAGAGAAGAGATGGCACCCTCGGCCCGATCCCCGATTCCACGCTTGGGCACGTTCAGCACGCGGCGCACCGAAACGTCATCGGAGGGGTTCACCAATGCCCGCAGGTACGCGATGGCGTCGCGCACCTCACGTCGCTCGTAGAACCGGACACCGCCCACCACCTTGTAGGGCAGGCCCACCCGGATGAACACCTCTTCGAGTGCTCTGGACTGGGCATTGGTCCTGTAGAAGACTGCGACGTCGCTGTACCTCGCCTCACTCGCGTCCACGAGTTTGTCGATCTCGCCCGCCACGAACTGGGCCTCGTCGTGTTCGGTGTCGGCGACGTAGCCGACGATGAGTTCGCCCTCGCCCAGATCAGACCACAGGTGCTTGTCCCGGCGGCCGTGATTGCGCGAGATCACCGAGTTGGCGGCTGTCAGGACGTTTTGAGTGGAACGGTAGTTCTGGTCCAGCACGATGGTTTCGGCCCCGGGATAGTCGGATTCGAAATCGAGGATGTTGCGGATCGTCGCGCCGCGGAAGGCGTAGATGGACTGATCCGAATCGCCGACAACCATGAGTTCTGCCGGTTCCACCATCGGGGTCCCCTCCACCGACGGCGCTGTGGACTCCGAGCACAATTCACGCACCAGCGCGTACTGCGCATGGTTGGTGTCCTGGTATTCGTCCACGAGGACGTGCCGGAAGCGACGGCGGTACTTCTCACGAATGTCGCCGAACGACTGCAGGAGATGCACGGTTGTCATGATGAGGTCATCAAAGTCCAGTGCATTGGCGGCGCGGAGCCGCCGCTGGTATTCGGCATAGGCCTCAGCGACGATCCGCTGCCGCGGCTGCTCAGCGTTTGAAAGGGCGGTTTCGAAATCCACCAGTTCGTTCTTGTGGTTGCTCACAGCGCTCATGACCGCACGGATCGGGTACTGCTTGGGATCCATTTCCAAGTCTCGGCACACCAACGACATCAACCGTTTGGAATCGGCGTCGTCGTAGATGGAGAAACTCTTGGAGATGCCGAATCTGTCGATGTCGTTGCGCAGGATCCGCACGCAGGCGGAGTGGAAGGTGGAGACCCACATCAACTTTGCCCGGTTTCCCACGAGGTGCACCACACGCTCGCGCATCTCCGCAGCGGCCTTGTTGGTGAAGGTGATCGCCAGGATGGCGCCCGGATGAACGTTTCTTTGGGCCACCAGATGGGCGATGCGACGGGTGAGCACTCTTGTCTTGCCAGAACCTGCGCCGGCCACCACGAGCACCGGTGATCCGGCATGCAGCACGGCCTTGCGCTGGGGCGGGTTGAGACCCGCCAGGAGATCGTCCTCGCTGATAAAGTGTGCCGTCAGCTTGGGAGAGGGTCGCTCGGCATCGTTGCGAGGGGGTTTCACCTTGGGCTCGAAGACGGCGTACAGGTCAGGAAACAGCGAGTCAGTCATGTCGGACGCCAAGCCTACCGCCGCCGCGTGCCTTCGCCCCATCCGGATAGGGTGGCACCCATGCGACGCGCGCTGCGAGGACTACGGACGTGGATGCAGCGGCTCGGCGTGGCGGTGCTGCTCGGCCAGGTCGCTGCGGTGGTCACCCTGCTCACCATGGAGAACTATCGAAAGAAGCGCAGAAAGGCCCGCGCGTTCCCCTGGACCTCTGCTCGTCCCCTGACGGTCGGCCCGGACGAGGTGACGGTCTACAGCTACGGCGAGGACCTCTTCGCCCACATGCTCGAAGCCATCGAGGGTGCGCGTGAGGTCATCCACTTTGAGACCTTCATCTGGAAGAACGACGCCGTTGGACGCCGATTCAAGGATGCCTTCGCCCGGGCGGCTGATCGTGGCGTGCAGGTCAATGTCATCTGGGACGAGTTTGCGAACCTCGTGGTCCCCCGCTCCTTCTTCCAGATGCCCGAGAATATCAATGCCATGCGTCACCCGGCGATGCCGGTACCATGGAGCCCCAAGTCCTGGGGCCGAAACCACCGCAAGCTGATGGTGGTGGACCACGACATTGGCTTCATCGGTGGGTACAACATCGGCGATCTCTATGCCACGGGCTGGCGCGACACCCACGCCCGAATCATCGGCCCCGGCGTCAAGGAGTTGGAGAACGCCTTCATCGATTTCTGGAACCTGCACGTGCGTGGACGGGGCCTGAAGAAGCTGCCCGACGACATCCGTCGTGGTTGGGGTTCGAACATTCGGCTGCACCGCAATATGCCCAGACTCAGCGTTTTCCCCATCCGCAACATGTATCTGGAGGCCATGGACAGGGCCAGTGAACGCATCTGGCTCACCCACGCCTACCTGATCCCCGACGATGACCTCGTGGCCGCACTGCGTGACGCGGTGGAGCGCGGGGTCGACGTGCGCATCATTGTGCCTGCTCAGTCCAACCACGTGGTGGCCGACTGGTTGTCCCGCGGCTACTACGACGACCTCCTGCGCTCCGGCATACGGCTGTTCCTCTACCAGGGCGCCATGGTCCATTCAAAGACGGCGACCATCGACGGCGCGTGGGCAACGATCGGCACAGCCAACCTGGACCGTCTGAGCCTGAGAGGCAACTACGAGGTCAACCTCGAGATCCTCGACGAAGGTCTGGCGGCACAGATGGAGGAAATCTTTGATCTGGACCAGCACAACACATCCGAGTTGTCCCTCGAGAAATGGCGCACCCGGTCCTGGATGGCCAAGGGCACGGAGCTGCTCCTCAGGCCCGGGCGACCACTTCTCTAGCCAGCGGTCCAGAAGACGGCGAGGGCCGCATTGAGCACCGTCAGAGCGAAGATCGCCCAGAACGGGCCATCCGCAACGTTCGGCTTCCTGCGGTTCATGATGACGAGTACACCGATGACGATGAGAACAACAAGTTTGATGCCCAACTTGATGTGGGGCACCGGCCCGTCGCCCAACTCAAGCATGACCTGCAAAGCCAGACCGGACACGAGCTGGAGGATCGCACCGTGGAACATCGCGGCGTTCACAACGCGATTCGGCCCCTTGATCTGCGTGAAGGCGCCCCCGAAGAGCGAGGCGAAACCGATGAGGTGGAGGAAAACGAAGATCATGTACAGGAGGTCCATGGGCCAAAGGCTACCCAAAAGGGTGAAAAAGTCACTTTGTGGCCGTTTCGAGGCCTCCTGACTGGCAAATGACCTCTTGTTGGGGCATGATTTCACAAATGCTTACTATTCTCGCGTACATCATCATCGGCCTCCTCGGAGGCGCAATCGCCAAGGCCATCCTCCCCGGAAAGCAGGGTGGTGGACTCCTCATGACCATGATCCTCGGAATCGTCGGAGCCCTCCTCGGTGGCTTCCTCGGTGGTCTCCTCTTCAACGTGGACTACACCAACATCTTCTCCCTCCAGGGGCTGCTGTTCTCCGTCCTCGGCGCCCTGCTCATCCTCTTCATCTACGGCCTCATCAACAAGAACAAGGCCTGAGCCTTGTAGAAGTATCCGCACAACGAGGGCCGTCCGCATCAGCGGGCGGCCCTCGCTTATCTTGTTCTCGGGGGTGACTGAGGCATCCGCACTTCGGACAGGTACGTCGCGGTCGGGATTGCGGTTGCCGGGGTGAACTCAGACCAGGTGGCGGTCCGTCGCCCATTTCGTCAGCTGGTGGCGGTTGCT
>RCMY010005761.1_pt1 | contig 12488 bp, 11 predicted proteins | sample 2041341 | NCBI WGS metagenome assembly RCMY01 (sample SAMN09708234, study PRJNA481090) | Marine sediment metagenome, whole genome shotgun sequencing project. | reverse complement strand
ATCAAAGGAAGTTTTACAGGTGCCGTTGAAGATAAAATGGGCAACTTTGAGGCGGCCCATAAGGGTACGCTATTTTTGGATGAAGTGGGTAACCTATCCTATGAAAATCAGATACAACTGCTCCGTGCCTTGCAAGAACGCAAGATTAAGCGGGTGGGCAGTACCAAGGAAATCATGGTAGATGTGCGCATCATTACGGCGACGAACGAAGATTTGAACGAAGCCGTAGAAGAAGGTACCTTCCGCGAGGATCTATACCATCGGCTTAACGAATTTTCCGTTCAGATACCTTCTTTGGAAGAGCGGTTCGAAGACTTGATACTTTTCGCCGAGAATTTTTTGCAAAAGGCGAATACTGCTCTGGATAAAAATGTGGACGGTTTTTCCGATGAGGTGTGGGAGGTTTTTAAGCAATACCGATGGCCCGGAAACCTGCGCGAATTACAGAATGTCATCAAAAGAGCCGTACTCCTGACTACCGGTGATGAGGTGCAGATAGCTGCACTTCCCAAGGAAGTATTGCAACCCCAGGAAAAGGAATCTTTGTCCGATGGTTTTTCAAAATCCGAATATGAAAAAGATAGAATAATCAAGGCCCTTAAAAAAACCAACTTTAATAAGTCAAAAGCGGCCAAGTTGTTACAGGTAACGAGAAAGACCCTGTACAATAGGATCAACCACTATAACTTGGATCTTTAGCCTAGTTTAGTTAGCACAGGTCGTTCTTCCATTTCGGCAACAAGCGCCTTCACCTTGGTTTTAAGCTGTTGTAGGGATTGCGAGAGTGTCTCACTATTCATGTTTTCAGTAGTCGCTAGCTCCAATTCTTCCAGAATAAGAACAGAATCCTTTACCTTCAACTGGCGAAACATAGGTAACATCCTGTGGGCAACATGGTTAATCTGGTCAAAGTCGTTTGTCGAAACGGCCTCCTGCAACAGCTGCATATTTGTACGCGTGTCGTTTAAAAAGGTTTGGAGTACCTCATAGATGGCATCTCCGTTTTTCCCTAAAAAAGAGTGGATAATATCGAGGTTATACAATGTCGGAGTTTGTTGTGATTCTGCAATAACTTCTTCTTTTTTCCGTGCCTTAGCGGTAGCGATGCCCAATAATTTTAAGGTGGCGACCAGTTCACCTTTGGTGAATGGTTTTTGTAGCACTTGGGTAAAGCCAACGCTAGTGTAGGATTCAGGCTCAAGATCTCTTCGGCCGGTCATGGCGATAATGGGCTGATCGGTGTAATGGTCATACTTTCCTGATCGTAGGCGTTTAAGAACTTCGAAACCTGTTACTTGGGGCATTTGAATATCGGTGAGTACGATATCGTAGGCCAAGTGCGAATCTTTTTCGATGGAAAGAAAATTGGAAAAAATATGGGCGGTAATTCCCATGCTTTCTGCCAGTTCGCGCAACATGTGCAGCAGCGAGGTATCGTCATCGATGATGAGCATGCGCAACTTTGGGGCCATGTACGGCATTTCTTTATCCGCTTCCCGTACCGTGTTGGTAATCTCTAAGGGCAGTTGAAAGATAAACGTGCTGCCCTCGCCCAATTTGCTGTGCAGTTTCAAGGAACCTTGAAGCAGTTCGGCCAGTTTTTTCGATATGGTTAGCCCTAGTCCATGGCCGCCGAATTTTTTTTCGGTATCGCTATCCGCCTGGGTAAATTCCTTAAAAATCAGATATTGTTTTTCTTTGGCGATACCGATACCGGTATCCGTGACCTCTATTTTTGCGATCAGTTCTTTTCCCTTTCCACTAGTGGCAGTGGCCGTAATTTTAATATGGCCGTTTTCGGTGAACTTAAAAGCGTTTCCGATGAGATTGGTCAATACCTGACGTATCCTAAAGGGATCTCCCAAAACGGTTTTCTCAAGTTCAGGGGAGATATCGAGTATCAATTTCAATTTTTTGTAAGCGTGCAGGGCTTGAAGGTTTTCGGCAGTTTCCTGAATCAAATTGGCCGCAATGAAGGGTACTTTTTCGATGTTCAGTTTTCCCGCCTCCAATTTGGAGAAGTCCAAAAGATCGTTGACTAGATTGCCTACATATTCCGAGGCGGATTTTACATTTTTGATGTACCCTGTCTGTTTTTTGGTCAGCTCAGTACTCTCCAGAAGATCTGAATATCCGCTTATGGTATTCAGTGGGGTACGCAGATCATGGCTAACGGTCGAAATAAGTTGTTCCCTACTTTTTAATAGGGATTCCGAGAATTTTTTTTCCTTTTCTAGTTGTACACGATAGGTTTGCACTTTCCAATAATCCCGGGTAATCAAGAAAGAAAAGATACCGACGATAAAGAAGCCAATTAAGGCAGCTAGCCCGGCAATTCTGGTCGTTCTTTTGAGTGCGGCCTGTTTTTTCATGTTACTCTCGTAACTACTGGTCATGACCTCTTGTTCGAAGGCCGTAATAATATTTTGAAGCTGTCGTGAAAGCTCTCGGTCGTTGCGGTTTACCTCCAATTCTTTACGGGTCAGCGAATACCGTGATTTTGAATCTTGGAGTTTTGCTTTTCGCAGCATTTCCCTCGAGGCACTCAGAATGGAATCGATATAAGCCGTATTGGCTGTGCCATCGGCATTTATTGGGGCATTTTTATTAATGAGTGCCGCATATTCCCGATATGATTTCTGTACTTGCGGCGATTCCTGATTGAAATTTGGAAAGAGGTTTTCGGCGGAAAATTTACCATAGGACTCGTCGATTTTTTCAAATTCCTTTAAGGCTTTGTCCAAAGAATTATTCGAGGTGCTTTTTAGTTTAAGGCGTTTCAACTCATTGTTGTTCGCGACCTTTTGCCCCAAAAGTTGCTGTAGGCTATCCAAAAGACCTTTTTGTTCGCTGCCGCTCATCAGCTGTTTCAAGGTGTCGATTTCGAGTTGTATCGAATCGATGCGCAGTGCATAGGCGTCAATATTGGTATTTGCACCGCCTTGTAAAGCAAGTTTGGAAAGGCTTTCGGCCTCATAAAGATTGGTCACCAAAGTGCTGGTACGCAATAATTTCAAGTCATTATTGTCAGAGGTCTCCGTAGAGATGTAGGTTTTTATTTCGGTGTAGACAAAGTAACCTACTGCGGTCGCCAAAAATGCCAATATTAAATAACTGGCCACGATTTTAAGGGTGAATTTTTTCTTGGATTCTTGAGATTCATTCGCCATAGCTACATTACATAGAAACGTGTTAAAAATACGGATATAAAGCAGATAGGGTTTATAAGGAAGCGTTAATTGTTTTGGTGTTGGCCCCCAGAGATAATTTTCAATGTCTTTTAGCTATGAATATTGGTACTGTAACACTACCTTTACAGCATCTCAAAGGGGTGCTTAATCCCGAACTGATTCAGGCAGGTCCTGAGGCCAAGTTCAGGATGAAGCTGAGATTATACCCAATGAACCTGGGCGGGTAATGCCGCCAAGGGATGGCATATTTAGTATGCTGCTTGGAAATTCTACGTCCTTGACTGGGCAAAATCAATTTTAACTTAGGATAATAGCCCCTTTTATTCGTAAAGACTATTTACGGATGAAGACTATATTCATTACCTCGGCCTTGTTAGGGCTGACGATGGGCGTATCTGCCCAAGACCAAGAAATCGATGCTCTAGAAGGAACAAAAGTCGTACTCGACGAGGTGTTCGTACAGGCATTACGGGTCACCAAAGAATCACCGGTAACTTTCTCGAATGTAAAAAAGGATGAAATTGCCCCTCGTAATCTGGGACAGGACATCCCCATATTATTGAACTTTTTACCAGGGGTTGTAACCACTTCCGATGCCGGGGCGGGCGTGGGCTACACAGGTATTCGGGTTCGCGGCAGCGATGCCACTAGGGTAAACGTGACCATTAACGGCATTCCCTACAACGACTCCGAATCGCACGGCACCTTTTGGGTGAACATGCCCGATTTCGCCTCCTCGATCGAAAGCCTACAGTTACAGCGGGGTGTCGGTACTTCGACAAATGGGGCCGGGGCTTTTGGCGCTAGTTTGAACTTGTTGACCGATGCGGTTTCCGAAGAGGCCTACGCACAGGTTTCTTCGGCTATTGGCAGTTTCAATACCCTTCGAAACAACATCAAGTTCAGTACGGGATTGCTGAACCACCATATTGAGATTTCCGGAAGGTTGTCTAGAATAGCTTCGGATGGATATATCGATAGGGCCTCTTCCAATCTGGAATCCTACTTTTTGCAGGCGGCTTACAAGGACGATAACACACTTATAAAGGCCTTACTTTTTGGAGGTAAAGAAATCACGTATCAATCCTGGAACGGTATTGACGCCGAGACTTTGAAGACCGACCGCACTTTTAATTCTGCTGGTAATTACACCGATGAAGAAGGATTCACCCAGTTCTACGACAATGAAATTGACAACTACAAACAAGACCATGCCCAACTGCTTTGGAACGAACAGATTTCCGATCGGTGGAGCACCAATATCGCGCTACACTTCACCCATGGCAGGGGCTATTTCGAGCAGTATAAAAATGACGAAGATTTTCAGGATTACGGATTTGAACCTTTAGCGGTCAACAATACGATAGTCAACACCACAGATCTGATTCGTCGTCGTTGGCTCGACAACAATTTCTATGGGACCGTTTTATCTGCTAACTACTCCAGAAATAATCTCGACCTAATTCTTGGTGGTGGTTTTAACAAGTATGAAGGTGTGCATTTCGGTGAGGTAATTTGGGCCCGATTCGCCTCAAATAGCGAGATACGAGATCGGTATTATGATGACAGTTCCAAAAAAACTGACTTTAATATCTATGTCAAGGCCAATTATGATTTGAACGATAAACTGAGCCTATTTGGTGATTTGCAATACAGAACGGTAGGTTACCGTACCGATGGTGATGAAACGGGCTTAGTGGATGACACTTTTGATTTTTTCAATCCGAAAGCGGGCCTGGTCTATGATTTGAATGCGAACAACAATTTTTATTTCAGCTATGCCGTTGCCCACCGAGAACCCAATCGCGACGACTATAAAAATGGCAGTCCTGATTCCGAAGCCTTGAACGACTATGAATTGGGTTGGCGATACGTTTCCCCGAATTTTCAGTTGAACGCGAATCTCTATTACATGCGCTATAAAAATCAACTGGTATTGACCGGCGATATCGATGATACAGGTGATTATTTACGGGCCAACGTCGACAAAAGTTATCGGACAGGGCTTGAATTGGATGCCAATGTCCGTATTTCAGATAAATTCACCGTTCGTCCCAATCTTGCGATCAGTACCAACAAGATTGAAGATTTTATCCTGACTAGAGATGGGGTCACACAAGACTTAGGAGATACCAATATTGCCTTTTCACCCAATATAGTGGCCGGAAATACAATTGCTTATACCCCTTTTGAAAACCTTAGTTTATTCCTTTTGTCAAAATATGTTGGGGAACAATATTTAAGCAATACGGATACCGAAGCCTCCAAATTGAAGGGTTATTTTACCAATGATCTCAATGCGAGCTATGAAATCATCCCCAAGAAATTATTAAAATCCATTACACTCTCTGCCTTAGTCAATAATATCTTCGACGTAAAATACGTTTCGAACGGGTACACCTATTTAGATAATTTTTCGAATCCCGATAATTCAGTGGAGGTACAGGGATACTTTCCACAGGCAGGGATTAACTTTTTGCTGGGGGCTACACTGCGGTTTTAATTATTTTCGGCTATATTTCTGCCATTTAAACCATCAGGGTTTTTAAATGGTAGGATGATATATTAAAAGATTACAAGCAAAATAGCCATACAGAACCGCTATTTTTGCTCACCTCCAATTTCTTTAATTTGAAACTTTTAGAAAGATCGGTAAAACAATAAACACGTTTAAATCCAGACTATGCGTACGAAATCAAAAATCCGCTGGGGCATCATCGGCTGCGGCGATGTTACCGAAGTGAAAAGCGGTCCTCCCTATCAGAATACGGACGGATTTGAACTGGTCGCAGTCATGCGCCGCAATGCCGAAAAGGCCGAAGACTATGCCAAACGCCATGGCGTTCCGAAGTTTTATTCCGATGCCGATAAGTTAATCAATGACGAGGAGGTCGACGCCGTATACATCGCTACCCCGCCGGACAGCCATAGAGAATATGCGCTAAAGGTAGCGGTAGCGGGCAAACCCTGCTGTATCGAAAAACCGATGGCACCGAGCTATGCCGAAAGTCGGGAAATACAGAAAGTTTTTGAGGAGAAACAACTTCCCCTTTTTGTCGCCTATTACCGGCGTACGCTGCCGCGTTTTTTGAAAATCAAGGAATGGCTCGATACGAAAGAAATCGGCGAGGCACGTCATATTCGCTGGTTTTTATCCAAACCACCCAGTGAAATTGATAAGAGTGGGGAATATAATTGGCGAACCGACGCCAAGGTCGCTCCCGGCGGCTATTTTGACGACCTCGCTAGCCACGGCCTCGATCTGTTCGCCTATTATCTAGGAGATTTTAAAGAAGTATATGGAATTGCCCTAAACCAACAAGGACTTTATTCTGCCAAGGATGCTATAACCGCGACTTGGTCACATAAAGACGGTGTCACGGGAGACGCGTCGTGGAATTTCGGCTGCGATGATCGAACTGATCTGGTGGAGATTTTCGGGAGCAAAGGCAAAATCAGCTTTTCGCTTTTTGAAGAGCATGAGATTTTCCTAAAAAACAGAACAGGCGAACAACAACTGTTTATCGAACATCCAAAGCATGTGCAAAAGTTTCATGTTGAAACTTTAAGGGATGATTTGTTGGGGAATACCACCCATCCATCCACAGGAAAAACCGCATTGCATACCAGTTGGGTAATGGATAGAATTTTAGGGAATCGCTAATTCGACACCACCACTACATTTCCACTTTTTGTCGCCCGATATTCGAGCATATCGTAATACCGATTGCCATCTTTGGGCCGGTTGATCAGTTGACCGGTAAACAGGCTATATTCATAGTCCTCACAGGAACATGTAGCGGTCTGGCCATTCAGAACCATAGTAGAACATTCGTTTGGGGCATGGTTGGGGCAACTGGCCTCAAAAGCGCGGTATTGCCCAATGGTCGATTGAATAACAAAAAAACCTCGGATACCGACACCCGTGTTGTCGACGGGAACAGCGTTGCCGAAGTTGGTCAATGGACTGTAGAGGGGCAAGTTTAAGTTCATATCGAAGCGGAAGCCGATTTCCTGCAAATACGGGTTCCGTGTGCTGAGGTCATTGTCGCACGAAAGCAAGGTTACCACTAAAATTATGCCTAAAATACGTGCCATAGTTAAACGATGAACGGCAAAAGTGAACAAAAATTATGTATATTTGCGTTAAATCCTCTCTAAAAAAGCCAAGTCTACCGCGGCCTACATAGAGGATTTTCCTATTGTACTGCACTGATGTAAACCTTAGCATATGAAGATGGTTTGCAGTAGTGGGTTGTATTCATTTAACGAGGATAGCATGAGCAACATATCTTACTATACCAAAGAAGGTTTAAAAAAATTGAGGGACGAGCTCAATCAGCTAAAGGATGTGGAACGTCCCAAAGCTTCACAGGCCATAGGCGAGGCTCGCGACAAAGGAGATCTATCGGAAAACGCCGAATATGATGCGGCTAAAGAGGCACAGGGTCTACTGGAAATGAAAATTTCCAAAATGGAGGAAACCCTGTCCAACGCTCGGCTCATTGACGAATCTCAACTCGATACCTCAAAGGTTTTGGTGCTTTCTACCGTAAAATTGAAAAACCATAACAATGGTATGGAAATGAAATATACCTTGGTGGCCGAAAGCGAAGCGGATCTGAAGACCGGAAAGATATCCGTCAATTCACCTATCGGAAAAGGACTCTTAGGTAAAAAAGTAGGCGACACCGCCGAAATCACCGTACCGAACGGGACGCTAAAGTTCGATATTTTAGAAATTACGCGGCAGTAGCAGCCCCGAAATTTTAGGCGTAGCAATGGTGGTGATAATAGATAGTGAGTCACATTTGAATATATAACTTATAGTCCTAACACATTATCTTTTCTATCATTCCTATTATTTAACAACCTAATGTTCGGTTACTTAGCGATCGTTGAGCTTGGTCGAAATGTAACCGAAGTAAACCTTTTTCCATGGCAAGCATCTTCACGAAAATCATCAATGGCGAAATTCCCTGTTACAAAATAGCGGAAGACAATGACTTTTTTGCGTTTTTGGATATCAATCCTAATGCCAAGGGGCATACGCTCTGTATCCCGAAAAAGGAAGTCGATAAAGTCATGGATTTGGACGAGACCACGTATATGGGGCTCATGGCATTTTCACGAAAAATTGGGAAGGCTATAGAAGCGGCCATTGACTGCAAACGAGTGGGTATTTCCGTTATCGGACTGGAAGTGCCGCATGTGCACGTACACCTCATCCCGTTGAATGGCATGGGCGATGCGACTTTTCAGCATAAAGTGTCGCTTACCGAGGAAGAATTCAAGGCGACGGCTGCGAAAATTCGGTCTCAACTTTCCGTGTAAATAATAGGATAAGCCGGCTAAATCGCGCGGTGATATGACATAAAAAACGAATATATCCCCAAATGCAATCGAAGGCTCAAGACGATACGGCAATGATAGCTAGAGAATTTCTCATCTTTGGATAAAGACATATACACCAGCGCCCACTACTACTATCAGCAAAAGCATCAAAATCCAAAATAGTGTTGTAAACTGTAGTGAGCTCCTTTCCGGCACCACCATTTTCTGGTAATATTTAAAGGTACGTTCGATGTCATCGGTCCACTTTACGGGATATATGGTCGAGCCACAGGTATTGCAGACCAACTGATGCGTCACCTCGTTGGTCGTTCTATGGGATAGCTTCCCGTAGCGGTGCTTTTGAAAAAAAGACAGCTTCAAGTCTTGATTAAAACATTCCGGACAATTATTTGTCAGATTGGACTGCTTTATCGTTACCAGTTTTTCTCTTGCCATAACTATCCACTAAAATAAGGTAAAAATTTAGAATTTTTTCAACGGAACAGGAGCAACTCGAAATTTTCTATTTTTTTTGCATCCAAGACCCAAACCTTCGGCTCTTTTACTTTTGAACTCTTTCAAACCACAACCTCCAATCTAAGAACTGTAAACCCGTAGGGATATCTGCATCACGGTACCCTCCTTATTTGACGAAAGTACCTTAATTTTCCCATCATGGTATTCCTCAATAATTCGTTTCACTAGGGATAGCCCCAATCCCCAACCGCGTTTTTTCGAAGTGACCCCGGGATTAAAAATCGCCTGAAAATCGCTTTTGGCAATTCCTTGGCCGGTATCGGAAACTTGAATAAGTACATTTTTACCGTTAGGGATGATTTCGATGTCAATATCACCTTTGCCCTTCATGGCGTCGATGCCGTTTTTCACGAGATTTTCGATGGTCCAGTGATAGAGGGCGTGGTTCAACAACACTGGCATGTGTTCAACTTGCGTGTCGAACGAGAAATTGATCAATTTCGAACTCCGTAATTTCAGATAGTCATAGGCCTCCCTTGTCTCCTTTACAATATCGTGTTCATCTAGTTTGGGCAATGAGCCGATTTTCGAGAAGCGGTCGGTTATCGTTTGCAGGCGGTCAATATCCTTTTCGATTTCCTTGGTAATCTCAGGGTTGATGTTTTCCGTCTTTAGCAGCTCGTTCCAACCTAATAGTGATGATAGGGGCGTGCCGATTTGGTGGGCAGTTTCCTTGGCCATACCTGCCCAAAGCTTGTTCTGTTCCGAAGCTTTGCTCGTCTTAAAGAAAAAGAAAATAACCGTTGCGAAGAGAAAGATAATGAGCAAAAGGGCAATGGGGTAAAACTTTAACTTGTTGAGTACTTCGGAGTTGCCATAATATAAGGTGGCCAAATGCTCGCCCTGCTGATCTATCGATATCGGAACGTTCTCTGTACTGTATTTTTTGATGAGATTTTGTACATCGACGGAATCCAGCTCCTCATCTGAATCCATATTATTGGTCTTTGTCGAACCGTCTTTGTTGACCAAGATCATCGGGGTAGAGGTATTGTTCTGAAAGACCTTGAGGTGTAAGTTACCCAGATCGGCATCTTCGGATGATTGTTGGAATTCGGATTGTGCAGTCGCCCAAATTTCCATTTTAAGCCGCTCCTCTTCCTTGAATTTCTTGAAAAAACTGTTTGTGTTCCAAAGAATAAGGCTTACGATAACAAAGGATGCTATCAATAAAACAATATTGGAAGATTTGTTTCTAGGATTAAAATTCATCCGATCAGAGTGTCTTTTGCGACCGATTTAGGAGGATGGCGCTACCATGCGATAGGTTCTTGTCAAATATAACGTAATTTGGAATAAAATGGTATGCAGGAACCTGCTACTGTTTATTTCTTCTGATAACTTGAGGATGATTTATTAGGTGGATTAATGCAATACTTTTAATTTTATGGATTCAAATTTTAGTTAACATATAATTCATAGTCATGGAAGTAGAAGGAAAAATCAAACTGATCGATGAGACAAAGGAGTACGGTAGCAACGGTTTTAGAAAGCGGGAAGTAATCATAACCACTGATGAGCAATATCCGCAACCTATTGCCGTTGAGTTCGTTCAAGACAAGACCGATTTGCTCAATAACTACAGCGTAGGTCAAAACGTAAAAATTAGTATTAATCTTCGTGGCCGGGAGTGGACCAACCCTCAGGGTGAGGTCAAATACTTTAACTCCATTCAAGGCTGGCGCATAGAAAATCTGCAGGATGCTCAAGGTGACAATGCAGCGCCTCCGGTACCCCCCGCAGAAGCTTTTGCCCCTGCTGACAACATTAACGAAGAAGATCACGACGACCTTCCGTTCTAAGTATGGATATCTCTCTCTCATTGCCGCGTGGACGGGAATTCAGTAAAAACTGATTTGCAACTTGCTAGGTGTCGTCCGAACTTATTCGGATTTCTTTGTAGAGGTCTGATACCATTTCAAGTTTTTGTAATCAAAACTGTAGCGTTCCACGCTTAGGACGAGATAATCTTGCTAATTGTTTACCAAAAGGACCCGTCAGGTTAGTAGAACCGGATGGGTCCTTTCGTGTCGTATGGCTAGGTTTTCTTAATTTTAGACAAAAATCATTTCTTGAACAGCAACAGCAGCATCGATTCTTTAATCTTACTCAACGCGCAATTGAAATTCCCATCGGTAGAAAACGCTAACTCGGAAGGTCTTTTAGCAGTTGGTGGTGACCTGTCTCCCGAACGCCTCATGTTGGCCTATCAAAGTGGAATCTTTCCATGGTTTAATGACGATTCTCCCATACTATGGTGGAGTCCAGACCCAAGAATGATTTTGTTTCCCCATAAAATCAAGATTTCGAAAAGTATGAAGAAGGTGTTAAAAAGCGATCGGTTCCGGTTGACGCGGAACACCTGTTTCGAAAAGGTCATCGAATACTGTTCCCAAATCAAAAGAACGGGTCAAAAAGGCACTTGGATTACCGCCCGGATGATTGAAGCCTATATCGAGCTCCATAAAAAAGGCCATGCCAAATCCTACGAAGTCTGGGAAAACGACCAGCTGGTCGGTGGACTTTACGGTATCGATTTAGGTCATGTCTTCTGCGGCGAGAGTATGTTCAGTACGGTCAGCAACGCCTCAAAATTCGCGTTCATAAAACTGGCCCAAGAGCTGGAAGCCAATAAGTATACCCTGATCGATTGTCAAATGTATACCGCACATCTGGAAAGCATGGGTGCGGAGGAAATGCCAAGGAAGGAATTTGTCAATTTTTTGAAGAATACCCTATAGAGGACGTTAAAGCCTTGCTGCAATTGAAATTTAAACCTGAATCATTCATACCTCATCGTACCGAAAGCAGTCGATTTCATGATCGTTAACAAGCCCTGTGGCCTGCATGTGGGCGTAGATAACAGTGCTTCCCACAAATTTAAATCCTCTTTTTTTCAAATCTTTACTGATAGTATCCGAAACTTCAGTGTTGGCGGGGGCATCGGTATACTTCTTGACGCTATTCTTGATAGGTTTTCCATCGACTAAACCCCAAATATAATTACTAAAACTACCGAATTCCTGTTGAACTCTAAGAAAGGCTTGGGCATTTGTGACGGCGGCGTGTACTTTTAATTTGTTTCTTACGATTCCCGCGTCCTGTAATAAAGAAGCGATTTTGGTTTCATCGTATTCTGCAATTTTTTTGTAATCGAAGTTATGGAAAGCTTTCCTGAAATTTTCTCGTTTGCGGAGGATGGTTATCCAACTTAATCCCGCCTGAAAAGTTTCCAAGATTAAGAATTCGAATAAAGTGTCATCGTCTTTAACGGGTACGCCCCATTCTTCGTCGTGATAAGCTTCGTAAAGGGCATCCCCTAGACACCAAGTGCATTTGATTTTTTCCATAATTGGGAATAGTAATTTAAAGATATGTAAGTTTTCAGGAAACTGTTCCACCAATATATCCGAAGTTACGTATCAA
>RCMY010004220.1_pt1 | contig 12494 bp, 8 predicted proteins | sample 2041341 | NCBI WGS metagenome assembly RCMY01 (sample SAMN09708234, study PRJNA481090) | Marine sediment metagenome, whole genome shotgun sequencing project. | reverse complement strand
GATTACTAAATATCATAAGGGAAGGCATTCCCTATTTCTATACAATTCAGAAATCTTTTATGCATTTACACAAGATATTTTACGCTCTCATATTTTTTAACAGGATGATACTTCTGCCCATAATTAATTAGCGTTCGTTCAGTTGAGTAGTCAGGATTTCTCTTAATTTTATTTTTACCAAAGTGACTTTGTAGCAGAGTGTTGAAGGAACCATCACGTTTTATTGGGTTGAACTGACGCATATAATCAGTCGCATTCATTTTTTTATCGTAAGTGCCAAACTTAATGTCCAAGTTTGATTGACAGTATTCCGTACCTTGATTTGCCATCAATACTGGATCGTACAGTAGAGTTACTTTGACTTTACCGGTGAAGTGACCATCTCTAATGAGTACATCAGGATAAGGAAACTCCATGATGTCAAGACGAGTGCCCTTCTTTATTGCACCTTCAAGAACCATCGTACTTGAATACAGCGGGCCAAAAATAGTTTCAGCTGCATTGTCCGGCTTGCCATAGCCCATAGTATCAAGGCGTTGTTTCGCAGTCAGTGCGGGGGTCTCGTAATACTTACCTGAATGTACGGCAAGTGCTTTAATCGTCCTTGGTAAATATTTATGTTTAGGGTAGATTGTAAAATTAATCCGAACAGCGTTCGGATTAATTTTACAATCTACCATTACACTCGTTTAATAACCTTAAAACAACTTTCTGATGGAACTAATTTGAAATCTGCAAATTCAGTAGTAATAAATTCACCTAAATCTTGATCATCATGGATAAATTCAAAATCGAGTTGGTCAAGTTGCTGCTGTTGAGCGGACAAATTAACTACATAAAGAGCTAATTGTTCTGGAGTACTCCGAATAATTGCCAAGCAACTAGCTGTCGTTCCTAAAATCAAATTTCCCTGTTGTAAAACAGTTTGTGTTTTGCGTCGTTCAATCCAACGATGTACATAAGCAAAAATTGTTTGGTCGATTTTATTCCAAGGAAAGAAACCTCTATTTAGTGGGTCTTTGCCACCTTTCATTCCGGCTTCATCACCATAATAGATACAAGGAACTCCTGGCAACATAAACAACAAATCCCAAGCTAGTTTTAATCGAGCTCGATCTTCTCCAACCGCTGTAAAAATTCTTTCAGTATCGTGGGTACCGAGATTATTAAGCGAATTATAGTAAAACTCTGGTGGGTAGTTTTCTTGTAAGCTCATTATTTCTCGAGCATTTTGAGCCGTTGATCGCGTTGGCCTGTATGCAAGAAGATCCAGTAAGCAATGCCGCAACGGGTAATTCATTACACCATCAAGTTCGTCTCCCAGAGGATAATTCTTACGCTGATTGTAAGCTATCTTATTCGAAGCATCTTCCCAAACTTCACCTAGCAAAACTTTTTTGGTTGAAAATTCTTGCAGTCGCTGGTGAATTTTTTGAATAAAATCATCGGGTAATTCATCAGCCACATCTAAACGCCAACCGTCCACTCCTAGATCTGTCCATTTTTGAATTACGCTATTCTCAGTGCCATAAATCAGCTGGCGAAAAGCCGGCTGATTTTTATTTACTTTTGGCAAGTCTTTAACTCCCCACCAAGATTCATAATCGGTTGGATAATTTTCAAAGTCAAACCAATCACGATACGGACTATGAGGATCTTGGGCCGCTCCTTGATCAGCGCCATAAAACAGCTGCTGAGCATTAAAATATTTACTATCTTTGCCAACATGATTAAAAACACCATCTAAAATTAGATGCATCCCTGCTTGATGAAGCTGTTGAGTCAATTCTTTAAAGTCAGCTTCTGTTCCCAAAATTGGATCAATCTTCAAATAATCATTCGTGTCATAGCGATGTGAACTACTAGCGAAAAAAATGGGATTTAAATAAATTCCTGTAATTCCCAATTTTTTCAAATAAGGAATCTTAGCTGTAATCCCTTGCAAATTGCCACCAAAAAAATCCCATCTAACTACCTCACCCGCCTGATTTTTAATATAAAACGGTGTATCCTCTGGAGTAGCATAGATAAAGGTATTCTTACGTCTAGCATTAATTTCACCATTAGGATCGCCATTGTAAAACCGATCCGGGAAGATTTGATAGAACACCCCATTACGATACCATTCAGGGGAAACTGCTGGTTTTTGATAACACGTCAGTTGATATGATTTCAAATTATCAATCGTAGTTAGGCGGCCTGGACCGCCAAAGCCATCATCGACCGCTCCATAAAAATATACAGCCTGTTGATCGTCATGTTGAATTACAATTTTAAAGTAGTAATAGTATAACCCTGCCTTAGTTGGCGTAAAAGTTGCCTGATAAATTCCTGCTGCAACTAAATGCAACGGATAATTTTCCGAAGTCATCTGCCGATCAGGATGCACCATCAACTCCACTGATAACAATGGTTGCTCAATCACCAGGCGCAAATTAATCGTAACTGGTTGTTTGGCTTGGACTGCACCAAAAGGTTTTTTATATTTCTCTAACCATGAGTTATAGCGGATATCCAACATTCACACCACCTTTTTGTGCTACTGATCTAACATTCCAGATTTCACTCGCATATTTTTTAACTGTTCCATCAGATGAAAAATGACAAGCATTTGCAATATTGATCAAACTCATCTGCTGCCATTTATGCTGATCACGATAAGTTTCATCTACTTGATCTTGAATTCGTAAATACGCTTCAAAGTCCCGTAAAACAAAATAATCATCATTTAAGTATGTCAAAGAATCAAAAATTTCATGCCCTTCAGCTGAAATATTCGGAATCGTACCATCAACTAACGTATTAAGAACACGATGAATCAGTGGATTTTGCTGATAATAATCTAAACTATGATAAGAATGGTCTTGATAGTATTGATATACTTCTTGTTTAGTTAAACCAAAAATAAAAATATTGTCGGCACCAACTTGTTCCTTTATCTCAATATTTGCTCCATCTAAGGTGGCAACCGTCAAAGCCCCGTTTAGCATCAACTTCATATTGCTAGTACCAGAAGCCTCTTTTGAAGCCGTTGAGATTTGTTCACTGACATCAGCCGCTGGAATAATTTGTTCAGCTAATGAAACGCCGTAATTTTCCAAAAAAATTACTTTTAGTTTATCTTGGATTGTTTGATCATGATTGATTAGTGCAGCTGTCTCATTAATACATTTAATAATTGATTTAGCGTAATGATAGCTTGGAGCCGCCTTTGCTCCAAAAATAAATACTCGCGGCACAATTGCTAAATCCGGATTTTCTTTCAAGTCGAGATATAACTTGATTATCCGCAGCAAATTAAGCAGCTGCCGCTTATAAGCATGCAGTCGTTTAATTTGTACGTCAAAAATAGCCTGCGGATTAGCCGTCACTCCGGTTTGTTGCTTAATCACCTTAGCTAAACGCTGCTTATTAGCTAATTTAACCTGAACTAATTGATCCAGTAGTTGCGAATCAGCCTGATGATCTAATAATTGCTGCAATTGATTAGCATCTTGCCGCCAATTACGACCAATCGTTTGATCAATAACCTCAGCCAACCGCGGATTTGCTAATTGCAGCCAACGTCTAGTCGCAATTCCATTGGTTTTATTGTTGAACCGTTCTGGATAAAGCGTATAAAAGTCATGCAAAACATCTGATTCTAATAGATCAGTATGTAATTGAGCAACTCCATTAGTACTATGCGATCCAATAATCGCTAAATGTGCCATGTGAACTTTACCGCCCGAAATAATCCGTGTCCGTTCAATCAACTGGCCATCTGTTTTCCCTGCTAATGCAGTCACAAATCGATGATCAATTTCTGCAATTATCTGCAAAATTCGCGGCTGGATTTCATTCATCAGCGGAATATCCCATGTTTCCAACGCTTCTGCCATAATTGTATGATTAGTATAGCTCATCACCTTGACGGTTTGCTCCCAAGCTTTTTCCCATGACAAGTGCTCTTCATCCAATAAAATTCGCATTAATTCAGCCACACACATTGCTGGATGAGTATCGTTAATATGAATTGCAACTCGTTGGCTAATTTGATCTAATGCTTCATGATATTTTTTGTAATGACGCACAATACTTTGAATTCCAGCAGAAACAAAAAAATATTCCTGCTTTAACCGTAAGCGACGACCAGATTCATTTGAATCATCTGGATAAAGAACAGCTGTGATATCTTCAATCTGCCGCCGATCTTCAATTGTGGGATACTGGCTTTCTGCTTCCTCAGGAATTTCTGCACTCCATAGACGCAAGGTATTAACATGCTGATTATGATAACCAACCATGCCAACGTCATAAGGAACTGCTTGAATCAAAGTAGCATCCTCATAGACTGGTTTCAAGTAATCATTTTCTTGAACCAAATTGACATGGCCTCCCATGGTAACTGTAACTGCTTTGCTAGCACGCCTAATTTCCCAAGCACTACCTGCCGCAGTTTTCAACCATTCATCCGGTAATTCGACTTGGTAACCATTAACAAAGCGTTGCTTGAATAAACCATATTTATAACGAATGCCATTTCCATTAACTGGATACCCTTCTGAGGCTAGTGAATCCATAAAGTCAGCTGCTAGACGACCTAAGCCTCCATTTCCTAAGGCCATATCTGGTTCAACAGCCGCAACTTTTTCAAAGTCTAACCCTAGTTCCTGAAAAGCATCAACCACTAGTTGGTACCAACCCATATTCAATAAATTGCTTTTTAATAATTTACCGGGTAGAAATTCAATTGAAAAATAATAAGCTTGTTTTTCATTTTCCTTCAAGTAGTCTTTCCATGTGTGTCGCCAAATTGCTGAGTACGATGATTTTACTAAAGAACATAAAGTATCATACAGCTCACTATCAGTCGCATCACTAACATCCAATGCATACTTTTGCCCTAAACGTTTTTTAAAATTTTCAATAAAAGCTGTTTTAGTTAATTCCATTTTTTGCTTCTCCTCCTCATTCAAAACCTGTTATAATCATTACTTTAAATAAAAACGGTGATACTCAATCAACAACTGCTGGTATAATTTTTCATATCCAACACTGGCTGTTTTCCAACTAAAGTCTTGCTGCATCGCTGTCTTGATTAATTTCTGCCAAATCAAGGGTTGATTTTGATAGACATTAAGCGCTAATTTGATGGCTTCCATTAAATAAAACGAAGAATATTCAGTAAAGCCAAAACCGGTTCCAGTTTGTTCAATTGGGTTATATGGCTGAACACTATCACGCAAGCCACCAATTTGATGGACAACCGGCAGCGTTCCATAACGCATGGCAAGCATCTGTGACAACCCACATGGTTCAAAAGCTGAGGGCATTAAGAAGAGATCACAGCCAGCATAAATCTGTTGCGCTAATTCAATATCAAAACCAATTCGAACACTGCACTTCTCAGGATATTTAGTCGCAAAATAACCAAAATCATGTTCCAAATCTGCATAACCAGTTCCTAGTAAGACGAACTGAACATCAAACTGCAGTAAGTTTTCCAGTTCGGCCACCAATAATTTAAATCCTTTTTGATATGTTAAGCGGCTAACTACTCCAATCAAGGCAACATCTGGGCGCTGTGGCAAATTAAATATCTGTTGCAAAGCTTGCTTGTCTCGTTGTTTGCCAGTTAAATCCGTTACGCTGAAATTTGCCTTTAATACTGGATCAGTTGCTGGATTATTAGCCTTGAAATCAATTCCATTCAAAATTCCTGAAAGTTTTTGATGCTCCATTCCTAAAATAACTTCCAAACCACAGCCAAATGCTGGTGTTTGAATTTCTTGTGCATAGGATGGACTAACAGTATTAACCCGATCAGCGTACAAAATGCCCGCTTTCATCCAGTTAACGGCATCGTTGAACCGGATCGTACCATCATCATAACGTTGCGTCCCCATTCCAAATAAATCGGGTAAAATCTGTCGCTCATATTGTCCCTGAAATTCTAAATTATGAATCGTTAAAACCGTAGCTATTTTTCGATAAGCCTGAATCCAATGGTATTTTTCACGCAAAAGAAACGGAATAAAAGCAGTGTGATAGTCATTAACATGTAATACATCTGGAATAAAATCAATTTTTTCCATCAACTCAACAACTGCTTGTTGAAAAAAAGCAAAGCGTTCACCATCGTCATAATAACCATATAGTTTAGGCCGCTTAAAATAATATTGATTATCAATAAAGTAATAATCAACTCCTTGCCGCTGCAACGTTTTAACGCCACAGTACTGCTGCCGCCAACCAACTGTTACCGTAAAATTAAACAGATTTTTCAATTGAGCGCGATATTCAGCTTTAATACCGGAAAAGAAAGGCACTATGACGGCCACTTGATGTCCTCGCTGATGTAAGCTCTGTGGCAAAGCACCAACAACATCCCCCAAACCACCAGTTTTAAAAAATGGTGCACATTCAGCTGCTGCAAATAAAATTTTCACTTTTATTTTCCTCCACGAATATCAGCTGTCACATGTTCATTTTTCTTAACCACGACTAATTGATTTGGTTGTCCAATAATTTTAACTCCGGGATCAATTGTGACATTCTTATCAATTAGTGCATACACCACTTGAGCCTTAGCTCCGATTTGAGCACTTCCCATCACAATTGAATTCTCAACGGCCGCCCCGTCTTCAACTAAAGTGCGCCGCGAAATCAAACTATTAGCAACTTTTCCTTTAATCACACAGCCAGTGGCAATTTGACTATTTTGAACGTCTGAAAAAGCTGCAAAATAGGTGGCAACCTCATTTTTCGTTCGGGTAATAACTTTTTGACTAGAAAACAGTAATGAATTATAATTTTCTGAATTGAGCATATCTATATTAGCTTGATAGTAGCTTGTCAAATTATAGATGTTGCTGACATAACCAGTATATTCATAAGTTGAGCTTTTAATCTGTGCTAAACTATCAAATAAAAATTCCTCTAGGCTCAATGTTTGACTGTTTTCCAATTGTTCAATCAACCAGTCAGTATTGGCAATAAAACCCCCTAAGGATAAGTTATAAACTTTTTCTGCCGGTTTTATTTTACGAAAAGCTTTAACTTGTTCAACCGTTCCGTCTTTTTTCAAGTTTAAGATCCGATCATCTGGAGCAATTCCAGCCGCTGGTTTGCGCTTAAAAACAGCTGTCAACTGATTGCCCTGCTCTTGATGAATTTTTAAAACCGCTCGCAAGTCCAAATTGCCGACAAACTTATTTGTCAAATAAACCGTATAAGGAGCTTTAGAAGTTCTTAAAAAATCAATCACATCACCAAATGGCGCTTCACCTTGCGCCTTTTTACGTACCATGTCTTGGTAAAAACTGAAATATTGGTAACTGCCAATACTGTCTAATCCCCATTCGCGACCACCGCCCAAATGATCAAAAATTGATTTCACTCGTCCTTCATTGACCAGCATGAACACCGAACGAATATTGGCATTGGCCACACATGATAAGGCAAAATCAATAATTCGATATTTGCAATCAAAATATAATGTTGATAACGGTCGATCTTGTGTTAACGGCAGCAAGTCGGTATACTCATGTTCATTACCAATAATGGCACACATCTTATTAGTCTTCATCTGTCTTCACTCCAATCACTTCTCCATTGCCAACAACTGCAACCTCATCCGTTCCATCAATCACAGCATTATCGCCAATAATTGCGTTCTCACCAATAATTGCCTTTTTAATCGTGACATTTTTACCAATTAAGGTTCCCGGCATAATTACACTATCCTTAACCAAAGAGCCCTCTTTTACCTGCACATTGGCCGATAAAATACTATGCTCAATCTTGCCTGCCACAAAACAGCCATCAACCACCATGGAATCATTAACTGTTGCAGTACTAGTAATAAATTGCGGCGGTGCAATTGGGTTTTTAGAAAAAATTCGCCAACTACGGTCACGGACATTCAACCCACCTTGATCATCAATGAATTCCATATTGGCTTCCCACAATGACTGAATTGTCCCCACATCTTTCCAATAACCGGAAAAATTATGCGCAAAAACATTATCACCACTCTTGATATAAAATGGAATAACATTCTTTCCGAAGTCGATCATCGGAACTTCTTTCGTAAAACCATTAATCAAAACTGAGCGTAAGCGTTGCCAATTAAAAATGTAAATTCCCATTGAGGCATGATTACTTTTAGGATGTTCTGGTTTTTCTTCAAATTCAATAATTCGATTATTTTCATCAGTATTCATAATTCCAAAGCGACTGGCTTCATCCCACGGTACATCAATTACCGCTACCGTCAAAGCTGCCTTTTTGGATTTATGTGTCCGTAACATTTGATCGTAATCCATCTTATAGATGTGATCTCCTGACAAAACCAGCAAATATTCAGGGTCCATTGCATCAATATAATCAATGTTTTGATAAATTGCGTGCGCCGTACCCTCAAAAAATTTACTGCCCTCTTTATTAGAATATGGTTGTAAAATAGTTACCCCAGAATCAAGGTGATCCAGCCCCCAACTGGCCCCATTACCAATATGGCTGTTTAAAGTCAACGGCTGGTACTGCGTAATTACACCAATATTATAAATGCCTGAATTAACACAGTTACTTAAAGTAAAATCAATAATTCGGTAACGGCCTCCGAAAGGCACTGCTGGCTTAGCACTGTTTTTTGTTAAATCTTTCAGTCTAGAACCTTGTCCGCCAGCTAATATCACTGCTATCATTTCATTTTTCATATTAGTTTGATGGAAAAATCCATCATCCACCCCTTCCTGACAAAAAACACTAGTCGCAATCATTCCTGTTTTCATTTGATTTTCCGCCGTCGCAAATTAATCTTCTCTGGTTGTAAAATAAGTGTGCCAAAAGCTGGTAAAGTTGTTGTTATCGATTGCTGATATTGTTTAAATGGAACCTTTTCAGTTTGACTAGCAACATTATGCCGGACCCAAGTACCGCCAAACTCTTGCATTTCAGTGTTTAGAACCTCGTGATAAATTCCCAGATATGGAACTCCAATGCGAAAGTTCCGTCGTTCAACTGGAGTAAAACTCATGGCAACTACTAAAAAATCTTTTTTGCGTTTGCCGTGACGAATAAAGCTCAACACTGTTTCTGCTGTGTTATCCGCATCAATTACTTCAAGCGTAGTTTCTTGATCATCAATTTCCCATAAAGCTCGATTGGCTAAATAAAATTCGTTTAAAGTCTTAGTAAATAATTGCATTTTCTGATTAAGCGGGTCATTTAAATCAACCCATTCTAAGCCATGATCGTATTTCCACTCCAAAAATTGACCCCATTCACTCCCCATAAACAACAGTTTTTTACCGGGATGAACCATTTGATAAGCATATAATGTGCGTAACTGAGCAAATTGGCGGTAACGATCCCCCCACATCTTATGCATTAAGCTCCGTTTGCCGTGAACAACCTCGTCATGTGACAACGCTAAAATAAAATTTTCTGTTTGACGATACATCCAGGAAAAAGTCAACAAATTTAAATTATCTTTGCGATAAATCGGATCCATTTCAAAAAATTTCAAAACATCGTTCATCCAACCCATATTCCATTTGTAGTCAAAACCTAAGGAATTTTCAGCCAACATCCCCGTAACTTTTGTATCAGCTGTGCTTTCTTCTGCCATCATCAAGGCTTGTGGATAAGTTGCTTTAACCACCTGATTTAATTTACGTAAAAAACTCCAACCAGCTAAGTCGCGATTAGAGCCATCCTGATTCAGCTGGCAAGCCCTTCCACCATAATCTAGATAAATCATATTTGAAACAGCATCAACCCGGATTCCATCTAAATGAAAGGTCTCCAACCAATACATCGCGCTGGAAATCAAAAAAGATTGAACAGCTGGTTTAGCCAAATCAAAATTTAATGTCCCCCAGCCAGGGTTGTCTGCTCGTTGATTATCTTGATATTCAAAAGTTGCTGTTCCATCATAATAAGGCAAAGTGTCGGCATTGCGACAAAAATGTCCGGGCACCCAATCTACCAATACCCCAATATTGGCTGCGTGACATCTTTCAACAAACTCTTGGAGGTCTTCCGGTGTCCCATAATAAGAACAAAAAGCAAAATACCCAATTAGCTGGTAACCCCAAGAAGCACCTAATGGATGTTCCATCAATGGCATAAACTCAACGTGTGAATAGTGCATCCGCTGTAAATATGGAATTAATTCATGTGTTAAATCTTTAATGGTATATGGTGAACCATCTGTATGCTGTTTCCAAGAACTGGCATGGACTTCATAAATATTAAGTGGGCGCTCAAAATAATTTGAACGTTTATGTCGACCACGCCACAAACCATCATGCCAATGATGTGGCAACAAGTCTCCTAAAATCGCTGCATTTTGTGGCCTTTTCTCAAATCGTTGGGCGAAAGGATCAATCTTGAAAACTTCTCGTCCATCCGCTTGCTTAATATTATATTTATAAAGTTGACCAACTTGCGGTTGAGTTGTAAACAAGCTCCATATTCCAGTTGTATCCTTTTGCATTATTAAACCCGGCTGCTCCCACTGATTAAAATCCCCCACTACTGAGACTTGCTGAGCATTTGGTGCCCAAACACGAAAAATAAAACCTGACCTGTCATTTTTGGTTGCTTGGTGTGCACCCATTATCTGATATGCTCGAAAGTTCTCTCCATTAACAAAACCCATCAACTCATTAGAAAAGTCATTTTCCGACTGTTCCATCAGCAATCCCTCCCATCGCGCACTAATTGAATAAAGGATAATTTTATAATCTTTATCCATCTCTAGTATACCTGAATTATTCACAAAAATACGCAAAATACAAGTTTAATCCGAACAAGCCCGGAATCTTTCAATGGCAGTCTGTTGATGATGTATTTTTAATGGTCGTTGATTAATTAGTTCAAGTGCTGCTAGGATCTCATCAGTCGTTACTTGGCTAAAATTGGTCTTTTTCGGGAAGAACCAGCGTAACCGTCTATTAAAATATTCATTGGAACCTCGCTCCCATGGTGAATATGGATGGCAAAAATAAACTTTGATCTGATAATCCTGTTCTAAGGCCTGATAATTGGCAAACTCTTTACCATGATCAACAGTAATGGATTTTACTTGGGGACCGAAGGCCCCCATAAACTTGCCAAAGGCGGTGTTTAGAGCCTTAGCCGTTCTATTAGGGGCTTTGATGGCCCATAGAAGTCGGGTCTTACGTTCTACGAATGTAACCAGACATGATCGTGACTCACTTCGACTAGAAAGCACCGTATCTACTTCCCAATGACCAAAAGCTAACCGTTGATTAACAGTTGTTGGCCGTTGTTCGATGGAAGTCCCACTTGTAAATTTCCCACGATTTTCGCTCACTCGGTGCTGGCGGACATTCCGATTGGGTAGATCAGTCAATTTGAAGGGGAGCCAGCCACGATTAAGCCAATTATAAATTGACGCAGTGCTCAAGTTATAAGCGGCCGCAATGGTTTCTGGTGACCAGGTTAATCGTAAGTGATTGGTAATTAAAGTCGCTAATGCTGCCGTCAGCATCGAACGACGACCGCAATTCCGCCTTTTGCGATCTGCATCTTGCTGAGCTAATTCTGGATCATAAGGTTTAACCCGGTCCAACTCATAGCTAATCGTAGCTTTGGCGACGCCTAAGGCGTCAGCCATTACTTGGTAAGATTTATTCCCCTCATTGACCAGTTGTGCTAGTGCGCCACGTTGAAAACGTGATAAAGTAGATGTACCCAAAGTAATCACTCCCTATATTGGTTGGAATTAGCTACTACCATTGTAAGTGATTGCTTTGGGCTTTTTAATTTCTGTTCGGATTAATTATAGAATTTGCCATTTTTGTGAATAATTCATAGGCTCCTTTAATTTTACATTTAGATTACAAGTGCATGCCCCCATCTTCATGCCGATTCCGAGTTTGGTGTTGCCGTTGCTTTTTCGTCATTTCCCACTCGGTCTCCTTTAGCCCACGTAGTTGTTGCTTTCTTAGATAGTCCGTATTTTTCGCATATAAAATGGTTATTAAGGCTTCGTCCAAAATATTCATCAGGTAATTTTGGGGGCTAGTCGGGTGGTAATTAATGGCCTGATAGTCCTTAATTTGGTCTTGCTTATATTGATCAAACCGTGTTGTCTGTTGTTTCAAACGGGCTTGCACCATTTCAATTTGTTTGTGATCCAACTTAGGATCTTGGCCACATTCGCCGATAAACAGTTGCCGAGTGCCATCATGTTTTAAGACCCGTTGTAATCGGTGGTTCTGAATATCTTTTAATTCCATTTTACCTAACAGGTAATTCAAACCAGCTTGGTGTTGCTGACTAGTAAAGACTACCGGTGGCTGCTGTTGTAATTGACTAAGATCATCGGCGCTTAATGGCTTTAATTCTGGGTCATAGTAAACCACAGCGGTATAGATTTGCTCCTTATCAATCGTCTCTAGCTTATCCAGGCCACTGTCCGGAAAAGCAGTCGTTAGAATGCTGTCGTATTGGGTTTGCACCACGGCTTTAACTTC
>RCMY010004219.1_pt1 | contig 12495 bp, 10 predicted proteins | sample 2041341 | NCBI WGS metagenome assembly RCMY01 (sample SAMN09708234, study PRJNA481090) | Marine sediment metagenome, whole genome shotgun sequencing project. | reverse complement strand
GGTGACGTTGTCGAGCAAGGTGGGGTTGACGAAGAAGCCCTCGGATGGGATCCCCTCGCGCCCATCGACCACCACGGTTGCACCCTCGCCGGGAGCAGCGTCGATGTAGCCCTTCACTCGATCACGGGATGCTCCGGTGATCAGCGGTCCCATTTCGTTCTCCGGCAGATCACCGGCGCCGACCGAGATGGACGGGATACGACTGGCGATCTCGGCGACCAATGAGTCGGCGATGCCCTCGGCTGCCAGCACGACGCTGATGGCCATGCAACGCTCACCGGCAGAACCGTAGGCGGCTCCGATGGCTGCATCGGCCGCCATGCCGACGTCGGCGTCGTTCAGCACCAGCATGTGGTTCTTCGCACCACCGAGAGCCTGCACGCGCTTGCCCTGCGCGGTACCGGTCTCGTAGATGTACTTCGCGATCGGCGTCGAGCCGACGAAGCTGACGGCCGAGATGTCGTCGTGTTCCAGAATGCGGTCGACGGCGACCTTGTCGCCCTGGACCACGTTGAAGCAACCGTCGGGCAGGCCGGCCTTCTTCAGAAGCTCGGCGATGAACATCGTGACCGACGGGTCTTTCTCGCTCGGCTTCAACACGAAGGTGTTGCCACAAGCGAGCGCATTGGCGAACATCCACATCGGGACCATCGCCGGGAAGTTGAACGGCGTGATGCCGGCGACGACACCGAGGGGCTGACGAATCGAATAGACGTCGATCCCGGTGGCTGCCTGTTCGGAGTACTCGCCCTTGATCAGCTGGGGGATGCCGCAGGCGAACTCGATGTTCTCGAGGCCACGGGCGACCTCGCCCATGGAATCGCTCAGTACCTTGCCGTGTTCGGCCGTCAGCAGTGTGGCGATCTCTTTGCGGTTGGCATCGACGAGCTCACGCATCCGGAACAGGACCTCGGCCCGCTTGGACAGCGAGGTCGCCCTCCAGGCGGGGAACGCCGCCTTCGCGGCCGCCACGGCGGCATCGACTTCATCGACCGATGCGAGATCGACCGCGCCGCTCTGCTTGCCGGTTGCCGGGTTGTACACCGCAGCGCTGCGGCCTGACGTAGAGGGGACGACCTTGCCGTCGATCCAGTGACTGATGCGATCCATGGTGCCTCGAGTTCGTTGTGCTTCGTCGACGGATCCGCCACCTCACGGTGCGGGATCTCGAAGAGTGCACGCCTGGTGACGTGCGGTGCGTTGTGCTGATTCGATACGTGCGTGTGCGGTCGGGCGCGAGGCCCTAGTGCAGGTAGGTGGAGAGCCCGCGCTTGATGTATTTGCCGTGCCCCTTGCGACCGGTGAAGGCGTCGTTCTCGACGACGACCATGCCTCGGCTGAGGACGGTGTCGACACCACCATCGATCTCGAACCCCTCATAGGCAGAGTGGTCCATGTTCATGTGGTGCTTGTCGTTGATGCCGATCTTGGTCTTCTTGTTGGGGTCCCAGACCAGGATGTCGGCGTCGGAACCGGGCTCGATCACGCCCTTCTTGTCGAGACCGAACATGCGAGCCGGCGTGGTCGAGCAGGTTTCGACCCAACGCTCGAGCGTGATCTCGCCGGCAACGACGCCCTGATAGATGAGCTCCATGCGGTGTTCGACGCCGCCGATGCCGTTGGGGATCGCGGAGAAGTTGCCGATGCCGAGTTCCTTCTGGTCCTTCATGCAGAACGGGCAGTGGTCGGTGGAGACCACGGCCAGTTCGTTCATCCGGAGTCCTTTCCAGAGGTCGCTCTGATGATGCTCGTGCTTGGTTCGCAGCGGTGTCGAGCACACCCACTTGGCCCCCTCGAAACCGGGCTGCATCAGCTGGTCTTCGAGCGAGAGGTAGAGGTACTGCGGGCAGGTCTCGGCGAAGACGTTGTAGCCGGCGTGCTGCGCAGCTGCCACCTCTTCGAGTGCCTCGGATGCCGACATGTGGACGATGTACAACGGGACGTTGCCTGCCACCTTGGACAGCTGGATCGCCCGGTGGGTCGCTTCGGACTCCATCGCTGCCGGGCGAGTGAGCGAGTGATACATCGGATCGGTCTCGCCCCGTGCGAGCGCCTGGGAGACGAGCACATCGATGGCGATGCCGTTCTCGGCGTGCATCATGATCATGGCCCCGGACTCCGAGGCATTCTGCATGGCTCGCAGAATCTGACCGTCGTCGGAGTAGAAGACGCCCGGATAGGCCATGAACATCTTGAAGCTGGTGATGCCCTCGTGCTCGACGAGGTACGACATCGCGTCGAGTGAGTTCTCGTCGACGCCACCGATGATCTGGTGGAAGCCGTAGTCGATCGAACACTCGCCTTCGGCCATGCCATGCCACTTGGCCAGGCTCTCGCGAACGTCTTCGCCCTGAGACTGGACGGCGAAGTCGACGATGGTGGTGACGCCGCCCCATGCGGCCGCGACCGAGCCGGTGTTGAAGTCGTCGGATGCTGCGGTGCCACCGAAGGGCAACGACATGTGGGTGTGGACGTCGATGCCGCCAGGCACGACGTACTTGCCGGTGGCGTCGATGGTGCGCTCGGCGACCACGCCCATGGCGTCGGCTCGGCCGGGTTCGAGGATGGCGGCGATGGTCTCACCGTCGATCAGGACGTCGGCGAGCCTGCGACCGACTGCAGAGACGACAGTGCCGCCGGAGATGAGCGTGATGGACATCTTCAGCCCTCCACGAGCTCGCCGTAGGCCTCTGGCCGACGGTCACGATAGAACTGCCAGCCGTCTCGGACCTCTTTGATCAGATCCAGATCGAGATCGCGAAGGATGAGCTCGGGGTTCTGCGGGTCGCCCTTCTCCCCCACGTACTGGCCACGAGGATTCACGAAGTAGCTCTGGCCGTAGAAGTCGTTGTCGCCGAGATCTTCGATGCCCACTCGGTTGATGGCACCGACGTAGTACATGTTGGCGCATGCTGCGGCGGGCTGTTCGATGCTCCAGAGATACTCGCTCAGGCCACGGTGGGTTGCCGACGGGTTGAAGACGATCTCGGCGCCGTTCAGACCCAGGGCACGCCAGCCCTCGGGGAAATGGCGGTCGTAACAGATGTATACGCCGACCTTGCCGACGGCAGTGTCGAAGATCGGGTAGCCGCCGTTGCCCGGCTTGAAATAGAACTTCTCCCAGAAGCCCTTGACCTGCGGGATGTGCTGCTTGCGATACTTGCCGAGGTAGGTGCCGTCGGCATCGATCACGGCGGCGGTGTTGTAGTACACGCCGGGCTGCTCGATCTCGTACATCGGGAGCACCATGACCATGTTCAATTCCTTGGCCAGAGCCTGGAACCGCTTGGTGGTGGGACCGTCGGGGATGTACTCGGTGTACTCGTAGTACTCGGCGTCTTGCACCTGGCAGAAGTACGGCCCGTAGAAGAGCTCTTGGAAACAGATGATCTGGGCACCACCGGCGGCTGCTTCACGCGCCGCTTCTTCGTGCTTGACGATCATCGACTCCTTGTCACCGGTCCAATCGGTTTGGAGCAATGCGGCTTTGACGACTCTGGACATGAGGAACCTCGTTGGTGCTGGCGGTAGTGGATGGGAGACGGCTTGATCGTTGTTTCAGGTGATCGATGTGATGGTGGCGTCGAGGATGTCGGCGGCTTCGTCGACCTCGGCTTCGGAGATGTTGAGCATGGGGGCGATACGGACAACGTTGCCATACAGACCGCCCTTGCCGACGAGCAAACCGCGTTCCTTGCATCCGTCGGCGATGGCGACGGCCTTGCTCGGGTCGGGATGAAGGCTGTCTTCTTGCACGGTCTCGATGGCGATCATCAAGCCCCGGCCTCGAACCTCGCCGATCCACGGCACGTTGCGAGCGGTGGTCTGCAGACGGGCCATCAGCCGATCGCCCATGACCTTGGCATTGCCCTGGAGGTCGTGTTCGAGCACGTGACGAAGCGTGGCTCGGCCGGCAGCTGCTGCCAGCGGGTTCCCACCGAAGGTCGAGAACGACGTGACCTTGATGGTGTCCATCACCTCGGCCCGAGCGACCACACCGGCCAGCCCGACACCGTTGCCGACGCCTTTGGCGAACGTGAGCATGTCGGGTGTGATGCCGTGGGCCTGGTAGCCCCAGAAGTGTTCACCGGTACGGCCCCAACCGGTCTGAACCTCGTCGCTGATGAACAAGATGCCCCGACTCTCGAGGATCTTGCCCATCTGACCGAAGAAGCCGTCGGGCGGCACGGCGAATCCGCCGACTCCTTGAATCGGCTCGGCGATCAGGCACGCGATGCCACCGGCCGAGGTCATGTCGATGATCTGCTCGAGATCGTTGCAGCACGCCGAGGTGTAGGCGTCGTCGTCGAGATCACGGAACGGACTGCGGAGGCGGTAGCCGCCCTGCACGAAGTGGACGTCGAGCCCCGACAGGCTGGTGGAGGACCACGACGAGTGCGAGGTGATGGCCTGGGTGGTGAACGACCGGCCGTGGTAGCTGTTGCGCATCGCCAAGACCTGATTCGACTTGCGATACGACGTGGCCAAGAGGAGGGCGGTGTCGTTGGCTTCACTCCCCGAGGCGGTGAAGAACACCCGAGCATCGGGGATGCCCGACACGGCGGCGATCTCTTCGGCAAGCGCAATCATCTCTTCGTTGAGGTAGAGCGTCGACGAGTGGATCACCTTGGCCGCCTGGGCCTGCAAGCTCGCAGTGACCTCGGGATGGTTGTGCCCGATCATGGTGGTCAACACGCCACCGAAGGCATCGAGATAGCGATTGCCCTCGAGGTCCCACACATAACCGCCGTCTCCATGATCCAGGGAGATCGGTGCTGTTCCGTGGAGCGGCCCGAGCCAGGACGGGAAGACCGCCCGGTACCGCTCGGCGAGTTCACTCGTGGTCGTCATGGGGCAGACGATATGTGTTGCCGGTTTGGCGAACAAGGACAACTTTGTTGTAAACAGAACAATTCATGGGGCGTAACAATTCGGCCGATCTGATCCTCGAGCAATGCGCAGGGAGAACAGCCGGCGACATCGCCGGCTCCATCGGCGTCCTCGTCAGCCGAGGCGAGCTGCAACCGGGTGACCGCCTTCCGACGGTTCGCGCCCTCGCCCACCAGCTCCACGTCAGTTCGAGCACCGTCGCCGAAGCGTGGCGAATGCTCGCCAGTCACGGGGTGATCGACACTGCCGGCCGCAACGGCACCACGATCCGCTCGACACGGGCTGATCTGACCGGCCGCTTCTGGCAGGTGCCGGCCAGCACGTCCAACGGCATCCTCGATCTGAGCACCGGCACACCAGACACCGATCTCCTGCCGTCGTTGGCACCCATCATCGGCCGACTTCCGACCGACATCACGATCACGTCGTACATCGATCGTCCGGTTCTGGCCGAGCTCGAATCGGTCCTTCACGCACGTTGGCCGTTCGCGGCCGAAGCCATGACCGTGCTCGACGGTGCCCTCGATGCCCTCGATCGTCTCATCGCCGCAACGGTCTCGTTCGGCGACACCGTCGTCGTCGAAGATCCGACCTTCCCTCCGATCCTCGACCTTCTCGAGCGGGCAGGGGTGAACATCTGCGGGGTGCCGATGGACGACCACGGCATCGAACTCGAGGGACTCCGAGACATCCTGGAGCAGCAACCCAAGCTGGCGATCCTGCAGCCGAGCACCCAGAACCCCACGGGCATCTCGATGAACGCCGAGCGTGCACGCAAGGCGGCTGAACTCTTCAAGACACGTGCCCCCGAGACGTGGATCATCGAGGACGATCACATCGGCGATCTGAACGCCGGTCCGATCATCACGCTCGGCTCACACTTGCCCGACCGTGTCGTGCGAATACACAGCTTCTCCAAGTCTCACGGGCCCGATCTTCGGATCGCCGCGGTTGGTGGGGCTGCCGGCCCGATCTCCGACGTCATCGACCGGCGCCGCCTCGGGCCCTCGTGGACGAGCCGCCTCATCCAGCACGTGCTGCTTGCGATGCTCGAAAGCAACGAGGTCGGTGCGATCGTCGAACGAGCGGCTCAGACCTACGCCGTGCGACGAGCGTGCCTCGTGGACGGACTCACGGCCGAGGGGCTGCTGCTCGGTGAGCCAGAGGGCCTGAATCTCTGGGTCCCGGTGAGCGACGGCCAGCGAGCGGTCGTCGCCCTCGCGCTCGATGGCATCGGCGTTGCTGCCGGCGCGCCGTTCCAGCTCGACACGCTGACGCCATCTCGCCACATCCGTGTCAGCATCGGGAACGCCCGGCACGACCACGAACGGATCATCGGCGCCATCGCCCGGGCCTCGCGCTGACCGACGATCGAATCGTTCAGTCGGGCATCAGGCGGTGGATGTCGACGCGGGCTCGGCCGGCACCTGCCCGTCGATGCTCACCACAACGGACTTCTCGATGAGCGAGGCCCGCCCGGCGAACGTGGCGAACGGGGTGTCGGCGGCATCTCGTCCATGGCCGATGCGAACCAGGGCATTGGACTGGGTCATTCCCGTCGGGTCGAAGAGGTACCAGTCTCGGCCGATGTAGGCCTCGAAGAATCCGTGGAAGTCCTGCGGCTCGACTCCGACGCCGTAGCCAGAAACGTACCGAGCGGGAATGCCGAGCGCCCGGCTCAGCGAAATCGCAACATGGGCAAAATCGCGACAGACACCGGCGCGCTGCAGCAACACATCAGCGGTTCCGCTCGACCCATCGGTGGAGCCGCTCACGTAGAGGAGACTCGCCTGGACCCAGTCGTTGACGGCTTGGACCCGGCCGTATCCCGGGGCCACGTGGCCGAAATGACGCTGTGCGAAGTCGACGAGTCGGTCGGATTCGCAGTAGCGGCTCGGGTTCAGATAGGGCAGCACGTCCGCCGGGATGGCCTCGAAGGAGACTTCGTCCAGATTCTCGGGGCGTCCACCGTGGCCCTCGACGGTGACCGACGCGTCGTAACGCACCTTCACCATGCCAGGGCCGGAGGTGAACCGGACGAGCTGGTGGGTTCCCTCGCCATAGGGCTCGAGCGACCAGGACCTGTCGGCCACGACGTCGATGTTCTCGGTGTTCACGCTCTGGTAGGGAGTGCGAGCGGCAACGATCGAGAAGGCGAACGCTGTCGGCTCCTCGACCTGATAGTGGAGAAACGAGCTGATGCGAAGGTCACTCATTGGTGCGATACCTCTGTCGGGTGCGGGTCGACGACTGTCGGGTCCGGTTGTTTACCCAGCCACGCAGGACACGAATCATCGATCTGTACGAAGGACGTTGGACCCTTCCCGGGTCTCGCTCGTTCGTTCAGGGTGACAGGGGCGACCACAATCAGAGGAGAGCACCATGCGTCCATCACGGATCGCCATGCTCGCCATCGGTTGTTTGTTGGTGATCCCGGCCCTCGCCCTGCTGTTCGGCGGAAGCGCACTGGGCCTGGGGCTCGCCTTCGGCCGCGATGACGACGGTTATGTTGCCACCACCATCGATCGGCTTGCGTCCAACACCGTCGCCGTCACCGCGCAGGACATCACGTTCGCTGCCGACCCGGGTTCACCCGACTGGGTTCTCGACGCACTCGCCGCCGATGTCCGACTCCAGGCCACCGACACCAGTTCCGAGCAGGACCTGTTCATCGGTATCGGCCGCCAAGCCGACGTCGATGCGTACCTGGCCGGGGTCGCCCATGACGAGGTCGTCGAACTCACCGACGGGCTCGAACCGGTCTATCGACGCCACGAGGGGTCCTCCACGATCGCCCCGCCGGTCGATCAGGACTTCTGGGCGGCGACCACCACCGGTCCCGGCGACCGAGAACTGGCATGGAACACAACGAGCGGGAGCTGGTCGGCCGTACTCATGAACGCAAACGGCAGCCCTGGCGTGATCGCCGATGTCGAAGTCGGCGCCAAGGCAGCCTTCGTGTTGCCACTGGTGTTCATCATGCTCGGGACGGGGGCGCTGGTGGCCGCGTTGGCGGTCGGGCTCATCATCGCCGGCGCCCGAGGAATCCACCGAGACGACGCGACCACGGCCACCTCGACCAGTATCGAACCCGCCGAGGTTCGCCATCTCGAGCCGCACGCTGCTCATCCGGTTTCACTGAACGCACGCCTCGATCCCGAACTTTCGCGGTGGAAGTGGCTCGTCAAATGGCTGCTGGCCATCCCCCACCTCATCGTGCTGGCGTTCCTGATGGTGGCATTCGCCCTTCTCACCCTGGTGGCGGCCGTCTTCATCGTGTTCACCGGGCGCTACCCGAGGACGATCTTCGACTTCAACGTCGGCGTACTCCGCTGGTCGTGGCGAGTCACCTACTACGCCACGAGCGGTGGTATCGGCACCGATCGGTACCCGCCATTCAGCCTGCGGCCCCAGCCGGGTGACGCCGCCGACCTCGACGTGGACTACCCCGAGCGACTGTCCCGAGGTCTCGTGTTCGTGAAGTGGTTCTTGGCGATCCCCCACCTGATCATCGTGGCCATCCTCTCCGGTGGATCGCTGCAATGGTTGACGACCGAGGGCAGCCGCATCGACGGCACCGGCAGCAGCGGACTCCTCGGGCTCCTGGTGTTCATCGCCGGCGTCGTGCTGCTCTTCACGGGCCGCTACCCCCATGCGCTGTTCGATCTGATCGTCGGGTTGAACCGATGGATCTACCGGACCATCGCCTACGTCGCCCTCATGACCGACGTCTACCCACCGTTCCGCCTCGACCAAGGCGGCAGCGAACCCCCGACTCAGCCACTTTCGCCGGCACCCCCGAGTTCCACCGATGCCGTGGATCTGCGAATCGAATCGACCGGCACACCGACGGAGTCGCCCGATCACGAAGGGGTCGCCCCCCTCCTGCCCTGACCCTGACCCTGACCCTGTCGCCGCTGCCGCTGAGCCTGCCTCGAGCCTCCGAGTCGCGAGATCGCTGTTTCGACATCGACCGGCAACATGGCCGTGACCCTTCGAGGACATCCTGTCGCCGATGGAAGCGACTCGATGATCACGCTGACGAACGACCCATCGATGGGTCCGAGGTTCGACCTCGTGATCGAGCATGGCGAGATACTCACGATGGATGCCGAGCGATCGAGCTTCCCGGGGTGGCTCGCCGTCGAGGGCAACTCGATCGCCGCCGTCGGTCCCGGATCGGCGAGCCACATCGACGCGGCTCGTCGCATCGATGCCAGCGGCTGCGTCGTCCGCCCTGGCTACGTGAGCGCCCACCAACACTCGATGGATGCGTTCGCTCGGGCCACCGCCGTGCGTCCGACGTCGTTTCCCGACTGGTTGTTCGGCGTGTACTACTCGACCGTCGGCACCCTCACTCCGGCCGACGCCGCCCGGAGTGCCGAGCTGGTTGCCGATGACCTGCTCCGCTCCGGCGTGACCACCCTCGTCGACTGTTGGGGAGTCGGCGATGTCGGAACCTCTCGGGCCGACGAGTGCCTCGCAGCCACCATCGAGGTGGCGGACCGCTCGGGCCTTCGTTGGATCCTCGCACCGATGGTCGCCGACCGACTTCCGTCCGCCTGGACGCCGGACATCGAACGGGTCGCCTCACGTGATCTCCGATTCCGCCCGGAGTCGATGGTCTCGACGACCGACGCCGCGCTCGACTTCATGGGACGAGCCATCGCTGCCGTGGCGCACCACCCGCGCCTTCGGGTCTGGGGCGCTCCCGAGCTACCGGAGATGGCGAGCGACGAGTTGATCAGCGGCCTCGCCGAGCTGATGCGGCACTCAGGAGGCGCCATCACGACCCACCTACGAACGGCGCCCGACGATCCACCCGACCACGACGGGCGAGGTGAGGTCGAACGGCTGATCGAACTCGGGGCAGGCGATCCGCATCTTCTCGGCGCGCACCTGACCCATGGGTCTGTTGCCGACCTCGCGCTCCTCCACCACGTGGGTGCGGGGGCCGCACACTGTCCGTCCGCGACCATGATGTTGGGCGGAAGCAGCAGCGTCGCCGGTCGACTTGCCGCCGCCGGTGTCCCGACGGGGCTGGGGCTCGACAACCCGAGCTTGAACACGGGAGCCGACATGGGCGCGGAGATGCGCCAGGCGTTGATGTTCGACCGGACGCACCCGCTGGGGACTCCAAGCCTGACGGCCGATGACGTCGTGGCGATGGCGACCTGCGATGGCGCCCGGGCGATCGGTCTTCCCGACGTGGGTTCCATCGAAGTCGGCAAGGCAGCAGACCTCGTGGTCGTCGACCGGACCGGTCGGCACTGGCTCCCCCGGCGTGACGCCGTCGTCGCCGCCTGCTTCCAGGAACGGCCAGGCGATGTCCGCCATGTCATCGTCGACGGACGTGAGGTGGTGTTCGGCGATGGTTGACGTACTACCAGCTACACATTCCGCCATTCACGTTCAATGCCTGGCCGGTCACATAGCCGGCGTCCCCGGCCAGATAGACGACCAGCGATGCCACGTCGACCGGATCGGCGAGTCGATCGAGTGGACTCTGTGAGGTCCATGCGTCGATCTGGGAACTGTCACGTGAGTCGGCACCGAGCTGGGTCAAGACGTATCCCGGACAGATGGAGTTGAAGGTCGGGGATCCCGGCGCGGGGATACTCGGCGACGCACACCCAGACGAGGCCGTAGCGCTCCCCTGCATGCACCGAAGCAAGCCGCGCCCGCGCAGGAATCGGGAGACCTGGGCTCTGCGGTACCTCGACACAGGTGCCATCGGCGTCGAACTTCCACCCGTGATAGGGACATGTGACACAGCCATCACCGGCCCACCCCTGTGAGAGGCGGGCACCCCGGTGGGGGCACATGTCGAGTGCGGCTGCCAGGCTGTCGCCGTCTCGCCAGACCGCATACTCTTCGCCGAACAACCTGACCTGCATCGGGTCATCGGCGAGGTCGATGTCGATGTCGTAGGCGACCGGGTACCAGAACTCTCGAAGGGCGGGGATCTCACCGACCAGCATGAGCGAGAGCGTACGAGAGCTCTCTGTCACCCCTGCAGTGCCACGGTTTCCGCTGCGTGAACTCTGCTCGGGCTCCCTCCAGATCCTCCTACCCTTGGGTGCGTGCCCGAGATGAAGCAGATTCTGGTCGACTCCGACGGCGGTGTCGACGACATCGCAGCCCTGTGGTACCTGCTCGATCATCCTGACGTCGAGGTCGTGGCGATCACCGTCATCGGCGGCAACGTCGACCTCGAGACTGCCGCCGACAATCTCGCTCGAGTGACTCATCTCGCCGGCCAGGCCGAGATTCCGATCGCCCTCGGTGCAAGGGAACCCTTCGGGGCCTGCCCTTCACTTCGGCCGGCGACCTTCGTCCATGGAGCCGACGGTGTCGGAGAGACGGGGAGACGACCTCCCCCCTGGACGCCGGCGGAAGGCTCCGCCGTCGAGCTCATCGCCCACTCGATCGAGGCTCACCCCGGGCTCACGATCCTCACTCTGGGTCCGCTCGCGAATCTTGCGACGTTCGTGACCAAGCATCCCGAACTGGTACCAGCAGTCGGGGATCTCTTCGTGATGGGAGGAGCTGTCGCCGTGCAGGGCAACGCGCTCCCGATGGCCGAGGCCAACATCGCCCACGATCCCACGGCTGCATCCACGGTCGCGACAGCGGCATGGACGAGACCACCGCTGCTCGTACCGCTCGACGTCACGCTGGCCGCCACGCTCGCCGCCGACGAGTTCGAGTTGCTCGCCACCGGAGCCTCCCCCGCAGCGCTGGATCTGTCCGCCCCGCTCGATTTCTATCGGGGTGCTGGCTCGACATTCTCGCCTCCCGGCGAGTCACCGTGTCATGACCTCACCGCCGCAGTCGTCGCGATCGAACCGGGTTTGGTGACCGCTCCCGTCCTTCCGTTCGGCGTCGACGTGAGCGGCGGCCTGGCCTGGGGGACGACCGTCGTCGACCGGCGTCAACCGTTCTTCGAGCGTGCCGGTGCCGGCAGCGCCCAGGCGTTGCCTGAAGGGTTCGTCCCGTGGAGGATCGCACTCGAGATCGACACTTCAGCGGTACGTGAGCGCTACCGGCACCTGCTCGGCGCCCCTCGTCACTCCGATCCAGACCACCCGATCGGCGCGAACGCGTCCGATTCCGTCACTGCGCCTCCCAACACCGAGCACGCCAACACCGAGCAGGCCAACACCGAGCATTGAGGATTCAACATGGATGTCGAGGTCGTTTCGTTCACCGATCCGGAGGCACCGGCGCGGTTCACCGAGAGCCTGCGTCGTACCGGCTTCGCCGTCCTCGTCGAGTGGTCGGTCTATCCCGGCGAGGTCAGCGACGCCGCAATGCGTTACCGCTCGATCGCAACCGAGTTGGCGAAGACGCTGCTCGGGTGGATCGAGGAACAGAGAAGACATCAACCTGATCACGGTGCTCCCGGCATCCGACGAACCGGGCCTGGAACTGCTCGGCAGTGACGGGCGCTGGTTCCCAGTTCCCTGCGATCCCGGATCGATCGCGGTCAACATCGGCGAGATGCTGCAGAATGCGAGCGACGGCCACTATCCGGCGACCACGCACCGAGTGGTCAACCCGGTCGGGCCAGGAGCCCGACGTACCCGCCTGGCCCTCCCGTTG
>RCMY010017350.1_pt1 | contig 12497 bp, 13 predicted proteins | sample 2041341 | NCBI WGS metagenome assembly RCMY01 (sample SAMN09708234, study PRJNA481090) | Marine sediment metagenome, whole genome shotgun sequencing project. | reverse complement strand
CCTGATGGCGCAGGTGGCGCTGCACCCTACTTGGGCGATGGGCATGGCGCGGATGGGCCTGCCCCGGATGCGCCTGATCGACAGCTACGCTGGCGATACCTCAGGCCTGCCGTCGACCGCCCATGCAGGGTATCTGCTGCGCACTTCGCCCGACCGCGCCTATCTGGATTGGCTGCGCACACATTGGGACGGCCCGCTGGTGGTCAAGGGCGTGCTGGACCCCTCCGACGTGCCAATGCTGGAGGAGGCGGGCGTCGATGCGATCTGGGTGTCAAATCATGGCGGCCGTCAGTTCGACGGCGCGCCTGCGACCATCCACCAATTGCCGCTGATCCGCGCCGCCACGCGCCTGCCGCTGATCTTTGACGGGGGCATCACCGGTGGCCTCGATATCCTGCGCGCCCTCGCCCTTGGCGCGGATTTCGTGATGATGGCGCGACCATGGCACTATGCGCTGGCCGCTCTCGGGCCGCGCGGCCCTCAGCATCTGGCGCATATCCTGGCCGCCGACATGCGCGCCAACATGGGCCAACTGGGCGCGCGCTGTCTTGTCGATTTGCCGGGGCGGCTATGTCCGCCACCTGCCGGGTAGGAAATGTCGCAAAGGGGTAAGTCGGGCCGCGAAACCGTTGCGCAATCCCGTGCCGAATTTTAAATTGTCAGAAACAAGTTGCGCTGCGCTGCGGCAATTTGCACTCTGCGCGAACGCGAGCAACGGCTTGCCAAGAAGACAACAACAGGGACGCGCCATGACCGAGTTCAAGAAGATCCTGATCGCCAACCGGGGTGAGATCGCGATCCGCATCATGCGCGCCGCAAACGAAATGGGCAAACTCACCGTCGCCGTCTTTGCCGAAGAGGATAAGCTGGGCCTGCACCGTTTCAAGGCCGACGAGGCGTATCGCATCGGCGCGGGCCTCGGCCCCGTCGCCGCCTATCTCAGCATCGACGAAATCATTCGTGTCGCCAAGGAATCGGGCGCGGACGCGATCCATCCCGGTTATGGCCTGCTGTCCGAAAACCCCGATTTCGTAGATGCCTGCGTCGCGAACGGCATCACCTTTATCGGCCCGCAGGCCAAAACCATGCGCCAGCTGGGTGACAAGGCCAGCGCGCGTCGCGTCGCCATGGAGGCGGGCGTGCCTGTCATTCCCGCTACCGAGGTGCTGGGCAATGACATGGACAAGATCCGCGCCGAGGCTAAGGCGGTGGGATATCCGTTGATGCTAAAGGCGTCATGGGGCGGCGGCGGGCGTGGAATGCGCCCGATCAATGGGCCGGACGAGTTGGAGGAAAAGGTGCTGGAGGGCCGCCGCGAGGCCGAGGCGGCATTTGGCAATGGCGAGGGCTATCTGGAAAAGATGATCCTGCGCGCCCGTCACGTCGAGGTGCAGATCCTCGGCGACAAGCATGGCAACATGTATCACCTCTTTGAGCGGGATTGCAGCGTGCAGCGCCGCAACCAGAAGGTGGTCGAGCGCGCGCCGGCACCATACCTGACCGATGCCCAGCGCACCGAGATTTGCGAGCTGGGCTACAAGATCTGCAAACATGTCGGTTATGAATGCGCAGGCACCGTCGAATTCCTGATGGACATGGACACCGAGCAGTTCTTTTTCATCGAAGTAAACCCGCGCGTGCAGGTCGAACATACCGTGACCGAAGAGGTCACCGGCATCGACATCGTGCAGGCACAGATCAAGATCGCCGAGGGCAAAACCCTGACCGAGGCCACGCGCAAGGCCAGCCAGGACGAGATCCATCTACACGGCCACGCGCTGCAAACACGCATCACCACCGAGGACCCGCAGAACAACTTTATCCCCGACTATGGCCGGATCACCGCCTTTCGCGAGGCGACGGGCATGGGTATCCGCCTCGACGGCGGCACGGCCTATTCAGGCGGTGTCATCACGCGCTTTTACGATAGCCTACTGGTCAAGGTCACCGCCCACGCGCAAACCCCAGAAGCGGCGATTGCGCGGATGGACCGCGCCCTGCGCGAATTTCGCATCCGCGGCGTTTCGACTAACATCGCCTTTGTCGAGAACCTGCTGAAACATCCCACGTTCCTCAGCAACAAATACACCACCAAGTTCATCGACGAGACGCCCGAACTGTTCAACTTTCGCAGCCGGCGCGACCGAGGCACCAAGGTGCTGACCTACATCGCCGACATCACCGTGAACGGCCACCCCGAGACCAAGAACCGCCCGCTTCCGCGCGAAGACCTCAAGGATCCGCGCCCGCCCGTAGCCCGCGGTACGCCGCAGCCCGGCACCCGCAACCTGCTGGAGGCCGAAGGGCCGCAGGCCGTCGCCGATTGGATGAAGGCGCAAAAGCAGCTGCTGATCACCGACACCACCATGCGCGACGGGCATCAATCCTTGCTGGCGACGCGGATGCGCAGCCGCGACATGATCCGCGTGGCGCCCGCCTATGCCGCGCATCTGCCGCAGCTTTTCAGCGTGGAATGCTGGGGCGGCGCGACTTTTGATGTCGCCTACCGCTTCTTGCAGGAATGTCCGTGGCAGCGCCTGCGCGATCTGCGCGTCGCCATGCCGAACGTGATGACCCAGATGCTGCTGCGCGCCTCAAACGGCGTGGGCTACACCAACTACCCCGACAACGTCGTGCAGGAATTCGTGCGCCAAGCGGCCCAGACCGGCGTCGACGTCTTCCGCGTGTTCGATTCGCTTAACTGGGTCGAAAACATGCGCGTCGCGATGGACGCAGTGGTGGAATCGGGCAAAATATGCGAAGGGGCGATCTGCTATACCGGCGATATCCTGAACCCCGACCGCGCCAAGTATGACCTCAAATACTATGTCGGCATGGCACGCGAGATGGAGGCCGCAGGCGCGCATGTGCTGGGCCTCAAGGACATGGCCGGATTGCTCAAACCCGCCGCCGCGCGCGTGCTGATCCGCGCGCTCAAGGACGAGGTGGGCCTGCCCATCCATTTCCACACGCATGATACGGCGGGCATCGCCTGCGCCTCGATCCTCGCCGCCGCCGATGCGGGCGTCGATGCGGTCGATTGCGCCATGGATGCTCTGTCGGGCAACACATCTCAGGCCACTCTCGGCTCGGTGGTCGAGGCGCTGGAGCATACTGAGCGTGATACCGGCATCGACATCACCGCCGTGCGCGAAATCTCGGACTATTGGGACGCCGTGCGCGGCCATTACGCCGCGTTCGAATCGTCGATGCAGGCGCCCTCGTCTGAGGTTTATCTGCACGAAATGCCCGGTGGACAGTTCACCAACCTCAAAACACAGGCGCGCTCCATGGGTCTCGAGGATCGCTGGCCCGAAGTTGCGCAGACCTACGCCGATGTGAACGCCATGTTCGGTGATATCGTCAAGGTCACGCCCTCCTCCAAAGTGGTGGGCGACATGGCGCTGATGATGGTCGCCCAAGGGCTGACCCGCGCCGAGGTCGAGGATCCAAACCATGACCTCTCGTTCCCCGACTCGGTCATCGACATGCTGCGCGGCAATCTGGGCCAACCTCCGGGCGGCTTTCCCGCCGCACTGACCCAAAAGGCGCTAAAGGGCGAGACGCCCAATACCGACCGCCCCGGCGCGCGCCTGCCTGCGGTCGATCTGGAGGCCACCCGCGCCGAGCTAAGCGCGCTGCTGGACGGCAAGGCGATCGATAACGAGGACCTGAACGGGTATCTGATGTATCCCAAGGTCTTTCTCGATTACATGGGCCGTCATCGGATTTATGGCCCGGTGCGGGTGCTGCCAACGCGCACGTTTTTCTACGGGATGGAGCCGCGCGAAGAAATCACCGCCGAAATCGATCCCGGCAAGACGCTGGAAATTCGTCTTCAGGCGGTGGGCGAGACGGGCGAGGATGGCGAGGTCCGCGTGTTTTTCGAGCTGAACGGTCAGCCGCGCGTGATCCGCGTGCCAAACCGTGCGGTCAAGGCCACAACAGCCGCGCGCCCCAAGGCCGAGGCCGGCAATCCGTGTCACATCGGCGCGCCGATGCCCGGCGTCGTCGCCAGCGTCGCGGCAAAGGTCGGGGCCAAGGTGAAGGCCGACGAACTGCTGCTGACCATCGAGGCAATGAAGATGGAGACCGGCATTTACGCCGAGCGGGACGCGGTGGTCAAAGCTGTCCACGTCGTCCTTGGCGGCCAGATTGACGCCAAAGACCTGCTGATCGAGCTGGAATGAGCGCGCCCGAGATGCGCAAGATACTGGTTTTTACCGACCTGCATTACACCGCAGCGGGTCAGCTGATCGGCCATCTCGACCCAGACGCGCGGTTTCGCGAGGGGCTGGCCCACGCTCTGGACCAGTTTCCACAGGCCGAGCGGATCGTGATCACCGGGGACCTTGCGCATCACGGCCTGCCGGGTGAATACGCGCGGCTTGCCGCCGCGTTGGAGGGATGCCCCCTGCCTGTCCATCTGATGCTGGGCAATCATGATGCGCGCAGGCCGTTTTGCGACGCGTTTGCGCACACACCCCTGACACCAGAAGGCCATGTACAGCAGGTGATCGACACTGGCGATACAAGGCTGATCCTGCTGGACACAGTTGATGAGGGCCGCCATCCGGGCACCCTTTGCGATGCCCGCCTAGCCTGGCTCGACGCCGCGCTTGCCAGCGCCGAGGGTCGGCGCACAGTTGTTTTCACCCACCATCCGCCCATGCGCGTCGGTTTCGCAGCAATGGACGCCATCGGCCTCGCGAACCGGGCCGAATTCCTCGCGCTGCTCAAGGCCCGCGCCAGCACCTGCCAGATCGTCTCGGGTCATCTGCACCGCACGGTTTCAGGCGCGGCGGGCGGCATCGCGGCAAGCGTGATCAAGAGCACGTGCCATCAGTCGCCCATGATGCAGCCGGGCATGGACGCCCATAGCTCGGTCGACGAGCCGGGCGCGTATGGCATTCTTTATCTAAGCGATGAGGGCGTGGTGATGCACTCTGAGGATTTTGGCATCCCCGGTCGCCGACCGCTGACATATCGCTAACGCCGCACCGTTATGGGGGTTTCACCCCCAAACCCCCAGAGTATTTATGGAACAATGAAAGTCTTGGCGACGCGCGGCATTCTTGCTGCTGCAATCATCATCGCAGAAGGCCATAAAACGATCTGCGCGCGCAGCGAGGGCGGGCCGGGCGCGGCATTGGGGAACAATTTTTCGACAACCCGGCAATTTAGCCTTGCAGGTGATGCGCGGAATTTATCGGTGCGGGCGTAGCTCAGGGGTAGAGCATAACCTTGCCAAGGTTAGGGTCGAGAGTTCGAATCTCTTCGCCCGCTCCAATTAGACCGCTACCCACGGTCACAGTGACAAGGTCGCCCTCGGGCGGCCTTTTCTGTTTCAGGGCTTTTCCATGTTCGTGGCGGTGCGACCCTTGGCGGGGCCGCGCGTTCTGCCTATAAGCGCCGCAGAGTTCCAGCAGAAGAGATCAACATGCGCAGCGCTAAAGTGACCCGCAAGACCGCCGAGACAAACATCAGCGTTGAAATCGCGCTGGATGGTTCGGGCAGCTACGACAACCGGACCGGCGTCGGGTTCTTTGATCACATGCTGGACCAGTTGGCCCGCCATGCGCTGATCGATATGACCGTCCGCTGCGAGGGCGATCTGCATATTGACGACCACCACACCGTCGAGGATGTGGGGATCGCCTTGGGTCAGGCGCTGGCCGAGGCGCTGGGGGACAAGCGCGGAATTCGCCGCTATGGCGCCTGCCTCTTGCCCATGGACGACGCACTGGTGCGCGCGGCACTCGACCTCAGCGGGCGACCCTATCTGGTGTGGAACATGGACCTGCCGACGGCCAAGATCGGCACCTTCGATACCGAGCTGGTGCGCGAGTTTTTCCAGGCGTTTTCAACGCATTCCGGCATGACCTTGCATGTTGACGCCCTGCACGGACTCAACAGCCATCACATGGCCGAGGCCGCGTTCAAGGCGGTCGCGCGCGCACTGCGCGACGCAGTGGAAACCGACCCGCGCAAGGCCGACGCGATCCCCTCGACCAAGGGAATGCTCTAGCCCCATGCGCACAGACTCCTTGCGAACCGTCATCGTCGACTACGAAAGCGGCAATCTGCACTCAGCCGAAAAGGCGTTTCAGCGCATGGCGCGCGAGGGCGGCGCGGGCGAGGTCATCGTCACGTCCGATCCCGATACAGTGCGCCGCGCCGACCGGATCGTGCTGCCGGGCGATGGTGCCTTTGCCGCCTGCAAGGCCCAGCTTTACGATCATCGTGGGCTATTCGAGGCGATGCGCGAGGCGGTGATCGACAAGGCCCGCCCCTTCATGGGGATCTGCATCGGGATGCAGATGCTGGCCACGCGCGGGTTAGAGCATGGCGAGACCAACGGTTTCGACTGGATCGGTGGCACAGTGGGGCCAATCGCGCCCGGCGATGCCAGCCTGAAAGTGCCTCATATGGGCTGGAACGATCTGGTTCTGGACCGCCCGCATCCGGTTTTTGACGGGATCGAGACGGGCCAGCACGCCTATTTCGTCCATTCCTACCAGTTCCACGTCAATGATCCGGCCCATCTGCTGGCTCATGCTGAATACGGCGGGCCAGTCACGGCGGTCGTGGGCCGCGATAACCTGATTGGCACGCAGTTTCACCCGGAAAAAAGCCAGGCGACCGGGCTGCGCATGATTGCAAACTTCCTGCGCTGGACACCCTAAATCCTACTTAACAAAGAGTTACGTTATGATCCTCTACCCTGCCATCGACCTCAAGGACGGACAGGCCGTGCGCCTTTTGCGCGGCGAGATGGAGGCGGCGACCGTGTTCAACGACGATCCGGCGGCGCAGGCCGAGGCGTTCGTTGCGGCTGGTTGCGAATGGCTACACTTGGTGGATCTGAACGGAGCATTTGCCGGAACCCCCGTCAACGCGGCCCCAGTCGAGGAAATCCTGAAACGGTGCAAGGTTCCCGCGCAGTTGGGCGGCGGCATCCGCGACATGGCCACCATCGAGAGCTGGCTGTCCAAGGGCCTTGCGCGTGTCATCCTAGGGACCGTCGCGGTCGAAAATCCCGCGCTGGTGCGCGAGGCGGCCAAGGCGTTCCCCGGCCAAGTCGCCGTTGGCATTGATGCTCGCGCAGGGCGCGTGGCGACCAAGGGCTGGGCGGAAGAAACCGAGGTGATGGTCACCGACCTCGCCCGCAGTTTTGAGGACGCGGGCGTCGCCGCCATTATCTACACCGACATCGAGCGCGACGGCGCCATGCAGGGCCCAAATATCGAGGCAACGGCGGCGTTGGCGAATGCAGTCAGCATCCCGGTGATCGCATCAGGCGGCGTGAGCTCGCTGGCGGATATCATCGCGCTGCGCGATTGCGGCGCGCCACTGAACGGCGCGATTTCGGGCCGTGCGCTTTATGACGGGGCGCTGGATTTGCGCGCGGCGCTGACCGCGCTGGCCTGAAGCCTTTTCCATTTTGCGGGCGTTTTGCGTCAAATCTGCAACTCAGATTAAATGCAAAACGCTTTAAGCTACATTCCCGACGCCTTGCCAGTCAGTTTGGCCAGCGCCCCGGTCATCTTGGCGACATAGCCTGCATCCGGCGCGATGCCGTCCAGATCGCCCAACATTTGCGCCGGATCCTCATAAGCCAGCCAGACCTGCCCGGCCTCGTCGCGATACACCAACACCTTGAGCGGCAAATATAGTCCGGCCAGCGGATCGTCCTGCATCGCGGGCGTGCCCAGCTTGGGATTGCCAAAGATCAAGAGCTGCGCGGGCGCAAGGTCCATCCCCACCTTTTCAGCGCCCCCGGCATGATCGACGCGCGCGAACACTGTGGCGCCAGCCCCCTCGACGGCGGCCTCCAGCGCGTCCATCGTCACGACCACGTCGCCCGCGGCCTTGACGCGTGTGATGTCGTCCTCGCCTGCCATCACGCCGGTTCCCATCAGCGCGATCAACGCCGCTGCCATCACTCGTTTCATAGCGTTCTCCCTCGTCATTTCGCGCCTATCCTCTGGCATGTCGCGCCGTTTGCCCATAAACAATCGCGTGACACGAAAAGGCCCCGCGACACCATGCTGAAAACCCGCATCATTCCCTGCCTCGACGTGGCCGATGGCCGCGTGGTCAAGGGCGTGAATTTCGTTGATCTGATCGATGCAGGCGACCCGGTGGAATCCGCGCGCGCCTACGACGCGGCTGGCGCGGATGAGCTGTGTTTTCTCGATATCACCGCCACGGTTGAAAACCGCGGTACCATGTTCGACGTGGTCCGCCGCACGGCGGAGCAGTGCTATATCCCGTTGACCGTCGGCGGCGGCGTGCGCACGCCTGCCGATGTTCGCGCACTGCTCTTGGCAGGCGCAGACAAGGTCAGCTTCAACTCCGCCGCCGTCGCCCGCCCCGACGTGGTGCGCGAGGCGTCAGATCAGTTTGGCAGCCAATGCATCGTCGTGGCGATCGACGCCAAGACCGTAAGCCCCGGAAAGTGGGAGATTTTCACCCACGGCGGGCGCAAGGAAACCGGCATCGACGCCGTCGAGTTTGCGCAGCTTGTAGCAAGCCTTGGTGCGGGCGAGATTCTGCTGACATCGATGGATCGCGACGGCACGCGGGCGGGGTTCAACCTGCCGCTCACCCGCGCGATATCGGATGCCGTGGACGTGCCGGTGATTGCCTCGGGCGGGGTCGGCACGCTGGATCATCTGGTCGCTGGCGTCACCGAAGGCGGCGCCAGCGCCGTGCTGGCTGCGTCGATTTTCCACTTTGGTGAGTTCACGATTCAAGAGGCCAAGGCGCATATGGCGGCTGCCGGAATACCGATGAGGATGGGGCTATGACGCTCGATGATCTGGCCGCCGTCATTGCCGAGCGGGCCAAGGCTAGCGCCGATACCAGCTGGACCGCAAAACTGCTGGCCAAGGGGCCGGAAAAATGCGCTGAGAAGTTCGGTGAAGAGGCCATCGAGGCTATCATCGAGGCGGTCAAGGGCGACACCGCTGCGCTGACCAGTGAGGCGGCGGATGTGCTGTTTCACCTCTTGGTCATGCTGCAATCACGCGGCGTGGCTGTGGCAGACGTCATGGCCGAGCTTGAGCGCCGTCAGGGCCAATCCGGCCTTGCCGAAAAGGCCGCGCGCGCCGCACAAGCGACACCCAAAGAGGGCTGACATGATCCGTCACATCGTTTTCTTCTCGGCCACGACCGGCCACTCCGTCGAGACCGTCCGCGAAGGGCTGATGATGCTGGCCGCGATCCCGCACGCCGATCATTTCGAGGTGGGCCGCAACCTTCAGGCCGATATGATCAGCCCGGATGCACCCGATCTGATCGTCTATGCCGAATTTGCCGACGAGGCCGCGCTGGCTGCGTTCAAGGCGCATCCGACATATGCCGCCTGCACCAAACATGTGCGCCCCATGCGCGAGATGCGCATCGCGGCGGATTTTCTCAGCGGCTAGGCGGTACTTTCGCGGCGCAACGTCATATTTTCGCCGGGTTTCTTTGCGACTCCCCGACCATGGCACAATCCGATTTCACCCGCCTCGCGTCGACAATCTTTGGGCTATTCGCGCTGATCGTCGCCATTGCCGCGGTTCCCGAGGCGTTGAACCGCGCGGGCAATATCGGCGCCGACAGCGTCCGGTTCGGCGTGATTGCGATATCGGTGGCTGCGGGTGCCGTGTTTCTGCGCGCACGTCCCACCATCGAGATGTTACGCAGGACCGCCAGCCGCACCGGCAACGGCCCGATACGCTTTGCCTGTGCGGTGGTCATGCCGATGCCTGTGATGGTCAACGCTCTATCGGGGACCGTCCCCTACTGGGTGGGCCTGTGCATCACGGGCGCTTTCCTGATCGCGTTCGTCCTTCCGGGCCTCGCGTTTCGCGGCGTAATCGTCACCGCGTCGCCAAAGGTGAGAATGCAGACCTTGGGCGCATTGGCAAAGCCGATGATCCACCGAAACAGATGGATTTTGGGCGGCTATTCGGCGGCGGCCATTATGCTCTTGGTGCCATTTGTATTTCTCATATATGCACCACAGGTGATCTTGTCAGCGACGTATCGTCCTGGGCGAATGGCTGGCTTTTGGGCTTGCGCTGGGGGTGACGGGCATAACGATGCTGCCTCTTTTCTGGGTGGTGCCTGCCGCGGCGCGAGCCCGCACATTGCCCGGCCTCACAGTGTGCACGGTCGTCACCGCGCTTTCGGTGATCGTCGGCTATAACGTCATGCTGTTGAGGTCAATTCCGGCCATCGTTGCAAAAATTGGCGGCAGCGAGGTCGTGCTGTCCTATCCCATCCTGATGGTCGAGCCGGATCAAACTGGTAGATTTTGTTCCAGATCGGTCCAGATCGGCACCGATGCCGGGCCAGTAAAACTGTGCAGTTTCTCGCCAGAGAAGTTCGAGGCGCTGACGCAGAGTGAAACACTCCAGATCACGGGTAAATCGACTTGGATGGGCCAAGTCGCAAGCGTGATCGACGTGCCGGGCTGACGCCGACCCGCGCCAGCCAATCACGACTGCGCGGCCGCCTCACCCTATCAGGCGCGGATGCTCTATCGCGGGGCAGCGGTCCATCACCACGTTGACGCCACTTGCACGGGCGGTCGCGGCCGCTTCTTCATGCACCACGCCTAACTGCATCCAGATGGTCTGCAGGTTCGGAAATCTCTCCAGCGCCTCATCCACAATAGCGGGGACATGTTCGGGGCGGCGGAAAATGTCGATCATGTCGATATCGCCCTCGATATCGCTTAGCGTGGCCACCACTTGGCGGCCTTGCAATGTCTGACCTGCGAGGCCGGGATTGACCGGGACGACATCATATCCGGCGTTCAGCAGGAACTGCATCACCCCGTAACTGGGCCGTGCCGGGTTGGCCGACGCACCGACCAGCGCGATGCGACGCGTATTCCGCAATATCTGCGTGATGAGGTCATCTGTCATGGCGCGCTCCCTTGTAGCTGTCTCTACGCGAAAAAAAGCGCCCGAAGAATTGGCTTCGGGCGCAGTCACGGAACGAGGGACAGTGAAATAAAGCACCGAAGTTCCGGTCCGGCGCTTCTACCTTAGGATTTAGAACGAAGTGAGCAGTTTAAAAGGGGCGGTAATGGAGCTGTGATCGACCTGTGACCATTTCTAACAGGTCGCAGCCGGACAAGGCTTGCCGACGTCAGTCAAAAGTATCCTCGACGACGTCCCAGATCTTTTCCAGCGCGTCGCGCAAATATAGTTTGCGCCGTTTTCGCCGCCGATTGGGGCGGCTGTTGTGGCGGTCGCCGCGCGTGTCATAGGGATGCGGCGCAGGGGCGCGGCGCGGTTTAGGGCGATCCTGCGCCCGATCCTGCACATGATCTTGCACCGTGCAGGGGATTGCCTTCAACTCGCGCAGGGGCGCGCCGCAGGTAGCGCAGGACAGCTCGTGGCGGCCCTCGCGGCGCACGCGTGCCGCAATAACAACATGTGGCGATCTTGCGCATCATGCCTCCCGATCCGGGCGCGGTTTAGTCCGGCGCCTGACTGGCATATAGGGCCACCGCCGCCGCATTTGAGACGTTCAGCGAACCAAAAGCGCCAAAATACGGGATTTTGACCAATACGTCGCAGGTTTCGCGCGTTTTCTGGCGCAGGCCCGGCCCCTCAGCGCCCAGCACCAGTGCGACCGGGCGGTCGCGACGGCCTTCCAGCGCGGCCTCGATGGTCTGCTCGGCCTCACCATCGAGGCCCAGCGCCAGATACCCCATCTTTTGCAATTGCTTGATGGCGTCGGCGAGGTTGCGCACCTGTTTGTAGGGTTGGCGTTCCAGCGCGCCACTGGCGGTCTTGGCCAATGCGCCGGTTTCGGGCGCGGAATGGTGGCGCGGGGCGATGACGGCGCATGCGCCGAACACCTCGGCCGAGCGTAGGATCGCGCCCACGTTATGCGGATCGGTCACCCGATCCAGCAGGATCACGCGCGGCGGGCGCTGCCCATCGCCAAGGCACAACGTCTCCAGATCGCCCCAGTCCAACGGTTTGACCTCCAACGCCGCGCCCTGATGGACCGATCCGGGATCGAGCGGCGCGGAAAACTTGCGCGGCTCGACCTCTTCGGGCGTCATGCCGGATATCGCTATCGCCTCTTCCAGCTTGTTGCGGGCATTAAGCGTCACGATCAGGCGCAGCTTTTCACGGGCCGGGTTCAACAATGCGTCGCGCACCGCATGAAGGCCGAACAGCCAAACGGTCTGCGCATCCGTCGCACGCTTGGCCTGTTCTTTTTCGACCACCCATTTCGGTTTCTTCATGGCGCGCCGCCCCCTTTGCCTCAGCTGCGCAGAATGCGCCGCGCCCTGCCCGCGCGCAAGGCGATTTCGGACGGCATTTTCCGGTTGACGCTTGACGGGTGCGCTAGTAATCAGCCGACCACGTCAGGCGCTATCGTGGCTGGCCAAGTGGGCGACAGGCCGCAAGGTGTGGCAGGGGACTGTAACTCCCTCGCGGAGACGCACGCCAGGTTCGATTCCTGGGTCGCCCACC
>RCMY010004218.1_pt1 | contig 12498 bp, 8 predicted proteins | sample 2041341 | NCBI WGS metagenome assembly RCMY01 (sample SAMN09708234, study PRJNA481090) | Marine sediment metagenome, whole genome shotgun sequencing project. | reverse complement strand
TTCAAAACCCGGACAGGGTGTCGCTGGGCTAAAACGTTGTGCATGAGAACTTTAACTTTGAATTTAAATAATTTTAAGAGACACTAGTGATTTAATATGAATGTTGAATTCTGTTTTTTATTACATTATTATTTACATAACAAGCTTGCAAACTTGATAATTAATAAATTATTATGTATGTTTATCTACGCTTATGTGTCATATATCATGATTCCCTTATCAAATTAAAAAGGATCAAATGACAGTTTATAATGCTAAAAAACATATTGTGTGCGGACACATACACTTGATTTATATCAAATAATACGTTGTTTTTTACTAAAACATATACTTTGTTATTGTGCATAGTGGAATTATCTCTATCTTTGCATTGTCAAAAGACAAATAGGTAATAAAGGTACTTAGATTGATTCAATAGGATATACAAGGTATTAGTTAAGGTAAAAGTAAGATTGAAATAAGGATAAACGGTATTAGTGAAAGGTAAAAGGAAAATTGTTAAAGGTAACAAAGATTAAAGTTTTAGGTTTTTAGTTATTAGTTTTAGGTTTTAAGATTGTTTAGTTACAGAATGACGGTGGCGCCGACAGGCGGCCCACCAGTGGTCGGGGAGAGAAATCTTCACCGATTTTTTTTTGCCTATTATTAATTCTCCATCAACATTTCTGCAGTTTCCTGGGGAGTATTAAACGGCATTCCAAATTCAATATCAGCATCTGATAGAATGTCTAATGTGCTTATTGCTTCTGTTTCATCAAACCGAGGTTCTCCGTTCTCTTTTTTTGCTTCCATCATAACTTTCAAAACAGCCATGCGGTATGCATCGATTTCTTTTTTCTGTGCCATAATATTCTTGTGTTTATATGTTAAGCGCTGCTAAGTTAATGCTTTTTTCGAATAAAAGAAAGTGTATTTACTTTTTTCTTGAAATAATGTTTTCTTAAAGTTATTTTGTAAGTCTCATCGTTTTTACCCACAATAATGTTTCTTGTGGGTAGTGATAGTAACTTTATATTACGATCCCAAGTCACAGACCATTTTTGTGGCCTTAATAAAAATATATAATTAGGTATAGTTATAGACTAGATGTCTACTAAGTATTAAGGCTCAACACTGTTACTAATTATTCATAAAGTGTTGAGCCTTAAATTATTTGTATACTATAATCTAAAAGTCTGTTGTCAATGTAGCATTATTTATTCCACTGTCTACAGGTTTCCAATCAGCATAGGTAGTTTTCTGGTAGTTTAAATCTACGATATTTATTTCTTTCATTATACGCCATTTCACTCCTTGCTTATCAAGATTTGAAATACGGTTGGCTGGAAGATTTGTAACTTCTATGCGTATAGTGTTGTTTCCTTTATGCAAAAGATTCTTACAGTCTAATATATATGGAACTGCCCATGAACAACCAATAAATTCACCATTAATATAAACTCTTGCACTTTCACGCACATCTCCAAGATTAATACTCCAATGCATCTTAGACTGTGCGTTATTAAGTTTTACACTGGTAGTGTATACACCAGTTCCCATTGTGACAGCAGTTTCGTTGTCTATATTCTGCCAGTATTGCAATGAGTCAAGATTATACGTTTTTGAAACCTTTGGTGCCTCTTCAATGAAACTTAATTGCCATTTATTGTTCGTGAGTTTTATCTTAGCTTTGTTTTGCTTGATAACATCCTTGTGTGTCGTTTCGTCTTGATTCCCTATTTGGTATGTTTGCAGAATTGCCGATTCGCCGCTTCTTAGTTTAATTCTAACTTTACCATTAATTATGCTAGCTTCATGAATGTCTCCATTCATAGGGTTAAACCATGCTGCATTTTTAAACTCAGTAGCGAGTGGCATGTAGCAGTCAATATCGTTTGACGTTAAGTTTGACATGAAGTAGTGATAACCTGTAGGGTTACTTCGGCGTATCATTTTTATACCTGCCTGAAGTTTAATTTGTTCAGGAACGGCGCAATCAGACATTTTCTTTGAATCTACACCTATTATTATATGTGCACCTAGTTTTTCAAGTTCTGCCAAATGTGCTTTGACTTCAGGAGTCATTATATTATTTCCTGGTATTATCAGCGCTTTATATTTAGCTCCGCCAATTGTTTTCAATGTCCCGTTTTCGCAAGTTGTTGAAAGTATATAACGGTCACTTATATAGTCACAGTCATAGCCTAATGAGTCGATCTTCATTATTGAACTAATGAATTCTGGTGCTTTTTTCGCCATACTGTGTATATCAAATTGCATAAGTCTTTGTCCTTTTTCTTTTGTCCACATATCTCTTACTGGGAGATATACGATGAAGTCGTTGTCTGGCTGTCCCCATTGAAGAAAACTTTGACATCTAGTGATATAACTCATAAGATAAGGAGCATCACGCCATATTGAATTAGTAGGACTCATGTCTACAGAAGCATAGAATTTCCATCCAGGCCATTTTGCGTCTTTAGGACTATATGGTGTTCCATGAAAGAACATATGGTTTACACCTGCACAAAACATGAGGTCCATATCTGGTTTCATCTGGCTTAGAGATGTACGGAAATGTTCTGTTAACCATGTGAAAGTTTCGCTCGATGTGAACTGCTTTCCTGTGATATGCGCTGCTGAAGGTGCATATTTAAGCATACTTAAATCGCTGAAATTAGTTCTGGTCATTCCAGGATCTTTGCGTAATCCTTTTATTCCGAAGTTTGATAATCCGAATCCTTCTATTTCGGGAATATCAACAGAAGCATAACAATCTATTAGATTAGCAGGACTTCCGTGTGCCTGATTTCTTGTTATAGCTCCGTGGCTATGTGCCCATGCTGTCCATTGATTCGTGAAATTTTCCAATAGCATGTCGCTCAACGTTTCACGATAATCAGATAAAGTCTTACTGTCTCCGTCTAGTAATTTGTCAAAGCATGTCTCTAGTTTGTATCCTCTGCGTTTTGCAAACTCATCAAGTAGTGTTGGTGTCCAGTCTGCCCCAAACACCTCATAGCTATCATTGAAAAAAGTATGTGGGTATGGAGTGTTGCTGGCATTGAAAGCACTATCAATATGTGCAAGATAATGCATCACGGCATTCTTGTCAAAATGGTCTATCACATATCCTTCTCCTCCAGGAGCAGCACGCTTAACCATCTGACGTGTTCTGCTAATATATAATGCGATAACTCTTTTCTTACCTTTTATATCAGATTTAAATTCCATTGCCTTTTGAAGTGTAGCAATAGATTTTTCCTTGTTGGGTACAGCAAAGGCTATATCTTTTATTTTTGTTTTGATATTTACAAGTGTATCAACAAATACAGCTTTGCATGCAGCTTCGTTGATTGGAACCCAAGGACCGCCGAAAGGCCATCCTGTGCCTGTAGCCATGTCAACCTCAATATTATTAGCTTTTGCTTGGCATTCTGTATATCTTATGGCCTTCATCCATTCAGGTGAAAGGTAACGCAATTCGTTTTTTTCATTACCCTGTACACCATATATTGGAGTTATTTCTACAGCTCCAATACCATGTGATGCATATTCTGATAGATTCCATTTCAGATTTGTAGAGTCTACAGCAGAACCAAACCACCACCAGCGTGTGCCTGGACGTGCTTCAGGTAGCTGTTTTGGCCATGATTGTGAATATATGCTCAGTGTTGCGATAGCGCATATAACACATAATAATATTCTTTTCATTTCTTGTTTAGTTTATAATATTCAGAAGCTCCAAGTAGAAAACAACCAGTTCCGTAGTCTTCAAAATCAGGTACGCTTGTAAATGTTACAGGTTGCCCAGCTGAAGGGTCTTTTCCTGTTCCTTGATTCCAACCGATGAAACCATCTTCGTGAGCACATTGCTCAAGTGCCTTCCATGCTTTTTTGCAAGCTGGAAGATAAACATTTTTGTTAAGATACCCCTTATTTATACCCCAACTCATACCGTAAAGGAATAGAGCTGTACCTGTCATTTCTTTACCGGCATAGTTTGTTGATACAAGACTTGGATACCAGAAACCATCCTTATGTTGGCAGTTAAGTATGCCGACACTCATTTTCAAGAAATCGTTTTTAAGTTGTTTATAGTATTTGTCTTTAGGCGAAAGTTCATTCATCACCCTTACAAGTGCTGCATATACCCAACCGTTACCACGACTCCAGTAGCAGTCTTTTCCATCTGGTTCTTTGTATGGTGGAACAAAGTCCTTGTCTCTCCACCATAAACCATTTTTGGTGTTGAAAAGTCCACCGCCACAAGTGTTGCGACTCCAGTTGTATGATTTCATCGCATAGTCAATGTATTTTCTATCTTTTGTGATGTTATACATTCTTGCATAAACAGGCATTGACATCTGAATGGCATCAATCCATGTCCAATAGTCAACTTTACCAGTTGTCATTTGCTTGTCAAGATTTTCCTTCACCATGTCAATCATTTCGCTGTTGCCTGTCATTTTGTATCTGTCAAGATATGTCTGAGCACAGCATTGGTCATCAGCATCTGTCGTGTTTGTACCGTTACGTGGAGTCCACTTATGAAAGTTTCCCCATGTATCTGTATATTCAAGATATCTTTTTTGTTTGTCTATGATATATAAAGACATCAATCCTTCATAGTATACGGCGCGTGTCCATAAACTACTGGCTCTTTCTTTTTTCACGAATGTAGGTACTGTAGGGTCAGCATACTTCTTCATGAAATAATTATTTACCTTTTGTGCAGTCTCCAATATGTTTTGTTGTGCACAAGCTGTGCCAAGAGACATAAGCATGATTAGCGCTGTCGCTGCAATTTTTTTCATGTTATCTTGTTTTTTTGATTTTATATATGCAAAATTAGGATATTTACAATCCTTATTACATAAAAATAGTTCAAAAAGTGGTATTATTGTTCAAATCGAGACAATGGTATTTAAAAATCAGCTTTATGGAAGAAGGTAACTTCCTTTTTAGAAGTAGGATGAATAAAGGTCAGTTCTTCTGCATGTAGATATAATCGTTTGTCTTTCTTGCCGTATAATTCATCTCCTTTTATCGGGTTTGCCAAACCTTCATTATGAGCACAATGCATTCGCAGCTGGTGAGTTCTTCCAGTTTGAGGATATAGTTCCACTCGGTCAGATGCTGTGAAATGATATTTTGTTATAGCTTCTTTTCCATTGATATGATCAACGAGCTGTCTAGGACGATCGTTTATGTCTGGTCGCAATGGTAGTGATATAGTTCCATCTTTGTCATTAGAGTGTAATCCACTTAGACATGCTATGTATTTCTTGTGAACTTGATGCAGTTTAAACTGTTTTTGGATGTCAAGATATGCATCCATTGTGCGTGCAATAATTAGCAGACCGCTAGTTGCCATGTCTAGTCGGTGTACAATAAGTGGACTGTCTGTGTTGCCTTTATATCTGTCTCTCATGATACTATAAACGCTTTGCCTATTACTCTTACCAGGAACACTCAACATTCCTGCAGGTTTGTTTACGATGGCAATATCTTCGTCCTCGTATATGATTTCCAATGAGCGGTTGTCGTCACTTTCAAGCGGATTTTCTTCTACATCAATACCTTGAAGCATCCATTTTAATATGGGCTTGCACTTGTTGTTGCATGCTGGATAAAAATGCAGATGATGTCTTATTTCTTCTTTTGGACTTTTTCCCCACCAAAACATAGCCATGCTGATAGGGCGCATTTCGTGTAAAAAGGCATATTGCAACATCTTTGGTTCACAGCATTCTCCGCTTCCTGCTGGAGGAATTGCATGTTGATCATTGTAATTGTAGAATATGTCAATAAGGTCCTTTTGTTCGCCTTTGGCATTTAGCATCTTGAATTGTTTGAAAAGCCAACGTTGAAGTTTGTCACTTTTCTGACGACGCTCTTGTTTTAATATGTTTATTTTGTTGTTAATGCTATCCACAATTGATTGTTTGTCGGCAATCAGTGCAGAATATCTTTTCTTGATTCTGTGAAGTTCTGCTTTCATGAATTGCGATTGGCGAATCATTTCCTCTGACAATGGTTGCCCTTCGGGACGTTCAGCCTTCACTTTTTTTATATGCTCTTTGTATTTCTCGGTTTCTGATTCTGCTTCATTGCATGTTGATTGTAGCTCTGTAATAGCTTTCCTTTTTTCATCACAGCGATCTAGTGATGTAATTGCATTGTTTATTGAAGATATTTCTGTTTCATGTCTTTTGAAATATCCGCCGGGTTGCAGATAGTCAAACACTGCAGGAACATAATTATCCCAGTCACTTCGTCCACATATTTGTCCGCTGTAGCCGGCAATAAATCCTAAATCATTATTCTTTTCCACAATAAGAACACCAAACATCTTACCCTGTTCTATTTCCAATCTGAAGTTTGCGTCTGCATTCTCTATCCAAGTCTTGACTTCTTCAACGGCTTTTAGACAGAGCTGGTCAGGTTCGTAATAAAATGGATTATTAAATCGAATATTGAGCTTGTTTGAACAATTTGCTAATTTGTGGAACATTTGATACTATCTTAGATTTTCTCTGTTTAGAATTTCAATCGTTTTACCGTCTATTCTTATTGTACCCTCTTTTTCAAACGAACTTAATACTCGTAATAGTGAAAATTTCTGTATACCAAAAGAGTCTGCGATTTCCTGACGACTTCGATGAAGATGAATGATGTTAGAATTTTGTTCTCCTGCACGTTCTAAAAGAAGATATGCTACTTTTTCACGAATAGTGAACAGACTTAGAACTTTCATTTTGTGAGTAAGAAATACGTCAATGTCTGAAAGTGAACGAATAAAGTTCATTCGTATAGTCTCGTCTGTATCTATGAGTCTTTTCAATGTTTCCGGAGTCATTCGCAATATGGTCACTTCTGTGTCGGTCTCTACACTCACAGGCATGTCTCGATTATGTGAGAATATAAATGCCGGAGCAATGATATCACCTTCTCTAAGTTGACTAACCTCAACTTGCTTCCCGCTCAATGAAACTAATCTGCATAAAAGTCTTCCACTTATTACGATGTCAGCAAATTTACATGGCATTCCTGCGAGAGTATATACGTCGCGTTTGGCATATTCCACTAACCGATAGCTTGAACTGCCTAGCGTCAGTTCTATACTTATGTCGTTCATCCCTTCAAATAAAGGGCATTTGTGCAATGCACGCAAAACTTTATCGTCGATCATCCTAATAAGATTTTATATATATCTGCAAATATAATAAAGAAAAGTGAAACCAGCAAGAAAGTTTTATTTCCCTAGTAGATGTTTTATCGCTGCAATGGGATTATACAAAAGCATCCTTGGTCCTGCCCATATCATAACCTTTCTTATCTTTTCTCGCATTTCGGGTTTGTAGCAATGTACTGGGCAATTCTTGCAAGCCATTTTCTTTTCACCCCATTTACATTTGTCAAGACGCAGACTGCAGTAATCTATCAGCGCTTGGTATTCTTCATTGGGTTTGGTCATGTTGAGTTTGTGACGACAATATAATGTCACCATTTGCTTAATCGTATTCTTGTCTTTTTCTATTTTCATTCCCATGGTGCAAAGGTAATATAATAAGGTGAAAATACAAAAACGTATTTTTGGTAAATTAATCAGTAATTTGTTTATAGAGAATTTGAATTATTTGGAATAACTTTGCATCCGTAAAATTATGATTATAATTAAAGGTATTTATGTATATAGAAAAAATTGATAGTCCAAAGGATCTTAAAAGCTTAAGCATCGAACAGCTGAATGTTGTTGCAGAGGAAGTGCGTTCTGGAGTTCTTAATCGTGTGAGCAATCATGGTGGACATGTTGGGCCAAATCTTGGTTTCACTGAGGCTACTGTAGCATTGCATTATGTATTTAATGCTCCCGAAGATAAAATAGTTTTTGATATCAGTCATCAAAGTTATCCTCATAAAATGCTAACGGGACGTGCAAAAGGATTTTTGGATGTTAATGATATGGATGCTATTTCTGGATATTCATCACCACTTGAAAATCCTGAGTATGATAATTTTGAAATAGGTCATACATCAACATCAGTAGCTCTTGCTTCGGGTTTGCAGAAAGCTCGAGACATAATGGGTGGAAAAGAAAACGTTATAGCTGTAATCGGAGATGGATCACTCTCTGGCGGTGAAGCTTTTGAGGGCTTGGATACAGCAAGTGAAATCGGTACAAACATTATTGTTGTGGTTAATGACAATGAAATGAGTATTGCCGAAAACCATGGTGGTCTATATAAGAACTTGAAACTGTTGCGTGAGTCAAATGGTCAGGCTGAGCTGAACTTCTTTAAAGCTATGGGCTTTGATTACATGTATGTAGAAGAGGGTAATGATGTATCTAAACTGGTTGAGGCTTTCAAAAAAGTAAAGGATATAGATCATCCAATAGTGGTACATATACATTCAGAAAAAGGTCATGGTTATAAACCTGCTGTCGATAATAAGGAAAATTGGCATTGGAGTATGCCTTTCAATATAGAAGATGGTAGCTTAAAGAATCTTAGTGGGGGAGAGAATATTTCTTTAATGCTGGGTGATTGGCTGCTTGATGAAATGAAGCGCGACGAAAAACTAGTAGCCATTGCTGCTGGTGTGCCGAGATGTTATGGATATGACAAAGAGAAAAGAGAGCAGGCTGGTAAACAGTTCATTGACGTAGGTATTGGCGAAGAGGAGGCTGTTGCTTTAGCTTCTGGTATGGCCAAGCGTGGGGCACATCCTGTATTCAGTGATTTTGCAACCTTCTTTCAGCGTACTTATGATCAATTATGTCAGGATTTGGCTGTGAATGGTAATCCTGCTGTATTTAATGTTCTTGGTGCTTCAATATATGGAATGAATGATTTCACTCATATTTGTTTCTTTGATATTCCGATGATAAGTCATATTCCTAATCTGCATTATCTGGCACCGACAAGTTATGAGGAACTTATTGCAATGGAAAAATGGGCTATCAATCAGGATAAATATAGCATCGCAATTCGTGTTCCAGAAGGGCCTGTTGTTCATAGTTGTGAGGAGTATGACACTGATTATAGTGATTTGAATAAATTCAAGATGGCACATCGTGGCGAGAAAATCGCTATCATTGCTGTAGGTAATTTCTTTTATAAGGGAGAAGCTGTAAGACTCGCTCTTGCGAATGATGGGATAGATGCCACACTGATTAATCCTCGTTATTTGTCGGGAGTTGATGAAGTCATGCTCGAAGGCTTAAGAAAAGATCATCAGATTGTGGTTACGATAGAGGATGGCAGTATTGATGGCGGATTTGGAGAACGTATTTCTCGTTTCTATGGTCCTACAACAATGAGAGTGCTTAACTTCGGAATAAAGAAGGCCCTTTATGACCGTTATGATGTCAACCAGCTCTTACGTGATAACGATCTTACAGACGAACAGATTCTGAATAAAATTAAGTCTGTTTTGAATAATTATTAATAAAATAGGATGATTAGTAACTAAATGCTTACTAAAAAACCCTTTATAGCCACATGCTGAAAGGCATGTGGCTTTTTAAATCTCTTTTTTAAAATATTTATTCGAATAAAGTTTGGAGGTTTAAATATAATTTTATACCTTTGCGATGCATAAACTTAGAACGCTATTTGAAAGAAAATAGGATCATTCGGCTTATAAATATTTGGCAATTACATTGTATTGCAAGAGATAGAAATAAATGAAACATTATTTTTTGTTTTGAAAACGACTCATAAATTTGTTGAAAACAACTATACATGGTGGAATAATCGTGTGGACGTGCATTCTATGTTGTAAAGATTAAATATTTAAAGTCTATAGCAGACTTTAATAATTTACTGTCATATTGAATGAGGAAAGAATTTTATTTACTTGAGTCAATTTAAGTATGGGGCGTATTGCAGCTGTGAAGCTGGTACGCCTTTTCTTTTTTTACAATAATATGCATTAGTAATCGTTATATAATTGTATTTTTAATAATTTAGTATGAAAAAGCAAATAGTATTAACTTTAATCTTTTGTGTCGTATTTGGTGCTGTACATGCTGCGCGTATTAATTACAACAGACTTTTTACTACTGGTATTTCCTATACTGGTAGAACTCTTGCTGATTCAAAGGGTAGTGTAAGTTATGATTGGATAGGAACCTACTTGCAGACAGATTTTACAGGTGGTTCAATAGCGGTTGATATATCAGCGGTTGATACAAGTTATCACAATGTCTTTATTGATGGGCAACTGGTGAAGAAAATCAAAGTATACGGTCAAAAGCCTCATGCAGTGGTGCTTGCTGAAAATCTTTCAAAAGGAATGCATCGTCTTAAATTGCAGAAGTGCACAGAGGGACAATATGGAATGACTACTATTGGCGGTTTATATCTTACCAATGGTGGTACTACACATAGTGTTCCTGCTAAAAAAAGATTTATAGAGGTCTATGGTGATTCTTATACATGTGGTTATGGAACAGAAGGATTAAGGTATAATGAGCGTTTCAAGTTGTCAACTGAAAATTGTAATAAGGCTTATGGTTGTATAATAGCACGATATTTCGATACAGATTATGCACTTATAGCTCATAGTGGACAGGGGATGATACGTGATTGGGCTGATAAAAATCAGATGTCGGATATTAACATGTATATTCGTCACAACAAAATTTTTGATAACCATGACAGTATTAAATATTCTTTTAATGCTTACACGCCAGATCTTGTTATGATCAATCTTGGTACGAATGATTTTTCTCCAACAGCCATACCAACCGATGAGCAATATGTTGGACAATACTTAAAGTTAATATCAAGTTTGCGTAAGCATTATGGAGATGTTCCCATTTTGTGTATCACTCCGCATTCTGCAACTCGCTATCTAAGTGCAACACTGCAATTATTAAAAGAGCGTATTGCCAACGATAAAAATATACACATGGCTAATTCTTTAGCAAATATAATTGTTGATGATACCGATTTAGGATCCGATTGGCATCCTAACTATGAAGGTCAGCGAAAGATAGCGATGACTCTTATTCCGCAGATCTCTGCCATAATGGGGTGGCAATTAAATGATAATGTTGTGAAATAAATATGATGTAACAGACGAACTTCAACCACAATAGTTAATTCATTGCTTCGTCTGTTACATATCTTTTATTTCATAAGCCAGTTATCTTTTAACCACTTGCTTACAGGAATATCATAAAGTTTCAGACATGCGTATGATGTGGCTATTGCTAATAAGTATATTGATACGCTAACGAATATATGCGTTATAGATGTAGACTCATTTATCAGGCTTATTATCATTTTTTCTGACGATAAAGATTTGCTTGTTGTAGGACATAATCATAATATCAATACAAAGGAATATCAACTTAATCAGAATCTAAATTTATTTTCTACTCTATATAGTTATGTACGCGCGTGCGCACACTTGGAGTTTTTGAAAATTCCAAGCGTCTAAGTGTCAAATCCTTGATGTTCAATCATTTAGAATGTCTTTTCTCAAAAACAAACCGTCGTGCAAACTGTCATCAATCAGACTGCAGTTCAAAATGCGCTATTTTTCATAATTGCTGAATTTTCTTATAAAAAATGCCCTTTTTTGAAGGTTTAAAATCACCTCTGAATTTGCCCGATTTTGCGTTTCCATGTAGAAACGCATGAATTTACGTCATTTCCCTGACACTTACTTTTTTAGAAATAGAGCCCTAACAGTCTGATTCACAGCGATTAGACATTTCGACGCTTCCCATTTTAAAAACTCCTTGTAGGGGATTACCGATAAAAGCCAGCATGTTCTTTCCTGAAACAACATCCCGTTTTCAGTCAAATTCCCCGATATCCACACCTGCCATTTGCGTTTCTATATAGAAACGTTTCCATTCCTACGATACAACGTCTGCGTTATATCGATGTAAAGTTTCCATTTCTACGATGTAAAGTTTGCGTTTCTATATAGAAATACATTTACGCCTTGAATAAAATGTCTTTAACGTGTCATAATAAATTCACCAGAATTGTTTCATGTTTTCGCGTTTCATTATAGAAACAGAATCTCCTAACGTAGCTTGCCGTAGCTAAAATCCGCGAGTTAAAACCGTAAGTGCCTTAGCTACAGGTATTTAGCCCAGGTACGTAGCTGCGTAGCTAAATAAAATGAATTCCACAGGGTGGGGACCCTCTGTTTTTTCCATATTCAGCAGCCTTAATTTCCCCTTGCCAGAAATCCCTTATATATAAATATGTGTATATTTTGTCGGATAGCCATTTCTGTCAATATAACGGAAAAGATGAAATAAAAATGAAACTTTTTATCAAAAAGATTTGGAGGTTTGAATAAAAACCTCTACTTTTGCACTCGCTTTTGAGAACAACGCTTCTCTTAGAGCAAAAGAAACACCGTGCAAACGAATACAGAATGAAATTTATTTCTTATGTTGAGTTCAGCCGATGTTCTTCGAAAGAAGAAAGAGTTCTTTGAAAAGATTTACATAGACAGAAAAGTAGTACAAGAAGCGAGTGC